>OGML01002552.1_pt1 | contig 12650 bp, 8 predicted proteins | sample 1572951 | NCBI WGS metagenome assembly OGML01 (sample SAMEA2581883, study PRJEB24529) | metagenome | biome: Human gut stool | place: China | collected 2011 | reverse complement strand
AGGCATTAAAGAAGTTACTGGATGATAAAAAACTGGCTGTCTGAAAGCTTTATATGACTTTATCATATAAATGTTTTCTGGACAGCCAGCTTTTTATTTAATTAACTTAAAGTTCTTAACCCTGTAACAGCTAACACTATAACTCCTATAACATCAGCCACAGCACACAGCATATACATAACTGAAAGCGAAGCCCTGTTTAGTCCTGCCACAATAAGCATAGCAAGACTTAACACAAGCAATGTGCCTGCTATTATATACATACACTTTATATTAATTCTTTCATTAACGACCAATACAATAAATATTATGCCTGTGATTAATGATACGCTCATTCTTACAAGATACCATACAAATGCAGCTTCTGTTAAATCACACAGCGTATTATCTGTTGTAAGGTATCCAAATAATGATGGCGGATTAAACGCATATATAACTGATGGAATAATAACAATAATACTAAATACAGCTATCTCAATAATCATAAGTTTATTATTATTATTTAATAATATTGCAACGCAGGTTACAATAGTAAATATAATAAGCCACGACCAGTTAAAATAGAATTTACTTCCAATATAATAGTCCTGAATATATCCTGCTACAGTCTGTATATACTCATCTGATGATAACATCACCACTCTTGAAATAACAAGATTTCTAATAACTTCAAGTATAATAAAACCTGATAATGCAGGGAATATATATATAACAGCATTATTATATGCCATCTTATCATTATATATTTTTAGCTTTGTTATTGTACTGCTCTTAACCATTAAAAGTCCTAATACTGATAACACCATAACAAGAATATAAGCTATTGGTATTCTGGACATTAATTGTACTGTCTGTATATTACCAATGTCCGATTTATTCATATAAAAGCTATTTATAAATATATGAACACCTTTTGAACTTTCTGTTATTCTTGCAAATAACAATAACGCACCTGTTATAAATGCACTTATATTAGCAGCTATTGACAACCTTGATGCCATACTCACCTTTTTGTATACACATACCGCCGCAGTCACAAGTAGTAATATCGTTATTGGAAATATAATCTTATATATGCTCCCAAAACCAGCATAAAAATAATAATTATAAATTGATGTATCAAGCGTATCGCCATCATATACATTACTATTCATTCTGTTAAGTATATTCTGAAATGTATGCTCCCCTACAAAAAATAATAATACAGCCACATTTATAACCATAATTAACGCAAGGCTCATAAGCCTTATAAAGGTAATTTCACTCTTTTTCATACTTATCCTCACTCTTTAACTCTCCAGAACCAGCAGTATTACTGCCGGCTCTGAAACATTTTACAATATTATGCCTGTACCTTTATAAATGACTTCTTACCCTTCTTAACAACTACTCCATCACCAGCAAAGAATTCTTTATCAAACTTTGCTGCTATATCAGATACCTTTTCACCTGCAACAGAAGCACCGCCCTGTGAGACAACTCTTCTTGCTTCTGACTTAGTAGCTGCAAGACCTGCTGCGTGAATTAACGATACAATATCAATGCTTCCATCTGTAAAGGCATCATCTTCAAGCTTAACTGCTGCCATATTAGCCGCATCACCTGATGTAAATATAGCCTTAGCTGTTTCTTCTGCCTTCTTAGCTTCTTCCTCACCATGAACCATCTTAGTAAGTTCAAATGCAAGTATTTCCTTAGCTCTATTAAGCTGTGCACCTTCCCACTTATCCATTTCATCAATCTGCTCAAGTGGTAAAAATGTAAGCATACGGATGCACTTTAATACATCTGCATCAGCTACATTTCTCCAATACTGGTAGAACTCATATGGAGAAGTCTTTTCTGGATCAAGCCATACAGCACCGCTTACTGTCTTACCCATCTTCTTACCCTCTGAATTAAGAAGAAGTGTGATCGTCATAGCTGAAGCATCCTTACCAAGCTTCCTTCTGATAAGTTCTGTACCACCAAGCATATTGCTCCACTGGTCATCTCCACCAAACTGAAGATTACAACCGTATTTCTGGTATAACATATAGAAATCGTAACTCTGCATAATCATATAGTTAAATTCAAGGAATGTAAGACCTCTCTCCATTCTCTGCTTGTAGCACTCAGCTCTTAACATATTATTAACTGAGAAGCACGCACCGACTTCTCTTAAAAGGTCAACATAGTTAAGCTTCAAAAGCCAGTCTGCATTATTTACAAATAAAGCCTTATCATCTGAAAAATCAATGAACTTGCTCATCTGCTTCTTAAAGCACTCACAGTTATGCTCAATCTGCTCTGGTGTAAGCATTTTTCTCATATCTGTCTTGCCTGATGGGTCACCAATCATACCTGTTCCGCCACCGACTAATGCGATTGGCTTATTGCCTGCCATCTGAAGTCTTTTCATAAAGCAGAGTGCCATAAAATGTCCTACATGAAGACTATCCGCTGTTGGATCAAAACCAATATAGAATGTAGCCTTTCCATTATTAATTAAATTCTTAATTAATTCTTCATCTGTTACCTGTGCAATTAATCCTCTTGCAACTAACTCGTCATAAACTGTCATTTCTGCCATTTCTGTTCTCCTGTTCCTATTACGTTATTATTTGATAAATGATACATAACCCTGTTAATAACAAAAAAGAGCATATCTTTCATCCTTGTTAAAGGACGAAAGCATATGCTCCGTGTTACCACCTTTATTCATAAACAGCTCACACTGTTCACCTTAACGGGTCTTATGATCCTTGATACTGTAACGTGTACCACACGTCGCCCCTACTAAGCACTATATGCCTTTCAGTTTGCTGCTACGGAATGTATTCAGAATAACTATCCACTGTGCCTCTCATCAGCCGGCTGCTTTCTGTTGCTTACTGTTATGCCTACTTGTTTCCATCATCGCATTATATTAATATAGATGATAATCTTACTGTCAACCTCATACAACTTATTATGAAAATTGCATAATAAAATATTATATTCTAATATTCGACACCTGATTATCATATGTCTACTAAAGCTTATACCATATAGTTGCTAATTTTGCAAGCGTTATATCATATTTTCGCACTCATTATATCTTTATTCCTGTGCTGCTTTTCAGCACATACAAAGTTCCGTTAGGAACTTTTAAGATGAGTGCTTTCGCACTCATTATATCTTTATTCTTGTGCTGCTTTTCAGCACATACAAAGTTCCATTAGGAACTTTTAAGATGAGTGCTTTTGCACTCATTATATCTTTATCAATTAATATTATTGCATTTTTCACCTTTATGTTTACACATATTTTTATATATAATATATACTATAATAAGTCCTATTATGCTCCCTGCCGCATCTATCAACACATCTAACACACAACCATACCGACCTGGCACGAATGTCTGGTGAAACTCATCTGTTGCTGCAAATGCTATTGCTATAACTGCTGATATGACAGGAATCCTTACACCCTTAATCCCATCAACTATAAGTGCAATCATTACAAATATTGAAAAAATTGCATATTCTGTCATATGTGCAGCTTTTCTTATTGGAAACTGCACCGCCTCTATCATACTTTCCCTGTTATTCTCATTACAATCTATAATTCCAGCCTTATCACACACTGTAAGTATAATATCCGCCACCTTATAGCTTAGCCCTGATGACTCTTCCCCATCCTGCTTTGAAAAGCCAAATATAATCATTGCCATAACAATGGCTGGGAGCCATATCAATATCTTTTTTATGCTCATATTCAAATCCTTTAATATACACCTATGTTATTATCAAACTATTCTGCTATTTTTTTAATATCAAGCTGCATATTCTATTCTAACCTCCTTAATTGGTTTCAAAAACTCATCTACATCACTCCCATTGCATATATATAATTACGTATATTTATTTTTCGATTATTATATCATTCAATTTTTATATTTTCAATTATGTAGTGTTCTAACCAACTTAAAACAAGCCCACAAAACCAATTTCACAAGGTTTTGTGGGCTTATATAACTATCTGAAATATCTTATACCAGCTATAATATTAGAGTGTAACAACTCTCATTGTATTAGTAAGACCTCTCTTAGCTGATGGATCAGATGTTGTAGCGATACCGGCAGATACGATAACTGTATCTCCTTCTTCTACATATCCAGCCTGCTCAGATACAACTAAAGCGTGCTCAATAATCTTATCTGTTGAAGTCTCTGTAGCTGTCTTTAATGGTCTTACTCCCCAATAAATCTGCATCTTTCTAAGAACATTATCATATGGTGAGCAGCCGATAATTTCTGCATTTGGCTTTAATTTAGATGTAAGTCTTGCTGTGAATCCTGAAATTGTTGGGCATACAATAGCCTTTGCATTAAGGTTATCAGCAGTCTGAACTGTTGCGTTACATACAGCACTTGAAATGCTTCTCTTGCTGTGAACCTTAGCGATATCTGCAGATCTTCCCTTGATATCCTGCTCTGTTCTTTCAGCAATCTTAACCATCATCTTTAATGCTTCAAGTGGATACTTACCATTAGCTGTTTCACCTGAGAGCATAACCACGTCTGTACCATCATAGATAGCGTTAGCAACGTCAGTAACCTCGGCTCTTGTAGGACGTGGATTTCTAATCATAGAATCTAACATCTGTGTAGCTGTAATAACTGGCTTATATGTTGCGTTACACTTCTTGATAATTTCCTTCTGGTAATGAGGAACATCTTCTGCTGGAATCTCTACACCCATATCACCTCTGGCAACCATAATTCCATCAGCAACTTTGATAATTTCATCAAGATTTTCAATACCCTCTGCATTCTCAATCTTAGCGATAACCGGAATATCAGCACCATGCTCCCATAAGAGCTGCTTGATTTCCTGAATACAAGCTGCATTTCTTACGAATGAAGCTGCAATAAAATCAAATCCCTGTTCAATACCAAATATAATATCATCTTTATCTTTATCTGTAATACCTGGAAGCTTAATGCTTACGTTAGGTACATTAACACCCTTCTTAGAACCAAGTTCACCACCATTGATTACTGTACATACGATATCCGTACCATCGACTACCTCTTCTACTCTAAGCTCAATAAGACCATCATCAATAAGAATAGTATTACCATTAGCTACATCTGCTGGAAGACCTGCATAAGTAATCATATCAATAGTATCATCACCTACAATATCTCTTGTTGTAAGTGTGAACTTCTGACCTTCCTTAAGTGTAACCTTCTTGTCATCCTTAAGCACACCAGTTCTGATTTCTGGTCCTTTTGTATCAAGAAGTGTAGCTATAGGCTTGTTAATCTCTTCCCTTACGCTCTTAACTAATGCAAAACGGCCTGCCTGTTCTTCATGGTCACCATGTGAGAAATTAAATCTTGCAATATCCATACCACTAAGTGCAAGCTGCTTAATAAGCTCTCTATCATTAGTGTTAGGACCCATAGTACATATAACCTTAGTCTTTTTCATTATAACCTCCAAGTAAATAAAATAAATTAAATTCAAAACAATCCAACAAATTATACTTAATAACACATAAAATAGCAATACCCATTCTGAAATTGTTATGATAATTAAGTGTTATTAATAATATATACCATCATATTACCATATATTATTGTGTTTTGCCAATATGAATATGTGTATATAAATGGTCATTACAATATTCATAATTGCCAGCACATTTTGAGCAGAATCTGAACACAAGATTTTCATCGTCTAATTCCGTTCTTCCACACACAGCACATTTGTGCTTAGGTGTTCCATTAGCAGGTCTGTATGGCTTATTAGCCCCCTGCCATGTTGTCTTTTCACTATTGGCATTATAAAATGTTTCATTAAAGCTCTGTCTGCTGCCATTATTCTTCTGTGCTTTTCCTGCTGTATGCATAGCCTTATTATAATTCTTCTGTGTAGAAGTCTTAAAAGGTCTTCTCTTAGACACTGTAATGAATATTATAAAGTTAAGCATAGACACTAAAGCTGCAATCGCATTGGCATAACATCCCATTCCGCTTCCTGACAGAAGTCCTGCATTGTATAAACCTTTCCACATAGTCCAGCCAAAGTTCACTCCGCTTACTGCAATTGTTGGAACAATAAAGCCTCCAAGAATAATTATTGCAAATACTATTCCATCAAGGAGTGCCATCCATTTAATCTTGATCGGTATTACAAAGAACAACAACACTTCCATATCCGGCTGTTCCATAGCAAAAGCCATAAATAAAGCAAGGTTAATATAATGTGTGCTCATATTAAAACTTATGCCAAATATAAGATATATTATAAGAGCCGCAATTATATTAAGTATTACTCCAGAGAAGAAATACACATTAAACTTAAATGACCCCCATATATTCTCTAACACTGTTCCTATAAGATAATAGAAATAAAGTGAAAAGAATACAAATATTATGCTTGTTGATGGTGGCTGTATAATAAATGTTACAAGCCGCCATATCTGTCCCTTAAATATATATGCAAAATCCAATGAAAGATATGTGCTGTAAACCCCAGGTGCAAACACCTCGAATACAAAACCTACAGCATATAACACAATAATATACATCATTAAATTCTGTATTGCATATTTAGAATACTTTCTTTCTAGTTTCTGAAACCAATCCATTAAACTCCTCATTTCCGCAGGAATAATTCCCACATTATTAAATTATGTATATTTAAAGCGATTTAATAATAAAAGTATAAAAACAAAACCTATGTTTGTCAATTATATAACAATAATAGTATTATTAATTTTATATAAACAATGTTCTAACAAGTGTTGAATTTCTGTGTCATTTCTTATATAATATGTCGGATTGTAACTTTTCGATTTTATTATATATTTTTCGACACAATATAATTAACAAGGAGGTCGGCTCTGCCGTAATGACTATGAACAAATACAGATTAGGTATTGATATTGGCTCTACAACAGTAAAGATCGCTATTCTTGATGATAATAATAATATTTTATTTTCTGACTACGAAAGACATTTTGCTAATATTCAGGAGACTTTACAATCTCTTCTTGAAAAAGCTGTCGCTCAGTTAGGTGAATTTGAAATATACCCTGTTATCACAGGTTCTGGCGGACTTACACTTGCCAAGCATCTTGAAGTACCATTTACACAGGAAGTTGTCGCTGTATCTACAGCACTTCAGGATTATGCACCTCAGTGTGATGTTGCAATAGAACTTGGTGGTGAAGATGCCAAGATTATATATTTTACTAATGGTATCGACCAGCGTATGAATGGTATATGTGCAGGTGGTACAGGTTCTTTCATCGACCAGATGGCTTCACTTTTACAGACAGATGCTTCTGGTCTTAATGAGTACGCCAAGAATTACAAGTCAATATACCCTATTGCCGCAAGATGTGGTGTATTTGCCAAATCAGACATACAGCCTCTAATTAACGAGGGTGCTACTAAGGAAGATTTATCAGCTTCTATTTTTCAGGCTGTTGTCAACCAGACAATCTCTGGTCTTGCGTGTGGCAAGCCTATCCGTGGCAATGTGGCATTTCTTGGTGGTCCCCTTCATTTCTTATCAGAACTTAAGCAGGCATTTATCCGCACATTAAGCTTAACACCTGAACAGGTTATAGCACCTGACCACTCTCATTTGTTTGCGGCAGTTGGTTCTGCTATGAATTATGATGAAAATGTATGTGTAAATGTTGCAGATATTATCAAAAGACTTTCAGGCAAAATCAAGCTTGAATTTGAAGTTGAACGTATGGAACCACTTTTTGCCAATCAGTTAGCTTATGATGATTTCACTAAAAGACATAATGCACATCATGTAAAGACTGCTGATATAAGCACTTATGAAGGTAACTGCTACCTTGGTATTGATGCAGGCTCTACAACAACTAAAGCAGCTTTAGTAGATGAAGATGGTAATTTATTATACTCATTTTACTCAAGCAACAACGGCTCTCCTCTTGATACTACAATCAAGGCTGTTAAAGACATTTATACAAAGCTTTCACCTAAGGCTAAGATTGTGCAGGCCTGTTCAACAGGTTATGGTGAGGCTCTTATCAAGTCAGCGCTTATGCTTGATGAAGGTGAAGTTGAAACTGTGTCCCACTTCTATGCTGCTGCATTCTTTGACCCTGAGGTTGACTGTATTATAGATATCGGCGGACAGGATATGAAGTGTATTAAAATAAAGAACCAGACAGTTGATTCTGTCCAGCTTAATGAAGCCTGTTCTTCAGGATGTGGTTCATTTATCGAAACATTTGCAAAGTCGCTTAACTACTCTGTTCAGGACTTTGCCAAAGCTGCACTTTTTGCCGAGCACCCTATTGATTTAGGTACAAGATGTACCGTATTTATGAACTCTAAAGTCAAGCAGGCTCAGAAAGAAGGTGCGGAAGTCGCTGATATTTCTGCCGGTCTTGCTTATTCAGTTATCAAAAATGCTTTATATAAAGTTATTAAGATTGCTGACCCTAACGACCTTGGAAAGCACATTGTTGTACAGGGCGGTACTTTCTATAATGATGCAGTATTAAGAAGTTTTGAAAAGATTACAGGTGTTGATGCCATAAGACCTGATATTGCTGGTATTATGGGAGCATTCGGAGCTGCTCTTATCGCAAGGGAAAGATATGACGGCATATCTGAATCATCAATGCTTTCAATAGATAAGATCAACAGTCTTACATATGAAACAACCCTTACAAGATGCAAGGGTTGTACTAACAGTTGCCACCTTACTATTAATAAGTTCTCTGGTGGCAGGCAGTTTATAACTGGTAACAGATGTGAAAGAGGTCTTGGAAAAGAACGAAATAAAGAACATCTTCCTAACCTTTTTGATTATAAATTCCATAGACTTTTTGATTATGAACCATTATCTGCTGACCTTGCAGTGCGTGGAACTGTTGGTATTCCTAGAGTACTTAATATGTATGAGAACTATCCTTTCTGGTTCACATTCTTTACTAAGCTTGGATATCGTGTAGTTCTTTCGCCTCAATCCACAAGAAAGATTTATGAATTAGGTATTGAATCAATACCTTCTGAGTCTGAGTGTTACCCAGCCAAGCTTGCACACGGACATATAAGCTGGCTTATCAAGAAAGGTATTAAATTCATATTCTACCCTTGTGTTCCTTATGAACATAAAGAGATTGAGAACACTAATAACCACTATAACTGCCCTATTGTAACTTCTTATGCAGAAAATATTAAGAACAACGTTGAAGAATTAAAGACAGAAAATATAGATTTCAGAAATCCTTTCCTCTCATTTGAAAGTGAAGAAATTCTTGCCAAACGACTTAAAGCAGAATTTCCTTTAATTCCCGCACCAGAAATCAAGGCTGCTGTTCACGATGCGTGGGAAGAACTGATGCAGTCAAGAACTGATATGCATAATAAGGGTGAAGAAGTTATTAAATACCTTAAAGAAAATAACAAACGTGGTATTGTACTCGCTGGAAGACCTTACCATATTGACCCCGAGATTAACCATGGTATTCCAGAACTTATCAACTCATATGGAATAGCCGTTCTTACTGAAGACAGCGTTGCCCACCTTGGAAATGTTGAAAGACCACTTATTGTTATGGACCAGTGGATGTACCACTCACGTCTGTATGCCGCAGCAAGCTATGTCAAGACTCAGGATAATCTTGATCTTATACAGCTTAATTCATTCGGCTGTGGACTTGATGCAGTTACTACAGATGCCGTTAATGATATTCTTACTAAGTCTGGCAAAATATATACAGTTCTTAAAATTGATGAGGTTAATAACCTTGGTGCTGCAAGAATACGTGTCAGATCACTTATTGCCGCACTTAAAGTAAGGGACAAGAAAAATTACCAGCGACAGTTAGTTTCAAGTGCATACAAGCGTGTTGAATTCACACCTGAGATGAGAAAGAATTACACTATTCTCTGCCCTCAGATGTCACCAATACATTTTGACCTGCTTGAACCTGCTCTTAATTCGTGTGGATATAACTTCGAAGTTCTTGCCAATGATAATAAATCGTCTGTAGATATGGGACTTAAATATGTTAATAATGATGCCTGCTACCCTTCTTTAATGGTTGTCGGACAGATTATGAACGCGGTTCTTTCCGGTAAATATGATTTAAGCAAGACTGCCATTATAATTACGCAAACTGGTGGTGGCTGTCGTGCTTCTAACTATATTGGATTTATAAGACGTGCTCTTGAGAAAGCTAATCTTGCATACATACCGGTTATTTCTTTAAGTGCACAGGGACTAGAGTCTAACTCAGGCTTTAAGTATGATCTGCCTATGTTAAAGAAAGCTATGATGGCTATTGAATACGGTGATGTATTTATGAATGTTGTATACAGAACAAGACCTTATGAGAAGGAAAAAGGCTCTGTTAACGCACTTCACGAACATTGGAAAGAGATATGTATAAAGCAGCTTACTTCTGACAAAGTAAGAATGAAAGACTTCAATAAAAATCTGCGTGATATAGTCCACGATTTTGATAATATTGAACTTCTTGATATTAAAAAACCTAGAGTTGGTGTTGTTGGAGAAATTCTTGTTAAATTTCTTCCAGCCGCTAACAATTATCTTGTAGATTTATTGGAAGCTGAAGGTGCTGAAGCTGTTGTTCCAGATCTTATGGGATTTCTTCTTTATTGTGCAGAAAATGCTAACTTCAAACACAAGTACCTTGGTGCTTCATCTAAGTCAGCATTTATCAATAACGTGGTAATTAAATTGCTTGAGTGGTTCAGAAAAGCTGGTAACGAAGCATTAGCACAGAGCAAGAGGTTTGATGCTCCATCTTCAATTAAAGAAACTGCTGCTCTTGCCAAAGACCTTGTGTCACTTGGTAACCAGACTGGTGAAGGCTGGCTTCTTACTGGTGAAATGATTGAGCTTATTCATAACGGTGCTGGAAATATTGTATGCTGTCAGCCATTTGCCTGCCTTCCTAACCACATTGTTGGTAAGGGCGTAATCAAAGAATTACGTGCAGCATTTCCTGAAGCTAACATAATCGCCGTGGATTATGACCCAGGTGCATCAGAAGTTAACCAGCTTAACAGAATTAAGCTTATGCTTGCTACTGCTAACAAGAACCTTTAATGTCTGATGTTTACTAAATCAGATTTATTACCGTGAACTTATATAAAAGGCTGAGTGTTGCATATTTATTGTATACATATGTGTTATAGAAACATCTGTATATAATAAATATGCTGAAATATTTAATTTCAATATATTGAAATTAAATAATTTCAAGTGTATAATACTAATAAATGGAGGTCGGTAATATGAACTTTTTATTATTTTTAGGACCAATTATCGGTGTTGCAGTTGCTATCTTTGCAGTTGTAGTAATTATTGCTGTAATAGGAGCTGTTGCAGGTTCAGAAGAAGATTTTGATGAATAGACATTTCTTCCGTAGTTTTATTTCCTAAGCAAAAAGCAGCGTTGATTGACAATCTACTATTAAAGGTTGTCAATCAACGCTGCTTTTTATTTATTTTAAAATATTCATAATATCAGATATTCTCTATCTGCCAGTCAATAGGCTCAACTCCATGGCTTTCAAGGAATTCGTTACATTGGCTGAAATGCCTGCATCCAAAAAATCCTCTATATGCTGATAAAGGACTAGGGTGTGGACACTTTAATATAAGATGCTTAGGATTGGTAAGCATAGGTATCTTTCTCTGTGCTGGTGAACCCCAGAGCATATATACTATCGGTCTGTCCTGCATATTAACCGCATTGATAACTGAATCAGTGAACTGTTCCCAGCCCATTCCCTGATGTGAATTAGCATTATGAGCCCTTACTGTTAATACTGTATTTAACAATAGTACGCCTTGATCAGCCCATTTTTTAAGGTAGCCATTATTAGGATAATAACAGCCACAGTCATCGTGTAATTCTTTATATATATTCAAAAGTGATGGTGGTATTTTCACACCTTTTTGAACTGAAAATGCCAATCCATGTGCTTGATTTTCTCCGTGATATGGATCCTGGCCTAAGATTAAAACTTTAGTATCCTTAAAAGATGTGTGTTTTAATGCTTCGAATATATTATACATATTTGGATATATAACTTTACTAGAGTATTCTTGTTTTAAGAATTCTCTAAGGTTTTGATAATATTCTTTTTGGAATTCATCTTTTAATAATTCATCCCAATCATTATTTAGTTTAACCATTATAAAAACTCCTCTTCATTTTTTCTTCTTATGTTATAATTAAATATAACATAAGAAGAAAATTATTTAAAGGAGGCATTATGAATAAGAAAAAATCTACCTTTTTAATAATAGCAATTATAGCTATTTGTTTTTTTATCTACATATTTAGGGGCAACTTTAATAAAGGAGATTATAGTCAAACTTACTACGACTTAAATACTGTAAGCAATATAACTTTATATAATGTAAAAGAATCTGATTCAAAAGAGATTTTAGACGAATGTGGAAAAATCTTGTTGGATATTGATAATACCATGTCGAAAACAAGGGATTATAGTGATGTTACTAAAATAAATCAAAATGCGGGAAAAGGATATATAAATATATCTGATAAAACTTTTGAAGTAATAAAAACTGCTCTTCATTTTTCAGATATATCAGATGGTATATTTGATATTTCTATA
>OGML01002538.1_pt1 | contig 12716 bp, 12 predicted proteins | sample 1572951 | NCBI WGS metagenome assembly OGML01 (sample SAMEA2581883, study PRJEB24529) | metagenome | biome: Human gut stool | place: China | collected 2011 | reverse complement strand
ACAATACCCGCGATGCGTTGCTCGTCCATGCGGGAATAGTCCGAGACGTCGAACAGGCCGTCGGAGTCCATGATCATGTAATAGCCTTCCACGCGGTGGATCTCGTTCACGATGAAATGGAACACGGCCCAGCCTTCCATGCCGAATTTATTTTTGAGTCTCTTGACTTTGGGGTCATAAAAATGATCGGTATCGAACCCGTAATAGGTGAAACCTTTTTTAGCTGTTCTTGGCATAAACTTATGTATTTATTAGTGGATAATAACCTTATGAATCAACTGGCCGAAAGAGCGAACTCCTCCTGGATGTAGGTCATGCCGCATAACTTGAGGTAGTCCTGCTGGATGGCGGCAGAAGTCAGTACTCTGTGCTTCCTGTACAGTTCGTCATTGAACAGGCCGACCTGTACGCAACCGTCCACGATCCGGGTAATGTCTTCCAAAGAGGCATTCCAGTAAGAGGCAACCGCACGCGCGGTCTCCTCACACCAGGGAAGGAAATACTCCCCCTTGTAGAGGGCCTCACTCACCAGATAACGGTAGATGCTGTATCCACCGAATCCGTAATTACGCGTCAGTCTCCTGACTTTCATATCAGAAAATTGCGAAGTGCTGATCTCATAAGAGGGACGGACCTCGCGCCCATGCCGCTGTGCATGCCCCGAAAGAGAGCGGCAGGTACCGGTTTGACGTTGGGTATTCATATATTTAGTTTTAATTATTGTTGCTCTCCATGAAATAAGAGGATAGCCCTCTGTATTTTCAATAGCCATTCAGGGAGGTTGGTTTTTGCGTCTGCTCATCCATTTTTTTATCTGCTTTCTGAGTGTTCAGGCCCAATATCCGCCGAAGGCGAATGTGTACAATACTTACACATCTCACATAAATGGATCTGAGTCATTTCTATTCGGTTAGGAATTAAGTTTTGATAAAATAAAATCAGCTAATTCTTGCGTCTCTTTTTCGGTTTCTTGTTTTTGAACTTGACAAATGAACCTCTTTATATTAAAGAACTGGCCATCAGATGAACCTTCAATGATATAAGTGCCTTTACGGTCTGTCGTTTTTACAAATTTTGTTTTCATTGCTGTATGGTATTGAGGGTTATTTACTAACACACTCCGGCGATTTGCTGCCAAGTGGATTCATATTCTCATCATAGTAAGTCGCAGTGTACATAGTTTCTTTAATCTTATGCTTACCACACTTACTGCATATATAGGTAAATGGAGCATCGAAGGGCTCTACCCATTTATGACGATGTTTATTTGTTGATTTATTCATATCTGTATAGGTATTCGTTAATCTCTGGATGAGTTAATATCATCTCCATTCTCTTCAAGTATCTCTGTAATCAAGGACTGAATATCAGTTCCAAGAGTCTTATAACATGCAATCTGTTCTTTTACAGTACCATTGCCCTCAAGTGACGTTTTTTTGAAGCCACCAGAAAGAATATAAATTAATGTATCTAAATCACTTAACAGAGTCCTAAGTTCATTTACCTTATCTTTCATAATGTTCCTTCCTTCAAGTTTAGAGGATTATTTCACAATCGGATTCAATAAGAAAAAAGATCTCTTTCGTGTCTTTATAAACTCTACGTTTCGCACCAAGAGCTTTCAGTTTCTTATGCGAGATTACCACTCTGACATCTTCAACTGAATCTATACCGTCAATGCAGGTATGAATCTTAATATTCTTTTGGGTTACCATCCAGACCATATTTATCCTTTATTTCTGATCAACTTATGATGTTTGCTATATTAAAGATCTGTACACGAAGATTCGGGTTCCGTCATAAACGACAGGACCGGAATGGAAGATGGTGTTTCTTCCGGATAAACTGCACGTAATTGTGCACAGTCTTATCACAGACGTTTGGAAAATCAGGATAATGTTCTTTTAAATAGTCGTGGACACGACTGCTGGAAGTGGAAGGAAAAGTGAAGAGTAAGGATACGACGGCCTGCTCATAGTTCTGCAGCTTACACCGGCGTGACTCCTGGTACTTCCGAAATAGTTCATCGGAACTCAAAGACTGCAGACGTTTCACCGTATCGCGGGAAACACCAAGACGCTCTGCCGTTCTTGTGATATTGATACCTCGAGAACGAAGATCAACGATATTACTCCATAAAGTGTATTTTTTCCTTAAAATTTCCGTATCCATAATCTATTAAATAGACTTCATAATCGGTGTATGTCCGATTACGAATGTTTGATACGGCTAAGGTACTATTCACACCGTTCAGCTTCTTCTCTGTCAACCAGTGGTAAAGCGGAGCCATATCTTTACCCTTTACCGATATCTTGGCCATTATCGGGAAGGTAACATCATAGTTCACCGAACAAAATTTGGCGATCTCTTCGTTTGTCCCCGGCTCTTGTCCCATGAAGTTATTGGCAGGAAAGCCGATAATCACAAAATTCTGATCTTTATACTGATCATACAACTCCTGCAACTCTGCATATTGCGGAGTCAGTCCACACTTGGAGGCGACATTCACTACCAGCACCTTCTTACCTTTCAGACCTGACAGTGGATACTCTTTGCCATCTATGGTCTTCACTGTGAAGTCATAGAATGATTTATTCTGAGCAGCCATCGACAGTGAAAGTACCAAGGCTGCTACGAAAGAAAAAAATGCTTTCATATCTTATTATTTGGTTTATCAAATAATTAACAAGCAGCCCCGGCAGAATGTTTGAAAGCAGCCTACTCTTCAGACATGGAATAAGGTTTAGCTTCTTTGGCAAGCCCCCTCTTTTTATTCGGAGAAGCAGCCATATCAAACTCAAGTGTTCCTCCCGCCAAAAGGTCGGCATGAGTAATATACATCTTATCGTAAACCTTTCCGTTCAGCTTCACCTGCCGGACATAGCAATTACGATCGCTCACCTTTGGCGCTTTTATTTCGAAAGTGCGGCCATTGGGCAGATTCATACGGATATACGGCAGATAAGGTGCTCCCAATACATATTGGTCAGTACCCGGGCAAACCGGATAAAATCCCATTGCCGTAAACAGATACCAGGCAGACATCTGGCCGCAATCGTCATTGCCGCCCAGGCCGTCAATATCATTTTTATACATCCGGTTCATGACCGTCCGCAGCCAGTATTGCGTCTTCCAGGGTTGGGAAGTCCAGGCATACAGATACGGAATGTGATGACTGGGCTCATTGCCATGTACATACCCTCCTACCAAACTTACTTCAGCAATATCTTCATTCTTTTCGTAATATTTGCGGGGAAGTGCCATTGAGAACAGTGTATCCAACCGACTGACAAACTTCTTCTCACCTCCCATCAAACGAATCAATCCGGCCACATCATGGGGCACGTGGAAAGAGAAATTCCATGAATTTCCCTCTATAAATCCTTCCCCGTAAGTCTGCATTGCATCAAATTCCTTCCTGAACTCTCCGTTGCTATAACGGGGACGGGCAAAACCAACCGAAGTGTCGAAAACATTCCGGTAATTATTCGCCCTTTTCTTATAAAGATCGGCCAACTGGTCGTCTCCCGCCAACAGAGCCGTCCGGTAAATAGTCCAATCGTCATAGGCATATTCCAATGTAGTGGAAGCAGCTGTCCCACTTTGATCGAAAGGTACATAACCCAATCTTTTATAAGCTTCAACTCCTTCGTAATAAGGAACATTAGCTGTATGATCCATTGCCATCAAAGCCTCCCCGACAGATATATCCGCTCCTTTGGCAACCGCATCAGCCAAAGCAGACACTGCATGATAACCGCTCATACACCAGCCTTCATTGCCCATCAGGCTCCAAACCGGCAACATGCCATGTACACTTTGCTGCTGATGACGGATCATAGACTGCACCATGTCCGTATTCTGCCGGGGTTTTAGCAAGTTCAAGAAAGGGTGCTCCGCACGATATGTATCCCATAATGAGAAGATAGTATAATTGGTAAATCCTTCGGAAGTATGGATATTATGATCGAGTCCACGATACCGACCGTCTACATCCATATAAACAGACGGGTTAATCATGGTATGATACAATGAAGTATAAAACATGGCCAACTGATCGGGAGTTCCTTTGGCTTCGAGTACATCCAACTCACGATTCCATGCAGAATTTGCCTCGGCAACCAATTGATTGAAAGTTTTTCCGGCAGCCTCTGCCTGTAAATTCTTTACTGCACCTTCTGTGCTCACAGCCGAAAGAGCGACTTTTATCACTAGCTCCGGATTCTGCCGGGTATCGAAATTAAAGTAAGCCACTAGCTTCCGACCGGTCATTTCCGGGAAATTACGGTCGGTATTAAACCGCCGCCAAAAGCCTTTATACAGAGCTTTCCCTTTATCCGTATACCCATAATCCTTGATGGGCTGAGACAAAGAGATGGCAAAATATGTGTAATTGGTACGTGCCCATCCGTTCGTTATACGATAGCCCGTCAGTAATGTGTCATTTTCCACACGTAAATTAGCCCATAGAGTTTTTCCATCATAGTTGTAGATTCCGTGTATCAGGTCAAGAATGATGTGCCCGTCCGCATTATCGGGAAAAGTATATTTATGTATTCCTACCCGTTGAGTAGCTGTCAGTTGTGCCTTTATGCCATAATCAGCAAGCTCCACTTCATAATACCCCGGACGAGCAACCTCTGTGTCATGACTGAAACGGGAGCGGTATCCCTCGTCAGGAGTACCGGCTCTTCCGGGATTCAACTTCAGTTGACCTGTGGCGGGCATAATCAAAATATCACCCAGATCCGAATGTCCCGTACCACTCAGATGGGTATGGCTGAATCCCACAATTGTCGGATCATGATACTGATATCCGGCACAATATTCATACGCATTTTTTTGATAAGTTCCATCTATGTTGTGAGGAATCGTATCTGTATCCGGACTTAACTGTACAAGTCCGAACGGAGCACAAGCACCGGGAAATGTATGCCCCATACCATTGGTTCCGATGATCGGGTTGACAAATGCACATACATCCGGCACTTCTGCCGCCTGCTGGGCCATCACTGTCGTAAATGCCGGAAGGAATGCCAGCAAGGAAAGTACTTTTTTCTTCATAATCTTATCTTTGTGATGTGTTGTTGATATGCAAAGATAGTTTTTTTGTTTATCCAGCGTTAAATAATTAAGGAATAAAAAACAAATATTAATGCACGCTTGCAGAATACTCCTACAAGCCGTATCTTTGTAACCCTAATTCTAAATACTCAAATATGGCTTTCACCAACAACGTAATGATTGTGCGCCACAAGTTGCTGGCTAAATTGGTAAATCTCTGGAAAGAGAACAAATTAACGAATGAAATTGACAGACTTCCCATTGAACTGAGCCCTCGCCGTTCACGCCCGCTCGGACGCTGCTGTATCCACAAAGAGCGTGCTGTATACAAATATAAACTTTTCCCGTTGTTGGGTTTCGATATGACAGACGAAACGGACGAGCTCACTCCACTTTCGGAATACGCACGCCAGGCGTTGGAACGTAAAAACAAACAGAAAGAAAATATACTCTGCGTCATCGATGAAGCTTGTTCATCTTGCGTACAGGTTAACTATGAGGTGACCAACCTCTGCCGTGGTTGTGTAGCCCGCAGTTGCTATATGAACTGCCCCAAGGATGCCATCCGTTTCCGAAAAAACGGACAGGCAAAGATTGACCACGACGCTTGTATCAGTTGCGGGAAGTGCCATCAAAGCTGTCCGTACCACGCCATCGTATTCATTCCGGTTCCTTGCGAAGAAGCCTGTCCCGTGAAAGCTATCAGCAAAGACGAGAACGGTATCGAACATATTGATGAGAGCAAATGTATCTACTGTGGCAAGTGCCTCAATGCTTGTCCTTTCGGAGCCATTTTCGAGATTTCCCAGGCTTTTGATGTCCTTGAAGGCATCCGTAGCGGTGAAAAGATGATAGCGATACCTGCTCCCTCTATACTCGGACAATTCAACACATCCATCGAAGCAGTATACGGAGCACTTCGCCAGATGGGATTTGCCGATGTAGTCGAAGTGGCGCAGGGAGCTATGGACACCGTAAGTCACGAAGCTGCCGAACTGAAAGAAAAGCTAGAGGAAGGACAGCCGTTTATGACAACCTCTTGCTGCCCGTCTTACATCGAATTAGTGAACAAGCACATACCGGGAATGAAGCCTTATGTTTCTTCTACGGGATCCCCGATGTATTATGCCGCCCGCATCGCCAAGGAACGCCACCCGGATGCAAAGATCGTGTTTATCGGCCCGTGTGTGGCCAAACGTAAAGAAGCCCGCCGCGATGAATGCGTGGACTACATACTTACTTTTGAGGAAATGGCTTCGATCTTTGAGGGACTGGACATCCAACTTGAACAGACACAGCCATTCTCAGTACTCTATACTTCGGTACGCGAGGCACACGGTTTTGCTCAGGCAGGTGGTGTGATGGGAGCTATTAAGGCCTACTTAGGCGAAGAGGCTAAGAAATTCTCCGCCATCCAGGTCTCGGACCTGAACAAGAAAAACATAGGCTTGCTGCGTGCTGCAGCCAAAACAGGCAAAGCACAAGGACAGTTCATTGAAGTCATGGCCTGCGAAGGCGGATGTATCAGCGGCCCCAGTGCCCATAATGACGCTATCGGTGGACGCCGGCAGTTGAACCAGGAACTGATAAAACGCCGTGAATCATATGAAGAAACTCATAGATAAATTAAGGGAGGAGCGCACCCTCACCTCCGAAGAGTTCGCACACCTGTTGTCGCACTATGATGATGAAGCCTTGGCATACATCAATCAGCAGGCACGGGAAGTAGCGACCGCACACTTCGGACAGGGAGTCTACATACGCGGACTGATCGAAATAAGTAATTATTGCCGGAATAACTGCAACTATTGCGGTATCCGGAAAGACAATTGGCGAGCCGATCGCTACCGACTCAGTAAGGAGATGATTTGGGATTGTTGCGAACATGGCTACAAACTCGGATTCCGCTCATTCGTTCTCCAGGGAGGCGAAGATCCGAAACGGTCGGACAATGATATGGAGGAGATCATTGCGGAAATCCGCCGGCGATATCCCGAATGTGCCATCACGCTGTCTATCGGTGAAAAACCGGCGAAAGCTTACGAACGCTATTTTATGAAAGGCGCCGATCGGTATCTGTTACGCCACGAAACATTCAACAGAGGGCATTACTACTGTCTGCACCCCTATGAAATGTCCAACGAAAGACGTATCAAATGCCTTCAGGAACTCAAACGAATCGGTTTCCAGACCGGGACAGGCATCATGGTGGGAACCCCTCATCAAAGAGTGGAATTTCTGATAGAGGATATACGTTTTATTGAAAACTTCCAACCGGAAATGATTGGTATCGGACCTTTTATCCCCCATCAGCGAACCCCATTCTGTGACGAAAAAGCAGGCAGTGTAGAGCTGACCTTGTTACTGCTCTCTATCTTCAGGCTGATGCATCCCAAGGCACTGATCCCTTCGACAACTGCGTTGGCAAGCCTGGCACCGGACGGCAGAATACGGGGTATTCTTGCCGGCGCCAATGTGGTCATGCCCAATCTGTCGCCTATCATTGTAAGAAACAAATATAACCTGTACGACCAGAAAGTAGCTTTCGGTGCCGAAGCGGCCGAAGGACTGGCCTTATTGGAAAAGCAACTGACAGCGGTCGGATATCACATCGACTACAGCCGGGGAGATTATAACAACTAATCAACAAAAGACATGTATAAAGTAGATTCACCTGATGCTGTCGACTTTATTAACCATCAGGAAATTATTGAAACACTGGAGTATGCCCGCGCCCATCGAAATGACCGGGAACTTATCCGAAATTTAATAGAGAAAGCCCGCCTTTGTAAGGGGCTCACCCACCGGGAAGCCGCCATATTGCTGGAATGTGCTGAAGAAGATCTTACTAAAGAGATTTTTCATCTTGCCAAAGAGATCAAGCAAAAATTCTATGGCAACCGCATCGTCATGTTTGCTCCGCTTTACTTATCCAACTATTGTGTCAATGGTTGTGTGTACTGCCCGTATCATCTCAAAAATAAAACCATCATCCGCAAAAAGTTAACTCAGGAAGAGATATGCCGGGAAGTTATTGCCCTGCAAGATATGGGACACAAACGCCTGGCACTTGAAGCCGGTGAAGACCCTGTGCGTAACTCAATCGATTATATACTCGAATCAATCCGTACCATCTACAATATCCATCATAAAAACGGAGCTATCCGCCGGGTAAACGTGAACATTGCCGCCACTACGGTAGAGAATTATCGCAAGCTGAAAGATGCAGGTATCGGTACATATATCCTCTTTCAAGAAACATATCATAAAGAGAATTACGAACAGCTGCATCCCACCGGGCCCAAAAGCAACTATGCCTATCATACCGAGGCCATGGACCGTGCCATGCAAGGAGGAATCGATGATGTAGGCATGGGAGTCCTGTTCGGCCTGAATACATACCGCTATGATTTTGTAGGATTGCTGATGCATGCCGAACACTTGGAAGCCGTTTATGGCGTGGGACCGCATACCATAAGCGTTCCCCGCATCTGCTCGGCCGATGACATAAATGCCGAAGACTTTGAAAATGCCATCTCTGACGAGATCTTCCAAAAGATAGTAGCCGTTATTCGCATCAGCGTACCCTACACAGGCATGATTATTTCCACACGAGAATCGCAAAAGACCCGTGAAAAAGTGCTTGACTTAGGTATTTCGCAGATCAGCGGAGGATCACGGACCAGTGTAGGCGGTTATGCCGAAGCAGAAACTCCGGAAGAGAACTCCGCCCAATTCGATGTCAGCGACACCCGGACACTGGACGAAGTGGTCAACTGGTTACTCGAACTCGGATATATCCCCAGCTTCTGTACAGCCTGTTATCGTGCCGGACGCACGGGTGACCGGTTTATGTCACTTGTCAAATCGGGACAAATAGCCAACTGCTGTTCCCCTAATGCACTGATAACCTTACAGGAATATCTGGAAGATTATGCCTCGGAAGAGACGAAAGCTCGCGGAGTAGCCATGATAAAGCAAGAAATGCAACATATCCCCAACCCTAAAATCCGAGAACGGGCTTTAGAAAACCTGAAGCAAATTGCGGCAGGAGAAAGGGACTTCAGGTTTTGAAAACGTCGCCCCGCTCCAATCGCCTGCACATTGCCTTGTTTGGTAAACGAAACAGTGGCAAGTCGTCATTGATCAATGCATTGACCAATCAAAACGCTGCTTTGGTATCGGACATCGCCGGTACCACTACCGACCCTGTATATCAACCGATGGAAATACATGGTATCGGTCCGTGTGTATTCATCGATACAGCCGGATTCGACGATGAAGGTGAACTGGGCTCCCTACGTATCGAACGAACCTTACAAGCTGCGGACAAAGCCGACATCGCACTGATGGTTTGTTGCGATACGGAACTTTCCGAAGAGCAACGATGGATAGAGTTACTGAAAGAGAGGAATATCCCCTACCTGTTGGTACTGAATAAAGCCGATCTGTTAGAGAAACCGGATGAAGTCGCCGATAAATTGGAACAACAGACAGGACAACACCCTTTAATTGTCAGTGCCAAAGAAAAAACGGGCATAGACTCAATCCGTCAGTCTATTCTTCATCGGTTACCGGAACTTAACGAGCAACCGGATATTGTGGGAGATTTGGCCAACGAAGGCGATGTGGTACTACTCGTGATGCCACAGGATATACAGGCCCCTAAAGGGCGACTTATCCTGCCACAAGTACAAACACTGCGCGAACTTCTTGACAAAAAATGCATCACCTTGAGCTGCACAACCGACCAGTTGGACAATGCCCTCAAAGTCTTGTCAGCTCCCCCCTCATTAATCATTACCGATTCGCAGGTTTTCAGAACCGTCTACGAAAAGAAACCGCCACAGAGCCGGCTAACCTCCTTCTCGGTATTATTTGCCCGCTACAAGGGAGACATTGACTACTATACCGAAGGAGCGTATATCATCGACCAACTGACAGAAAATTCCCGGGTCCTGATAGCCGAAGCCTGTACTCATGCTCCACTGTCCGAAGACATCGGCAGAGTGAAACTTCCACGAATGTTGCGCAAACGTATCGGAGAGCAACTGCATATCGACATTGTTTCCGGAAATGATTTTCCTAAGGACCTGAATTGCTACGACCTGATTATTCATTGCGGAGCCTGCATGTTCAATCGCAAACATGTCCTGAATCGGATAGTCAAAGCTAAAGCACAAGGTGTCCCAATGACTAACTATGGAATAGTTATCGCATATATCAATGGCATACCTTTCCACTGACAACAAACGCCTTATGAGACACGATCGTATTTCATAAGGCGTTTATGCTCCTGTCATCTAATGAAACCAAAAACTTGAAATTTATTCAAAGAGTTTGATATAATAAAACAGTTAATAATATTATTTTATCTTATATATGATGAAAATCGGATTTTCATTGGCATTTCTTTTTTGCAATTCTTGTGGTACAGTAATTTGAGTTTGTTCTTTAAATGTTTCTATCTCATAAGGTGTAACAACCTGTACCAGATTATTTCCTAAGACACGTCCCCATACCGGGAACCGGTTATGCCCCTTACTACCTACCATACCTAACTGCATATTGATATCAGCCAAGTTATAAGCACTTGTCTCAGGGATATCACACTGCTCCACAACAGTTTCTCCACTGTGTTTATCCACCGAAGCCACATAATACTTCTCATTCAGCATCATGCGCAGATAAAAACGGCGAGGCGTCTCAAAAATATCACTTACAAAAATATCACCGTTAGCAGGGAATCTTTTAATATCGCGAATATTGAGCCCACGAATAACCTCTTCATCCGAATTGCTTAGACCGGCCACTAAAACAGGCTGTATGGTATCTGCCGACAAACGGTAAATGGTATCATTGCTAGCTGTTTTAAACAAGACTGACGCCTGCTTCCCATCCGAAGGTGAGCCCATTACTCCAAAAGTAAAGCCTGAATCTTCACGAGGTACCAACGGCGAATAGAAATCGTTTTTGGTAATTATCGCCTCACCGTCCTCTTGAAATACCCCAATACCAAAACTACCGTTCTGAAACGGCATAAGAGGCATAGCGATGGCACCAATGCGCTTGTTACCAAGGTGATGAGCATAAATAATGGGAGAATTTACAGGCAGGTCTTCCACAAACGTGCCTTCCAATGTATATATGCCAACCTTATTGCCGATAACATAGAAACGATTATCAGCCTCATCAGCCTGTATAAAACCTATCATACCATTAAAGTCATCGGGACCTTGGCCTTGGCGAAGGAATGTACGCAAAAAGTGTCCTTGACGATCGAACAGTACGATACGGGCTTCCTTGCCCACCAATACATAAATGTATTTGCTTGTGATGGCAAAGTCTACCACACCGTCTATCAATGAGGCATCATCATTGGTCATTTCCAAAGGGATATATTCAACTGACTCTATCTCATCAGCAATAGACAAAGTTGCCGGCGAATTAAGTGCATCACGAACGGAAGCGGTTAACAGACCTGTTTGGTCGACTTGATTTAAATTACAAGATGCCAAAACAAATGCGCCAATGGCAACCATGAAAAAAGACTTTGTGTTCATCATGTTTTAAAGTTATATTTTGGTCAAAGATACAGAACATTTGTTATTTATCATTTCTTTTTCCGGATATTTTTCCATGAATCCACAAAACATATAAAGCTGAAATTCCTATGTTTGTAATGAAAAAAAGATCACTGTCCAAAAATATTATAACTAAAAAAATCTTTTACTTTTACTTATATTTCTCCGGAATCTTCCTCTCGATGATGGCATCAAATGCCCGTGACAACTCTTTAATAACCAAAAAACAATTCTGTCACTTGAAAATTGGGTAATATAATTAGGCTGTGAATGTCAAATGATAACATTCACAGCCTATCACTATCCAACTAACTTTCAGTAGGATATATTACCTAAAATATATAGTTCCGGTGCTAATAAAACCGGCTATTCACTTTCTCTATAGAACAATACCTCTGTCAGTATTGAAAATCTTCCCCTTTGACGTACACCCGGTAATCTTTTATCATGCCGGGATATCCCTTTTCGGCACGGGGCAAATAGCGGAAACCGGTTACGGTATAGTCTCCACCCAGATCGATGACTAATTGATGAGGATAAGCATCTTTAGCCACCGTCATCCAGTAAGTGGATTCCTGAAGATCGAACACTTTATCTCCCGTACAGTTACCGCTACGTGTCTCTTCGCTGTCGGCATAGCGTATTCTCCACTTTTCACGTGAAATTGGCTTACCGTCGGCACCCAGTACATCGAGTTCGGCGATGGCTGCTATCTTCTTTCCTTTTTGTGCCGAAAGGGCCTCAAGGCAGAAATAACGACCGGTACTCTGACGATCAAAGCAAACTTCCTGCCATCCGTTGCCCGGAACAAACGTACCTTCGGCAACGGAAGTTTCCCGACTCAAGTCCAGTTGTTCACCCTCTTTGCGATGGGTAGAAGCCCCTTCATTGCGTAACCAATCCAAGATGGGCTTCTTCAGTCCGCGGATAGATGCTTTCTCAGGGCCTTTCAAATCAAGAACAATAATCTCATTCACTCCCTTCTTAAGCCAGCATCCCGGCATATAGAGTGTCTGTTGGGGACCGATTTCCCAAAAACGTCCCATCGCATGACCGTTTACCCATACC
>OGML01002537.1_pt1 | contig 12716 bp, 7 predicted proteins | sample 1572951 | NCBI WGS metagenome assembly OGML01 (sample SAMEA2581883, study PRJEB24529) | metagenome | biome: Human gut stool | place: China | collected 2011 | reverse complement strand
AAATCCAAAAATAGTTGCCAAAACGCCTGATATTCAAAGAATATCAGGCGTTTTGGCGGGCAATGTCAGCTTAACTTACTGACATTGACCCTCTCATTTCTGAGGGTAGGAGGATTTGTCAGCTTAACTTACTGACATTGGGGAAACCGGAAGGACTTCTCTTTCGTTCAAAGGTCTCCGGTTTACACCCTAGGCCTGAGGATGCAGGATAGGGGGGTATACAAAGAGGGATGTTCCATGAAAAAGGTCTGCGCTTCCATGTTTCTGATCATACTGCTGCTGGTGGCCATTGTGCCAGTCAGCGCCGCTGGGACGCTGCGGTGATGTGCGCGCAGCTGGCGGTGATTTTGAACGGACTGCTGGGGCAGACGCTGTCGTCGCCCGACGATCTTCAGCTCGGAATGCCGATTTTTGACGACAACCGCGACGCGCAGGTGTGATATTTCCCGCTTATTCTGGAGGCGGCCGTGGCCCACGCCACCGCCGATGCCGTGGAGCATGAACGCTGGGCGGGGCTGGGTTGAAGGGTGCGCAGAGCACTGATTGCACAAACACGCGGTGCGGAGAGGGCGCATGGTTTTGTGAAAATGTCGAATCTTGGACTGTGTGCTTGACAAGCGGTGGGAATCGTGCTTTAATGGCGGCATGTATTGATAACCACGAAATACGATGACGGAATTATGGCCCTGTTGGAGCGTCTCAGAGAACCGGCGGCTGGTGTGAGCCGGTACCGAAGACAATGGTCAGTCTGCTTCCCGAGTAGGCCCTGCGAACGGCGACAAGTAGCATGGCCCGTTTGGCCTCGTTACCGGCTATGGGCTTGTCAGAGTCCGAGAGTGATCGTCCGCCGTGAGGCGGGGGATAAGCAGGGTGGTACCGCGAAGCTATTTCGTCCCTGAAGCCAGTTGGCTTCAGGGACTTTTTGTTTTCCGAAAAAAGGAGGAACCTATGATGAAACACATTTCCGTGACAGATACCACGATCCGCCAGGCGGGCAAGGCCGCGGGCTATACGCTCTCGTTCCGCGAGAAGATCGAGCTTGCCAAGCTCCTCGACCGGCTGGGCGTGAGCGTCATTGAGCTGCACGCGGTCGAAAACCCAAAGATCGACAGTCTGCTCATCAAATCCGTCGCCTCTGCGGTGAAGGAAAGCGCCGTATGCGTGCCGGTCGCGCTGGACCCGGCGAGCGTTTCGCTGGTCTGGGCCGCGCTCAGGGAGGCGAAGCACCCGCGCATCCAGGTCCCCGCGCCGGTCAGCGCCGTGCAGATGGAATACCTCGCGGGCAAAAAGCCCGCCGCCATGCTCGAGGCGATCCGCCAGACCGTCGCGGCGGCGCGGGCGGTCTGCGAGGACGTGGAATTCCTCGCGGACGACGCCACGCGCGCCGATCCCGCCTTCCTCGCTGAGGCGCTGCAGACCGCGATCACGGCCGGTGCGGCCGGCGTGACCGTCTGCGACGCAGCGGGGAGCATGCTGCCGGACGCGTTCGGCAGCTTCGTGCGCGGGATCTATGAAGCCGTGCCGCAGACGAAGGACGTGCGCTTCGGCGTGAGCTGCTCGGACGCGCTGTCGATGGCGGACGCGTGCGCCGTGAGCGCCATCGCCGCCGGGGCCGGCGAGATCAAGGCCGCGGCCTACTGCGTCGACACTGCGAACCTCGCGCACATGGCGAAGCTGCTGGCGGCCAAAGCCCAGGACTTCGGCGTCGTCAGCACGCTGCAGTTCACGCAGATGAACCGCCTGCTGTCACAGATCGCCTGGATGTGTCAGACGGGCCGCAGCCAGCTCTCGCCGTTTGACAACGGCGTGCAGACCTCCTCCGGCGCAGTTTTGACCGTGCACGACACGCAGGAGGCCGTCATGAAGATGGCCGCCGCCCTCGGCTACGATCTTTCGGAGGAGGACGGGGCGAAGGTCTACGAGGCCTTCTGCCGCATCGCGGCGAAGAAGCAGACCGTGGGCGAGAAGGAGCTCGACGCCATCATCGCCTCCGCCGCGCTGCAGGTGCCGCCGACGTACCGGCTCGAAAGCTACGTCATCAACACCGGCAACACCATCAGCGCTTCGGCGCAGATGAAGCTCACGAAAAACGGCCAGACGCTCTCGGGCGTGAGCCTGGGCGACGGCCCGGTCGACGCGGCCTTCCTGGCCATCGAATCGATCCTCGGCCGCCATTACGAGCTGGATGATTTCCAGATCCAGGCCGTCACCGAGGGCCGCGAGGCCATGGGCGAGTCGGTCGTCAAGCTCCGCAGCGGCGGCAAGCTCTATTCCGGCCGCGGCATCTCGACCGATATCATCGGCGCGTCCGTGCACGCGTATCTCAACGCCATCAACAAGATCGTCTACGAAGAAGCGGCGAACGCCTGAGGAGGAAGCAGCACATGAATGTATCGTTTTCCACACGCGGCTGGCAGCAGATCCCCTGGGAGCAGCAGGTGCAGATGGCCGAGACCATGCGCTTCGGCGGCATCGAGCTCTATAACGTCCACAAAACGCCGGAGCTGACCGGCCGCGGCGGCCCGCTGCACCGCTATACCGCCGCCGCGACGGCGCGGGAGCTCTGGCAGAAGGGCCTGTGCATCCCGTGCTTCGATACCGCCTGCGACATCGCGGGCGAGGACTGCACCGAGACCGTGACAGCTCTCATGCAGCTGGCGCACGACGTGCAGTGTCCGTATGTCTCCGTGACTGCGCAGCGCGATGACGACGCGCGGATCTCCGCCGCACTCGAAGCGCTCCTCCCCGCCGCCGAGGCGCAGGGGATCACGATCCTGCTCAAGACCAGCGGCGTCTTTTCCGACACGGCCCGGCTGCGCACGCTGCTCGATGCGTTTGCCTGCGACCAGCTGGGCGCGCTCTGGGATATGCACCATCCCTACCGGGACCACGGCGAATCCGCCGACACGACCATCAAAAACCTCGGAGCCTACGTCCGCCACGTTCACCTGCGCGACTCGGACGACGACGGCAGCTATGACCTCATCGGCGAGGGCACGCTGCCCGTCGGCAGCATGATGCAGGCGCTGTCCTCCATCGACTATGACGGGTTCATCTCGCTCGAGTGGAAGCCGGAATGGATGCCCGACCTGACCGACCCGGAGGTCATCTTCCCACATTTCGTCAACTACATGCACCGCTTCGATTCCCCGCGCGGCAAGAAAAAGACGCTCTACGACAACGCCGCGCATACCGGCAAGTTCGTCTGGAAGAAAGACAGCCTCATCTCCGAGACCTTCCCGCAGGTGCTCGACCGGATGGTCGAGGAATTCCCGGACCAGTACGCGTTCAAATACACGACGCTCGACTACACGCGGACCTACGCGCAGTTCCGCGACGACGTGGACGATTTTGCCCGCGCGCTCGTCTCGCTCGGCGTGCGCCGGGGCAGCAAGGTCGCCATCTGGGCTACGAACGTGCCCGCGTGGTTCATCACCTTCTGGGCCGCGACGAAAATCGGCGCCGTGCTCGTCACGGTCAACACGGCGTACAAGATCCACGAGGCGGAATATCTGCTGCGGCAGTCCGACACGCACACGCTCGTCATGATCGACCACTGTCTGGACTCGAACTACCGTGAGATCATCCAGACCCTCTGCCCGGAGCTGGCCGACGCAAAGCCCGGCTCCGCCCTGCACTGCCGCAAGCTGCCGTTCCTGCGCAACGTCATCACCGTCGGCTTCCGGATGCCGGGCTGCCTGACCTTCGACGAGGCGATGGATCGGGCCAATATGGTCCCGCGCGAGCAGATTTTGCGCATGGCCGCGGGCGTGCGGCCGGACGACGTGTGCAACATGCAGTACACTTCCGGCACAACGGGCTTCCCGAAGGGCGTCATGCTGACGCACTACAACGTCGTCAACGACGGCAAATGCATCGGCGACCGGATGGATCTGTCCACGGCCGACCGGATGATGATCCAGGTGCCGATGTTCCACTGCTTCGGCATGGTGCTCTCCATGACCTCCTGCATGACGCACGGCGCGACGCTCTGCCCGATGCCGTATTTCTCGGCCAAGGTCTCGCTCGCCTGCATCAATCAGGAGCGCATCACCTGCTTCAACGGAGTGCCGACGATGTTCATCGCCATGTTCAACCATCCGGACTACAAAAAGACCGATTTTTCCTACATGCGCACCGGCATCATGGCCGGTTCCGGCTGCCCGCCGGAGCTCATGCGCCGGGCTGCCCAGCCGGACGAGATGCACATGACCGACATCGTCAGCGTCTACGGCCAGACCGAATCCGCCCCCGGCAGCACCATGAGCGCCTGCGGCGACCCGCTCGATCTGCGGTGCAACACGGTCGGCTACGCTTTCCCGCACATCGAGTGCAAGATCATCGACCCCGAGACCGGCGAGGAAGTGCCGGACGGCGTCAACGGCGAGTTCTGCTCGCGCGGCTACAACACCATGAAAGGCTACTACAAGATGCCCGAGGCCACGGCCGCCACCGTTGACAAGGAGGGCTGGCTTCACTCCGGCGATCTGGCCTGCCGGGACGAAAACGGCTGCTACCGCATCACCGGGCGGCTCAAGGACATGATCATCCGCGGCGGCGAGAACATCTACCCCAAGGAGATCGAGGAATTCATCTACACCCACCCGGCCGTCAAGGACGTACAGGTCATCGGCGTGCCGGACAAGAAATACGGCGAGGAGGCCATGGCCTGCATCATCCTCAAGGAGCCCGGCAGCGTGACCGTGGAGGAGATGCTGGACTATATCAAGGCCAGCATGGCACGGCACAAGGTGCCGAAATACATCGATTTTGTCGACGCATTCCCGATGAACGCAGCCGGAAAAATCCTGAAATACAAGATGCGCGAGGAGGCGACGGAGCGCTTCGGCCTGGAGGGCGCGGCCGGGATCGACACGGCGCAGACCGCCGAGCAGATGAAGCGGTAAACACCGATAGCCGGTATTAGTAAAATTTATACTTGACAGCCTGCAAAGACTGTGTTAAATTTGGGGCAAGTTCAAATCAAAAAAAGCTGTGACGAAGACGGTCGGACGGACTGCTTTCAGAGAGCCGGTGGTTGGTGCAAACCGGCAGCACGAACTCCTGTGACCTATCACTTCCGAGCTGGAGGCCCGAACACCATTCGCAAGTAGACGCCTCTCGTCCGCCCACGTTACGGGATAGGGCTTGTCAGAGCCTGAAGCGGCAGTTCTCAGAGCTGCAATTTGAGTGGTACCACGGGTATTGTGATTCACAAACTCGCCTCAAAGATTCTTAGGAATCCTTGAGGCGAGTTTTTTCGTTCGAAGTAACTTACACAGTTTAACACAGGAGGAACCCACTATGATGATGCAAACCAAGAAGCCGGCTGCCAACCCGCTGATGGAGATCGCAGAGCGAATCCGCGAGATGCGCGAGATCGTCGGCTACAGCGAAGCGGAGATGGCCGAGAAGACCGAGGTCAGCGTCGAGCAGTATCACAGCTATGAGCAGGGCACGGTCGATTTCCCGTTTACGTTCATGCACAAGTGCGCGCTGGCGTTCGGCGTGGAGCTGACGGATCTGCTCGAAGGCCAGAGCGCCAAGCTCTCGAGCTACACGGTGACGCGCCGGGGCATGGGTCCGGTGACGGCCAGCGAGGACGGCATCACCATTCAGAATATGGCGGCAATGTTCCGGCAGAAGCTGGCGACGCCGTATTGGGTCACCTATCAGTATTCCAAGGAGCTGCAGAGCCAGCCGATCCACACCACGACGCATGCCGGACAGGAATTTGACCTCGTCGTGAAGGGGACGCTCCGTGTGCGTGTCGGCGAGCACGAGGAAGTCCTCCACGAGGGCGACAGCATCTTCTACAAGAGCTCCACGCCGCACGGCATGATTGCCGTGGATGGGCATGACTGTGTATTCCTCGCAATGATCATGGCGAGCAGCGAAAAGGAGCAGGACCTGTCCGTGCGGACACGGGCGTTGGAGGAGACGCCGGAGCAGCAGCTGCTCTGCGACCAGTTTGTCCACGGGGTGGAAAAGGAAGACGGCTCGCTGGAGCGGCTGGAGTTCCACAACGAGGACAAATTCAATTTTGCATTCGACATCGTGGACGGCCTCGCGCGGCGCGAGCCGGACAAGCTCGCGATGGTGCATATCGCAAACGACAGGACTGAGCGGCGGTTCACGTTCAAGGACATGAAGGACGCTTCGAGTCAGGCGGCGAACTATTTCACGTCACTCGGCGTGAAGCGCGGCGACCGCGTGATGCTGGTGCTCAAGCGGCACTATCAGTTCTGGTTTGCGATCCTCGGCCTGCATAAGCTGGGCGCGATCGCCATCCCGGCGACGAACCAGCTGATGGAGCATGATTTCACCTATCGCTTCAAGGCGGCGGGCGTGAGCGCGATCGTCTGTACGGCGGACGGCGACACGGCACATCAGGTCGACATCGCGGAGGCCGACGCGGGTGCGCATCTGACGAAGGTTCTCGTCGGCGGCAAGCGCGAGGGCTGGCACGACTTTGACGCGGAATACGGCCTGTTCTCCCGGCGCTACACGCGCAAGGACGACGCGCCCTGCGGCGACGATCCGATGCTCATGTTCTTCACGTCCGGCACGACCGGCTATCCGAAGATCGCCGTTCACAGCTACAAATATGCGCTGGGCCATTACGTTACGGCCCGGTACTGGCACTGGGTGCAGCCCGGCGGACTGCACTTCACGATCTCCGAGACCGGCTGGGGCAAGGCGCTCTGGGGCAAGCTGTATGGCCAGTGGCTGTGCGAGGGTGCGGTGTTCGTCTACGACTTTGATCGGTTCGACGCCGAGAAGATCCTGCCGATGTTCGCCAAATACAACATCACGACGTTCTGTGCGCCGCCCACGATGTACCGGATGCTGATCAAGCAGGATCTGTCCCGCTTCGACCTCAGTTCCATCCAGCACGCAACGACCGCGGGCGAGGCGCTGAACCCGGAGGTCTATTATCAGTTTGAAAAGGCGACGGGGCTGCAGATCGCCGAGGGCTTCGGCCAGACGGAGATGACGCTCGGCATTGCGAACCTCGTCGGCCAGCCGCTCAAGCCCGGCTCGATGGGCAAGCCCATCCCCGGCTACGGCATCGACCTTGTCAATCAGGACGGCACCCCGACTGCCGACGGCGACACGGGCGAGATCGTCATCCATACCGCGGGACGAGAGCACTTCTGCGGGCTGTTCCTCGGCTATTATCAGGACAAGGAGCGCACTGAGGCCGTCTGGCACGACGGACTCTACCACACCGGCGACCTCGCGTGGCGCGATGAGGACGGCTTCTACTGGTACGTTGGCCGCGCGGACGACGTCATCAAGTCCTCCGGCTACCGCATCGGGCCGTTCGAGATCGAAAACGTCATCATGGAGCTGCCGTATGTGTTCGAGTGCGGCGTGTCCGCTGCGCCGGACGAGGTGCGCGGGCAGGTCGTCAAGGCCAGCATCGTGCTCGTCAAGGGCACCGAGGGCACGGAGGAGCTGAAGAAGGAAATCCAGAACTACGTCAAGCAGCATACCGCGCCGTATAAGTATCCGAGAATTGTGGAGTTCAAAGAAGAGCTCCCGAAGACCATCAGCGGCAAGATCATCCGAAGCAAGCTCTGATGACCGGGATCTTTCGACGATGCGGCGATTGAACCGGACCGGCATACGCTCAATATGTGTTCTCTTGGTTACGCTGGTTTGCCCCCATATGCAGCTCCGGCAGACAGGGATGATGACAACAGAAAACCACCGAAAATTTTTCTTGACAATTGCATACTTTTTCGTTATGATTCTTAACAACAATAAAGGCTACGACGGAGAGGGTTCCGCGCAAGTCCTGTTTCAGAGAGCCGGTGGATGGTGTGAACCGGTAACAGACGCGCAGAATTTGTAGCTCCCGAGCCGGAGAGAAGAACGCCCGTAATGGCAAGTAGACCTCTCCCGCGTCAGCTGCGTCAGTGCTTAGACTTTGCTGGAAGTCGATGAGTGGTATCTGCCGTGAGGCAGGTGCAATTTGAGTGGTACCGCGGGTATGCTGTATGCAGCCCGTCTCAAAGAATCATTTCTTTGAGACGGGCTTTTTGCATCCACGGAGGTAACACCATGAAAAAAACACTCACAGGGCTGGACTTCAAAATTCAGGAAATGGCGGGACGCATCCGAGAGCTGCGCGAGATCTCCGGCTTTTCGGCGCAGACGATGGCGCTGAAAACAGGCACGAGCGAAGAAGAATATCTTCGCTGTGAGGCCGGGCAGAGCGACCTCAACTTCGCTTTTCTCTACCGCTGCGCGCTGGTTTTTGGCGTTGACGTTACAGATCTCATCGAGGGCAGCAGCCCAAAGCTTCGATCCTATACGCTGACACGCGCGGGTAATGGACAGAAGATCGAGCAGGCCCATGAGATGATCTATTACAACATGGCCTCCGGCTTTCAGAACCGCATTGCAGACCCGCTGTTCGTTGAAAACAAATACTCTGATGAAGCATTCTATTCGGACATTGAGCTGACCAGCCACGTCGGGCAGGAATGTGATCTTGTCATTCGCGGCAGTATGAAAGTTCAGGTCGGCGGACATACCGAGCTTCTGCATGAAGGCGACTGCATCTACTATGACAGCTCCATTCCGCACGGCATGGTTGCTGCGGACGGTCAGGATTGCCTGTTCTATGCGATCGTGCTCCGCCCACAGGAGCCGAGCCTCCCGGAGGCCGGCGGCGACCGCGCTGCCATGATCGAGACGGCGCAGAGTCCGGATCCGGAGGCGCGCATTTACACCCGCTTCGTCGATGCGCCCGAGGATGCAAACGGGAAACTGCAGTCCATCGCTTTCAAAAATGAGCAATCCTTCAATTTCGCATTTGACATTGTGGATGCGCTGGGCCGTGAAAAGCCTGAAAAGCTCGCCATGCTGCATGTGGCTCTGGATGGAACGGAGCGGCGGTTCACATTCAAGGACATGAAAGATGCTTCCAGCCAGGCCGCCAATTACTTTACCTCGCTCGGCATCCGACGCGGCGACCGCGTGATGCTCGTGCTCAAGCGGCATTACCAGTTCTGGTTTGCCATTCTGGGTCTGCATAAGATCGGCGCCATTGCGATTCCGGCTACCAATCAGCTTGTGGAGCATGATTTCTCTTACCGCTTCCAGGCAGCGGGCGTCAGTGCAGTTCTCTGCACGGCAGACGGCGATACTGCGTACCATGTCGACATTGCAGAGGCCGACACCGGGATGAAGTTGACAAAGATCATGGTTGGCGGCAGCCGGGACGGCTGGCACGATTTCAATGCGGAATACGGCCTGTTTTCCCGCCGCTATACGCGCAGGGACGACGCGCCCTGCGGCGACGAGCCAATGCTCATGTTCTTTACCTCCGGTACGTCCGGATACCCGAAAATTGCAGCACACAACTATAAATATCCGCTTGGACATTTTATCACTGCAAAATACTGGCATCAGGTCAACCCGGACGGGCTGCACCTGACCATCTCCGACACCGGCTGGGCCAAGAGCCTCTGGGGAAAGCTCTACGGTCAGTGGCTGTGTGAGGCGGCTGTGTTTGTTTATGATTTCGACCGCTTTGATGCAGAAAAAATTCTGCCGATGTTTGCGAAGTATCAGATCACGACATTCTGTGCGCCGCCCACGATGTACCGCATGCTGATCAAGCAGGACCTGTCCCGATTTGATCTTTCTTCTATTCAGCATGCGTCTATCGCTGGTGAAGCGCTCAATCCTGAGGTCTTCCGCCAATTTGAAAAGGCGACTGGCATGCGCATCATGGAGGGCTTTGGGCAGTCTGAATCGACGCTCATCATCGGCAATCTGGCTGGCGACAGCCATAAGATCGGCTCTATGGGCAAGCCTGTCCCACTCTACGATGTGCATCTGCTGGACAGCAGCGGGCATGAAGCGGAGGCCGGCGACACGGGGGAGATCTGCATCAACATTCAAAACGGCATTCCCTGCGGACTTGCCTACGAATACTACAACAGCCCGGAGGTCACGGCAAAAACGTGGCACGATGGCTTCTACCACACGGGCGACCTCGCCTGGCGTGACGAGGACGGCTTCTACTGGTATGTCGGCCGTGCGGATGACGTCATTAAATCGTCTGGCTACCGCATTGGACCGTTTGAAATCGAAAATGTCATCATGGAGCTGCCGTATGTGCTCGAATGCGGTGTGTCTGCCGCCCCGGATGAGATCCGCGGGCAGGTCGTCAAGGCCAGCATCGTACTGGTCAAGGGCACCGAGGGCACGGACGCGCTGAAAAAAGAAATTCAGACCTATGTCAAGACGCATACTGCGCCGTACAAATATCCCCGTATTGTGGAATTCCGCGAAGCGCTTCCAAAGACCACCAGCGGAAAAATCATCAGAAGCAAGCTCTGAAGGAGGAGTCGGCCATGACACACAAACGCCTAACGCTTTTTGCCGGACATTACGGCAGTGGAAAGACGAATATCGCGCTGAATTATGCGCGGTGGCTCCGGCGAAAAGGCGAAGCCGTGACTGTGGCCGATCTTGACATTGTAAATCCCTATTTCCGGACGAAGGATTCAGAAGAAGATCTGAAAAAAGAGGGGATCGGACTGATCGTCTCACCGTTTGCAAATTCGAATCTCGATGTTCCGGCCATGCCGAAGGAGACCTACGCGCTGATTGCGGAGCGGGGAGAATGCGGCGTGCTGGACATCGGCGGAGACGACCGCGGAGCGCTGGCACTGGGGCGCTATGTTCCGGAGATCCGGGCGGAGGGTGATTATGAGATGCTGTTCGTCATCAACCGGGCCCGGCCGCTGACAAGGACGGTAGCGGATACGATCCTTGTGCTGCGGGAAATCGAGGCCGCCTGTGGGCTGCCGTTCACGGCAGTCGTCAACAATACGAATCTCGGGCAGGCGACGGCGGCGGCGGATGTGCTGTCAAGTATGCCCTATGCGGAAGCGGTCGCCGCGCGGGCAGGGCTGCCGCTCAAGATGACCTGCTGCGCTGCACGGCTCTGCGACGCGCTGCGCGGGAGCATTCCAAACCTGTTCCCGATGGAGATCCAGAAGCTATATTACCAATTACGATAAATGGAGGCACAAGATGGCAAAACTGATATTTCAGGAAGAACTCTGCAAGGGCTGCGGCCTGTGTGTGAACGCCTGTCCGAAGGGGCTGCTGGCGCTGTCGAAGACGCGGCTGAATCAAAAGGGACATGCGCCCGTGGAGCTGACGGAGCCGGACAAGTGCGTCGGCTGTGCGTTCTGCGCGACGATGTGTCCCGACTGTGTCATTACGGTAGAAAAGTAAGGAGGGCAGGAAGATGCAGGAAAAAGTATTGATGAAGGGCAACGAGGCCATCGCGGAGGCCGCGATCCTCGCCGGGTGCCGCCACTATCTGGGCTATCCCATCACGCCGCAGACCGAGGTCGCGGCCTATATGGCGAAGAAAATGCCGAAGATCGGCGGGACGTTTTTGCAGGCCGAGAGCGAGATCGCGGCCATCAACATGGTTTACGGCGTGGCCGCGACGGGCAAGCGGGCGATGACCTCGTCCTCCAGCCCCGGTATCGCGCTCAAGTGCGAGGGCATTTCGTACCTGGCGGGCGCAGATCTGCCCGCAGTCATTGTCAATGTGCAGCGCGGCGGGCCCGGCCTCGGCGGCATTCAGCCATCGCAGTCCGACTACTTCCTCGCGACGCGCGGACCCGGCCACGGCGACTTCCATGTGCTGGTACTGGCTCCGGCGTCGGTTCAGGAGATGGCCGACCTGACCGGAAAGGCGTTTGACCTTGCGGAAAAATACCGGATGCCGGCAATGCTGCTGGCTGACGGCACGATGGGCCAGATGATGGAGCCCGTGCAGCTGCCGGAGGCGCGTGACCCGGACACAACTGAAAAGGATTGGGCCGTCACTGGAACGAAGTGCCAGCGGAAGCATCACGTTGTCAACTCCCTCTACCTCAGCCCGGCAGAGCTCGAGCGGCTGAACATCGAGCGCTTCGAGCGATACGCCGAGATCGAGAAGAATGAGTGCATGTGGGAAGCGTTCATGATGGAGGACGCCGAGGTCTGCATCGTGTCCTGCGGTATTACCGCGCGCGTGTCGCGCAACGCGATCGTCGAAGCGCGCAAGCAGGGCATCAAGGCCGGCATGATCCGGCCGATCACGCTCTGGCCGTTCCCGAAGGCACCGCTGCGCAAGGCCGCTGATCAGGTGAAGCGGTTCGTTTGCGTGGAGCTCAACATGGGCCAGATGCGCGAGGATGTGCAGCTGGCGGTAGAGTGCAAAAAGCCGGTCGACCTTTGCTTCCGCGTGGGCGGCATGATCCCGTCGCCGGATGAGGTGCTGGACGGCGTTCTCCAGGTGCTGCACTGGCTGGATATTCCAAAGGCAGTGATCGGCATCGAGACCAACAAGCCGGAGGCGATCCGCATTCTCACGGAAAAAGCCAAGGCACACCCGGAAATCCAGATCTTTTCCCTGCCCACTACCTACCCCCAGGGCGCAGAAAAGGTGCTGATCTATCACAGCCTGGGACGCACCGTCATGGAGGGTCAGCTGCCGGCAGACCAGGGCGTCATTGTGATGAACGTCTCTTCTGTGGCATTCCTCAGCCGCTATCTCAAGACGGGTATGCCTATGGTACAGCGCATGGTGACGGTAGACGGCGACGCTGTGGGAAAGCCGTGCAACGTGATCGTTCCCATGGGAACACCGGTGCAGGATGTGCTGGATTTCGCCCAGTGCGACATGG
>OGML01002520.1_pt1 | contig 12795 bp, 8 predicted proteins | sample 1572951 | NCBI WGS metagenome assembly OGML01 (sample SAMEA2581883, study PRJEB24529) | metagenome | biome: Human gut stool | place: China | collected 2011 | reverse complement strand
GATTCAGATGCCATAAATTCGGTTTCGAAGATATGGTGATTCTTATTGCTTGTGGATTACACAACTTCAGAATCAGCCACAAAATGAGTCATATAACAAATTAATCTATATAATGTCTAATAGATTAATATAAATATCATATCCTATTTAATTAGCCCTTTATAAAATGATATCCCTTACTTTGTATGCTATCAATTAATAAGATAGGGGGATGTTATCGAACATTTTATTCTTCGCCAAAGTTTTTAGCGAATTTTTGCCAATCTCCTGTTGTATTCACATCATAATATCTATCCTGCTGGTATCCTCCGATATATTCCTGACTTGTCCAAGTGGAGTCAGACAAAAAATAATATTGCCCGGTCTGATTTCTGCATAAATAAGTGTCAAAATAATATATTGAAGAACCGTCCTCAGCCTGTTTCATCGGTATTATTTGCCAATTACCGAATCCATCATCTGTAAAATCACCTGTTATATATCCTTTTGCGTCACTTCCAGTATTCCACATATTTACTTCAAAGGTTACTTTCACATTGAAATCTCCATAAGCTTCAATACCGCAATGGGGTAGAAGAGTATTGTTGAAATCAAAAAAGACTACATTTTCCCAATTTGATCCAACGCCCCAAAGGGTTTGATTATTTGCCGACACCCAAAATGGTTCCCAAACGCAATATCCAGCTCCACCATTAGCAAGTAATGCTTCTTTTATTTCAATAAGATAGTCTTTTTGCAGTTGAGGACATGGTACTTCTGGATATTCCATACACATTTTACTCATAAGATTATGATTTTCATCATTCCATGCTCGGGTCCATATATGTCCTGTTTCAGCTACAAAGAGTCGTATACCATATGTTGAATATAAATTTGATGCAAATTTTCCTAGGTCCTGGGGTGTATAGTCTTGCCATTGGGGATAATATGAAACTCCTAACATATCGAATGAACTTAAACCGTATTTCTTATGGTTTGCTATCCAATTCATTGCGTCATTAGGGGTCATCGCTACATGTAAAATGGTTTTTATATTTTTCTCATTATTATTATTGAAGTCTTCAACAGCTTTTAATCCAGCATTGAATAATTTCGTGTTACGAACAAAGTTAACAGGTACAATATTGGCGTTATCTTCATTAAGTATATTGTTATTTGTTTCGTTCCCAATCTGTACCATTTCTGGAAGAAGATTATTATTCAATAAATGTTGAAGAGTATTATAGGTATAATTATATACAGAATCAGCCAATAATGAAGAATAGCGTACAACTGGACGCCATGCTTCTGGTACTAAATTTTGCTGAGGATCAGTCCACGTATCAGAATAATGGAAATCTAAAAGAACATTCATTCCTTCATCTTTGGCTCTGCGAATGCTTCTTTTCACATCAGATAAAGTTGAATAATTAGTCCATGTCGGGTTATGCCACAGCCGCACTCTAACAAGATTTGCTCCAAAACTCTTAATTAGATTATACGGATCTACAGATTTACCTTCTTTTGTGTAGTTAACACCACAATCCTGTAATTCATTTACATAAGAAAAATCAGCTCCTTGAAGAAATGGGAGAACTTCAGATGTAGAACGGCTTGCTGATATTTCGGTCATTTTGTTTGATTCTGTTGTCATTATTTTATCAACTTGGTCTTGACAACCGAACAAAGTGATTGATAACAGAAAAATCTCAATAATCATAAAGGTTTTGGTAAAAATACTAGTTCTCATGTTTTTTTAATTTAAGTTTAACTTTATGCCAATAAAATTAATGGATTCGACTGATTCTTGAGCTGATATTTAAGACATAATATATAGCAAAAAGACTTCTTTATTCTAATGTCACATACCTTTCATTTAATGTCCGAAATGTTGCATCATTTAAATCTATATGCATTTATTGGAGTAGAGAGATACGTATAATATTAATTTAATGTAGATTGATAAATATTAATCCTATTATAAGTTTTTGTTTTGCTATGATTCAAATATAGTAGGACCATATAATTCCCTTTTATAAATAATTATATAGTGGATGTTAAGTTACCCCCCCAAAAAAAAACATTAGTGTCCCATTAAAATAGGGACAATTAAAATATTAATCAAATAATCCTGGAATAAGGGAATTATCGAGTTCTTTGACATCGTTGAATTTACTATTTATCTAACTAGTCTTTTAGGAATGTTTTATCTATCTATGAGATACAGAGAATCAGTAAAATTTTATAAGTCAATCGTTCCAACTTCCTATCATGATGAATAATGATTACAAGACAATAGGTTACAATAGCGACAGCTATTTGGATAGGAATGGTATTCTCGGTAGTATCCAAAATTTCTTAATTTTGAGATGTTGTTTTAGCTATTTGAAGAATAGTTCGACCAACTATCTTTTTTGTAAGGTTTTGCAACTTCAAAAACTATGAGATACTAGGTACTGGTAAGAAATATGAACTTACGTTTTTCTTTCTCATCACAGTATCTTACAAGTTTAAATGTCTTAGATACTTCTTCTCCGACAAATAACCTGTCAGTTTTATTTCTGAGTCAGTAAGTACATTCTTTGGTATGCGTCTCTTCCATTTAACAATCTTGTACTTCAAGTTTGCCTTGCCTCTGATTACATAGAAAGAACTTGTCAGATGTATTCTGTAGAGTTCCTTAAAAGACTCATAAGCTCTGTCTAATATGTAATGTAAGCATTTGGCTAATAGTAATGAATTAAATATATTGCCGTATAATTATGCTTTGAGGTACTGATTACAGTATAAAAGCCAGAACTTGAGTTTCAATGTCATGTAGGGGATGAACTTCGATTCCACCTATCTTCTTCCTAAAGTTTACCTATAGGAACGTAGAGAGACATAGAGGTATTGTGTGGTGGAGTTAAATGCGTATTTCTTTATAATAAAAGGCGAAATCTTCAAAGATTCTGTAATCACGATTTTGGTTGGTGGATGCGAATGTGGTTTTAGCAATCATTTTGCTTCCTATACCAAGAAACTTACACTTGGAATAATGAGCTTCCAATGCAATCACAACGTTTTTCAGGCTTTCACGGGTTGAAAGCCGCTCAGCCATCATTGCAAGTAGTTGGCTCCAGCACTAGAAATGTTTTATGTATTTGTGTGCCATCCATACTTGCGAACAATATAGTTGAAATGGTTTCTGTCTAAGCGGCTGGTCAATTGAGAGAGGACGTATTGATCTATACTCATTGTAGTCTATGGGATTAGACTACAATGGTATGAATTCAAAATTATTGACTTTTAAAATGTTTGTATAAAATTGTAATTTAATTATTTCAAAGAGCGATTAGTCCACTTCTACGAGATAGCAGTGTTATCTTATATTTAATCAAAATATTGTTTCTGAGATTAGTCTTTAATATTAATGTATTCCGACTTTGGAGGAAAATCCCCCGACCGTGAGGAAAAGCAAGTTAGTTTTTGTCGGACAGAATACTTTCTGTCCGACAAAAACACAACTTGCTCTGTTCGTTTGAACAGAAAATCCACTTAAAGTGGATTGTGGCTCCATGCCCATTTATAGCTATAAAATAGAGTCGTATTTACCTGATGAAAAATATAAATATCAGTTTGTTTGTGACAATCCTGTATGCAGAATTGAATAACGTGTGAATGGTGGTGTCTGATATTTAGTTATTTGCCGAAATTTGGATATTCAATATTGAAAGTTGTATGCTGTATTGTACTATGGTATCCTGATTTACAGATATTACCTATCAATCTGTATCATATAATAGTATGTAGATTTTATAGTAAGGTTGTATGCGCTGCTTAATAAATGCCGTAATATATTGATAATCAGTGCGTATATAAAATAAATTCTGTTGTAATATTGCAATAGTGTAATACCCTGACAACGTAATAACATAACATTGCAATAACATAATAACACAACAACATAATGCCCTAATAACATAATATTGCAATAACACAATAACATAACAACATAATACCCTAATAACCTAATAACATAATAATGCAATAACATAGCACCTCTATATTATAATAGTGTCAGGACATAGTATTATGTCAATATAATGTCCTGACAACTTTAATAGTATGATGTAAAAACACTAAACCGTAGAACAGAATCAAATATGCACTAATAAATTTTGCCATGGGCAAGTTTACCATCTACAATCCCATCTTGCTCCTTACTATATTCATGTTGTCCTTCAGGTTCCTGTCCATGACTCTTGCATAATGTTGTGTCATTCTTGTGGAAGCATGTCCGAGCATGGCAGAGACCTCCTGTAATGGAACGTTGTTGGCCAGCGTGACGGTCGTAGCAAACGTATGTCGGGCTGCATGTGTGGTCAGATTCTTTTTGATGCCGCAGAAGTCCGCAATCTCCTTCAGGTAGCTGTTTGCCTTCTGATTGCAGACAACAGGAAGGCAAGTCCCTTGTTTAAGACATATCGGATGTGATTCGTATTTCTTAAGTATTGCCAATGGAACAGGAAGAAGTGGAACATTTGCTATGGAACTTGACTTTCTTCTTCTCTCCAGCTTTACACGTCCTTTTCTTATCCACCAGTCACCGTTATTGTCCTGCTCCAGATGTTCCGGTCTCAATGTGGATACATCAGCGAACGCCAGACCGGTGAAGCACGCAAACAAAAAGATGTCCTTGACAAGCTCCAGCCTCGGAATATCGAAATTCCTGTTCATTATAGCCTGAAGCTCGTTATTTGTCAGAAATACCGGATCTGTCTCGTCCTGTTCCATCTTATATCCGTAAAACGGGTCTTTCCGCATCCATTCTTTGGCTATTGCCATATTGGTGATTTTCTTCAGGCATTTCATGTAGCGGACTATTGTGTTGCGGCACAGTCCGGCTTCTGTCTTCAGGAAAACATCAAAAGCCTTGATGAAATCATGGGAAAGTTCATGGAATGTAATATCATCCTTCTCATAAAAGCGCGGCACAAACGTTTCAAGTTTTCTGAGCACATTCTTATAACGGTTGATGGTGACGGGAGAATAGTCTATGTCAACAACCTTTTCCATTGAGGAAATTTCTTCTTTGACTGTTCCAAGCAACGTCCGGACAGTCTCATCCTTTCCGAACACACGCTTTAATATCGTCTTTGGAGTTATCAGTGCCGATTCAAATGTCAGTTCCTTGTGCTTTTCGTATGCGCGTGTAGTGAGGGCGGAAATATAGTTGTTCAATTCGATGGAAGCCCTGTCTTTTCCTTTGCTGCATCCCTTTGCCGGATTCCAGTTCTTTAATGGAACACTTCTCTGTATTCTTATTTCTTCATATTGCCCGTTGATGGTAATCCTCATTAGGATTGGAGCCTCGCCATTTTTCAGCAGTTTTGTTTTCAGAACGAAAAATAGAATGTTCATTGTTCCTTGTTTCATGATCATTTTCTTTTTGAAGTTGCACATTCGGTTATTTCGTCAATCCTGAATGGAGTGGATGGCTGGAGAGAAATGTTAAATTCGGTGGCTTTTATTATTGCCGGCTCTAAAAAACCACCGATTTTTGTTTCTCTTACTATTATCCGCCTGTAGGTACAATCATTATTATCGGATAAGAAAGCCTATAGCAGACGTTGTATTTCATCCGTCATTCAGTCGGGTATGCAAATGTAGAATTTCATCCCTGAAAATGATTCACGCAAATCGTTGAGAATAAGTGAAGTATGGTACATATCGGTGGTTTTTTCATGGGACTCAAAAAAAGCCACCGAATAAGCAATTTTTTATTGCACCAGATTGCATATTTTTGCGGGCAGTACATAAAGAAAAAACCGCTGAAATAACTGTATTTCAGCGGTTTTCATGATTTTTCGTTTTGTAAAAGTGGTGCCACCAGGAATCGTAATTTAATGATAAGTGGCTGAATATCTTTGATGTATCCTTTAGCTAAAGAAGTAATCTCCCGCTATTGCTCCACCGGAGGCTTGCAATATTTTGCAGTGTCTTGCGGAGTCGATTTCCTATTATACGGCAAAGGTAACGCTTTATTTTGAAATACAAGCAGATGCCTCATGTTTTTGCTCCACCTCGGTGTGGGATTCATCTTTCTCTATCAATTTATAACGATGACATTGGGCTTTCCAGTTTAATCAATAAACTATATACTAGGATATCGTTAAATGATTTCAAATATTACATTTCATGTTTTTTATTGGTAATAAAAGATTTGAATGAAAAGATTTTTATAGATAACAACAAAAGAACACTTTGGCTTTATTAATGTAGAGAAGATATAAGAATAGAAACTAAAGATATATTTTAAGCATTTACTTGTATATCTTATACCTATTTAATAAATTTGCATATTATAGCAACTTATAAGCATATGAAGCGAATAAATCGTCTAAAGGTTGTGCTTGCTGAAAAAGGTAAGACTGGAAAATGGTTGGCACAGACCTTAGGTAAAAATGAATCAACAGTTTCTCGTTGGTGTACAAATGAAGTTCAACCATCAGTTGAAACATTACTGATAATTGCTGAAACTTTAAAAATCGATATCAAAGAATTATTTTGTCCTACAATAAATGATAAAAATGGAGATTCCGAAATATAAAGCAATTGATTTTTTTTGTGGTGGTGGAGGAATGACATGTGGTTTAAGACAGGCTGGAATTGATGTTATTGCAGGGATAGATATTGATAAAGATGCCAAAGAGACATATGAATATAATAATCCAGGAAGTATTTTTATTAATTCTGATATAAAACAGCTACAGAAAGATTATTTCGAACAAAAATTTGGTATACAACGATATGATGATTATTTAATATTAGTTGGATGTAGTCCTTGTCAGTTTTATAGCATAATTAATACAGATAAAAAAAGATCATTAAATTCAAAAGATTTATTAAAAAATTTTTCTGAATTTATTGAATATTATATGCCAGGATACATTTTAGTAGAAAATGTCCCTGGAATAATGACTCATAAAAGTAGTGTTTTACCATACTTTTTGCAAAAAATAAAAGATTTAGGATATAAAAAGCTTGTTTATAAAATTGTGAATATGAGTCATTATGGAGTTCCTCAAAGTCGCAAACGCTTTTCTCTTATAGCCACAAGATTAGAGAATGTCACTGTGAAATTACCTGATGAAGAAGATAAAGAAGCTATTTTATCAGATTATATTGGTGAGAAAAACGGATTTCCTAAGATTAGCGCAGGCCATAGAGATTTCAGTTCGTTTAATCATACAACTGCTGGATTAAGTGATGTATGTTTAAAGAGATTGATGAAAACTCGCCATGATGGTGGAAGCAGACTTGATTGGGCAAACGATCCCCAATTACAATTGACTTGTTTTGTAGGGAAAAATGATTGCTTTAAAGATACATTTGGTCGTATGTGGTGGAATAAACCAGCTCCAACCATAACGACCAAATTTTATAGTATATCTAATGGAAGGTTTGCCCATCCAGAAGAAGATAGAGCCATATCATTGCGAGAAGGAGCAACTTTACAGACTTTTCCACGAACCTATGTGTTCAAAACTAGTAGCATTACGACTACTGCCAAACTTATTGGGAATGCGGTTCCATGTGAATACGCAAGACGATTGGGAGAAACAATAAAAGAATTTAATAAATAATGGCACAATTTAAGACTAGAGCAAGAGCTCTTGATTTATTAGGCCGGCAACAGATAGCTGGTATACCCACTGCTATAAATGAGTTGATTAAAAATGCTCACGATGCATATGCGGATAAATTTGACATAGATTTTATTCGCTTGGATAATCTTTTGGTTTTGCGTGACGATGGTCTAGGGATGACAAAAGAAGAATTTGAAACTCGATGGCTTACACTCGGGACCGAGAGTAAATTGACAAATACAAAAACGTCCTTACCACCTATTGATACATCAAAACCTAAACGCCCAATTATGGGAGAAAAAGGTATCGGACGATTAGCAATTGCTTCAATTGGCAGTCAGGTTTTAATTATAACTAAAGCAAAATTGAGGTCCCAAGAGCATGGAATTGTTACAGCCTTTATTAATTGGGAATTATTTGAATTGCCTGGAATTAATCTAGAAGATATTGTTATCCCTGTAAGAGAATATCTTCACATGCCCAATATCGATGAAATTAATGGTATAAAAACAGAAGTAATGCAGGCTCTTGATGGCCTATATAAAAAACAACTTATCGATACAAATGATTATAATAGGATTAGCAATTCTATTAAATCTTTCAATGTTAATCCATACGAATTGTCAATGAAACTCCCTGGAGCTTTTGACTTAACAGCAACAGGTAGAGGAGGAACACAATTTTTCATCTCGCCAGTTTATGATACTATTATTTCTGATATCGAAGGAGATGGTAACTCTGATGAGGCGACAAAAATAGAAAAAATGCTCATGGGATTTCATAATACGATGACCCCTAACCATCCTCAACCGACAATTGACATTTCATTTAGAGATTATAAGACAAACGATGGAAGTTTTGTCAGCATAATAGATAAAGAACAATTTTTCACCGAAGAAGAATTTGAATTAGCTGACCATCACTTTCAGGGTCAATTTGATAAGTATGGTCAATTTAAAGGTCTTGTGAAAATTTATGGTGAAAAGACATACAATCATATTGTAAATTGGAGTGATAATCATTATAGGGAAACTGAATGTGGCCCATTTAAAATTAACTTAGCGTATTTACAGGGAGAACTAAAAAGTTCTCGCGTTGATGCTGAGAATTATGCAATAATTAAAGCCAAAGGAGATAAGTTTGGAGGTTTATATATATATCGTAATAATATTAGAGTATTGCCTTACGGTGATTCAGATTATGACTTTTTAGATATTGAAAAAAATCGTTCTAAACGAGCTTCTACGTACTTTTTTTCCTATCGAAGAATGTTTGGTGCTATAGAAATAGCTGATCGAGAACATAGTGGATTGGTAGAAAAGGCTGGACGTGAGGGTTTTATAGAAAATAAAGCATATCGTCAACTTCAAGCAATCCTAAAAAACTTTTTTGTTCAACTCGCTGCTGATTTCTTTGGTGAAAAAAACAAAACAGCTCAATCTGAATTTTATAATCAAAAAAAGGATGAGTTCAATGCGTATCATAATGCTCTCGAACGCCGAGATAAATTAGCAAAATCCAAAAAAGAAAAGTTTGCTAAAGAACTTAATGCGTTCTTTTTAGATTTAACAGAGCATAAATTTGACAAGGATTTGAAGAAACTGCTTGAAGAGTTTGAAAATAATCTACATTCTGTCTTGTATATTAAAGATGCAGATGAAGCAAGTCAGCGTATAATCGATTTAGAATTTGAAATAAGACATAAAGTGACGGATTACAGAAAAAGGATTTCAGTATCAGCACCTAAAGGCTTTGTCTTAACAAAATCAATGAGAATTGATTTTGAAACTTATCTAAATGAATTTAAGATTCTAGAACAAACTCTGTTTAAGAACATTAATAATAGTATTGATCAATTGATAGATACGTTTACAACTCGTCTAAATCTGGAAATAAGTAAACGTAAACGATTGGAACAAGCTGTGAATTTGATTTCAACAGAGGCTTTATCTCTCAATAAGAAGAAAAAGAATGAAACAAATGATATTGTTTCTGATGTATCTCGTAAAATAAAAGACCTTACAAATGAACTGATGATAGATCTTGATAATCAAATTCGAAATGTAAAGGATCAGTTCAAATTGTTGTCAACGGAAAAAGCTGACAATTTTGATTTGGTTGTTGAACGACAAAGAATGGAAGCCGAAATCGAATCTATAAGTCATCGCAATACGGATGTTATGGAACGAATAATAAGGCAATTTGAAAGTTTCTATTTAGAAAAAAATGAAAATGGACAAATAATTACTAATGACTTAATAGCAGAAGCTACATCAGAAGAATTGGAAGAGTTAAGAGAGCGATTACAATCCGATGTAGAATTAAGTCAATTAGGGCTAGCTGTCGGAATATTGCATCATGAATTTAACAGTACAGTTAATTCCATTCGACGTAGTTTAAAGGATTTAAAGGCATGGTCGGATGTTGATACAAAGTTAGAAGGAATTTATAAAAACATTAAAATTAATTTTGAGCATTTAGACGGGTATTTAAATTTATTTACGCCTTTAAATAGGAGATTGAATCGTCGGAGAGAAGATATTTCTTTATTAGATATTAAAGCATTTTTAATAGACTTGTTCAAATCTCGCCTTGAACGACATGATATAGCTTTTAAACATACAAAAGGATTCGCAAGTCGAAAAATATATGGTTTTCGTTCTACATTTTATCCAGTATTCGTTAATATAATTGATAATGCTATTTTTTGGTTAAAACAAAGTGATGTTCCAGAAAAAATTATTCGATTACATGCCGATGATAGTGGTATATATATATCTAATAATGGAGTTGAAATAAAACCACAAGATAAGGAGCGAATATTTGAATTAAGATTTTCAAGAAAGCCAAATGGAAGGGGCTTGGGACTTAGTATTAGTAAAGAAGTTTTAAATGCAGAGGATTACGACATATTTCTTACGCAACCTAGAGAAGGTTCTACAGTTACTTTTAAAATTCAAAAAAACAAACAATAATAATATGGCTGACATTTTTTTAGAACAATCAAAACAGATTGCAAATAATTTTATTCAGAATATTGTTTTTATAGACGATAAAGCATATCAGAGCGATAGCACTAATAATTCTTTTGACACTCTTGGCGTATCAAAAATATTTGCAGAAGCAGGTAAGATTTGTGCTGTATATGCGCCTGAATCTGTTTCTGATATAACCTTTTATGATACAATTCTTAAAAAAGCAGATGCCGTTATTTTAGATTGGCGTTTAGATATTAGATGTAATAATGATGATGTTACAGATTCTGAGGCAGATGCTGAATGTGATGAACCTAGAGGAGAATTCACGTTGGAGTTAATTTCAAACTTGATATCTCAAACGGATATGCTAAAGCTTATAATTATATATACTGGAGAAACGAACTTATTCGATATAACCGATAGTATATATCAAAAAATAAAAAATTACGGTACCTTTGAAAAGATGGATTGTACAATTCAATCTGCAAATGTTAGAATATTAATTCGTGCAAAAAGTCAAAATAGTGAAAATCAGTTTGCTCATGTACCTGAATTAAAAGATAAAATAGTAGAGGTTCAACAATTACCAGCTATAATTATTGATGAATTTACAGATATGACAAATGGATTGTTATCAAATTTTGCGTTAGTTTCAATATCTGCAATAAGAAATAATACATCAAGGATTTTAAGTGTTTTTTCTCCTAAACTTGATCCTGCCTACCTAAGCCATAAAGTATTATTAGAGAATACATCTGAGTCTAAACAACTATTGATAAAATTGTTTGGAGAAGCTATTTCCGATCTATTAGAAGCTACCAATATAGACACTAAAGACTGGGTTAACAATTGGATAGATCATCGTATTGAAGAAGAAAAAATAAATATGAATGGCGTCATTGTAGAGAGGTCTAAGGAACTTTTAAAGAAAATGATTAATTCCGAACAGTCCCGACTTAAAAATAAGTATTTAGAAGCTTCTGGAAAAGAACTATCTAATAAAGAAGAAGAAAAAATTCAAACACATATCATAAAATTATTTGCTTATAGTGGCATAGATATAGAAAAGTCCAATATAGACTTTGCAATATTAACACATCATAAAAATATATTCCAACCTGCAATTGAGCCACCAATACTTACGCTTGGCACAATTATAAAATTCAGTAAGGATGAAAAGGATAAATATTATATTTGCATACAGCAAAGATGTGATTCTGTACGTATAAAAGAAGAAAGAAGGTTTTTATTCTTACCATTGGAAGAAAAGGGAGAATACCCTCTAATTGTTAATAGTGCGTTGAAATTATTTCCGAATAAATCCTCATTTGCACTAAAAACAATAAAATTTAAGCCTCAAAATGGTTCTGCTATTATTCAAGCATCTATTATAGATGGGAAATATATATTTAAATCTTCGTATGGAGAAACCTATGAATGGGTAGTTGATTTAAAAGAAATGCAAGCACAACGCATATTAAATAGTTATTGTGCACAACTTTCAAGAGTCGGATTAAATGAATCCGAATGGTTAAGATTAATGGCAAAATAACATGTCTGATATATTTTCTACAGGCAAACGCTCGAGTATCATGGCTAATATCCATGGTTGCAATACAAAACCCGAAGTTTTAGTACGCAAATTTTTATTCTCCAATGGTTTTAGGTATCGAATTAATGTCAAAAAACTACCAGGAAAACCTGATATAGTTTTGACCAAATACCGAACTGTAATTTTTGTAAATGGTTGTTTTTGGCATGGACATATGTGTAAAAGGGGACATCTTCCATCTTCTAATATGTTTTTTTGGAAAGAAAAAATATCAAGAAATAAACTACGAGATGATAAAAATCAAGACTTACTTATAAAACTTGGATGGAAAGTAGTCATTATTTGGCAATGTGAAATTAGTAATGTAGAAAAAAGAAAAATGAGACTTGAAAATTTATTAATAGAATTAAAATCAGACAATCCTTAATATATAAAATTTATGAGGTTATAACGAATTCAACTTTCATTATAATTATAATTATAATAGTTATAACAGGATTGTATAAAAAGAATACGAGTCAAAATTCATTTTTTGAAAAGAGGAACTTATAATTTGAAATTTGAGTACCTTAAAAGACTAAAGAAAGGGTCGTATCATTAGTAAGCTTCCAAAATTGGCGTATTGACTAGCATGTTTCTTTCCCATACCTTCGTG
>OGML01002505.1_pt1 | contig 12854 bp, 10 predicted proteins | sample 1572951 | NCBI WGS metagenome assembly OGML01 (sample SAMEA2581883, study PRJEB24529) | metagenome | biome: Human gut stool | place: China | collected 2011 | reverse complement strand
CCTCATCAATACACTTTACTTCCCCTGTAGCGATAAACTTCTCATAATAGGAATTCAATGAATTTGTGAAGGCTATACATTATTAATGATAGCGAATTGTTTAACTAATAATGTATCAGACATGAACATTGAAAATTTTGAAACGTATCTGCGTCAAGGAAATATGGCGGAGAATACAATTGCGGCTTACCTCTATGCCGTAAGGGAATATTATTCCCGACATAAAGAGCTGAACAAGCGCAATCTGCTTGTTTATAAAACCTATCTCATTGAGAAGTTCAAGCCTAAAACTGTAAATCTTCGTATTCAGGCAATGAATAAGTATCTTGATTGTATGGGAAAATCTCGTCTGAGATTAAAATCCGTCAAGGTACAACAGCGTAGTTATTTGGAAAATGTAATCAGCAGTGCCGACTATGTTTTCCTGAAGAACAAACTTAAAAAAGAGGAAAATCAAGAGTGGTATTTCGTAGTCCGTTTCCTTGCTGCCACTGGAGCAAGAGTCAGTGAACTCATACAAATGAAGGTGGAGCATGTGCAGATGGGTTATTTTGACATCTACACCAAAGGTGGCAAGATACGCCGTATCTACATTCCGAAGGCTTTGCGCAAGGAAGCTACAGAATGGCTTGGCAAAGTTAATCGTATCACTGGTTATCTTTTTCTTAACCGCTTCGGTGAACGTATCACTACAAGAGGTATTGCGCAACAGTTGAAAAACTATGCTTTAAAATATGGCTTGAATGAAAAAGTAGTTTACCCTCACTCATTCCGACATCGTTTTGCCAAGAATTTCTTGGAGAAGTTCAACGACATTTCTTTGCTTGCCGACCTGATGGGGCATGAGAGCATAGAAACTACTCGTATTTATTTGAGACGTAGCAGTGCCGAACAGCAAGAGATTGTTGATAAGGTTATAACATGGTGATTGGGTGTCGGGAGATGGACCTGTGGGAGAATATCCTTCCACAGGTGCTTAGCTCTACGGCAGGTCAAAATGGCGCAGATTTCCTACGCCAAACGGTTTTCCGTTCTGCGGCAAACGATTTTTCAATCTGCTGAGAACGGTTTTCAAGTATGCCGACATCCATTTTACGGGCTTTGCCGTGCCGGATAGTGGGTAAAAAGGAGACGTGGATATTTTCCGGAGGATGTTCTCCGCTCTCACTCCTCCTACAAACGGTTTTTCACCCTAAAGGGTTCGCATCCTTCAGACTTCTTCTGTACCAATACTTTAAGGTGAACTTTCTGACTTTACATCCTTCACCGGGATTTCACCGAGATATGATATGCGGCATACAGATTCCGATTTACAAATGTAAACCACTTGGTAATCAATAGGGTTATGGTGAAGGACTTGACAAAGGCTTTTTCATGTCGTATATTTGCAGGCAGAAAACAGACCCTAAACACAGCTACTATGGATTTCAAAAGGATTGCACATAATGCCGTAAGGCGGTGGAACGAAAAACGAACGGCAAGAAAGACGATGGGTACGACCCACATCGCCATACCGCAGGCGGAAACGCTCCCGAAAGCCGCTAACCTCGAGTCCGCCCTCGGCAGCTTCCTCGCCGAACGATACGAGTTCCGTTTCAACGTGCTCACCGAAGCCACGGAGTTCCGCTGTCTGTCTGATAAGGGAAACGGAACCTTCCGGCCCGCCACGGAACGCGACCTGAACGCCATCTGCCTCGAGGCGCACCGCCACGGCATCGATTGTTGGGACCGCGACGTGGCACGCATGGTGCACTCTGCCGATGTACGGGAATACCATCCCTTCCGGTTGTATTTCCAACGTCTCCCGGCATGGGACGGGCGCGACCGACTGCACGACTTGGCCGCCCGCGTCTCGGACAGTCCCTTGTGGATACAGGCCTTCCACCGGTGGATGCTCGGACTGGCCGCACAATGGGCCGGACTATCCGACGGGCTGCACGCACACAGCACCGCGCCCCTGCTCGTCAGCGACGAACAAGGACTAGGAAAGTCCACCTTCTGCCGCGCCCTGCTGCCACCGGAGTTGCAGGATTACTACACCGACAGCGTGGACCTCGCACGTCCCGACAAGGTGGAAAGGCAACTTACCGAGATGGGCCTGCTGAACTTGGACGAGTTCGACCGCATACCCGAGAAGAAACACCCGCTCCTGAAGAACCTCATGCAGCTCTCCGCCCTCAACCTGCGCAAGGCGTACCGGCGGCACAGCCAAGCCCTGCCGCGCATCGCCTCCTTCATCGGCACGTCCAACTCGCGCGAACTACTTTCCGACCCTTCGGGAAGCCGCAGGTTCATCTGCGTGCTCGTGGAGCATCCCATCGACTGCACGGGCATCGACCATGCGCAAATCTACGCCCAACTGAAAGCGGAACTGGAAAACGGGGAACGGTACTGGTTCAGCCACGGGGAAGAGAACGCCCTGCGGTTGCACAACGCGGCTTTCTACCGCATCTGCCCGGCCGGGGAGGTATTACGCCGTTACTATCGTGCGGCTCAGCCGGACGAGAAGGTACGCCCGCTTTCGCTGCCCGAAATATTCGCACGGTTGCGGCGGTTGGAACCCGGAGCGATGGCTGGCGTGACGCTGCCCAAACTGGCCCAGGCCCTCGTGGCCGCAGGGGCGCAAAAGGTGCACACACATTACGGCAACCGATACCGCGTGGTGGAACGATAAAAAAATGGAAGATGCTCCACAAGTGACATCTTCCATTTTCATTCCTACGAACCGGCAAACCGGTTTATTTCAACACCGACAAGGCTGCGTCATAATCCGGCTCTTCCGTTATTTCCGGAACCAACTGGGCATATATCACCTTTCCGTTCTCGTCCACAATGATTACGGCCCGTGCCGTCAATCCGGCCAAGGGACCGTCCACCATCATCAGCCCGTAATTCCCGGCAAAGTCCTTGCTGCGGAACAAAGATACGGGTTTCACGTTCTCAATGCCTTCAGTCGTACAAAAGCGTCCTTGTGCAAAAGGTAAATCCATGGATACGGCCAATACCTGCACATTCTCCAAATGGGCCGCTTTCACATTGAACTTGCGCACCGACGTGGCGCATACGGAAGTGTCCAGACTTGGAAAAATATTCAATATCACACGCTTGCCTTTAAGACTGCCCAAAGACAATTCACTCAAGTCACCGGCCACAGCCGTAAAGTCGGGAGCCATCTCTCCTTTTTGGGGCATCATCCCGTTTGTATGTACTGCTGTTCCTTTAAATGTCACGGTTTCAAACTGTTTCATAGTTCTCTTTTATTGTTTAGTATCCCGACGTGCAATAGGCACTTATCGGATAGCTCCAAGGCTATGCTACAAATATACGCAAAAGATTCTCATTAAAACATTTCAGTCAGTTAATTATCCCTTTTTCAGGATTCTTTAACTGACTGAAACTATTTCATACTGATTACTGCATCTTCCATTCCTCTCCGCATCGGACCATCGGCAAAGCGATTTCTTCACGCGTGCTGTCTCCGAACAGCACTTCCAGAAAAACGCTGGCGACATCTCCAGAAACCGTGTCTCCTAATGCCCGGACGGAAACCACCCCTCCCCTACGTTCTTTCTCACGGGCGGCATACTGGGCCACAAGATCGACCATCTGGCTGCGATAGGACTCCGTCATGCTGTCGCTATAGGCAATAGAATGAATGTAATCTTCGTACTTACCCTCTATCAAATAATTATAATAGGTCTCGGCTGCCCGGCTTACCTCGCTTTTATCGCTTTTGCCACACGAGACCCATAGGGAAAGTCCTAAAAAGGCCACCCATAGGGGAATGATTTTCCTCATTACTTCTGCCGTATAAAGATATTAATAGGAGTACCGCTGAAATCCCAACGTTCGCGTATCTTGTTTTCCAGGAAACGACGGTAGGGCTCTTTCACATATTGCGGCAAATTGGCATAGAACACAAAAGAGGGAATTTGCGTATCCGGCAGTTGCATGCAATACTTAATCTTAATGTATTTACCTTTGATGGAAGGGGGCGGATAGGCCTCGATCAAAGGCAACATCTCTTCATTCAGTTTAGCTGTAGCGACGCGTTTCTTCCGGTTCTGATAAACCTCCTTGGCTGTCTCAAGCACCTTAAAAATGCGTTGTTTCGTCAAGGCGGAAGCAAATATAATCGGAAAATCATCGAATGGAGCCATGCGGTGGCGGATGGCATATTCATATTCGTTCATGACCACCGTCGTCTTGTCCTCTACCAAGTCCCATTTATTGACCACCACAACCAAACTTTTGTTGTTCCGTTGTATCAATTGGAATATGTTCAAATCCTGGGCTTCTATGCCACGCTCCGCATCCAGCATCAGAATGCAGACATCGGAGTTCTCAATGGCCCGGATGGAACGCATGACGGAATAATATTCCAAATCTTCCGTCACCTTGTTTTTACGGCGGATACCGGCCGTATCTACTAAATAGAAATCAAACCCGAACTTGGTATAACGGGTGTAAATGGAATCCCGGGTGGTTCCGGCGATATCGGTCACGATATTACGTTCTTCTCCGATAAACGCGTTGATTAGGCTGGACTTGCCTGCATTCGGTCGCCCGACAACGGCAAAACGGGGGATATTCTCATCCGTTTCGTCATCGGTAGTTTTAGGGAATTTTGAGACTATCAGGTCCAACAATTCCCCCGTGCCGCTTCCGGTTGCCGCCGAAATACAATAGGGGTCGCCCAACCCCAAAGCATAAAACTCTGCGGCACTGTATATCCATTCATTCGTATCGGCCTTGTTGGCTACAAGGATAACCGGCTTTTTGGTACGCCGCAAGATATTGGCCACGGCTTCGTCCAAATCCGTCAAACCGTTCCGGACATCCACCAAAAACAATATGACATCCGCTTCTTCCGTCGCCAACGTCACTTGCTTGCGGATTTCTTCCTCAAATATATCATCCGAGTTCACCACCCAACCGCCGGTGTCTATCACGGAGAACTCACGTCCTGTCCACTCCGACTTCCCATATTGGCGGTCGCGCGTCGTCCCGGCTTCATCACTGACAATCGCATGACGTGTCTGAGTCAAACGATTAAAAAGAGTAGACTTACCCACATTCGGGCGTCCGACTATTGCCACTATATTTCCCATAAATTATCGAATTTCGGCTTCACAGCCTGATTATTAATCTAAATTATACCCAAAGCTTTTCAAAGCCCGTTCCGAACTTCTCCAATCCTTATCCACCTTCACAAAGGTCTCCAGATAAATGCTTTTACCGAAGAATTTCTCCAAAGACTTCCGGGCTTCTGTGGAAACTTTCTTTAATGCCACTCCCCGATGGCCGATGATGATACCTTTCTGAGAGTCGCGCTCCACATAGATAACGACATTGATATGAATGGATTTTGCCTCTTCCTTGAACTGTTCCACTACGACTTCCACAGAATACGGAATCTCTTTATCGTAATATAATAAAATCTTTTCACGGATAATTTCAGTTACGAAGAAACGGGCCGGTTTATCGGTCCACTGGTCCTTGCCGAAATATGGAGGGGAATCCGGCAAAAGTTCTTTAATGCGATTCAACACCGTATCTATGTTGAACTTGCACAAAGCTGAAATAGGTATAATTTCGGCCTTGGGCAGAACGGCATGCCAAGCTTCCACCTTCGAAGTCAGTTCCTGCTGGTTGCTCACATCGATTTTATTGATAAGCAACAACACGGGAACATCCATCTTGGACACTTTCTCCAAGAAGTCGCCATTCTTATCGGGTGTCTCCACCATATCCGTCACGTACAACAGCACATCGGCGTCTTGCAAAGCTGATTCCGAGAAATTCAACATAGACTCTTGCAACTTGTAATTAGGCTTCAAGACCCCGGGGGTGTCGGAAAAACAAATCTGCATGTCTTCCGTATTCAAAATCCCCATGATACGGTGGCGCGTGGTCTGCGCCTTAAAGGTCGCAATGGATATACGTTCCCCGACCAGGAGATTCATCAGCGTGGACTTTCCGACATTTGGATTTCCTACAATATTCACAAAACCAGCTTTATGTGCCATAATTGCTCTGTTTTTTCTTTGAATAAAAAAACGCATCTATAAACGGATGCGTTCTTTTTTATGATGTCTTTTTTGAAAGATTCTCTTTTATCCCTTATTTACTTACCTGCTCCGTCGTAGCCCCATTTCATATAAGCGGCTCCCCATGTGAATCCGGCGCCGAAAGCGGTAAAAATCAGATTGTCTCCCTTCTTCAACTGTTGTTCGTAGTCCCACAAGGCCAAGGGCAAAGTGGCTGCACTTGTATTGCCGTAACGTTGGATGTTGAGCATCACTTTTTCCATCGGCAACTCCAAACGGTGTGCTACTGCCTCGATAATGCGTACATTAGCCTGATGAGGAATGACCCAAGCGATATTATCCTTGGTCAATCCGTTACGTTCGGCCACCAAAGCTGAAGCGTCGCTCATATTGGTCACGGCAAACTTAAACACCGTACGTCCTTCCTGATGGAGATAATGCAAGCGGTGGTCTATGGTAAAATACGAAGGAGGGCAAGCGGAACCGCCCGCTTTCATGCACAAGAACGGCAACCCTTTGCCATCCGTACGCAAATAGGCGTCCTTCCAACCCAAGTCTTCCGTAGTAGGCTCAACCAATACGGCAGCGGCTCCGTCTCCAAAAATCGGACAAGTCGCACGGTCTGTATAATCGACCATTGAAGACATTTTGTCAGAACCGATAACAATAATCTTCTTATAACGCCCGCTCTCAATCAAAGCGGAAGCCGTATCCATAGCGAAAAGGAATCCGCTGCAGGCTGCCTGCAAGTCGTATGCAAAAGCATTCGTCAACCCCAACTTGCCAATGACAATAGAAGCCACAGAGGGGAAATGATAATCCGGAGTAGAAGTAGAAACAATCACGCAATCAATGTCTTCAGGATTTACTCCTGTTTTCTGCAATAACTGTTTCGCTGCCTTACGGGCCATATAGCTCGTACCCAAACCTTCTTCATTTAAAATACGCCTTTCCTTTACGCCGATACGAGTCATAATCCACTCATCGTTTGTATCAACCATTCGCGACAACTCGTCGTTGTTCAAGACATATTCCGGAACGTAACCGCCAATACCGGTGATTACCGCATTTATTTTTTCCATTCTTTATTCTGCTTTCTAAAAAAAGTAGCCGGAGAACAATAGTGCTCTCTGGCTATATCTCCCTCACTAATGATTAAACAGCAGCTTCTTTCACGATAGCCACCTTACCTCTGTAATAGCCACAAGTGGGGCAAACAGTGTGATAAATGTGGAATGCACCGCAATTCGGGCAAACTGCCAACGTAGGCGCTACGGCCTTATCATGAGTTCTTCTCTTACGGGTTCTCGTTTTTGACTGTCTTCTTTTAGGATGTGCCATTTTCTTAAGTATTTAATTATTATCCAATATTTTTTTCAATTTATTCCAACGCGGATCTACCGGTTTGTCACTTTCTTCATCCGCGCTCTTCTCTTCCTCGGAACCATCTGGTTTCTCAGACGAAGTCACCAAATGTGCCGCCAATGCCTCCATCATTTCCACATTGCAATGTCCAGGTTCATGCACGTGTGTGAGCGGAACTTCCAGCACAATAAATTCGTAAATAATCCATGCGACATTCAATATGGCATCTTCGTATGGCAGTATCATCATATCCCCTTCGTCTGCATACTCTTCCCCTAACTTTACGGTAAGCATACGTTCCGTCTCTATCTCCACGTCCATATCGTCAAGACACCGGTCGCACGGCACATGTACCGTTCCTTTAATATGAAAGGTAAAAACATAAACTCCCCCGCTTTCTCTTATCTTCAGGTCTGCGTCTGCCTTACCGCTCCTCACTAAAGTCCCTCCCACAGCTTCAAAGAATGCTTCATCCAATGCAAACTGATATTCAGCGACATCAGTCCGCATGTTCTTCAAATCAATCTTATAACTGTCAAGTACATCCATTTGGGCTGCAAATTTACAAAAAATAAGCGATGGCGCACAATAAAAAGCACAAAAAACGTTCTTTTTAATACTTTTTCAACTCCACCCTAAAGGTTGTCCCCACACCGATTTCCGAACGTTTCACAAAAATACGTCCTTTGTGATATTCTTCCACTATGCGTTTGGCTAAGGACAAGCCCAGCCCCCAACCTCTTTTCTTGGTTGTAAAACCGGGACTGAAGACCGTCTGGAAATGATTTTTCGAGATACCCTTACCGGTATCCGCGACTTCAACAACCACTTTCCCCGCGTCTTCAAAAGCTGTTACCGTGATACATCCTTGTCCTCCCATCGCATCTATCGCATTCTTACAAAGGTTCTCTATCACCCACTCGAAAAGCGGAGCACACATATAAGCCTTCAACGGATATTCCGGCAACAGGCAACGGATAGACACTTTATTGGATGTACGGCGGGAGATATAATCTATCACGTGTTCAAGCACTGTGGCCAACAATTCCTCACGGGGTTCCGGCAAAGAGCCGATTTTAGAAAAACGTTCGGCTATCATCTCCAATCGTTTCACATCTTTGTCCATCTCCGGGATAAGCTCATCATGGGGATAAGTCTCTTTTAAAATCTCAACCCATGCCATTAACGAAGAAATCGGGGTACCTAACTGATGGGCTGTCTCCTTGGACAAACCCACCCAGACTTTATTCTGCTCTGCCTTTTTGGAACTCAACAAAGCGAAAATAGCCACTACGACAAAAATAAGAACTACGCCCAATTGTATATAAGGATAGGAAGACAGCCGTTTCAACATAATGGAATCGTCATAACAGATTTCCATAAAATCACCATCAGCACCTTGAGAAGCACCTTCATTCAGATAAATACGAATCACCCGGCCTCCTTGCCGCATGTCTTCCGCCATTTGCTTTACCTCTCTCGTACTGTCGGCTGCATTACTTGCTTTCAACGACAAATTCCGATAGCTATGTATTTCTCCTGATTTATATTGCACGATGACCGGAATGGTATTATTTCCATTCAAAACTTTCAAAACCAAGGTTACATCGGTGTTTTCATCCGCATTGTTCAGCGTTCGCATGGCTTCTGCCCATACTTCCATGTTTTGGTGTTCACCCAAAGCCAAATCACGTACTAAATAGTTGGATATAATGAGAGACCCCACGGCTATCACGATGGCCATGACTACTAACAAAAACTTAACCTGCCTTATCCGGTCATACCACTGCATAACATTTAACTTCTTATACTCCTTTCCCAAAAACGGGCAATCCTCTTTTTTATTGCATCATTGACGCCATTCTATCATCGAAAAAGCGGATGCGCCGCTACTCGACACATCCGCTCGTTTATCCCAAAAAAATGTTCAAACCGGGGAGGCTACTTGATTAAGACACCTTTTCCGTTAATGATATAAAGTCCTTTCTTCAACGTTTTGAGAGTCTCTCGATCCGCAGCCTTCTTCACCAGCAGACCGCTTACGGTATAGACATCCACCCTCTGTCTTTTGGCAAGGACCGCATCAATACTCTGTCCCTCTACAACAGTGAAGTCATATCGCAGTTCCGGAGCATTGTCGAGAACATTGCTACCCCAGCTATCCGAAGCCTGTTGTATCTTCATAGCCGGTACGACCAAAGTATATGAACCTTTGGCGGTAACTTCTTCTGTCAGTTCTATCTTGATTTCATTGTATTCGTCTCCCATATCCAAAGTGGCACTTACCTTTTCCTGCGTATCTTTATTGATAAGGTAAGCTTCTTCTTGAGAGTCTACATTGGTCACGGCAAAGGTCTCTTTCTGGAATTGCAATACGAAACTCTTCAAAGAGGTTACCTCGCCTTCTGCCGGAGTAATACCCGTAGGCTGGTAGTTTGTAGTCTCAACCTTTTTACCCGTGACTCTATAAGTCAAGTTTACAGACACATTCCAATCTCCCTGAGCATTCAAAACTACCTTCTCCGGTACGACAAGCGTGTACATGCCTGCATCTGCGACCTCTCTTTCCAGCGTAATCAGGATTTGGTTTTCCTGCCCTTCACCTTCTACGGCCGAAACAGTAGCAGAAATCTGTCCGGACAACCGACTCATCAAATACACAGCCGGAGCATCTTCTGACGTATTAATCGTAACGGGTTGGTCGAATGCCAACGTGAAAGTAGATACCGTTTCAACTTCATCCTCGGAAGCTGGTTCTACACCGATTATTTCAATGACAGGACCTGCCTGATGTTCTACGATTGTATATTCGTAACGCACTTCTTTATTCTGCGGACCGGAAAGAACAAAACCCTCCCAATCCTCTTTATTATCCGGACAGCTATACAAACCTTGCGGAATAACCAACTCATAAGTTCCAGAAGCTGTAATAGGTTCCCACTTTTCAGTTGCAAACATCAGCATGATTGTGTTATAGCCTTCACCATAATCAACACCTGATACTTCAATCTTTTCCTTTGTCTCTTTGTTCAACAAATAGGGCATTTCACAATTCAATGTTTCTATATATCCCTCATCATCATACTGTGCATTAATCACTGCATATTGTCCGGAAGCTGTGATTTCGATATAACCGATTTCATCCAAGCCCTCACTTTCCGGAGCCGGAGCGAGAGCTTCCGGAACTTCTGTATGAATAGCCTTGCCTGTGTATTCCAAACGGAAGTTATCGGCCTTGAACCAATTTGAGGAAGCTACCTTGACTAATAATTCACCATTAACGACTTCCACACCGTCTACCGAAACATCCACGCCCGTAGCCTTGTCTATTGCAGCGACATTGGCCGTTTTCACACCGGCAGTCAAAGTGAGTGTCGTACCTGCATCAGCAGCAACCAACGCAGTCAGTTTATACACACCATCACGCAGGCCGGTTACCGTCTGCTGTACATGCATATTACTTGTTCCCCATGTATTGAACACGTAATCACCATGCGCATTGGTGATATTATAAGTTCCATTTGAATTTTCCTTCACGCCGGTATCCCCACCGTTGGCAGCGGTCCAAGGTGACAACTCTCCCGTTTCAAACGAAGGATTCTCAATCATGAAAGTATAGTCGAAAGTCTTGCCATTACCCGGGTAAGCCACCAACACGAAAGTCTTGGTAGCTTCTGCCAATTCTGTGCCGATAACCTGAATGGTTTCCAAAGTCACAGCTTCTTCCAAATCGGTATTCGCTTTGATATATGCGGCGGTGTAGTTTGTTTTGTCTTCAGGGTTATCCACAGTGGCATACATAGCAGACATCATGGCATCTTTGATTTGCTGACCAATTTTGGCATACGCTTCCGTGATTTCAGACAAAGAATTAGTCATGGCTATCACCTTGCTACAAGCATCAGTCAACGCGATGGCATCATCGTCTACAGTTCCGGTTGACGCCATAAGCTCTTCTACTTTTGCTTTCATGGCCTTACCAATCTTCCTATCAGCCACTGCGACATCAAAGGCAGCCTGCAAAGCCGTACGTGCCTCTTCAAGAGAAACCTTCAATTTATCAATGCCCAACAAGCCGATATACGACAACTTGATATTTGTTATTCCAATCCAATCAGCCTTCTCTATCATTTCCAAGCCAAAAGTCAACGAACCATCAGTAACTTCAATGTTTTCCAATACCGGATTGGTATAAAGACCACCGGCATCCTGCAAAGCCACGGTTTGACCGTTTGCTGTGAAATTCACAGTAGCACCGTCATTCTTGAATGCATAAGCAGAAAGCTTATAGATTCCTGTCGGCAAATTATTCTTAGTATATATCAATGTTCCGGTAAATGCCACACCATTATTCCATGCTTCAATATAGCCCGGCTTAATCAAGCCTAATGCCCCATTATTTTTATTGGAAGCACCATTATACTGATAGTTCTTATTAAAACCGGTAAACTCATTCACCCAGCCGTTCGTACTGTTGCCAATACCCTCAATAAAGATTGTGTAATCAAAAAATTCACCTTGATTAGGAACAGCATTCAAAATATATTCAATGTATGCATTTTCGCAAACTGTCTTTACTCCAGCAAAATCCTCAGGAGTAACAGCAGACTCCAGACCGGAAGTCTTCAAAGCCTCTTTGAATGCATCTGTGACACCAGCCCTTTTCTCTGTGGAGATAGAAATTACGTTTTCGCAGGAAACCAAATATTCTTCGATTTCCTTGAGCTTAGGCAGCACTTCCTCCACTTCGGTTTTGGTAGTTCTCATCATGGATATGGCAGAATTCAACTCTTCATCAGAACCTACCATATTTTCTGTTTCAGTCAAGGTTGCATTCACCTTTTCCATCAAGCCTGCATTCAAGCCTTCAGTTTGCAAACTTTTCAAAGATTCACGAACTAACTTATACTCATCTAATATTGTCATCTCACGATACAGTTTCATCTCACCTATCAACATCCACGACTGCTGCAAATCGAAGGTACATTCAAAACCCACCGTTATGGTTTTATCTTCGGAAAGAGTAAACTCCAATGTGCTCTGATAAAGATTCTTATTATAGAACGCATCTGCTGCCTGAGGAAAATTATCGGGATAGGGATCCAAACCGGAAACACTACCCAAAGTAGGAATTACAGCACTTTCTTCTCCTGCAATCATTTTGCCAAGAGATTTTGACGGTTCCACATCGAACTTTAATCCCTGACGGAAAAAAGCATACCCCGTCATACGATACTTACCAGCCGGCAGAGTTATGTCCTGCTTGGCACTACCAACCGTACTTTCCAAAGCTCCCCAACCGGCATAAAAACCATACACATTATACCCCTCTGAAGGCCCGTTATCGGTACAACCCACTAAAGTCCAGTCTGTCTGCTGGTCCTTGTCAATGCCCATAGCGGCATTCTTGATAAGATCGGAAGAGCGTCGTGTAGGGAA
>OGML01002500.1_pt1 | contig 12870 bp, 8 predicted proteins | sample 1572951 | NCBI WGS metagenome assembly OGML01 (sample SAMEA2581883, study PRJEB24529) | metagenome | biome: Human gut stool | place: China | collected 2011 | reverse complement strand
TACCAAGGATTACGTCACAACCTGCAACCAGTTCCGGCATCACTTCAGAGGCCGTTTTGCCATATTTCCACAGATTTTTGCGGTAATTAAGGTCGCATGATACGGGGATACCCATACGGTTTGCCACTTGGATAGCTTCGAGGCAAGCATCTGCCGCACCCTGTGAAATGGCCGGTGTAATGCCTGTCCAGTGGAACCAGGATGCATCTTTGAATACTTCTTCCCAGTTTACCATTCCCGGTTGGATTTCGGAGATAGCCGAGTGAGCGCGGTCATAGACGACTTTGCTGGCACGGGCTACCGCACCTGTTTCCAGAAGATACCCAAACGGTCGCCGCCGTAAACGATGTGAGAAGTCCCTACACCGTATTTACGCAGGTCCATTACGCAAGCACGCGCAATGTCGTTTTTAGGTAAACGGGTTACAAACTCGGTTGCAATACCATAGTTTGCCAGTGATACGGCAACATTAGCTTCACCGCCACCAAAGGTAGCATTCAATTTATCACTTTGACAAAAACGGAGATAGTCTGGAGTGGCCAGTCTAAGCATGATTTCTCCAAAGGTTATTACTTTCTTATCCATATCGATGGTTTATAATGTGTTCAGACCACAAAAGTAGAAGTTTATTTTTAAATAAACATGGAGTGTGCGCGAAAACATAATTAATAACTGAAATTATTCCAGAAAACAGATGTATCATTTGTCCTCTTCTGCTCTTCAGCCATCTTTTCGCGAAGACGCTGGATTGTTTTTTCGTATTTCTTTTGTCCGCTGAGATCGTTCCTCTCCCAAGGATCGTTTTTCAGATTGAATAACTGGGTCGTGCGTTTCCCATTCACATGATATTCAATCAACTTCCAGGTTCCATCGGAAATGCCGCGTTGATTATCCATATAGCTGTAATATAGGTAGTCGCGGACAGGCTCTTTCCCATCTAAGGAAGAAAGTAGACTGATACCGTCTACCGATTGGGGTACAGGTAGTTGGAGCATGTCGCAAAGGGTTGGGAATACGTCTATCAAGTAACATAGGTCTGCGGTCTTTTTACCGGTATGCTGTGCGGCAGCTTTGATCATCAAAGGGACGCCAACGCTATGTTCGTATACATTCTGTTTCCCCATCAGGCCGTGTTGTCCGACTGCCAACCCGTTGTCTCCTGCAAATATGATGATTGTGTTTTCATATAACCCGTTATCTTTCAGAGTTTGGATAATGTTGCCTACGCGTTTGTCTACATGGGAGATCATGGCATAGTATTCCCTGATATGTTTTTTGATTTCATCCGGACGGCGGGGAATAGCAGCCAATATTTCGTCACGTATTTCTAATTCTCCGTTATCGAACGGGTGCTTTTCCATAAAATTGGGTGGAAGTTGTATTTGGCTCTGGTCGTAAAGCTGCATGTATTCATCCGGCATGCTCCGAGGGTCATGGGGAGACATATAGGCTACCGACAAGAAGAACGGCTGGTTTTTATCTTTTTGTTGTTGAATATATTCGACGGCTTCATGGGTGAAAATATCTACGGAATGCTTTCCTGAATACATATATTCTCCTATTTCATATTCTACTTTGTTCGATTTTGCCTGGTTATGGATGACCGGACGACGTTTTCCGTAATTCATATCTGCATGGTAATCGTACAAGGGAACATTCCAGTGATCCCACATGCCTCCGAAAAAGATGGCTTTCCCTTCTTTAAAGCAACGGTTCAGGGCTTCATAGCTACTATGCCATTTACCGGTATGGAATGTATTATAGCCGGCTTTCTGAAGGGTTTCACCTATCATCGTGTGCGAATTCGGGATTGTTGCTCCCTGTTTTTCGAGGTTATAAAGATATTTTCCGGTCATTAGCATGGCCCGACTTGGCATACTGACGGCTCCGGATGTACCACCCATGATGTGGGCGTTGGTGAAGACTGTACTTTCTCCTGCCAATTTATCCAGGTTGGGCGTTTGGACTTGTTCTTTTCCTAAAAAGTTCATTCCTGAAGCTCGCATGTCGTCGGCAAGAATCAGAATGATATTGGGCTTTTTATCTGCTGCCAGTGAACTGACAACAGATAAAAAGGAAACTCCGATCAATGATAATGCTTGTTTCATTTCTTCGTGTTTATTGTGTGATTAGATATGTTCCATCTTTTTGCGTTTCGAATGTCGCTTGGAAATATTCTTTACCGTTTGACCGGACCGGGGTGGATGTAGCTATGGTTCTACCGTTCGATTTGACCGTGAATGCTTGTCTGGCACGAAGTGTACAGCTTTTCCCAGACAGCGAATGGATATTGGCTTCTGTCAATTTTCCATTCTTCCAGTTCATCGTAATCTCGAAGTTGCCCCGTGCCTTCAGGCCGGAAACAGAGCCCTCTGCCCATACATCGGGCAAAGCAGGCAACAGATGGATGTATCCGGCATGGCTTTGCAATAACATTTCAACGACACCTGCCGTATAGCCGAAATTTCCATCGATTTGGAAAGGAGGGTGTGCACACAGTAAGTTTCGGAAGAGCCCTCCTCCTCTATGTGCACTGTTTCCGAATCCGACAGGATTGAACAGGTTGGCGATGATCTTGTAGGCGTGGTTGCCGTCTAACAAGCGTGCCCAGCAGTTTATTTTCCAGCCCATCGACCAGCCGGAAGCCAAGTCGCCCCGCAGTTCGAGTGTTTTGCGGACTGCATTGAACAGTTCCGGTGTTTTGTCCGGTGTGATCTGGTCGCTCGGATGGAAACCGTACAAGTGGGAGAAATGGCGGTGTTGAGGTTCCCATTCCTTGAAGTCATATATCCATTCCTGTAGTTGTCCACGCTTTCCGATTTGATAGGGTAACAGGCGTGCTAATTTATCTTTCAATTCATTGCGAAACGATTCATCCAGATTGAACATTTCCGAAGCGGCGATCGTGCGGGTAAAAGTTTCCCGGATAATGGCCATGTCCATGGTCGGTCCCATACTCATGGCTGCCGTTTGTCCGTCTTCCGTGATGAAGCGGTTTTCCGGAGAGACGCCTACCGGAGTCACCAAATGACCGTTGCCATCGTCTATCAGCCAGTCGGCAAAGAACTCGGCGGCCCCTTTCATCAACGGATAGGCCTCGTTTTTCAGGAATGTTTCATCCTGTGTGAACTGGTAGTGTTCCCATAAGTGGCTACACAACCACCCTTGCACCATCGGCCAGAAAGAAGCTGTCGGCACGTTGTCGTTCGGCAAGGACTCTCGCCAGATGGATGTGTTATGATGGGCCACCCAACCACGGCGGTTATACATATTCCGGGCTGTTTCGGCACCGGAGACAGACAGTTCCCGGATCATTCGGAAAAGAGGTTCTTGGCATTCCGACAGATTGGTGAGTTCGGCCGGCCAGTAGTTCATTTCTGTATTGATATTGATCGTATAGCCGCAGTTCCAGGCTGGAATTGTGTCTTTGTTCCAGATTCCTTGCAAGTTCAAAGGTTGTCCGTCTGGACGTGATCCGCTGATCATCAGGTAACGTCCGAATTGGAACAGGAGAGCTGCCAAGTCGGGATCGGCGTTTCCGGCAAACTGTTCGAGACGTTTGTCGGTCGGCATCGCCTTTTGTTCGGGAGAGGAAAACAGTTCGAAATCGACTCGGTCGAAAAGGGAACGGTAATCTTCCGTATGGCGTTGTTTCAGTGTCTGATAGTCATAGGAAAGGGCTTTTTCCAGAATGCTGGCTGCTTTGGCCGAAGGATCGATACCATCCCGGCTCGGACTTTTGTCGAAACCATTGAAACTTGTTGCCATACTGAGTATGAAATAGACTTCGTCCGTGTTGTATATATGGATACCGGCGTCGGTAATCTCACATTTCCCGTCTTTAGGGAAGACCGGTTTCAACTGGGCTTCGAAAAACATACCTTTCCCGCCGATCTCGTCGCCGTAAAGCATCCGTTTGTCGAACTTGCGTTTGCCGTTCGCATCGTAGAGTTCAGGGTGTTTGTATTGGTCGCCCCATTGTTCGATTTGCTCGAATGTACGCCGTTCCACATAGCCGGGAGCCTGTCCGTGCAGGATCAGACGGTCGTCAGTCCCTTTTTGCAGGGCTGTCGGATGAGGTGATGTGAAATCGAGCGAGATGTCGATGCCATTCGGTGTATCGCTTTTCAGATGCATGACGATCACATTGTCCGGATGGGAAGCGAATACTTCCCGTTCGTATTTCACTCCGTTTTGTTTATAGACTGTTGTGGCAACCGCATCCGAGATGTTTAATGCCCGTTTGTATCCGGCAGCATCTCCCGGCTTGTTGTTTTGGATATGCAGGTCTCCGAACGGTTGGTAATATTGGTGCAGGCGTCCCAGCCAGTTCTTGCAAACCAGGTCGGAAGCTGTCTTGTATTTTCCGGCTTTCATCAGCCCGACAACTTTGTCGAACATCTCCGGTGTTATTTTCACATCTTTGAAAACGACTGACGGTTCCCCGCTGTATAACGTGTTTTCATTCAGTTGAAGTTGTTCTTTCTCAACTCCTCCGAAAACCATTGCTCCCGCACGGCCGTTCCCGATGGGGAGTGCCTCGTCCCAGTTTTGGGCAGGCTTGTCGTACCACAAGGTGAGTGGTGCTTTTGAGGGTGTTCCCGTGCACGCGGCCAGCAACAAGAATGAGATCAGATAAGAAATAGTGCGCATATACATGGTATTTTTAAGATTATACAAAAAAGTGTCCAGATGCAAAGATATGCAATTCATCCGGACACTTTAAAGATTTAAAATGAATTAATATCCCGGATTTTGTTCGATCGTGGCATATACATTCCGTTCGATTTCCGAGTAGGGGATTGGCCAGAGATTATGATAATCCTCTATACTCATGCCTGTTCTGGGGTTATATCTTCGGTTCCTGTCGGCAAGTTTACCCATACGACATAAAGTCAGCATGCGGAGTTCTTCGCAATACAACTCGCGTAGGCGTTCGTCCAGGATATAGTCGATGTTTACTTCTGCCGGTTGTGCCGGATCGGCATTTGCACGACTACGAACCGTATTGACATCGGCTGCCGCTTTTGCCTGGTCACCCTTGTTGACATACGCTTCCGCTCTCAGTAGGTAGGTTTCGGCAAGGCGGAACAAGTAAACGTCTTTATAGGAGCCGTTCGCACTGTTGATTACCAGATGTTCGCCGAAAGGAGTCATCAAAGGATTACCGTTTGCGTCTTTCTGGTAGAATTCTTCGGGGAAGTTGTTAACACGAGAAATCTTTGTCATCAGCGGATACCACTGGCGGATCGAGTCAAGCTGTTTGTAATAACCGTCTTTTACCAGCCATTGCCCGAAAGCCGGAGATTCCGGATTATCGATACGCACGTCGCGGATGATGTTGTATTCCGAGTTCCGGATGTCGTTTTCCGAACCTTTGGACCAAATATCATTGAAGAAATGGCTGGTCGGCTGGATCCAGCCGATACCACGTCCACATTTGCCATCCGTCACTCCTAAGAACGCTGTTGTATTGATTTCCTCACCTGCCTCATTTTTAGCCGTTATTTTGATATTCTGGTAGTAAGGGATAAAGCTGAATGACGCATTGTAGTCCGTGTTGGAACCCGGATTTAGGTAATCATATTGCAGCACCCATAAACTTTCTTTGTTACCGCTACCCCTGTTTTGGTTGTTCAGCCGGAACAGATCCCAATAGACATCGCCGGCTTCGTTCTGACGTGAACCGAAACGGTTGGTCATAAGTGCCATTTCCGGATGGTCGATTACGGCACTTGCCGCTTGTATCGCTTCGTCATATAAGCCTAAACAGATGTTGACTTCTGCCAACAGGTGTTGTGCGACCTGCTTACTTAGCTTTCCGTCTTTTACCGATTCGATATTAGGAAGCAAAGAAACAGCTTCTTCCAGATCTTGTTTGATTTGCTTATAAACTTCTTCCCGGCTTGCCCGTACATAGTCGCGGCGAGGAGTCGTGATTTCTTCCAGAATCAAAGGGACGCCCCCGAATAGATTGGCTAGCATACGGTAAGCATACCCTCTGAACACCAAAGCTTCTCCTCTGATTACCTTTTTATCTTCGTCATTTACCTGGCTGGCATTTGTTAAACGGTTTAAAATAACGTTGGCATTGGATATGACCGTGTAGGATTCTTTCCAAACCTCTTTAGGTACGGCAAAAGTCGGTACCATCACGTTTTTATAATCATTCAACTTTGCCGGCTTATAGTAATCGGTTCCGTTGAAAGCAAAATCTGTTGCATAATAGAAAGCGAAGCGGGTGTCCATTGTCATCTCGCAGACCTGATATCTTACGCGGTTATACAGGTAGTTTAATGATGATTGGAAATGAGCGCTTGTCTCCATGGAATTCTCCGGCGAATAAAAATCCAGAGGTTCTTCTTTCAGAAAGTCGTGCTCGTCGCATGAAGAAAAGGAGGCGAATGCCGCTAAAAGCATAATGCCGTATTTGATTGATTTCATATTCATATATAATTAAAATTCAAGATTAAGACCAATAGAATAGCTTCTCATAACTGGATACTTGCTCGTGTTCAGACCAGTTCCTGTTTCAGGATCCCAACCATCCCAGTCGGTGAAAGTAAGGAGGTTCTTTCCTGTTACATACAGTTTCAGCCGGTTGACTTTGAACTTGCTTAGGAAAGAGGCGGGTACATTATAGGACAATGTAACATCCTGCAAACGGACGAAGCTGCGTTGTACATAAGGGGAAAACGTGTATCCGAGCGCTTGAGTATAATAGCCTAACTGGCGGTAACGTGCGTTCGGGTTTTCCGGTGTCCAGTAATCGAAGTTGAACAGGTTGTTCTGGTAGATATTATCCGGATTGGCAAGGTCTTTGCCCGGCTGTCCGTAATAATAATTCTTTCCCCCTTGTACGGAATTGATCATGAATTTGAATTCCCAATTTTTGTAGCGGAATGAGTTCTGGATGCTGAAGCGATAAGCAGGATCGGAATAGCCTATTATCTTCCGGTCTTTATCGGCGGTATATTTGCCATCGTTGTTAACATCTTCCACTTTATAAGTCCCATATTCGAATCCGTCGGGAATCAGGCCATTCTGTTTGTCTGCAATCTGCCACATGCCGATGATGTTGTAATCATAACAAACTCCATACGGATGGTTGATAAATATCTTATCGGAGATCAGGTCGTCTTCCCGTCCGTCACCGTCGGCATCGATTCCCAGAATACTTTTAACCTTGTTGCGGTTACGGGAGAAGTTGAATGTGACATCCCAGGAGAAATCTTTTGTTTCTATAGGGATTCCTGTTACGGTCATTTCAAAACCTTTGTTGCTCATTTTACCGATATTGGACGGGATTTTGTCCAGACCGTTCATTTGCGGAATATTGATATTGAATAACAAGTTGTTCGTTTGCGATGTGTAATATTCAACAGTACCGAAAATACGACTGTTTAAAGCACTGAAATCGGCGGCGATATTGAACGTATTGGTCGTTTCCCATTTCAAATCGGCGTTGGCCAACGATTTGATCCATTGCATTTGTTCGGCGCTTACGCCATCTCCAAACAGGTACCCGGCATTGACAGTCGAGTCGTCCACTTTAACGGAGCCAACTCCGGCTCCCATCTGTGCCATTGTCTGATACCGTCCTACCGTACGGTTACCGTTTTGGCCATAAGAGAGGCGCAGTTTCAGGTTCTCCATCCAGTCCACATTATTTTTGAAGAAGTCTTCTTCGCTGATACGCCATGCCAAAGCAGCGGAGGGAAATACACCGAACTTGTGGTTTTTCCCGAATCCGGAGAACCCATCGCGGCGGACTGTTCCGGTGACGATATATTTGTCGTTGAACGTATAGATAGCACGCAGCATGGTGTACAGGCTGGATTCTGTCCATGCGCCTGATTTAGCTGTTTGCAAGTCTGCCTGCCCTGCGTCCAGTTTGTTGTAGCCCAGAATATCATTAGAGAAGTTGGTTGCTCCTGCCTTTGTCATCTCGTACTGTCTTTTTTCCACTCCATATACGAAAGTGGCATTGATTGCATGCTTTCCGAACTTGTTTTTATACGACAGGATGTTGTCGACTGTCCAGTTATACTCGCTGTTGTTCTCTTTTGAACCGGAACCTGTAAAGTTCGCTCCCTATTTGTTGAAGTTGTAAATCTTGTTTTCGATCAGGTTCTGCGAGAAGTTCATACGGTAATTCAATCCTTTCAGAAATGGGAAATCAATGTCTGCATAGAAGTTTCCGAACAGATTGTAACGCTTGTTGGTGTCATCCTGTTGGATAGTCAGTAACGGATTCAGGGAGTTTTTATACGGTTCGCGAATATAGTCGCCGTTTTCATCGGTTGCCGCAACAATAGGAGGAAGTCCTACGACAGTAGACAGATCGGGTGATTCACCTGAATAATCGCTGACAGTGAAGAATGATTGCACACCTACTTTCAGGAAGCTCGTGATTTTGGTATCCATGTTGATACGGATGTTGTAGCGTTTGTATGTATCGTTGATTACCAAGTTCTTCTGATCTGTATAACCCATAGAGAAGAAGTAGCTGCTCAATTCGTTTTTCCCTCTTACACTCAGATTGTGATTTTGGATATAAGGGGTTTTGTTTGTCAGCATATTCCACCAGTCGGTTTCCGTCCCGTTTTCATATCCGTCCAGTGCGTTGCGGTCCATCAAATGCGAAGTCGGATCCCAATTCGGATTCGGTTGGAGCATATCGTCTCCAATACGGCTTTCTTCGAGGAAGCGGTCTGCGATCTTGCGAAGGAACCCGTCGCGTCCTTCGGGATACATGTCTTTGTTGGTCGGTTGCTGGTAAGAGAACGAACCGCTGTATTCGATTGTCGGTTTACTCATCACCTTACCCGTTTTGGAAGTGATCAGGATCACACCGTTGCTGGCTTCCGATCCATAAATGGCGGCGGCGCTTGCATCTTTCAGGATATCGATGGATTCGACATCGTTCATATTGATATCGACCATGTTCCCACGGAAAATGATGCCGTCCAGAACGATCAACGGACTGTTACCGCCACTGATGGACGTACGGCCGCGAATAGACATATCCGGATCTTTACCGGCTTCAGATACCGAGCTTACGTTCAGTCCGGGAACCGTCCCCTGTAATGCCGAACCCAAGCTGATATTCGGTGATTCCTGCAAAGTTCCCAGATCGGCACGGACAACAGACCCGGCCAGGTCGCTTTTCTTGGCCGTCCCATAACCGACGACGACGACTTCGTCCAGCTTCTGTGCGTCTTCCGCCAACTGCACGTTGATGTTCTTCTGGCTATCGACTGTAATCTCTTTGGTCACGTATCCGATATAGGAAAACTGGATCACCGCTCCCTGGGGAACCGAGAGGGTATAATTGCCGTCCATATCTGTGATGATCCCGTTGGTTGTGCCTTTTTCTACCACGTTAGCACCGGCAATAGGGCCTAAATTGTCACTTACCGTACCGGAAATCGTCACTTGTTTCTGTTGCTGTTGAACCGTTTGGGCAGAGATGATGATGTGATTGTTCCGGATGACGAATGTGCATCCGCTCTCTTTCAGGATCAGTGCGAGTGTTTCATTCAAAGATTTATTGTTAACAGAGGCATTGACCTGTTTATTCAGATTAATGACCGACTCATCATAGTCGACCGACATACCTGTTTGTTTCTCTATTTCGGAGAAAGCATCTTTGATTGTGATGTTGTGGGATGGCAGTGTGATCGACTGGCTACTGGCAACTGTCTGTTGCACAAAAAAGAAAAGAAAAAACATTAACGAAACGCGGAATAAACTAATTAGCTTATTCTGTTGTGTTTTCAGGTTTAATTCCATATTTTTGTAAAATTAGATATTTAAGTAAATACTATGCATGATTTTTATCCTGCCGGATAATTAGTTAGAATGAATGGTGTTGCTCGATTTCAAGCCGGGGAGATCTGATTGGCGTCATCTTCCCGGTTCTTTTTTTCATATTAGTATCTCCTCTTTTTTAGTTTATGTACACTTTGTCCTCTTTTATTTTGTAGTTCAGTCCTTTTATCATCTCTTTCATGACTTCCAGTACCTGTTTCAGGCCCTCGTCAGGATTAAACTTCATTGTAAAGCTTCTGCCGGCGAACCGTTCCGTCTCGTAATTGATCGTTACATCGAATTTACGTTCGATAGTCTTTACGATCTGGTCGAACGAGGCCGTCTGGAATATCAGATACCCGTCGGTCCATTGCATCACGCGTCCGGCGTCGACAGTATTGAGTGCCAGTGTTTCCAGGCGGTGATTGTAGATGATTTGTTCGTCTGGCGATAAAATCAGGCTTGTGTCTTGCTTCAAACAGGGATAGACTTGGATTTTCCCTTCTTCCAACGTGGCAATCGTAACATCCTGGTCTGAATAAGCGTTTAGATTGAATACGGTGCCGAGTGCTTTGACCGTCATATGGGCGGTTTTGACCAAAAAGGGTTTTGCCGGATCTTTGGCGACTTGGAAGCGGGCTTCCCCGTTGAGGAACAGGAGACGTCTTTTTCCCCTGAAATGTTTGTCATAGACCAGTAAAGAACCGGAGTTCAACCAAACTTTCGTCCCATCGGGCAGTTTTACTTGTTTCTGTTCTCCATTTGCGACGAAACATTCTTTCAATTGAGCTTCTTCCACAACCGGATTTACTTTTGTCAGATAATAATAGGTACCGAAAGCACCAAGCAACGGCAAAAGTAGTATGGCGGCAATTCTCTTGATATATAAGCCAATTGGCTTGTGAAGCATCCGATCGGATGCTTCGATCCGCTTATGTAGTCGGGATAATTCCTGGAAAGTGGATTCGTTTGCCACGGCAGATTTCTCTTCCCATAAAGTAACCATCGCCTTTTCTTTCTCTTCCTGAAAATTCCGGTCAAGCAGCCAGGCATGGAACTTCTTCTGTATTTCCGGGGACAGGTCGTTCTCGAAAAATTTCTCTATTAATATATGTATGTTTCTTTTGCCCATTTTTCGTCTTTATATTATAGCTAACGGATGAGTGGGGAAGCACACACAGCCGGAAGTGCATTTTTTTCAGAAAAAAAGCAGCAAAGTGGAATATGCGATCTTCCGCAATTCGGCAAGGGCTTGTGTCATGTGGTTTTCTACTGTCCGTTTGCTGATATTCAGCCGTTGGGCGATTTCTTCATTGCTCAGGCCATCTTTCCGGCTCATAATAAAGATGTTCCGGCGTTGAGGCGGCATCTTCTCGACAGCAATGTCAATGAGCAGCGATAGCTCCCTGGCGTAGAGTTCTTCTTCTATCAGATCGTCGTAGGTCGATCTTCTTTGCTCTTTTTGCTGGTAGTTTTCTTCGATCAGGCTGTGTTCGTAATAATCATAGATCATGTTGCGGGCCATGCGGAAGAGATAGGCCTTAAAAGAATCTACTTTTGAGATCGTTTCCCGGTTGGTCCAGATTTTATAGAAGATATCTTGGGTCATGTCGCTCGCTTCATCCCGGTTCTTTATGAAACCTGTTAAGAAGTGCTTTAGTCTTGGACTGTATTGGATGTAAAGCATATCGAAGGCTTTATGATCCCCCTTTCCAAGTTCTTCCAGATATTTTGACTCAAGGTTGATATCCATTTTTGTTTTCTATTGTACGCTCTATCCCTTTATAAATATGAAAAACGAAAGATATGGAAAATAATCTGAAGAGGCAATTTTTTTCAGCAAGAAATATCGAATTGAACAACAGGCTTCATCGAATGAAAGACCGGATAAACGATAATTTGAAGCAAGTGCCTGATAACTCGATGCAAGGAAAAAATGGTTCGTGCAGAATAATAATCCAAAAGTGTCAAATATTTTGACGCTCGCTTGCAAGGTAACGGGGAAGCGGATAACTTTACCGGAAAAAGATCTTATGCAAGCCGGAACTATCCTGATCGTTGATGATAACAAAAGCGTACTGACCTCTCTCGAATTGCTTCTGGAAGATGAGTTCGAAGGGGTGGAGACTGCCTCGAACCCGAACAGTATCCTTTCGGTCCTGGACAGTCGGCCGGTTGATCTTGTCCTGTTGGATATGAATTTCTCTGCCGGAGTCAATACCGGTAATGAAGGGCTTTTCTGGCTCCGTCGCATACGGGAGATCGCACCGGAACTTCCTGTTATCATGCTGACTGCCTACGGGGATGTCGAGTTGGCAGTTAGGGCGTTGAAGGGTGGGGCTGCCGATTTTGTATTGAAGCCCTGGGACAACGATAACCTGATCGGGAAGATACGTGCCGCCCTGCACGAACGGAAATCCAGTCAGCTGGTGCATCCAGTGGAGAGGCCGAGTGAGCCGGCTATGATTATCGGGCATTCTCCCGTGATGATGAAACTGATCAAAGTGGTGACAAAAGTAGCTAAGACAGACGCCAATGTCCTGATCACCGGAGAGAACGGTACAGGTAAGGAGATGCTAGCACGTGAGATACACCGCCTTTCGCTCCGCAGCGGCCGAGAGATGGTCAACGTGGATATGGGAGCCGTCAGCGAGTCGCTGTTCGAAAGCGAGTTGTTCGGGCATGAACGAGGCGCTTTTACGGATGCGCGCGAGAGCCGTCCGGGGAAGTTCGAGGCGGCACACGGGAGCACACTGTTTCTCGACGAGATCGGAAACCTGCCGTTAGGATTGCAAGCCAAGCTCTTGGCTGCCTTGCAGAATCGCGAGGTCACCCGCCTTGGGAGCAATCGGAAGATTCCGGTCGACATACGCCTGATTGCCGCCACGAACCGCAACCTGCCGGAGATGGTGGCTCAGTCGCTTTTCCGTGAAGACCTGTTCTACCGCATTAATACGATACAGATCGAGATTCCGCCTCTTCGGAACCGGCGGGAAGATATCGCCCTGTTTGTCGATTATTTCCTGAAAAAATATACAGACCTTTACGGGCGGCCGG
>OGML01002491.1_pt1 | contig 12913 bp, 12 predicted proteins | sample 1572951 | NCBI WGS metagenome assembly OGML01 (sample SAMEA2581883, study PRJEB24529) | metagenome | biome: Human gut stool | place: China | collected 2011 | reverse complement strand
AGCAGCAATCGGCCCTCCTCGCTGGCAGGCAGGATGAGATCGCCGTACAGGTCCTCCTGCGGATACCAGTTCACCACCGTGCCGTCATCGGCCACAAGGTTGACCTCCATATCTGGCTCCTCCGGATCCACGAATACCAAAACAGGCTGGGCACATTCCTCCCGGTAGAGGACTTCGTCCGCCACCGGATGCAGGCCGTTGCCCTGAGACTGCCATGTGATGTGGTTCACGGCAAGGCTGGTGTTCTCTCCCCGCGGAATGACGCAGAACAGCTTGCCGTACCCCGCTCCGAGGGGATGGTCAGCATGACCGGCATCTCCGCCGTCAGGTCAAGGCAGTTTTCCAGCATCCAGTCCGACAGCTTGGAGGTGTCCCCCTTCTCCCAGTAGCCGAGATAGGCCGCGGCGCCGGGATAGCCGCCGTATTCCAAATCAAAGCCCAGCTTGTCGAGACATTCCTCCACCAGCTCCTGGTCCACCTCCGCTTCCGGTTCGGAAGGCTTCACAGGATCGGCCTGACCGGTCTGATCGGTCCTGCTGTCGGAGATCGTCTCCTTTACGCCGCCGTTTCCCGCTGCCGAGGCCGGTTTCTTTTTCCCTCCGCAGGCAGTCAGGCTCAGAGCCAGCGTCAGGCAGAGAAGTGCCGACGCCAGCCGATGCAAAGTCAAGCGCTTCATGATTCTGCCTCCTTCTCAGAATTTTCCGCTGCGGCCGTGACCGCCGCCGCCGCTGCGGCTTACAGTTCCTCCGCTGCTTCTGCCACCGCCGCCGGAGTTGCTCTCGATCTTACGGCGGGTCTCCGTGGTATGGGTGTAGTGGTCATAGCTGTCCGTCAGCTTCAATCCACCGCCCGCCGTGGTATACACGTTGGCGTCAACGCCCTTGCGCACGGACTTCATCTGTCCCTTCAGGATCATGCACACCAGAAACGCGATCAGGCAGGAGACTGCCACCGCAATGCCGATGGCCGGCAGGGGGCTGGACCGCACAGGTTTTCCGGCCTCAGCCAGCTCCAAAAATTCATCGCAGGCGGTGAGGTAATTGGAAACGCCGCCATACCAGTCACCGTCGCTGAAGTAGGACAAAAACCGATTCTCCAACTGCTCCGCGCCGTATCGGTCAAAAGCATACTCCGCCCATTCGCCGTAGACGAACATGGCGTAGTCCCGCTCTTTCATGCTCAGCATGATGATGACGCCGTTCCGGTCCTCGCCCACACCAAAGCCCTCGGCGTGGTAGATCTGATACAGGGCGGTATAGGGATCGTCACCATAGCCGTAAGCTGTAAAGTCCTCCACAAAAAGGGTATAGATGCCGCAACTGCGGCGGAGGGCGATATCCTCGGCCCGATCCTCCAGTTCTTCCCGCTCCCCGTCGGAGAGCATTCCCCGCAGATCGAACACATAGTTCATGCCGGTATCGCCCAGCTTTGACGCTTCGCCGGACTGGACGGTCTCGGGCTGCTGCGCCTCCGTTGGGAAGTCTGCGGAGAGATAGTCCGCCGCCGTCGCCGCCATGGCATTTATTGCCTGACAGAGCGCATCAGCGCTCACGGTCATATCCGTGCCGTCCCACGCCCGCGCCGTCATATACGGCTCCACCGCGTCATACACCAAGCCGGAGAGTTCCTGCCCGTCGCCCCGCGTCTCGCTCAGCACCGCGTAGACGCACCAGTCGGTCTCCGCCAGGGTGTAAGAACCGTCCGCCAGAGGCTCCATCACCAGCGTCAGCGAGATGCCGTCCTTTTCCTCGCCCCAGCCGTAGCCGGAATCTTTGTAAACATATGTGGCGATATCTCCGGCGGTGGTACCCTCGCTCACATCCTCATTGGTAAATATGTCCACCCGCAGGTCAAGGTGAAGCGCCTCCGTCAACTGGGGCAGGGTGTACTGACCCAGATTGGACAATTCGTCCGAGCCCAGCGCGTCGGTCTCATCGTAGATCGCGCCGTATTCCGTCCACGCCAGAGTGGGGACGCACAGAGTCAGCGTCAGCAGGAGCGCCGTCAGCAAAGCTGTGACTTTTCTTTTCATGTCCGTCCCTCCTTATCGCATCAGCAGGACGATGACCGAACTCAATACGGACAGCGGCACGGCAATGGCGGCAAACATCCCCCAAAACCGCCCCTTGTCCACAGGCAGGTCTCCTACCAGCTTGCCGGTCTGCCCGTTCATGGCGAAGAGGAAATCCTTTCCCTGCCACTTGGTATTGAGCAGCCACACCGGCAGCAGCGCGTAGTGGACCTTGCCCCGCTGGATGTCTGCGTGTTCGCCCCTTGGGAAACAGGTCGCGTATCCCGTTACGGTGCCTTGCAGCGCCTTTTTCAAGCTGCCCAGACAGCGGACATCGGCCCGTTCCCGGCTCTTGTCCGCCGACACGTCGAACTTATCCGCCAGGAAGCCCGGCAGATACGCCGTGGAGAAGGGTTTCAGGTCATCGTAATTGTAAGGCTCGATGGAATCCATGTGATCATCCGGCATTTTAGTCGAGGCGTCCACCGGTACCTTTTCAAAGGGCATCGTTCCGGCACGGTACACGTCAAAGTGCTCCGTCTTTATCACCTCATACTCACCCTCGGTGCGCTTGTGGGACCGGGTACACTCATAGTGGGCATTGCCCTCCGCCTCACCGCTGAACAGCCAGAAGGGTACATAGACCCCCTGGATCTCCTGTAAGTGATTTTCCTTGGAAAAGCTCTTGGGAAGGAGCACCTTGCCCCTGTAATGCTTCTTGAGCTCGCGGATGGCGTCCTCTCGGCTGAGCTTGAAGGGGATCACAAAATCCGGCTTCAGCGTTCCCGTGAACTGCCCCGGAACCACCGTGGGGTTTCCACAATAAGGGCAGGAGGTAGCCGCCGTGCTTGCGTCACAGATCAGCTCCGCACCGCAGCTTGGGCAGCTGTAAGCCTTCATGCCGTCTCCCTCTGCGCCCCAGTCGGCGCTGAGGTCCGGCAACTCCCAGCCGCCTTCCTCGGCTGCCTTCTTTTCCGCCGCCGTTTTTTCTTCTGCCGACTGCTGCGCCGCCGCGGCCTGTTCCTCCTTTTCCGCGTAAAGCGCCTCGATCTCTGCTACATCATAGGTACTACCGCAGTAATCGCACTCCAGCTTGCCGGATGCGCCCACAAAATGCAGCGGGCCGGTGCAGCTTGGGCATTGATAGTTGGTCACCTGTGCTGCCATGCTTGCTCTCACCCTTCTTTCTTCATTTTCCGTTCAGCGCCCGCCCGTAGACGGGCGGACGCTGTTGAGCCGTTTTCTCCGATCTGTTTTCCTTATCCTCTGGGCGCGCCGCAGTACTCGCAGAATTTTCCGTCATTCTGTCCGCCGCAGGCGGGGCAGGTCCACGGACCAGCCGCTGCCGGAGCGGGAGCGAAGGTCTCCTGCTGCTGCATGGGGGCCTCCTGCTGCATGGGGGCTGTCTGAACTGCGCCGCCGCCACGGGCGGTCTCCATCACCTGAAGCAGCGCCGCTCGGATCTCGTCGCCCATTTCGCGGTACTTGCGATATTCCCGATTGCTCTCCGGATCGAAGCCGGCAGCCATGGTATTCATCCGGCCCACAGAATTCATCTGTCCCATCATGGGGCGCTGTGTCATGCCGCTCTGGGGCCGACCTGCCATGGGACGCTGGTTCATGCCCGGCTGATTCATCATAGGCCGCTGACCCGCCATGCCGCTCTGAGGACGGCCCGCCATAGGACGCTGGCCCATCATACCCTGCTGCCCCATCATGGGCCGTTGCATGGTGTTCTGCGGCTCGATGTACACAGAACTGTTGTTCAGGCGGAACTTCATTTCGTCAAAGTAGGGGTTATTGACGGAAATGATCACTTCAAAGTCATAGGAATACTCGTAGCGGGGCGGGTTGTAGCTGACCTCCTTGCCGTCCGGTCCCTCCCGCTTCTGCTCCGTGCGGCTCTCGTCAATGTCCACGCGGCAGCCGGTCAGCGCGGTGTAGTCCAGAATATCCGGGTTGGCGTCCGCCAGATCCCGGGCACGGGTAACGGTGAACCAACGATGCTCCTCGTCCAGCAGGACCTTACAATCCTCGCCATAGGAGCGGGGTGCGGAACTGGGACGCCCTGCCCCGGTTTTCCTCCCGGTAGGCCAGCTGCCGCTTGATGTCCTCCACCGTAGAGCGGCGGCGGTCACTGAACCAGGGAGAGAGCTGCTTCGCGCAGTCCTTACAGAGGTTGCCGTCTTCCAGTTTCTGATTGCCCAACAGTCCGATCTACTCGCCGCAGATGTCGCAGTATTTCTTATCAAACAATCCCATAATAGCTTCCTCCTGTTGTTTTCAGTCGCCGTAACGGCTCACATTGTATTGTCCACCCGGAACCGGGATCTTGTCCCCGGCCGTGGCTCCCGCGGCCGGGGACGGTATTCGCCAAAAAATCCGCTATTCGCTCTTATTCTTCAACTTTTTGAAGCTCCACCACTTTGTCCGCCGCTTCCGACCAGTCCACCGTCAGCTCCAGTCTGCCGCTGTCCTCGCCGGCCCCGGCACAGTGGTAAACGTCCAGGATCTTCCCCCATTCCGTGCCGTCCGCCTTCTGGAGAACACGGTTGTCTAACATCAGCCCTGTGTCCTGTATCTTTTTACGCGGGATGTAGGTGAAGTCCAGCGGGGTTTCCAGAACGGTCTCGCCGTCCAACCGGAGGGTCAGGCCGTCCTCTTCGCTGATGACCGCCTGCCAGCCGTCCTCCGGACTTTCCCATGTTCCCTCCAGCACTGGCCAGAGGAGGGAATTGTCCACATAAGTACCGTCCCCGTCCAGCAGGAACAGGTTTTGATCCGGATTCTCCATGCCGTTGCCCCCATCCATGATCTGGTCCGTGACAAAATGCTTATACAGGCCCGAAAGGACGATCCCTACCAGCGCGCCCGCCAGGAAAATCCAAATCATCCGCCGTTTCATTACACGATGTCCCCGTCGTCAAAGGGGTCGCCGCACTCAGGGCAGAACTTGGGGGGATGCTGCGGGTCGGCGGGCTCCCAGCCGCACTTGTCGCATTTGTACTGAGGAACACCGGCAGGCTTGGGCTTGCCGCACTCGGCACAGAACTTGCCCTTATTCACCGCGCCGCAGGTGCAGGTCCAGCCGTCCGCTGCGGCGGCGGGCTTGGGCTTGCCGCATTCCGGGCAGAATTTTCCGGTGGCGGTGGTGCCGCAGGCGCACTGCCAGCTGTCCCCGGCAGGCTTCGGCTCCGGCTTCTTGCTGCCGCAGTTGGGGCAGAAGTTACCGGTGATGCCGCCCTGACCGCAGGTACAGGTCCAGCCCTGCGCCGCAGGAGCGGGGGCGGGCTGCGCCGCCTGCTGCTGGGCCTGTTGCTGCTGGCCCATCTGGAATAGGTTCTGGGCGTTCATGCCGCCCATCTGGCCGACCATGCCCATGCCCATGAAAGCCATGGCGGGACCGGCGCCGGTGTTGGCGGCCGCCGCCTTCATCGCCTCGCCCTGAGAGCCGACGAGATGCGCCGCCGCCCGGGTGGGGTCCATAAAGGCCGCGTTGCGTTGCAGCTCCTTGATCATCTGCTCGTCTTCCTCATTGGCCTTCACGCTGGAAACGCCGAAGGAGACGATCTCCATGCCGCGCAGATCCCGCCACTTGCTGGAAAGCTGCTCGTTGAGGGCGTCAGCCAGCTCCAGAGTATGGCCGGGAAGGGCGGAATAGCGGATGCCCATTTCGCTGATCTTGGCGAAAGCGGGCTGCAAAGCCGTCAGAAGCTCCGTTTTCATCTGACCGGCGATATTTTCCGTCTTGTAGTCCTCACTGACGTTGCCGCAGACGTTGGTGTAGAACAGCAGGGGGTTCTTCAGCCGGATGCTGTACTCACCGAAGCAGCGGATGCCGATGTCAATGTCGATGCCAGCCCGCTGATCCACCACCCGGAAGGGGACGGGGCTGGGGGTGCCGTACTTGTTGCCCGTCAGCTCCTTGGTGTTGAAGTAGTAGACCCGCTGATCCTTGGGGGCTTCGCCGCCGAAGGTGAAACGCTTGCCGATGTTCTGGAACACGTTCTTCACGCTCTCACCCAGGTCGCCGGAGAAGATGCTGGGCTCCGTGGACATATCGTAGGTGTATTCGCCGGGCTCGGCGCAGACGTCCACTACCTTGCCCTGCTCCACGATGAGCATACACTGTCCGTCCGCAATGGCGATCAGGCTGCCGTTGGTGATGATGTTGTCGTCGCCCTTGGTGTTGCTGGAGCGGCCCGTGACCTTCTTTTTGCCCTTGACCGCCAGCACGTCAGAGGGGATCGCTTCGCAATAAAAGTATTCCTTCCACTGGTCGGCCAACACGCCGCCAGCCGCGCCCATTGCCGCTTTGATCAGTCCCATAATTCTACTCTCCTTTTCCTGTTGTTGTATTTGATTTCAGCATTCGCTTTTGATCACATCTTATAAAATTGCCTGTTTTTTTTAGGTAAAACGAGGCCTCAGCTCCCTCCCGTCAGGAAGGTGTCTCCACTGACATAAAACGGAGTCTGATCCGTAATGGGCCAGGTGAACCAGCTTACATCCCAGGGCCGCTTCATAAACAGGCACACCCGCGCCGTATCCTCCGGAATGGTGAGGGAGAAGAACAGCGGCTCATTGATCTTGATTTTCCCCTCATACACCACCTTCTCCGAGATTCAACTCTGTTGGGTGCCGTCATCGTTCAGCACCGGCGTTCCAACGCTGAATTGGATGTCCGTTTCGTACCACCGGCCCACCAGCAGCAGCTTATTCTGCCCGTTGGGTTCCAATGCGTTCATGGGGATCACCGACAGCGGCTCCGTTACCTCGGTGGGCGGGTCCCGCCAGTAGAAGATCAGCGATTTTTCCGGCTCCCCTGTCATGGCGTTCTCCAAGGTCGGCGGCAGGAAGCCGCTGGAGCGCATATAGGTGACGGTACGGCCCCCCTCGCCCCCGTTCTTTTCATAAGGTATCCGCACAAGCAGGCTATTCCGGTTCGTCAGGGCGGCGAAAAACGCCGCGCCAGTCTCCTCGTCGGTCAGCCGCACGCTCCAAGTCTCATTGGACAGCCCCGGCATCAGCGGTTCCTCTATCTGCTCCGCCAGCAGGTGCTTTTCCGACCGGTATTGCGGGGTGTCCGTATCCAGCCCGGCGGCGTGGTACCAGTCCGCCCGCATCACATAGCCCTCCAACAGATCGGACCACAGGCGATCAAAGCACAGCATAGAGGCGATATGTTCCTCGCCGGGCCTGTATTCCCGGCCGTCCTCCTCATAGTGGGTCATGCGCCACGTTCCGTAGAGGTCCGCGATCCCCATCTCTCCGCCGGGGCCCGGCCGCTCTGCCGGGGCAAAGTAGAAGGTATCTCCGTAAGGGGTCTCGATCGCCAGAGAATCGGTGCTTTCGATCCGACCGTCCAAGGTCAGCGGCTCGCCGGTATTCATCGTTCCCGTCAACCGCAGGGTGCTGTCTGCGCCCAGCCACCAGTTTCCGTCGAGCAGGCTGGTATTGTAGTACGAGCCTAACACATCCCGAAACTGGGCCGTTCCGTCTTCGTTGAGATAGAGGTCCGCCCACCACGCCTCCGTGGGCATGGCACTGGTTTTCATGCAGTCGTTCATGGCATCATAGCTCTCGTGCCGCACAGCGGTCCAGTAGTCCGCGCTGAATGGTGCGGAGGTCTGCTGCCGGGTATCCTCCGCGCTGTCGGCAGCAGAGGGTGGCGCATCCGTATTTGTGTCCGGCCCCGGTGTTTTGCCGCAGGCAGTCAGGCCGAGCCCCAGGAGAAACGCCAAGAAAAACGCGGTCCATCTTTTTTTCACAGCTGTGCCTCCTTTACGCTCAACAGTCCTGCGTCACCGGAATACGGATGCCGCTTGGGGACCTGAACGATTTCCAGAAGAGCCGTTCGCCGGCAAAGGGCTTGAAGCTCTGCCAACGGGACGGTCTTTAAGCGGGTCCTGTCGGCTCCCTATTCTTTTTTATTCACAGATCATATGGCCTAACTTCTGTATACCATGGAATCCCCGTTTTGTTAACCCTAATTTCCCCAAATTAGGGTCCCAAACATGAAATTTCCCGGAAAAAGCCGAAAAAGCACTGCTCGTTCACGAACACCCGTTCCATTTTATGGTTCTTCTTGCAAAAAGCGTATGTCAGCCCGGCGGCGGTTATCCGCCCTCACTTTCGCTCCCTCGGCTGTTATTTCGCACCCCCATAGAAAAAAAGGAGCCGGAACGATTGCTCGTTCCGGCTGGAAACTATGTGGCAGGCGCAGCGCGGTTTGCCCCGCTCAGAGCGTCTCCTTCTGTAAAGCCTGCGCCAGTGGGAGTACCACTGCGCCCAGATCCGCCATAGCGTGGGCGAAATCGAAAAACTCCTCCGTCTGGCCCTCCCGGAACAGATGATCCGACACAGATTTGACCGCCACGAAGGGCACATTGTTCCGCAGGCACACCTGGGCGATCGCGCCGCCCTCCATCTCTGTCAGCAGAGGGTGGAACGTGTCTCGGATGAAGATTGCCCGGTCGCTGCGGACAGCAAACCAATCTCCGGTGGCCACCCGCCCCAGCGCCGCCTTGCGGCCCAGTGCTGCCAGCAGTTCCACGCACCGCTCCGGCTTCCAGGTGGGAAATGACACCCGGTTCACCGTGGATACCAATCCTACGGGATCACCGATGGCAGAGGTGTCCACATCGTGCTGCACAAAGTCCTCTGCGACCACCAGACTGCCGGTGGGAAGCTCCGTCAGGCATCCGGCCACTCCGGCGTTGACGATCATATCCACACCGTACTTCAGGCACAGGATCTCTGCCGCCATGGCGGCATTCACCTTGCTGACACCGCCGGCGCAGGCAATGATCCCCGGTGCAGCCTCGTAGAACGGCACACCGGACACGGTCTCAAATGCCTCCAGCTCCTTGGCCCCCGGCAGGGCATGAAACTCCGCAGGCATGGCAAATTGCAATCCAATTTTCATTATATTACGCTCCTTTTTACCGTCTCATCAGGCTTTCTCCAAATACAGGCCCTTGTTCCCGAAGGGTATTCTTGAGAAAACCGCAAATTCAAAAACAAGAAACCAAAACTTTTAAAAGCAAAAAGAAAAGGAATTCAAGCAAAAGCCTGAATTCCTAAACTTTCTGGAGGTGACACCCGGATTTGAACCGGGGAATCAGGGTTTTGCAGACCCTTGCCTTACCACTTGGCTATGTCACCGAAGCCGTATGATTGAGTGCCTATATAGGATACCCTAAAATGCCCCGTTTGTCAAGACAATTTTTATTTTTTCCTGACATCCGAAAAAATATTTTACAAAGGTGTTCAACCGCCTTTCCCGACCTCCGCCCCCCTGTGTCAAACGGCACAAAAAAGTCCCGGCTTTTCACTTTCGATTGAGCGGTGATGCCGCTTTACAGCGGCCAGACCGGGCAGTAAAATAAAAATACGGTAAACTGCCGTTCATGTTGTAAAATCAACCGATGGGAAGGACAGGAGGAGTGTTTATGGTTTCTCAACGGATGCTGCAGCTGGGCACGGCCCGTTCCGTGATCCGGGAGCTGTTTGAATATGGCCGTCAGCGGGCCGCAGAGGTAGGTGCGGAAAACGTATTTGACTTTTCACTGGGAAACCCCAGCGTCCCCGCTCCCGTAGAGGTGAATGAGACCGCCATCCGGCTGCTGCGGGAACAGGCAGACACGATTCACTGCTACACCAGCGCCCCCGGCGATCCCGCCGCCAGACAGCGGATTGCTGACTCCTTGAACCGTCGGTTTGGGGAGCAGTATACGGCGGACGAGCTGTACCTCACCGTAGGCGCGGCGGCGTCTCTCTGCTGTGTATTGGGCGGACTGACCTGCCCCGGCGACGAGTACATCCTCTTTGCCCCCTACTTTCCGGAGTACCGGGTGTTTATCGAGGGTGTCAAGGGGAAGGTCAAGGTGATCTCCCCAGAGCTGGAGCACTTTCAAATCGACTTTTCCGCCTTTGAACAGGCAGTCACCTGCCGCACCAAGGGCGTGATCATCAACTCCCCCAACAACCCCTCCGGCGTGGTCTACTCCCGCCAGACGCTGGAAACTCTGGCAGCGATCCTCCGGGCTAAGGAAGCGCTCTACGGCCACCCCATCTATCTGATCTCCGACGAGCCTTACCGGGAGATCGCCTTCCACGGCGTGGAGGTCCCCTGGGTACCGCAGATCTACAAGGACACCATCGTCTGCTACTCCTTTTCCAAGTCCCTTTCCCTCCCTGGCGAGCGGTTGGGCTATGTGTTGGTCCCCAAGCAGGTGACGGACGCTGATGCCGTTTACGCGGCGACGGCAGGTGCAGGCCGCTCTCAGGGATATGTCAATGCCCCCAGCCTGTTTCAGAGGGTGGCGGCGGAATGCTGTGACCTGACGGCGGACATCGGCGTCTATGAACGCAACTGCGCTCTGCTGACCGACGGTCTTCGTGAAATGGGCTACCAGGTGGCCCAGCCCGGCGGGGCCTTCTACCTGTTCCCCCGGTCGCTGGAACCGGATGACATGGCGTTCAGCGAGCGAGCCAAGCAATTCGACCTGCTGTTGGTCCCCGGCAGCGGCTTCGGCGCTCCCGGCCACTTCCGGATTGCCTATTGCGTCCAGACGGAAATGATCGAACGGGCGCTGCCTCGGTTCAAGGCACTAGCGGACTCCTATCAATGACATAGCAACGACAAAATACCCCGGCTCATTTGAAAAGAGCCGGGGTATTTTTATCAGGCAGCGATCCCCGTCCCTTCCGAAGAAAGGACGGGGGTCGTTTATTTTGCAGAAAGTCAGCTTAGTAAGCCACACCCCAGTAGATATCAGTGGTGCACTTCTCGCCGCAGACGGGGCAAACGCCCTCAGTGCCGGACTGCTTGAGCGGCATGCAGCGGCTGGAAACACCTGCCAGCTCCTTCATCTTCAGCTCGCACTCCAGCTTGCCGCACCACTTGGTCCGGGCAAAGCCGCCCTTGGTCTCCACCATCTCCTTGACCTCCTGCCAGGAGTTCAGGTCGAAAGTGTTGTCCTCCAGGTTCTTTTCCGCCTGAGCATACAAGTTGTCGTGAACGGCGGTCAGCAGGCTCTGCACCTGGCTTTCCAGCCCGTCCAGAGCGACAAAGCTCTTTTCGCCGGTATCACGGCGGGCCAGGCAGCACTGTCCCTTTTCCAGATCGCGGGGACCGATCTCCACACGGACAGGCACGCCTTTCATTTCATACTCGGCGAACTTCCAACCGGGAGAGTTGTCGGAATCGTCCAGCTTCACCCGCAGGCCGGCAGCCTCCAGACGGGTCTTGATCTCAGTGGCTGCTTCCAGCACGCCGGGCTTGTGGGCCGCCACGGGGATCACTACCACCTGAATGGGGGCGATGGCGGGAGGCAGCACCAGACCGTTGTTATCGCCGTGGGTCATGATGACCGCGCCGATGAGCCGGGTGGTGGTGCCCCAAGAGGTCTGGAAGGGATATTGCAGCTTGTTGTCCCGACCGGTGAAGGTCACATCGTAGGCCCGGGAGAACTTGTCTCCGAAATAATGGCTGGTGCCGGACTGGAGGGCCTTACGGTCCTTCATCATGCTCTCGATGGTATAGGTGGCCTCAGCGCCGGCAAATTTCTCCTTGTCGGTCTTGCGGCCCTTGACTACCGGCATGGCCAGCGCATCGCGGCAGAAGTCAGCATAGCAGTTGAGCTGCTGCTCCGTTTCTGCCATGGCCTCCTCAGCGGTCTCGTGGATGGTGTGGCCCTCCTGCCACCAGAATTCCCGGCTGCGCAGGAAGGGGCGGGTGGTCTTTTCCCAGCGGATCACGGAGCACCACTGGTTATAGAGCATGGGGAGCTGGCGGTAGGTCTGAAGGACGCTGTGCCAGTGGTCGCAGAACATGGTCTCAGAGGTGGGTCGGAACGCCAGCCGCTCCTCCAGCTTGTCGCTGCCGCCCATGGTGACCCAAGCCACCTCGGGGGCGAAACCGTTGACCAGTTCGCCTTCCTTTTTCAGCAGGCTCTCCGGGATCAGCGCGGGCATTGCCACGTTCTCGTGTCCGGTCTTTTTAAACTCCCCGTCCATGATCCGCTGAATGTTTTCCCAGATAGCGTAGCCGTATGGACGCAGGATCATAAATCCCTTCACGCTGGAATAGTCGATCAACTCCGCCTTCTTGCAGATGTCCGTATACCACTGGGCGAAATCGTCCTCCATACTGGTGATCTGTTCCACTTTTTTGTCCTGTGCCATGATTCTTCCCTCAACTTTATTCCAGAATTGGAGGCAAACAGCCTCCTTTGAACTCATAACGTCTTATTTTATCGTCTTTTTCCCCTGTTGTCAACCATTTCACCCCAGGGCCAGTGCAACGATAAAGCCCAGCACCGCACCGCAGCACACCTGCATAGGCGTGTGGCCCAGGAACTCCTTCAGCTTCACCTCCGGTGCCTCCTCGCTGTCGAGCATTTCCAGCAGCTCATTGATGGCCTTGGCATGGCGTCCCGCCTCCCGACGGACGCCCATGGCGTCATGCATGACGATGACGGCCAGAATCACGCACACGGCAAAAACGGGGGAGTCATAGCCATATTCCAGACCGGAGGTCACCGCCAGTGCGGTCACGGTGGCAGAGTGACCGCTGGGCATCCCGCCGTCCCCTGTAAGCCGCTTCCAGTCAATGGTGCGGTTCACCGCCAGATAGATAAAGAACTTCAGGAGCTGCGCCGTGGCCCAGGCCAACAGCGCGTTCATCAACAGGTGGTTGCTGATAATATCAGAAAGCATAGATACACTCCGATCATGTAGTAGGCGCAAAGCTCTGCTCTGCGCTGTCCCTACTATACACCAGACGTTAAGAATCTGTCAATTTTTGCCGGTTAAAACCTTTCAAATTTGCAAATACTCCCTATTTCGCAGGGCGAAAAACAGGACGGCCGTGATCCGGCCGCCCTGCGCATATTG
>OGML01002487.1_pt1 | contig 12928 bp, 7 predicted proteins | sample 1572951 | NCBI WGS metagenome assembly OGML01 (sample SAMEA2581883, study PRJEB24529) | metagenome | biome: Human gut stool | place: China | collected 2011 | reverse complement strand
TGATCACCAGCCTGCGGGAGCTGCAGGACGCCAAGGCTGTTCTGGAAGAGTGCCGTGCCGAGCTGACCGCCGAGGGCGTAAAGATGGGGCAGAACATTGAAGTGGGCACCATGATCGAGACCCCCGCCGCCGTGCTCATCGCGGACGAGCTGGCCGCCGAGTGCGACTTCTTCTCCATCGGCACCAACGACCTGACCCAGTACACCTGTGCACTGGACCGCCAGAACGCAAAGCTGGAGCCCTTCTTCAACCCCCATCACCCCGCCGTGCTGCGCGCCATCAAGATGACCATTGAAGCCGGTCACCGCCACGGCATCTGGGTGGGCATCTGCGGTGAGCTGGGTGCCGACACCGCCCTCACCGAGACCTTCCTGCGCATGGGCGTGGACGAGCTGTCCATGAATGCCAAGAGCATCCTGCCGGTGCGCAAGATCATCCGCAGCGTGGACCTGAGCAAGCCTTCTGAGAAGTAATTCATCCGAGAATCCCGGTTTACCGTTCCCATAAAGCTCCCCGGCAGGGCATCCCGCTCTGCCGGGGTCTTTCTATACCGGGCAAAAGTTTTCGGAAAATACTTTAAAACGATAAAGCGAAATGCTATACTATAAGCGATGACAGGGTATGCAGGTGTCCAGCGCTGCCCATGGAGGACCGTTATGACTCAGTTTTTGATTCGTCTTTTCATCCGCCAGCCCGACCATGCGCAGGACCCTAAGGTGCGCGCCGCCTACGGCAACCTTGCCTGCTGGGTGGGCGTGGCATGCAACCTGCTGCTGTGTCTGGGCAAGCTGACCGTAGGCACTCTGTTCGGCTCCATTGCCATCATGGCAGATGCCCTGAACAACCTGTCGGATGCCTCGTCCAACGTGGTCAGTCTGGTGGGCTTCAAGCTGGCCGGCAAGGCCCCGGACGCAGAGCATCCCTTCGGCCATGCCCGGTATGAATATCTGGCGGGGCTGGTAGTCAGCGTGACCATTCTCGGCATCGGCTTTTCGCTGCTGAAGGAATCGGTGGTCAAGGTGCTGCACCCCACCCCGGTGGTGTTCAGCTGGCTCACGGTGGCCGTGCTGATCGCATCCATCCTCGTCAAGCTGTGGATGAGCGGCTTCAACCGCACCATCGGGCGCATCATCGGCTCCGAGACCCTCATTGCCACTGCTGCGGATAGCCGCAACGATGTGCTGAGCACCAGCGCGGTGCTCGTTGCAGCGGTGCTGTGCCGCGTGACCGGCTGGGATGTGCTGGATGGCCTGATGGGTGTAGGCGTGGCGGCGTTCATCCTGATCTCCGGCTGGGGCCTTGTGATGGATACGCTCAGCCCGCTGCTGGGCGAAAGCCCCAGCGAGGATCTGGTGGACCACATCGAGCAGAAGGTGCTCTCCTATCCCGGCGTGCTGGGAATGCACGATTTGATGGTGCACGACTACGGCCCGGGACACCAGTTCGCCTCCCTGCATGTGGAACTGCCTGCCGAGCAGGACCCGCTGGAGGCACACGACCTGATCGACAACATCGAGCGGGACTTCTTTAAAAACGACAACCTCATGGTGACCATCCACTACGATCCCATCGTCACCTCGGACGCTGCCGTGGGCGTGCTGCGCGCCCGCCTGACCGAAAAGCTGCGTCAGATGGACCCGGAGCTTTCTCTGCACGATCTGCGCATCGTGCCGGGCAGGACCCACACCAACGTGCTGTTCGATCTGGTGCTGCCGGCAGGCTATGCAGGGGATAAGGTAGAGCTGCTGGCACAGCTGGAACAGTTCATCAAGGAACAGGATGCAGCCTACAGCTGCATCATCAAGGTGGAGCAGAGCTATACGGCTGCCCACAAATAAACTCTCAGGGGGAAGTATTATGCTGAATGAGACCTACCGCGCGATGCTCGGCAATAAGAGCGTCATCCGCGAGACCTTCATGTACGGCAAGCAGCGTGCTGCCGAGATCGGATATGAGAACGTGTTCGATTACTCGCTGGGCAACCCCAGCGTGCCCTGCCCGCAGGAGTTCACTGCCGCAATGCAGGCTCTGCTGGCCAACGAAGAGCCGGTAAACCTGCACGGCTACTGCCCCAGTCAGGGTGACCCGGGCTTCCGCACCGATGTGGCAGCGCACCTGACAAAGACCTTTGGCCTGCCCTATGAGCAGAAGCACATCTTCCCCACCACCGGTGCGGCGGGTGCCATTGCCCATGCCATCCGTGCGGTCACGCAGCCCGGCGACGAGGTGCTCACCTTTGCGCCCTACTTCCCGGAGTACGGCCCCTATGTGGCGGGCACCGGGGCAGTGCTCAAGGTGGTGCCGCCGCAGGCACCGACCTTCCAGCCCAATCTGGACGCATTCGAGCAGATGATCGGCGAAAAGACTGCCTGCGTGCTCATCAACACCCCCAACAACCCCACCGGCGTGGTCTACTCTGCCGGGACGCTCACCCGTATGGCAGAGATCCTGACCGAGAAGAGTAAGGCGTTCGGCCACAATATCTTCCTCGTCAGCGATGAGCCCTACCGCGATATCGCATTCGACGGCAAAAAGGTGCCCTACCCGGCGGCGTTCTACCCCCACACTCTCACCTGCTTCTCCTATTCCAAGAGCCTGAGCCTGCCCGGCGAGCGCCTTGGCTATGTGGCGGTGCGTCCGGGCTGTGAAGGCGAGGATGTGCTGGTGGACATGATGGCCCAGATCTCCCGCTTCACCGGCCACAACTGCCCGCCCAGCATCATCCAGAAAGCCACTGCCGAGTGCCTCGACGTCACCAGCGATCTGTCCGTCTACGAGACGAACATGAACCTGCTGTACGACAAGCTCACCGAGCTGGGTTTTGAGGTGGAGCGCCCCGGCGGTACATTTTATATCTTCCCGAAGGCGCTGGAAGAGGACGCCAACGCCTTCTGCCTCAAGGCCCGGGAGTTCGATCTGCTGCTGGTCCCCAGCGACACCTTCGGCGTCAAGGGCTATGTCCGCTTTGCCTACTGCATCGACACCGAGAAGGTGAAGCGCAGCCTGCCCGCACTGGAAAAGCTGGCCGCAGCCTATAAAAAGTGAATGTGAGGTAGTTCCATGCATCCGCTCCCTGAATATCCCCGCCCGAGTATGCGCCGGGACAGCTACGTCAACCTGAACGGCCCGTGGGACTACGCCATCACCCAGAGCTCGGAGTTCCCGGCAAAGTGGGACGGCGCTATCCTCGTGCCCTATTCGCCCGAGGCGAAAGCCTCCGGTGTGGGCCGGACGTTGCAGCCCGGCCAGTGGCTCCACTACCACCGTACCTTCACGCCCCCGGCGGGCGAGGGCGGGCGCGTCCTGCTCCACTTCGGGGCGGTGGACTACGCCTGCGCGGTGGAGGTCAATGGCCGTCTGGCCGGGGGACACCGGGGCGGTTACTGGCCCTTTACGCTGGACATCACCGACCTGCTCCGCCCGCAGGGCCGCAACACCCTCTGGGTGGCCGTGCAGGACCCCACCGGCACCGGCACGCAGGCGAGAGGCAAGCAGACCCTCAGGCCCGGCGGGATGTTCTACCCGGCCCAAAGCGGCATCTGGCAGACGGTGTGGCTGGAGCGGGTGCCGGAAAATTACATTGATACGTTGACCGTTATCCCGGACTACGACGCCCGGACCGTGACCGTGAAAGTCCATACCTCGAAGCCCGGCGGTGCGGTGAACCTTTGGGCCGTGGTGCGGGCCGGCGGCGTGACCATCGCCGAGGACTGGGGCGGCGACGAGGCCGACCGGGACGGCGAAGTGACCCTGAACATCGCCGAAGAGCATTTCTTCCCGTGGAGCCCCGACAGCCCCTTCCTCTATGATTTGACGGTCGGCACGACCCAGGGCGAAGAAAATGACTTCGACACCGTCCACAGCTATTTCGCCCTCCGCAAGTGGGAGTGCAAAGAGGATGCAAAGGGCATCCGGCGGTTTTTCCTCAATGACAAGCCCATCCTGCTCAACGGCCTGCTGGACCAGGGCTATTGGCCCGACGGCCTTTACACCCCGCCCTCCGACACCGCCGTGGAGCACGAACTGCACACCGTGCGGGAGCTGGGCTTCAACCTGCTGCGCAAGCACGCCAAGATCGAGCCGGAGCGCTGGTACTACCACTGCGATAAACTGGGCATCATCGTCTGGCAGGATATGGTCAACGGCGGCGGGGCCTACCCGATGTGGTACGTCACCTACCTGACCAACGCCTTACAGCCCTTGATGCGCCATGCCCCGGACGGGAAGCTGCTGTGGGGCTTTCTGGGCCGGGGCAGCGCCCACAGCCGGGAGGAGTACGCCCGGGAGCTGGCCGACACGGCAGCCGCGCTGGGTCGGCACCCCTGCATCGGGTGCTGGGTGCCGTTCAACGAGGGGTGGGGGCAGTTCGATGCGCGGAAAGCCACCGAGACCCTCCGCGCCCTCGACCCGTCCCGTCCGGTGGACGAGGCCAGCGGCTGGTTCGACCGGGGCGGGGGAGATGTGCATTCCATCCACAACTACTTCTATCCGCTCCGCATCCGCCCGAATATGCGCACGGTGGCCCTCAGCGAGTACGGCGGCATTGCATGGCCCATGCCCGGCCATGAGCCGCCCCGGAAGACCTACGGCTACGGCACGGCCAGAAGCCGGGCAGAGCTGACGGAGCGCTACTGCGATCTGCAGCGCAAGACGGTGCTCCCGCAGCTGAAAAAGGGGCTCTCGGCGCTGGTGTACACCCAGCTGACCGATGTGGAGGACGAGGTGAACGGCCTGTTCACCTACGACCGCACGGCCATCAAACCCGATGCCGCCGCCGTCCGCGCCGTCAACGAGGCGCTGGAAGCGGAGTTTGAAAAGGCAGTAAAAGCATGAACGGGATCTCGGCCATTTTCCCCTGTGCAGGTAGAGCTTTTGCCCTTGTTATAAAGGTAAAGCAAAGGGCAGCTTTTGGGGATCTTTGGCACAAATTTTAGCACGAATGCACATTTAACGGGCAGTTTGCTATTTTTCACGGCTCCCGATTGGACAAAATGCCGAAAACAATACCGTATCTTGACAATCCTGTGAAAATGCACTATACTGAACCCATCGAGACAGACCACGAAGTTCTTGTAGTGGTTTGCCGAAATAAAAAATATTTTTTATTGGAGGAATATCACTATGAAAATGTTCAAGAAACTCATGGCTATTGCTCTCGTTGGCGTCATGGCTCTGTCCATGCTGACTGGCTGCGCTGTCACCGACTCCATCAAGGAGAAGGCTCTGCGTAATGCTCTGGGTACCGCTGCTTCCATTAGCCTGGGCACTGGCAAGACCGCTACGTTCAAGGGCGACGACGATTTGGATAAGGTTGCCAAGAAGGCTGTCGAGAACCTGACCTATGCTGATCATATCGTGCCCAATGTCGATAAAACAAAGTATGCTGTTGCTTGTGTTGAGATCAAGAAGAGCACCAACACCGCTGACGAGTTCGAGAAGGGCTATGCTAGGGAACTGCTGACCCAGCTCGGTCAGAGTGGCTTCGTTGCCAAGGAGGGTACCAACAAGGTCGGCGTCAAGTTCTTCAATCTGGACGAGAAGGCTGCCAACAAGACCACTACTCACTACTACGTTGTTGTTGTTGCTGAGAAGAATGTTACTATTTCCTAATCGGTCTTTCTGAAACAAAAGTAATTACAGGCACACGGCCTGTAATGATAAACATTATATGTTCGCGCATGTAGTGATTTATCTCACATAGTCTGGGGGCGAGGTTCCGCAAGGGGCCTCGCCCTTAGGCTTTTTATAGGTGCGGGGCTATTGACATTGGAGAACGATTCCTCTATAATTAGGGTGAAGACCAGTTAAAGATGCATGAACTGGAAAATCGTGGAAACTCAAAAGTGCAAAAACTGCCCGTTTTGAGATGCCGCAGAAGGCGAAAATAACGCCGAAATATAAGAAAAATGATGCATCTGCATTGTTTTTAAGAGAACAAATAAAAACGTCGGATTGCATCAGAATGCGTTAGAAAGCGTCGGACTTCCCGCCCCAGCCTGAAAAGGCCGAAGCGGGCGGTCCGCTTTTATCTTTTGTATTCTGGAAGTTCTGGCGCTTGACAATCCGCGTACGACTGCCTATAATAAAGATAAGGAAAGGCGCTATCCGTGCAAACGGCTAGCTCCTCACCAGTTAAGCATTACAAAAGTAATGACCGCCACCGGTTGGAAGCGTTGGGCGGTCATTTCTTTTTGTGCTTTTTCCTTTTGCTGCCATAAGAATCATCCTTTTTCCGGTCGTCCATCAAGTGTACGACACTTACGAGAAGTGCCAACAGAGCGATGATCGTCTGAAAAAGCAATAGAATTTCCGATGTAGTCATAAGGCATCCCTCCCTTCGCCGTGAGCGTCGGGAGCGGAACTCCAAAAAGTTGCCCTCCCGCGCTTGCTTTGCTCCGAAGAGCAAGACAGCGAGACCGGTGAGGAGCAATAGCCGCCTGCGTTTGGTTGGACAGCGCCTTTCTGCTAAGAGGATACCATAAAAACCGACAAAAAGCAACGCCGCACGATGCATATCCACGCGGCGCTGGAAGCGGAATTTGAAAAGCAGTATGATAACAGAAAAGCTCCGGGGACCAACAGTTTCCCGGAGCTTTTGTATTATTTTTGAGGAAAATTACTTCTCGTTCTTGATTTTGGAAGCCGGCATCTTCTTCATGGCGGCAGAATCCAGAGCGTGGGACAGCTGGGCGCCATAAGACTGAATGCTGTCCTGCAGCTCGCCGCTCTTCATGTCGGAGAGGGCCTGTACGCGGAGGCTGTCCAGCGTGTCAGCGTCCAGCGGGTCGAGACGGACGAGCATCATCAGCGCATAGCTGGAATACTGCACGGCAGCGGCCTCGCCGGGCTTGAGGGCGCGGACAGCGTCGGCGGTGCCTTCCTCGGAGAAGGTGGCATCGATGTTGTCAGAACCCAGCAGAGCAGTGGAGAGAGAAGAAGCGTCGGAAGAGGGCTCGCCATCCAGCACCGCGTAGATGTCGGGCAGGGCAGCGGCGACGGCGGCGCTGAAAGCGGAGGTCTGGGCGCTGGCTCCATCGGGGGTGGCAGCGTTGCAGCTCTCGGCGGCGGTCTGGGCCAGCTCAAGCATCTGGGCGCTCTGGGCGTCATCAGCAAAAGCGAAGGTGCTGGTATTGTAGAGCGGCACGACCACATAGCGGATGTAGACCATCTCGTCCTCGAGGTGGCTGGTCAGCTCTGCGTCGGAGACGGGGGTCTCGCCGTCGGTGCCGTAGCACTTCTCGAGCAGGTCGTTGCTCTTGATGAGGATGCGCTCGAACCGCTTGAGGGTGTCGAGGCCGATGCCGTTGGCCTTATAGAGGTCGCCGTTCTGCTCCATCAGCTGGGAGGCGTAGCTGTCGGCCTGCGTCTCCTCGTCGGGGGTCAGCACACCGCCCAGCTCATCGAAACGGGTCTCGATGGCGGCGTAGGACTCGAGGTTCTCGAGGGTCTTCTGGGCCACATAGTCGCTGACCACGGCGGTCTCGCCGGTGGCGTCATCGACGGTGATGGTGGCCTTGAGGAAGCTGGACACCTTGGTGGCGTCCTGGTCGTCGGAAGCGAGGTCGGCGGCGGTCTGGTAGGCATCGAACTGGGCCAGCAGATAGAGGCCGGAAGAGATGTCCACCTCACCGATGGTGCCTACGGAATCCGGGGTGGAGAGGCTGCAGCCCACGAGGCCGACGGCCAGAGCGAGGGCGCAGACGAGCGCGATGAGTTTCTTTTTCATAAGTGTACTCCTAGTGAATTTATTTTTTGCCGGTGTTTTCCTCCGGCGGGGCGGCAAGGATGTCTGCCATCGCCTTGAGGATGCTTTGCAGCAGTTCCAGCGGCTTTTCGTCGGGTTGGAGAGTCACCGAGAGGTAGGGCTTGGTGCCGGCTCCTGCCGTCACCCGGCCATTGAAAGCGATGAGCAGGCCGCGAATCATGGCCACATCCAACGTCTCCACCTGTAACAGCAGGGTGTCCTTTTTCTGGGTGACTTCGTAGACGCCCACAGCGGTGGCCTGTACGCGCACCAGCGAGACGTTCACGAGGTCGCTGACAGAGGGCGGCGGGTCGCCGTAGCGGTCGATGAGTTCGTCCAGCACGTCGGCGGCGTCTTCGGGGGTCTGGATGGCGGCGATGCGCTTGTAGGCCTCGATGCGGCCCGGGCCGTCGGCAATATACTTTTCCGGGATGAAGGCGTCCACCCGCAGGTCCACGAGGCATTCGCTCTTGTCGCGCTGGATGGGCTCACCCTTGGCCCGGGCGATGGCCTGACCCAGCATCTTGACATAGAGGTCATAGCCGACAGCCTCCATGTGGCCGTGCTGGCTGTGGCCCAGCAGACTGCCTGCACCGCGAATTTGTAAGTCGCGCATGGCGATGCGGAAGCCGGAGCCGAAGGCCGTGAACTCCCGGATGGCCGAAAGCCGCTTCTGGGCGATGTCGGTGAGGGTCTTGTCCCGCCGGAAGGTGAAGTAGGCATAGGCTTTCCGGCCCGAGCGGCCTACGCGGCCCCGGATCTGGTACAGCTGGGCCAGACCCATCCGGTCAGCATCCTCGATGATGAGGGTGTTGCAGTTGCGCACGTCAATGCCCGTCTCGATGAGGGTGGTGCAGACGAGGATGTCGATCTCGCCGTTCAGCAGATGCTGCCAGACAGGGTTCAGCTCTTCCTCGGTCATCTTGCCGTGGGCGATGCCCACCCGCGCCCCGGGTACCATCTGGCTGACATGGGCGGCACAGGACTCGATGTTGTCCACCCGGTTGTGCAGGTAGTAGACTTGACCGCCCCGGGCCAGCTCTTTCTTCATGGCTTCGGCGAGGATGACGTCATTGTATTCCAACACGAACGTCTCCACCGGCTGGCGCTCGATGGGCGGCTGCTCGATGGTGGAGAGGTCGCGGATGCCGCTCATGGCCATGTTCAGGGTGCGGGGGATGGGGGTGGCCGAGAGGGTCAGCATGTCCACGCCGATGAAGTTCTCTTTCAGCTTCTCCTTGTGCTTGACGCCGAAACGCTGCTCCTCATCGATGATGACAAGGCCCAGGTCGTGGAACCGGACGTCCTTGGAGAGCAGGCGGTGGGTGCCGATGACGATGTCCACGCTGCCGGCCTGCAGGCCCCGCAAGGTCTCTTTCTGCTGCTTGGCGGTGCGGAAGCGGGAGAGCAGCCCGACTTTCACCGGGAACGCCTCCATGCGGGAGATGATGCTGTTGTAGTGCTGCCACGCCAGCAGGGTGGTGGGGGCCAGAATGGCACACTGCTTGCCGCCCATGACGCACTTGAAGGCCGCGCGGAAGGCGACCTCTGTTTTGCCGACGCCCACGTCGCCGCAGAGCAGGCGGTCCATAGGCCAGCCCTTTTCCATGTCCTTCTTGATCTCGGCGGTGGCGGTGAGCTGGTCGTCCGTCTCGTCGTACTCGAAGCGGGACTCGAAATCGCTCTGCCAATCACCGTCGGCGGGGAAGGCGTAGCCCGTGGCCTGACGGCGGCGGGCGTAGAGCTCGATAAGCTCCTGCGCCATCTCTTCGGTGGCCTTTTTGACCTTGGCGCGGGTGCGCTGCCACTCAGTGCCGCCCAGCTTTGCAAGCTTCACCTTTTCCTCGTCGCCGGGGGCGGTGTAGCGGCTCAGCAGATCGAGCTGAGTGACCGGCACATACAGCACGTCGGAGCCGGAGTACTGGATCTTCAGGTAATCTTTTATCGCGCCCTGCACCTCGAGACGCTGGATGCCCGCATACATACCGATGCCGTGGCTCTGGTGAACCACATAGTCGCCGGGCTTGATGTCCGAGAGGCTGGACAGGGCGTTTTTGTTCTTCTTGCGCTTTTTGTTCTCGGCGGCCTCGTCGTCCAGACCGTGACGCCGGGACGAGATGACCGCCACGCGGGCGAACGGGAAGGTGCAGCCCGCCGTGAGGTGGCCGGGCAGTACCTGAACCAGACCTTTCGCGGGCCGGACGTCCCGGCTCATGCTGACGGCATAGCCCTTGTCAGCCAAATCGCGGGTGAGGGCCGCTGCACCCTTGGGCGTGCCGGCGAAAAGGGTCACGGCGTACCCCTGCTGGACCAGCGGGTCGAGGTCTTCCCGCAGGGAAGCGAGGCCGCCGCCCCAGTTGGGGGCCGCGAACGCCTCGGCGTTGATGAGGTCTTTCAGTTTGAACTCGTTCATGCCGCGCAGGAAGTTCTCGCAGAGCAGAGTGCTCTGGTCCTGCGCCGCAATGGCGAGGTCGTCCATCGTCTGGTAGAGCACATCGAGGCCGGGGCAGATGACGCCCTCCTCGAGCAGGCCGGTCAGCTCTTCGCTGCGGCGGAACTCGGTGGCCTTCTGGGCGTCCCGGATGCCGCCCACCTCGTCGAGGATGAAGATGGGGCTGCTCAGGTGGTCGAGCAGGGTGGCGGGCGTCTTGTACCGCAGACCGTAGTATTTGTCCATAGCCTCGGGCATGACGCCGCTGTCCAGCTGGGCGAGGTCGGACTCCATGGCCTTTTCGAGGGCGGTGCGGCGCTTGCCGCGGGCTTTCTTCTGGGCGGCGCGGAGGGCCTCCGCCGTGTCGGCGGTGCTGCCGAACAGCACCTCACGGGCGGGGGAAAGATAGATTTTTTCCAGCGCACCGTCCCGTCGCTGGGTGAGCAGGTCGAAGGAGGCGAGAGAGTCTATCTCGTCGTCCCAGTACTCCACACGGGCGGGCTGGCGCATATCGGGGGCGTAGATGTCCACGATGTCGCCCCGGACGCTGAACTGTCCCGGGCCGTCCACCTGACTTCGCCGCACGTATCCGGCGGCGAAGAGCCGCTCCACCAGCGCTTCGCGGTTGTAGACCATGCCGGGCTTGAGGGTGAGGGTGTTCTTCTGGAACTCATCCTGCGGCACAGTGTATTGGAGCAGGGCTTCGGCGGGAACGCAGACGGCGTTCAGCCGTCCGCCCGCCAGTGCGCCCAGCACCGACAGACGCCGGTACTCGTACTCGCGGCCCGCGCCCTCGACGGGGCGGAGCATGAAGTCCCGGGGCGGGAACACCGACGCCGACAGAAAACTTAATATCTCCGCCGTAGCCGTCACCTGCTACAACTGTTACAACAAGACCGATAACCTTACCGTCCTTGACACCTGCAACAACCTCTGTGATTTCATCTGCTGTGTAATTTTCAGCATCTGCCTGTAAGGCAGCTGCAAATGTTGCTGTAATATTGGCTTCTGAATAAGCATCGCCGCTTAATGCTTCAAAGCTGTCGGCATCTGCCATAACTTCTTTATAAGCTTCCTGCTTTGCCTTTTCATTCTGTGCCGCAATCGGGTCTTTGGTAATGTCATAGACAAAACCGAGAAGCACTCCTGCTACCAGCGTAATTGCAAACAGAATTAACGCATCTTTTACAATTTTATTCATAATCAGGCTGCCTCCTTTTCCGGTTTTTTCTTACCAAATGACTTTGGAACCGTTACCTTTTCAATTAACGGTACTAACAGGTTCGAGAAGATAATTGCATAAGAAACACCTTCTGCTGAACCGCCGAACATTCTGAAGATGAATGTTAAAAGTCCTAAAATCACACCAAATACAAGCTTTCCGTTTGGTGTAATCGGTGATGTTACATAGTCGGTTGCCATAAAGAATGCACCGAGGATTAAACCACCGCCGCAAATCTGTTCTGCTGTGTACAGCACATCAAACTGATGTCCCGGAGCAAACAGGAAAATTAAAACGGCAAAGGTTAAAATGTAGGCTGCCGGTATTCTGATAGAAATAACCTTGCGCACTAACAGATAAATTGCACCGATTAACAGGAATAATACGGATGTTTCACCGATTACACCGCCTGTTCTTCCGATAAACATATCAAGCAGCTTCACTGCGCCTTCTGCTTCTCCGCCCGGCTTTAAGACTGCCAGTGGTGTAGCGCCTGCAACACCGTCATAAACGAACTTTGTCATAGGACCTGTATAAGCAATTAAAAGGAAACATCTTGCTGCAAGCGCCGGGTTCATGAAGTTCTGACCCAGACCGCCAAATAACTGTTTTACAATAATAATCGCGAAAAGACATCCGACAATTTCATAACCAATGTTTAATGTCGGTGGTACATTTAACGCAATTAAAAGACCTGTAACCGCAGCACTTAAATCGCTGATAGTTACTTTTTTGTGCATAAAATACTGGTATGCTCCTTCTGCTGCCACACAGACTGCAATGCCGATGACAATACGAAGCAGTGCGCCCAGTCCAAAATTATAAATTCCAAATATACTTGCAGGTGTCAGTGCAATCAGAACGTCACGCATGATTGTCTGTGTCGTATCCTTGCTTCGTACATGAGGATTTGTCGATACATTAAATAAATCGCTCACCTGTTTTGTCCACCTTTCTACTTCTTTCTTCTGTTTGCCATGATGGTTCTTCTCATGGACTTAATCTGCTGTGTTAATGGACGTTTGGCCGGACAGACATATGAACAGCTGCCACATTCCACACATTCCATACCGTCAAACTTCAAGAAGCCTGCTTCGTCATTTCTGCTTGCAAATCCTGCAAGCTTTGCAGGAAGCAGATGGCTTGGACATCCGTCACCGCAGCGTCCGCAACGGATACATGCAGATGTTTCAAGCTTTGAAACAACATCTTCCTTGAATACTAAAAGCGAAGAACTGCCCTTTACAACCGGAACGTCTAAGCTGTACATCGCAAAGCCCATCATCGGACCGCCGGAAACAACCATCACTTTGTCCGATGTCGTTCCGCCTGCCATCTCAATACACTGGGCAAAGGAAGTTCCCACCGGCACTTTCAGAACCGACGGCTCCCTGACTTCCCCTGTCACAGTGAGATATTTCTCCGTAAAAGGTATACCACTCACTGCATCAGCTACGGCAATAATAGTTGCCACATTATCAACAATGGCGCCTACATCCAACGGAATTCCTGCCGGAGGAACCACCTTGCC
>OGML01002484.1_pt1 | contig 12944 bp, 12 predicted proteins | sample 1572951 | NCBI WGS metagenome assembly OGML01 (sample SAMEA2581883, study PRJEB24529) | metagenome | biome: Human gut stool | place: China | collected 2011 | reverse complement strand
GAACATGGGGCTCAGAATGGTGCTGGCAACGGTGGTGACCGCAAAGCGGCGGCCCAGCACGATCCAGCCCAGCACCAGCATGGTGATGTTGATCACGAACAGCACACCGGACACCGGCAGGCCCACGGCCTTGTTCACGGCCAGTGCAATACCGGTGGCACCGCCGGTGATCAGCCCCGAAGGCACAAGGAACAGCACCACCGTCAGCGCATAGAGCGTGTTGCCCAGAATGATGGACAGCGAATTGAACGCGATCTGCTGCTTGTATGAAAGGTTTATCATCTTTTCTCTCCCATTCCTGAATTTCTTTCTTCTATGATAGCGAAAAAATCCGCGTTTATCAAGACCTTCGCCCTGCAAACGCGGAATATTTTTGCGCAATTTTACATTCTGTTGTTTACTGTGCTGAAGTCTCGGCCACCGGTTCTTCGTCTTCCAGCAGCCGCAGACCGGCGGTGTCCGTCACCGGCAGTGAGAACACGATGGCCCCCGCCTTTTTGTCGGCCCCGTCCATGATGGCTTTCATGATGCGGTTCTTTTCCGGCGTGCGGGCCACGATGAGCACCAGCTCCTTTTCGTTCACCAGCTCCACGCCAAGGAACTGGGCTGCGCCTTCCATGCCGGTACCCTTGGCGTGGATCACCGTGCCACCGCCGGCACCTGCGGCGCGGGCGGCATCCATAATGGTGCCGGTGTGGCCCTGATTGGCGATCACCAGCAGCAGTTCGTAACGGGTATCCTTCAAGGTGCTCTCCTCCTTCAATGTCAGCGGCTGGTGCTGGGTGAGGAACATCAGCGCCCTTCTGCCGCCGATGCTGCTCAGCGGCACCGTGAATGCAATGCCGGTGCCCGGCACGTCGATGCGCATTTTGCGGCGCAGGTCTGTCCGGACGGCCTTCCATGTATCCTCTGTCACCACCGCCAGCAGCACCGCCTTCTCGGTCTTTTCCAGACCCAGCGTGGCCAGCGTTTCCCGCACGGCGGTGCCGCTGCCCACAGTGCGCAGGCTCACATTCACGCCGTGGCTCTCATACAGCTGCAGAAAGGCATCGGTGGAGCGGCGGTCGGTGATGGTGACCAGCAAAAACAATGTACTCATACCGCACCCTCCTTACAGTTCAATGATATCATCGTCCGGCAGTCCGGCAAAGGCCTCACCCACGGCCGCAGGCTGCAGCCGCCGGGCCTTGCGGGTGCGCAGCTGTGCCACAAGGCCCATCAGCTGCACCGTGATGAGCGGCGTCATGGCCACCATGGCCACCACGCCAAAGGCGTCCGTAACGATGTTGCCGCCCACGGCCACGCAGGCTCCCTGTGCCAGCGGCAGCAGGAAGGTGGCCGTCATGGGGCCGGAGGCCACGCCGCCGGCGTCAAAGGCGATGGCGGTGTAGAGCTTCGGCACCACAAAGGAGATGCTGATGGCGAAGAGGTAGCCCGGGATGAGGAACCACAGGATCGAGATGCCGGTGAGGACGCGCACCATCGCAAGGCCCACCGAGAGGGCAACACCGGCCGAGAGGGCCGCGCCCATCGTCCCGGCGGAAATGGCACCGTCGGTGACTTCTTCGACCTGTTTGTTGAGGACATAGACCGCAGGCTCGGCCCGGACGATAAAGTAGCCGATGAGCATCCCGATGGGGATGAGCAGCCACCGGCTGCTCTGGCCGCCCAGGACCTGACCGAGGTAGTTGCCGGCGGGCATGAAGCCGATGTTCGCCCCGGTGAGGAAGAGCACGAGGCCGATGTAAGTATAGACGAGGCCTACGCCGATGCGGCCCAGCGTCCGCCGGTCGATGTGAAGGGCGGCGAGCTGGAAGATGCCGAACATCACGACGATGGGCAGCAGGGAAGTGGCGATCTCGTGCAGATAGGTGGGCAGGCCCTCGCTGAACAGCTGCCACAGCTCCACCGAGTCGCCCACTTCGGGGATGACCGGCGGCACATAGCTGCTCTCGCTGGCATTGAAGACGATGCCGAGGATGAGGACGGCGAGGATGGGACCTACGGAGCAGAGGGCTACGAGGCCGAAGCTGTCGTCCGCTGCATGACGGTCGGAACGGATGGCCGACACACCGACGCCCAGCGCCATGATGAAGGGGACGGTCATGGGGCCGGTGGTGACGCCGCCGGAGTCGAAGGCCACGGCCAGAAACTCTTTCGGCACAAATGCAGCCAGAAGGAAGATGGCAGCGTAAAAGATGACCAGCAGCCGGGGCAGCGGGATGCCCAGCAGCATACGCAGGAAGGCCATGACGAGGAAGATGCCCACGCCCGTAGCCACCGAGAGGATGAGGGTCATGTTGGGGATGGAGGGTACCTGATTGGCAAGCACCTGTAAGTCGGGCTCTGAGATGGTGATAAGGAAGCCCAGCAGGAAACCTACGCCGATGATGAGAAAAAGGTTCTGGCTTCGGGTGAGCATGGAGCCGACCCGCTCGCCCATGGGGGTCATGCTCATCTCGGCACCCAGGGTGAAGAACATGATGCCGACGATGATCATGGCCGCGCCCAGCAGAAAGCAGAGCAGGATGCTCGGGGAAACAGGGGCGATGCTGAAACAGAGCACCAGCACGATGGCCGCGATGGGCAGGACGGCCTGCAGTGCCTCCAGCAGCTTCTCCCGAAGTTTGGGGATGGATGATTTGATAATGATGTCCACCAGCCTTTCCCGCCCGGAAGCAGTGCCGCCGGGCGTTGGAATCGAGAAATATTTCCTTATTAAGTATACAAAAACAGACAAAAGTCCGTCAACAGAAGAGCGGCTAAGATTGGCAAAGAAACAGAAATGTTACAAAAAGAAAAGGCTGCCTGACAGGCGACCTCTCAGTCTGCTTCGCTCAATAAGGCCGGGTTGCGGCTCCCAGCATCCGCAGCACTTCGCTCGCGTCTTGCCGGCCGCTGCCCCAACAACGACTCCCTGTTTCTGCCGCTGGCAGCGGTCGTCGTCGTTGCCCCTACCGAGGGGAGCCTCTGGCGAAGAGGAAAAGCTTTACGAAATGCCAAGGCCTCTCCTCGATAGGAGAGGTGGCATCGCGCAGCGATGACGGAGAGGTTTATGCCAAACAGCCTTTTGGATCTGCGATATTAGATGCCCTGCTTTGCCAGAACGTCAGAAGTCGGGGTGGAGAACACCGGAATATCGGCGTAGGGGTCGGGAGTGTTGTCGGCGGGCAGGGACTTCATGTAGGCGTCCATGGATTCGGCCACCTTTTTGGCGATGGCCACGGCTTCCACGACGGTGCGCGCGCCCATAACGGCGTCGCCGCCGGCGAATACGCCCTCGCGGGTGGTGCTGCCGTCCTCGTTGACGGTGAGCAGGCCGCGCTGGTTGGTCTCGATGCCGGTGGTGGTCTTCACGAGGGAGTTCTCAGAACCCTGGCTCACCGAGACGATGACGCCGGTGTGGGGATAGAAGGTCTCGCTGCCCTCTACCTGAGTGAACTTGCCGTCCTCGCCCTTCACGGTGTCGCGGCAGATAATGCCGTTCTCACGGATTTCCACCGGAGCCTTGCAGAAGCGGAAGCCCACACCCTCGAGTTTGGCGTACCGCACTTCATGCTCGGAAGCGCTGATGCACTCCTCATCGCGGCGGGCGTAGCAGGTGACGTGGCGTGCGCCGTTGCGGATGGCAGTGCGGGCGCAGTCCATGGCGGAGTTGCCCACGCCGATGACGGCGATGTCGTCGCCCAGCTGGAAGGCCTTGGAGTTGGCCAGATAGTCGATGCCGAAGGCCGCGTTGCCCAGCGTCTCGCCCTTGATGTGCATGGCGTTGGCCTTCCACAGACCGGCACCGATGAAGACGCTCTTGTAGCCGTCCCGGAAGAGGTCGTCGATGGTGATGGTCTTGCCGATGGCGGTATTGGGGCGGACATGGATGCCCTTCAGCTCGAGGTGGCGGTGCTGGAAGTCGTCCAGCACGCTGTCGGGCAGGCGGTAGTTGGGGATGCCGTACCGCATGACGCCGCCGATCTTGTCGCGGGCGTCGAAGATGGTGACATCGTAACCCCAGCGTGCCAGCAGGACGGCGACGGTCAGGCCCGCAGGGCCGGAGCCGACGACAGCAGCCTTCATGCCGTTCTTGGGGGCGGGGCCGGAAGTCATCTTGTTGGCGTAGGTGGTGGAGATGTAGTCCTCGATGATGGAGAAGTGGACGGGGTCGTGGCTGGGCATCCGGTTGCGGATGCAGTGGCCCTCGCACTGGTTCTCGTGATTGCACACGAGGCTGCACACAGTGGTCAGGGGATTGTTTTCAAACAGCATCCAGCCGGCGTCGTCGAGATGATTGTCCTTGAGCAGGCGGATGACCTCGGGGATGTTGGTGTGGATGGGGCAGCCCTGCTGGCACATCGGCTTTTTGCAGCCGAGGCAGCGGTTGGCTTCGTCCAGAACGTGAAGTGCCATGGTTCCTCCTTGTGCCTGTCGAACAGGCGGCGTTGTATCCAAGTATCTTTACTATAATACACCGAAACTGCCTCGGCATACAAGTGCCGAAATGACAAAATTTGCAGAAAATTTTCTGTCATTACGTCAAAAAGATATTTTTTTGACGAAGTAGACCGCCCATGGCCTCCGGTGAAACTCGGCAGAGCGTACCAAAATCGGCGGCGGCAAGCTGCGCCTCGGCCATCCGAGCGGAGGCATCGCCTGATCCCCGCAGACGGGCCAGCGAGTGGGAGACAGGGAGGGCGCAATTTTTTAATAAAGGAAGGGCATCCTTCTTCCCTCCCAGCAGGTGGAGATAGGGCGGAAGGGCGGGAAGACTGTCAGAGGTGAAGCCCAGCGCGGCGTCCATGGCGAGGCGGCGCATCCGCGCCCGGGGGTAGCGGACGGTGGTGAGAGCGTCCAGAAGTTCGTCGTAGGTGGTGCTGGTACGGACGGCGGCTTTCAGACGGTGTTCCAGTCCTTCAGAGACGCCGCGGATGTCTGCAAAGGGCGGTTTGCCCCGGCAGGCAGACCGGAGAAGGGCCAGCTCGCACCGCCCGGCGGCGGAAAAATCGGTGTACTGCCCGGCGGCGTAAGCCTCCTGATAAAGCGGGAAGACCGCCTCGGGAACGTAAGGCGCGACGGCGTCCGCTCCGCCCTCGGCCCAGAGCTTGCGAAGTGCGCTGGCGCTGGCGAACTGCCCGTGGGCAGAGTGGAGCGCCTCACCGTGGTTCGCGCCTTGCCGGGGCAGGGGATAAGCCTCCATCCGAGGCGCAAGGCTGCGGATGGCCCGGCAGTATTCGACAGCGAGGTTGTTGTTGGGCTTGTCCAGCAGGGCAGCGACCCGCTCGTCAGATGCAAGCTGAGCCGCTGCGGCCTGCCGCGCGGCGGCAAAGCTCCGTGCGCCGCCCGCAAGCTGGGCTTTCAGGGCGGCGCGGTAGGAGTCGCTGTCAAGAAGCTCGGCGGCCTCCATCAGAAGGGCCGCGTCGGGCGTCTCGGCACCGAACACCAGACCGTCGCACCCAGCGGCGGCAAGCAGCGCCACGCCCGCCCGGGCGAACGCCTCTGCCCCCGCGCAGGCACAGGGAGCAGGCAGGGCGAACACAAGGTCGGCCCCGCAGGTGAGGGCGGACCGGGTGCGGACAGCTTCAGGCAGAAGGGGCAGCGCCCCCCGCTGCACCAGCGAACAGCTCATGGCGACGGCGACGCGCTCTGCACCCAGCGCTTTTGCCTGCGCCAGCTGCCATGCGTGGCCGTTGTGGAAGGGGTCGTATTCGGCGATGATACCGGCAAATTTCATGACGTGACCTCAAAAGTTTGTGAAATATCTGTCATACTGCATGGAGAACTGGGGCAGAATGACAGGATTCTGGGCAGGATGTACAAAAAAGCCCGGGGACTTTGTGACAGGCTTTGCCGCCATTGCGGCTTGAAAACCGGCCGACCCTATTATATAATAATTCTAGGAATCTGTAAAATTCTGCCCTCTCGGGGGTGGACAAAAACATATCTGGAGGAAACAAGAAGATGAAAATTCTGGTTATCAACTGTGGTTCTTCTTCCCTGAAATATCAGCTCATCGATATGGACGGTGAGAAGGTGCTGTGCAAGGGCCTGTGCGAGCGCATCGGCATGGAGAGCAGCATGATCACCCATGATGCTAACGGCCACAAGGCTACCACTCCCGCTATCTTCCCCACCCACACCGAGGCTTTTGCTGAGGTCGTGAAGAAGATGACCACCGGCGAGGGCAAGTGCATCGACGATGTCAGCGAGATCAGCGCCATCGGCCACCGCGTCGTCCACGGCGGCGAGAAGTTCGCCTGCTCCGTCAAGATCGACGACGCCGTCATGGCTGCCCTCGAGGAGTGCACGCCGTTCGCCCCGCTGCACAACCCCGCCAACATCACCGGCATCAACGCCTGCCGCGCCGTCATGGGCGACGACGTGCCGATGGTCGCCGTGTTTGACACCGCGTTCCACCAGACCATGCCCGGCAAGGCCTATATGTACGCCATTCCTTATGAATACTACCAGAACGACGGCATCCGCCGCTACGGCTTCCACGGCACGAGCCACCGCTACGTGTCCGCCCGCTGCGCCGAGCTCATGGGCAAGCCCATCGAAGAGCTCAAGCTCATCTCCTGCCACATGGGCAACGGCAGCTCCATCTGCGCGATCGACGGCGGCAAGTGCGTTGACACGTCCATGGGCTTCACCCCGCTGGTCGGCCTGCCGATGGGCACCCGCTGCGGCGATCTCGACGCCGGCGTCATCCAGTTCATCATGAACAAGTACGGCATCAGCATCGACGAGATGCTCAACATCCTCAACAAGAAGTCCGGCGTGCTCGGCGTCTCCGGCGTCAGCTCCGACTTCCGCGATCTCGACGCCGCCGCTGCCGAGGGCAACGACCGTGCGCAGCTCGCGCTCGACATGTTCCACTACTGGGTCGCCAAGGTCGTCGGCTCCTATGTCGCGGCCATGAACGGCGTCGACGCCATCATCTTCACCGCCGGCGTCGGCGAGAACAGCAAGTCCTCCCGCGCCGCCATCGCCAAGTACTTCGGCTACCTGGGCGTGACGATCGACCCGGAGGCCAACAGCAAGCGCGGCGAAGACATCATGATCTCCACCCCCGACTCCAAGGTCAAGGTGTTCGTCATCCCGACAAACGAGGAGCTCGTCATCGCCCGCGACACGAAGGCCATCTGCGGCTGAGTTTCCCGGGACGCAAAACCACGGCGCTGAGATCAGCGCCGTGGTTTTTCTATCCATAGCAGGCCGCGCACATCGGGGGCCGGCGTCCAGGCGCACAGCTCCAGCACCAGCTCTTCCAGTGCGGAAAGCCCGGCGGCCGCCGCAAGCCACGCGGCCGTTCCCTGCCCCAGCAGCACCGCAAGCACCGGATAGCCAACCAGCACGACGCCTGCCGCTCTATTTAATGTTGTATACAGGGACACAAACGTGCGGAATTTATAAAACCCGGCGGCATAGGTCACACTACGGGTGAGTAGCACTGCGCCCGCCGCGTACAGCAGCCAGCACGCCAACTGCCGCGCGCGCAGCAGGGCCGCCGTGAGTGCGAGCAGGAACGCAATGTCCGCCGCGCTGTCGAGTCTTGCCCCGCCGTCGCTCTGCACCCCAAAGCGCCGCGCGAGCAGACTGTCCAGCACGTCGCTGACCGCGCCGGGACCATACGCCGCCCAGAACCACGCCGAACCCGGCGCCGCAAGCACCAGAATGAGCGCAAATACAAAGCGCGTGCAGGTAATGGCATTGACCAGGCGCTTCATCGCACCGCCCTCTCTCGCTGCCACTTTACCATATCCGCCGCAAAATTGCGATCCCCGCGAAAAACTTCACCATGTCCCGGGAAAAACCGTTGACAAAACCTGTCCGGAATGATAAACTGTCAAGGCCGCATTGAGTGGGTACCAAGCGGAGGTGCGCCTCCCACCCACAAGAGCGAGACTCTACAGAGAGGCAGGTGCAACGAGTTTGAAGCACGCTATCATCGTTACCGGCGGTAAGCAGTACCGCGTGGCTGAGGGCGACGTCATCTTCGTCGAGAAGCTGGATGTCGAGGCCGGCGAGACTGTGAAGTTTGACCGCGTTCTGGCTGTCATCGACGAGGACAAGGCTGTTTTCGGCACCCCCGTGGTGGAAAACGCCGTCGTTTCCGGCAATGTCGTCAAAAACGGCAAGAGCAAGAAGATCCGCGTCTACAAGATGAAGCCGAAAAAAGGCTATCGCAGAACACAGGGCCACAGACAGCCCTACACCAAGGTCGAGATCACGAAGATCGAGGCCTGATTTCCGCAACTGATTTTGACACATGGAGGTGTAATTCGAAATGGCACATAAAAAAGGCATGGGTTCCACCAAGAACGGCCGCGACAGTGAGTCGAAGCGCCTTGGCCCCAAGAGAGCCGACGGTCAGTTTGTTCTGGCCGGCAACATCCTCGTCAGACAGCGCGGAACGAAGATCCACCCCGGCATCAACGTCGGCAAGGGTAAGGACGACACGCTCTTCGCCCTCGTGGACGGCGTCGTGAAGTTCGAGCGCAAGGACAAGGATCGCAAGCAGGTCTCTGTTTACGAAGAGATCGCACAGTAATCGCAAACGGGGTGGGCATCGCGCCCGCCCCGTTTTTCTATCCCCCGCCGGGCTGCCCGGCAACGAAAGTGAGGAATGACCATGGCTTCGCCATTTGTTGATAAAGTGACCATCACCGTGCGCGCGGGCGACGGCGGCAACGGCGCAGTGACCTTCCACCGCGAGAAATATGTGGCCGCCGGCGGCCCGGACGGCGGCGACGGCGGGCGCGGCGGCGACATCATCTTTGAAGTGGACGACAACATGTCCACGCTCATGGACTTTCGCTACAAGCGCAAATATGTGGCCGGCAACGGTGCCGATGGTCAGGGCAAGCGCTGCTCCGGCCGTGTGGGCCAGAGTCTGCACATCCGCGTGCCACGCGGCACGCTGCTGCGCGACGCGGACAGCGGCGCGATCATGCACGACATGTCCTCGGGCGAGCCGTTCGTGGCCGCGCGCGGCGGGCGCGGCGGCTGGGGCAACCAGCACTTTGCCACCCCGACGCGGCAGGTGCCGCGCTTTGCCAAACCCGGCCTGCTGGGCGAGAGCCACACGATCCTGCTCGAGCTGAAGCTGCTGGCGGACGTGGGCCTCGTCGGCTTCCCGAATGTGGGCAAGAGCACGCTGCTGTCCGTGGTGTCGAAGGCGCACCCGAAGATCGCTAACTACCACTTCACGACCCTCTTCCCCAACCTGGGCGTCGTGTACGTGTCGGAGGGTTCGTCGTTCGTCATGGCGGACATTCCGGGCATCATCGAGGGCGCGAGCGACGGTGCCGGCCTCGGCCACGACTTCCTGCGCCACATCGACCGCTGCCGCCTGCTCGTGCATCTGGTGGACGTCTCCGGCAGCGAGGGGCGCGACCCGGTCGAGGACTTTGAGGCCATCAACGCCGAGCTGCGCGCCTACAGCGACGTGCTGGCCTCGCGCACGCAGATCGTCGCCGCCAACAAATGCGACCTGCTCGGCGACGACCGCACGAACATCGACCGCCTGCGCGCGCATGTCGAGGCGCAGGGCTACGAATTCTTTGAGATGAGCGCTGCCGCCCACACCGGCACGCGCGAGCTCATCCAGGCATGCGCGGCCAAGCTCGCCGAGATCCCGCCGGTGCCTCCGTACGAGGCCGACTACGTTCCGCCCGAGCCGGAGGTCGGCACGAGCGACGAGCTGCAGATCCGCCACTTTGACGATCTCTGGGTCGTCGAAGGGCCGTGGCTGCAGCGGCTCATGGGCACGATCAACTTCGGCGACTACGAATCGCGCATGTACTTTGACCGCGTGCTGCGCCAGTCCGGCCTGTTCGACCGGCTCGAGGCCATGGGCATCGAGGAAGGCGACACGGTGAGCATCTACGATCTCGATTTTGAGTTCCGGTTCTGACCCAATGCCCCAAACAAATATCCCCGCCGGACGCTGGCTGCGTCCGGCGGGGATTGCTTTTATTTTGTCGCTTCCGGCTTTTGCTCCGGTTCGCTTTCTGCCTTTGACTCCTCCGGCAGGACCACCGGCACGAACTGCTTGGCGATCTTGTTGTTGCCGGATTTGGCGCTGAAGTAGCCGATAACGCTGAACGTGAGCGCACCGACAAAGTTGACAAACAGGTCCTGCATCGTATCATACAGGCCCACATCCAGATAGCCGCCAAGACCGAGCGATTTGCCATTGATGGCCACGTCCGTGATGTTGTCCACTAGGACGGGAATATTGCTGTTCGTCGGGTCGAGCGTCACGGAGGCGAAGGAGTGGATGATCATGTCCTTCTGCATGTCCATGTGAAACAGGTAGTCCATCGAGAACTCAAAAAACTCCCACAGCACGCCGACCGTCATGGAAAAGCAGAACGCCACCAGCGCCAGAAACACCGGCGAGAGCTTGAAGTGCTGCGGCTTGTTGCGGTTGAGCAGATCCACCATGGCAAAGCCGAACGCCGCGCTGATGAAGCCCGTCGTCGTGTGCAGCATGGAGTCCCAGTGCTGGTAGGTGATGAAATAGCTCTTGAGCTCGCCGAGGATCTCGGCGGCAAAGATAAACACAAGGATAATGATCTCCAGCGTGCTCGGCAGCTCGATGCGGAAGTTGCGCTCCACGAACCTCGGCAGCATGAACAAAATCAGCACCAGCACACACACGAATGTGCTCTCATAGTTCTTATGGATGATCGTCATGACCATGACGCCGATAACGATCAGACGCAGGATCCAGTAGACGGCCACGACTGCCGGCTTCGGTTTGTATTTCTGGTTTTCCTGCTCCATCTTTTTCAGGATCTTCGGGTCACTCATATTTCTCCTCTTTATCCTCGTCTATCTGTTTCTCTGTTTGGTTTCTCTCAGGCTGTGGCCGTCGGCTGACGCCGGTCCACGATCCAGCGCGCCGCGACATAGATGATCAGGTACAGCACCAGCGACAGCGCGAGCGCCGCAAACACGTCCAGAATGGAGTGCTGCTTGACAAACACCGTCGCCGCGCAGATCGCAGCGGCGATGATGACCGCCGGGATGCGCACCTTTTTTAAATACTTACTGTCGAACGTCACGGCCAGCACGGCCATACAGCCGACCACGTGCATACTCGGCAGGACGTTCGTCGGCGTGTCGGCCGAATAGATCGCATTGACCAGCCAGCCGCACAGCGTGCTCGTGTCCACCACGGACGGGCGCAGGAGCTGGCAGTTCGGCCAGATCATGCAGATCGTCAGCGAGATGGAAAAGCCCGCGATGATGAACGCCGCATAGCGGATGAACGCGCGGCGATCGTCTTTGAGTAGCGTCACAACGACCGGGACGATCAAAAACGGATACCAGAGCACATACGCCAGAATGAACCCCGGCAGAAAGGGGATCTTGTCGTCCAGCGGCAGATAGGATACAAAGCAGCCCTCCGTCGAAGGCACCATGCGCTCGACCAGCGCAAACCAGATCAGATAAATGGGCAAATACAGCACCAACAGAACATATTTATGTTCCTGAATATATTTCTTCATTAAACCGTCTCCTTATACATCCTGCATCGGAACACCCGCGCACACCGTTCAGGCGCTTGCCTCGATCTCCGTGATGCGCCCCAGCAGGCGGATCAGTTCGCGGGAATCCTGCTCACCCAGTTGCTCGAGAACGCGCTGCACGTGCGCACACAATGTCGTGTGCATCTGTTCCGCCGTCTGGCGGCCAAGCTCCGTCAGGTGCACAACGACGCGGCGCCGGTCATAGCTGTCGGCACAGCGGCGCAGCATCCCCTTTTCCTCCAGCGCGCGCAGCATGGCCGCCGTGCGCGGCGCGCTCACGCCCAGGACCTCCCGCAGCACGCCCGGCGTACTGCACCCGCCGTGCTCATCGAGGTAGCTCAGCAGGAAGTTTTCGCCCTTCAGGTGCTCCTGCACACTCTGCGGTATGCAGGACCGGTTCAAAGAAGTAACCGTCAGCAGCAATTCCTCAGTCAGTCGCTGCAATTCCATGAACCATCCTCCTTTTGTTAACCCCGTTAATCAGCATTTCGTAATGTTAACACTCCGCCCGGCGATTGTCAAACCTAATTTATGGGATTTCTGTGCTTTTGATCCGATGCTTTTTTTCACTCGCAGCACCGCTGCCGGACACATGGCGCCGCTCTGTGAAAAAAATGCGCAAACGGGAAAAAATTTGGCACATTTGCAAAATGATGCAACATTTTCCGCGTCTCATGCATTATAGTTATTGACGAGCAATCATCAATGTGTTATTTTATGAATAGACTGTAAACAATGCAATTTTCACCCACAGCAACCGTTCCCAACGCACTCCCGCGCGATCTCTTTTTATCGATCACCAGCTAATGTGAAAGGCGGATGTAATCAACATGAAAAAAGCAACTCATCGCAAGCAGGCACTCATGATTGCCATCTTCTTGCTGGCATTCACGCTGTCGCTGTTTTCGTTCGGCACGACCCCGGCGGCGGCCAGCGACGTGGCGGGCGTGAGCACGCACCTGTTTTTGACAGTCTTGCGCGACTATGACCACGATGCGGCCTTCTCCGTGACCTACACGGACGCGCTCGGCACGCACACGAAGCCCTATCATGCCGGCATGGAAGTGACGGCGTGGTCCCCCGTGACCATCACCTGCACCAACCACCATGTCCACGACTGGAGCATTGATGCCGATGTTCAGGAGGCCACCATCGTCGGCGTCGGCGGGATCACCTACCCCGGCGGCACGGGCATCCATGTCAAGGGCACGAATACCATCAAGGCGTTTGCCACGAACTTCGGTCTGCACTACATCAATATCGTTGTCATCCTCGGCGAGGGCAATGATAACGGCGGCGACAACGGCGGCGATAACGGCGGCGACAACGGCGGCGATAACGGCGGCGACAACGGCGGCGATAACGGCGGCGACAACGGCGGCGATAACGGCGGCGACAACGGCGGCGATAACG
>OGML01002479.1_pt1 | contig 12964 bp, 9 predicted proteins | sample 1572951 | NCBI WGS metagenome assembly OGML01 (sample SAMEA2581883, study PRJEB24529) | metagenome | biome: Human gut stool | place: China | collected 2011 | reverse complement strand
TGCCGGTAATCGCTGACCTTCAGGCTGGCGGTCTGCATTTCGTTCCAGGCGGAGATCATGTTGCCGATAAATGTGGCAAAGCCGGAGATGGCGGAAAAATACAGCACGAATTCATCCGGCCGCAGCTCGCCCCGCACCGCCATGACGAGCAGCAGGGCATAGGCCCCGCCGTCGCGCAGCAGGATCACCAGCAGGTCGACGAGACGCCCCAGAAGCAGGCGGCGGTTCAGCCGTGCGGACCACGCGGTATCCTGCCGGAACAGGTCTGAAAACGTCTCGCGCAGCCATGTCGCCATGCCGTAGATGCGGATATCCTTGGCCGCCGCAAAATCGGCAGCATTTTTAGACACATACCGCAGCCTCCGGCCAATGTCCGTCCGCTCCCCGCGGGAGGCGTATTCATAGCGGTTATAGGCCCGGACGCACAGCAGGTTGACCATTGCCGCAAGCGTCAGCAGCACCAACAGCAGCGGACTGATGCGCGAGAGGATCGTGCCGAACAGGGCATAGCACAGGGCATTGCGGATCAGCTCCGTCATCAGGTTAGGGACCTGACACAGCGGCACCTTGCCGTTCATCATATAGCTTGCTTCCTCGGCCCGCTTGCGCTGGTCTCGCGTCTGCTTTTTCTCATAGGTCTGATAGAACATCGCCATGCTCTTCTCCTCCAGGCAGCTGGTCAGATAAAAGCGATAGCGGCTCTCCTGGGCCTCCAGAATGGTCTTGCAAAAATCCCGCAGGCCGACTGCCAGAAACGTGAGCACGAGCAGGGCGCCGGCGGCCAGTGCGGCATGGAGGAACGTCTGTCCTCCCGTCACCTCCGACACGACGAGCGCGGGCAGGCGCAGCTCCGCCCAAGCCAAAAGCACGCCCAGCGGGACGCCGGCCGCCATGACAAAGAATGACGCAGGCGTTCCGCGGAGCATCTGCCGATAGCTCCACACGGCGTTGCTCATAAGACCCCGATAGGGCTTTTTGGTTGATTTCTTCAAGGCATATCGCCCCCTTCTGCTTCCACTGTAGCACACAAGGCCCCAAAAAAGAGAGATCGTGCACCAACTGCTTCCAGCGGTGCACGAATCGCATTCAGCACGCGGCGGGGACGAGGAATTCCGACGTGAACGCGCCGTCCTCGCTGTTGTATTTCACCCAGCCGCCATGCTGCTTCACAATGGCCTCTGCCCGGTGCAGGCCGAAGCCGTGTGCACCGGTCTTCCCCGTCCGGAAGAGGGAGCCAACCTTCTTCTGCTTCTTCCCGGCGCTGTTGAGAAGATAGAAATAGAGCATATCGCCCTTCATCCGCAGAGAAAGGCGGAGGAATTTTTCGCCAGCCGCGCTCCGGCAGCCCTCGATGGCATTGTCCAGCAGATTCCCGATGACAATGCTCAGCTCCAGATCGGTGAGCGACAGCTCCGGCGGCAGATTGGCCTCCGCCGTCACGGCGATCCCGGCGGCGCGGGCCTGCGCGAGCTTGGCCGAAAGAATGGCATCGACGGTCACATTGCCGGTCTTGAGCAGGGTATCGACCGTCTGCAGGCTCCGGTCCAGCTGCTCGAGGTAGGCGATGGCCCGGTCGACCTGCCCGGCCTCCAGCTGGCCCTTGAGCGCCTGCAGATGGTGGTGGAAGTCGTGCTTATAGCCGCGCATCTCGTTATGGATGCTCCGGACCTCCTCCAGATGCTGCCGCGCCTGCTCCTCCTGCATTTCGACCAGTCTGAGATAGGTTCTCTTCAACATGGCATTTCCTCTGTTTCTGCGGTCCTCAGTTTCTGTCAATGAACGCCCGGTTGATGGCATCATACTTTCCCCGCGCCAGCGGGACCTCCGCCCCGCCGCGCAGCAGGACGGACGTGCGCCCGATGCGCACCACGGCCTTCAGATTGACGAGGTACGACCGGTGCGTGCGGAAGAAGTCCGCGCTCAGCCGCCCGGCAAAGGCCGAGATGCTCTCGCGGATGCGGTAGTCCGGCCCGGTCGTGTGGAGAACGAGATCATGCAGGAAGGACTCTGCATACAAAAGCTCGCTCTCATAGAGCTTCACATTTCCCTCCTCGCACGCGATCACGACGGACGGCGGCTCAACGGCCAGCCGCGCGGCGGCGCGGTCCAGCACGGCGCGAAGCTTTTCCGCCGGCACGGGCTTGACGAGATAGTGCAGGGCATCGACCTCATAGCCCTCGGCCATGCACTCAAAATGCGACGTGATAAAGATGATCTCCGCCCGGCAGCCCGCGCCGCGCAGGCGCTTGGCAAGATCGATGCCGCTCATGCCGGGCATTTCGACGTCCAGCAGCAGGATATCCCAGTCGGTATCTCCGGCGAAACGGAACGCCTCCGCGCTCGGGAAGCAGGTCACGGCGCAGGCGCCGTGCGCCCAGTCCGTCACGTCCGCCTGCAGCCGTGCGGCCTGTCCGGCGTCGTCGTCACAGATCGCGATCTTCCAGCCCATGGCTATCCCCCCGTCCTACAAGAAAGCGCTCTGCCGTTATGCGCAGCAGAGCACTTCCGTTATTCTTCCGAATTCTCCGGATCCTTCAAATTCTCCTGCGCAGCTGCGGCATGCAGCTGCTCGGTCTCCTGCTCCAGCGCCTTTTCCTCGCGCTTTGCCTGCAGGAAAAGCCGCACGGCAAGCCAGCCGACGACGACACAGCCGCCGACCAGCAGCACGAGGCCGACGATCAGGGTCGTCAGGCTCGGGGCCTCCGCCCCGCCCGCGCGGTAGCTTCGCACGAGCTGCCAGGCCATATACAGCACAACGGCAATGACCGTTCCGTGCATGATGAGCATGCCGGTCGGGTTTTTAATCTTCTTCGGCTCCATCGGTCTTCTCCTCTCCGGCCAGCAGGCCCTCCTGCTTCTCGGGGATCGGCAGGGCCTGCATGCAGGCCTCGAACTGGCTGCGGCTCATCGTCTCGTGCTCCAGCAGCCACTGCGCGATCTCCTGCAGCTTCTCGTGGTGCTCCGTCAGGATCTGCGTGCAGTGCGCATACGCCTGATCCACGGTCTTGCGGACCTCGGCGTCGATCTCGGCAGCCGTCTGCTCGGAATAGGAACGCGTGCGCTCATAGTCGCGGCCGACGAAGATCTCGCTGTCATCGTCATAGGCCACGGCGCCGATGCGCTCGTTCATACCGTATTTTGCGATCATATCGTGCGCCAGCTTCGTGGCCCGCTGCAGATCGTTCGAAGCGCCGGTGGAGATGTCGTCAAACTCCAGCTGCTCCGCCACGCGGCCGCCGAGCAGCACGACGATGCGGTCGCGCATCTCGTTTCGCGTGGTATGGAGCGTGTCCTGATCCGGCAGGCTGATCGTCAGGCCGAGGGCATTGCCGCGCGGCACAATGGTGATCTGGTGGACAGGCTCCTGCGTGGACAGGAAGTATGCCGCAACAGCGTGGCCCGCCTCGTGGATGGCCGTGATGCGCCGGTCGCGCTCGATATTGACAAGGCTCCGTTTTTCCGGCCCGGCAATGACCTTGAGGACGGCGTCCTCCATGGTCTGCATCGTAATGACGGGCAGATTCTTCCGTGCCGAGATCAGTGCCGCCTCGTTGAGCAGGTTCTCCAGATCCGCGCCGGTGAAGCCCGCCGTCGCGCGGGCGACGGTGCGCAGGTCGACGTCATCGGAGAGCTGCTTGTCGCGCGCATGGACGCGCAGGATGGCCTCGCGGCCACCGACGTCGGGCACGTTCACATAGATCTGGCGGTCAAAGCGGCCCGGGCGCAGAAGGGCGGGGTCGAGGATATCGCGGCGGTTCGTCGCCGCCATAACGATGACGCCGTCATTGCTGCCGAAGCCGTCCATCTCCACAAGGAGCTGGTTGAGCGTCTGCTCCCGCTCGTCGTGGCCTCCGCCCATACCGGCGCCGCGGCGGCGGCCGACGGCGTCGATCTCATCGATGAAAATAATGGCAGGGGCACTGCGCTTGGCCTGCTCAAACAGGTCGCGAACACGGCTCGCGCCGATGCCGACATACAGCTCCACAAAATCCGAGCCGGAAATGGAAAGGAACTGCACATTCGCCTCGCCTGCCACGGCGCGGGCCAGCAGCGTCTTGCCCGTGCCCGGAGGGCCGACAAGCAGCACGCCCTTGGGGATGCGCGCACCGAGGTCGATGAACTTGCCCGGCGCTTTCAAAAAGTCGACGATCTCCTGCAATTCCTCTTTTTCCTCATCCGCACCGGCGACGTCAGAGAACGTCGTGGGGCGCTTGTTGTCCCCGCCGGTCTTAAACGACGCCGTGCCGAATTTCGCCATGCGGTCGCCGCCGCCTCCGCCCGCGGAGCGGACGGAGAGGAAGTACCAGATGGCGAAAATGCCGAGCACCGCTAAAATATAAGGCGCGAACATCGCGACATAGTTGATCGAGTGGTCGGCGGTGAAGTCGTAGTCCTCGATGATGCCGTCGGCCTTCTGCTGCTCGATGAGCTCGCCTAAGTCGTCATAGAAGAGCGTCACGCTGAAAAGGTCCTTTTTGAGCTCCGTTTTGCCGTCGATGGGCTCGCGCAGCTTCATGCGCAGCGTGGTGTCCGTCACCGTGAAGGCCGAGACCTGCTCGGATTCGAATAGCTCGCGTACCTCGGCATACGACGGTTCGGCCTCCACCGGCTTGTTCATAAAGCCGTAGACGCCGACGAGCACCAGCAGCACCAGCAGATACGGCAAAAGATTGGGACGCTTGGTCTGTTGAGTCAATGGGATATCCTCCTTGCACTGCAAAGATAAAAGCCTCGCAGAGTTTCTGCCCGCAAGGGGCACGCGACATCCGTAGAGCAGCAGAGCTGCTAACGGCTGTCCAGACGCCCGCAGGCGTGAAAAAATGTGAGATCGTTATTTCCGACGACAAGTGCGTCGGAAATAACACCGCTCGCTCCGCAAACGTGCGAGCGACAGCGAGTGCGCTGCAGCGGAGTGCAGCCTTCTCAAAAAACAGCGTTTGCTGTTTTTTGGATCAGTTGGCGTAAACCTCGGGCTTGAGCACGCCGATGTACGGCATATTGCGGTACTTCTGGGCGTAGTCGAGGCCGTAGCCGACGACGAATTCGTCGGGCACTTCAAAGCCTGCGAGGTCGGCGGCGATGGGCTTGGTGCGGCGGGCGGGCTTGTCGAGCAGCGTCACGACGGTCACGCTGGAAGCGCCCTTGGTCATAAAGTAATTCTTGAGGAAGTAGAGCGTGTTGCCGGAGTCGAGAATGTCCTCGATGACGACGACATCGCGGCCCGTGATGTCCTGCTGGAGATCGCGCGTGATCTGCACGACGCCGGACGAGGTCGTCGCGTTCTGATAGGACGAGACGGCGATGAATTCAATGTCGCTCTTGAGCTGGCAGGCGCGCACGATGTCGGCCATGAAGATGAAGGAGCCCTTCAGCACGCCGAGAAACAGGGGATTTTTGCCCTTGAGGCGCTCGTAGAGCTCGTCGCCCATCTCCTGCACGCGCGTTTTGAGCTGCTCCTCGGAATACAGTACCTTCAGGATGTCCTGATCCATATTGCTCTTAGCCATAGCTTTTTTCTCCACTTTCTTTTTATTCGTATTTGTTGTATCTGATGCGGCATTCCGCCGCAGGTCGCACAAATTGGCGTTATCGGGGGACGACGCGCACGAAGCACGCCCTGTTCCCGCCTTTCGGCAGGAAAGTAACGTCCGTCCCCAGCCGCCACACGGCGGCAAGCCGGCCGCCCACATAAAGGGCGGGGAGCGCGTCGCGCTCGGTGAGGGAGAGCTTTCGGTCGACGCACAGCCGCTTGACGCTGCGCGCGCCGTTCGCGCCTTGAAGCATTAAGCGCGCGTTCAGGTCGCACGGGGCGACGGTGATGATCTCACCGTCTTCCGGCACGCGGAGCGCAATGCCCTCGCCGTCGGGCTTATGCAGCAGCGTCAGCTCGAAATTGCCCCATGGGAGGGGAACATTTTCCACAAGCGCCGCCTTTGGCAGCGCGGCGGGGGAGAACGCCATCGTCAGCGCGCCGTCCGCGATGCGGACAGTCGCGCTCTGCGGCAGCGTATAGCGCCGCTCGGCGCTGCCGCCTCTCTGTGCAAGGGCGCAGATCGCGTCGAGCTGCTTGCGCCCGATGTCCTTGCGCCCGAGGCCGAGCGCGTCGGCCAAGTGCAGCAGGATACGTGGCTGCACGACTTCATCGGCGGCAAGAAAGCAGTCCAGCGACAGCGAAATACCGCCGTCCTGCGCTTTTGCATGGGAAAGTGCGGCTTCCGCCGCCTGCTCAAGCGCATCGTCGAGCGCAGTCAATGAACGCGCCGTTGTGGCGATATGCTGAGGCGCGCGGGGATTGAGCTCCCTGAGCCGCGGCAGAATTTCAAGCCGCAGGTAGTTCCGTGCGGCGGCGTTCGGGTCCGCGTTCGTGTGATCCTCGACATGCGGGATGTTGTGAGCGTGCGCATAGGTGACGAGCTCTTCTCGCGTCTGCTCTAAAAACGGGCGGACAATGTCGCCCTGCTTGGGCCGCATACCACACAGGCCGCGCAGATCCGTCCCGCGGACGAGGTTCAAGAGCACTGTTTCCGCATTGTCATCTAAGTGGTGCGCCAGCGCGATCTGCGCGCCGAGCAACTTTGCCGTTTCGCGGAGGAAAGCGTAGCGCAGGTCGCGCCCAGCCTCCTCCTCGGTTTTGCCGGTTGCGCGCGCGTGGGCACGCACGTCACCGGTGCCCAGATAGAAGGGAATGTCCTCTTTTTCGCACCACGCGCGGACGAAGTCTTCGTCACGCGCAGCCTCTTCGCCACGAAGCTGGTGGTTGAAGTGCGCACAGGAGACGTCATACCCCTCCCCGCGCAGAAAATGCAGTAAACACATCGAGTCCAAACCACCGGACACGGCGGCGAGCACGGGCCGGTTCTTGTCGAGATAGCGCGCGCAGAGTGCTTCCGCGCGCGGCAGCTCAGTCCTCTTCATGCCGGTAGTCGAGCGACGAGAACGTCGTATACTGCGGCGACCAGGCGAGCTCGACCTTGCCCGTTTCACCGTGACGGTTCTTGGCGATGATGCACTCGGCGATGTTGCGCTTTTCCGAGTCTTCGTTGTAATAATCGTCGCGGTACAGGAACATGACGATATCCGCGTCCTGCTCGATGGCACCCGATTCACGAAGGTCGGAGAGCATGGGACGCTTATCCTCGCGCTTTTCGTTCGCACGCGAGAGCTGGGAGAGGCACAGCACGGGGACTTGCAGCTCCTTTGCCATGATCTTGAGCATACGGGAAATATCGCTGACCACCTGCTGGCGGCTCTCGCCGCTGTAGCCCTTCGTGCCGGAGGACGCCATCAATTGCAAGTAGTCGATGACTACCAAACCTAAATTGTCGATACGGCGGCACTTGGCGTTCATGTCCGCAACGGTGAGCAGCGGATTGTCGTCAATGAGAATGTCAAGCCCCGAGAGGACAGATGCGGCGTTTGCGATGTTGACCCAGTCCTGCTCACGCAGGTTGCCCGTCACGAGACGCTGGTTCTCGACCGTCGCCTGATTCGATAAGATACGCGTCACGAGCTGCTCGCGCGACATTTCGAGCGAGAACACGGCCACGGCCTGCCCGCTTGAGCGCGCGACATTCAGCGCAAGGTTCAGCGCCATACTCGTTTTACCCATACCGGGACGTGCGGCCAGCAGCACAAGGTCCGATTTGTTGAGACCATTCATCTTGTCGTCCAGTACGCCAAAGCCCGTGGGGAGGCCGGGCAGCGTTTTGCCGCCGTTAGCGCTCAGCTCGCTCAAATGGTCGAGAACGCCCTGCAAAACAACGCCGATGCTCGCCATGCTCTGCGCGCTGCGCCCGCGGCGCACGGCGTAAATTTTCTGCTCCGCCGCGTCGAGCACGCTGGCAGCTCCGCCTGTGCCGTCCTGCACCATGGTGGAAATTTCCCCCGCCACGGTATAGAGCGCGCGCAGCAGCGCCTTGTCGCGTACGATGCCGACGTATTCCATCACGTTTGCGCTCGTGGGCGTCACGTCCATCAGTTGGGCGAGGTACGGGCGCGTCGTGCTTTCCTCATAGGTGCCGTTTTTCTCCATCTCGCCTGCGACGGTCACGCCGTCGATGGGCTTGGAGTAGACGAACATGGAGTAGATCGTCTCGAAGATCTCGCGGTTTTGCTTTAAGTAGAAATCATCGGGACGGAGCTGCTCCATCACGTCCTTGACGCAGTTTGCGTCGATGAGCATCGAGCCGAGCACGGACTGCTCGGCCTCGAGCGAATGAGGCATCTGCCGGTAGAAGATATCTTCCACGAGAAGACCTCCTTAATTGCGTAATCTTGCGCCTTACTCCTCGCTCACGCTGACGGAGAACCTGGCGCTCACTTCGTAGCCGAGCTTGGCCTTGACCTCGTAGGTGCCGAAGGCCTTGATGGGCTCGTCGAGCATGATCTTCTGCTTGGGCACGTCGAGCTGGAACTGGCTCGCAAGGCCCTCGGAAATTTCCTTGCTCGTGATAGCACCGAAGAGCTTGCCCTCCTTGCCGCCCTTGGCCGTGAGCTTGACGGTCACATTTTTGAGCTTGCCGCCCATTTCGACGGCGGCTTGACGGTTCGCGGCCTCCTCGGCGCGGCGGGCCTTTTCCTTCAGGTTCATGGTGTTGATGGCGTCAGCCGTGGCGAGCACGGCGAGCTTGCGGGGCAGCAGGAAGTTTCTTGCATAGCCCTCGGCTGCGTCGATGAGCTGGCCCTTTTTGCCCTGCCCTCTCACGTCCTGCGTTAAAATGACTTTCATATCTGTTTCCTCCTTGTGGGGTGATTTACGTTGTGGGGGAAGAGCGTCACTCTTCCATATATTCGTCGATGGCGTTGAGCAGACGCTCGCGCACCTCGTCCACGGTGGCGTCGTTTACCTGGCCGCCCGCGGTGGTCGAATTGCCGCCGCCGCCGAGCTTTTCCATGATGAACTGCACGTTGATCTCGCCAAGCGAGCGCGCGGACAGGTTCACGCCCGTGCCGTGCTTATAGAGCACGACCGAGGCATGGATGCCGGAGAGCGTCAAAAGCTCGTCGGCCGCCTTGGCGGCGGTCACGCGGTCGATCTCCTTTTCAACCGCGGCCACGGCGATGTCGCCGTGCACGAGCTCGGCGTGACGGATGATGTCATAGCGCTCGACCATGCCGGCAAGGTCGCTCTGGAAGAGTCGCTGTACGTCCGACGTGTCCGCGCCCGCACGGCGCAGAAACGCGGCGGCCTCAAAGGTGCGCCCGCCGGTGCGCATCGTGAAGTTCTTCGTGTCGAGCACGATGCCCGCGAGCAGCGCCTCGGACTCCGCGCGAAGTAAATCGGTCGGGTCGGCGAGGTATTGCAAAAGCTCCGTCACGAGCTCGGACGCGCTCGAGGCGTAGGGCTCGTGGAAGTTGAGCGCGGCGGATTCGATATAATTCGCGGCTCTTCTGTGGTGGTCGATGACCGCCACGCGGTTGCACGCATCAAGCAGCTGCTCGGATTCGACAAGGTCGGGGCGGTTCGTGTCCACCACGACGAGCAGCGCGCCCGGCTGGGCGGAGATGAACGCGTCGTTGCCGGAGATAAAGGCGTCCTTGTATTCCGGAAGAGCCGCAAGCTTACTGAGCAGCGGCTTTGCGACGTTGTCTTCCATGTCGATGACGATCTGCGCCTTTTTGCCGCGCTTGCGCGCGATGCAGCAGATGCCGGCCGCTGCGCCGACCACATCCATGTCCGCGTGCGCGTGGCCCATGACGAAGATCTGGCCTGCGTCGGAAATGAGCTCGCCGAGGGCGTTGGCCATCACGCGGGATTTGACCTTCGTGCGCTTTTCGGGGGACTTGGCCTTGCCGCCGTAGAATTCAAAGTCAAGGCGGTTGCGCACGACGACCTGGTCGCCGCCGCGCGAGAGCGCCATTTCGATCGAGAGCATGGCGTTCTGATAGAGCGTTTCGTAGTCATCCACGTCCTTGCCCACGCCGATCGAGAGCGTTGCGGCGACGCCGTCCTCAGTGACGACGCTTCGCACCGCGTCGAGCACGGAGAATTTACCCTCAAGCAGCTTTTGATACTCCTGCTCGGTCGTGACGAGCACGTAGCGGTTACGATCGAATTTGCGCAGCAGGCTGTGCGAATCCTTGAGCCATGTGCTGATCTTTTCGTCGATGGCGGCGAGCACCGCGCTGCGCGACGCCTCGCTGCCAGCCTTCATCAGCTCTTCGTAGTTGTCGATCACGATGACCGAGACGATGGGGCGGCGGCTCTCGTTCTCCTCGCGCAGCGAGTCCTGCTCGGTCACGTCCGTCCAGTACGTTGTGGCAAGAAGGCTCTGTCCGCCGCGGCGGGAGGAGGGATGGCTCAGATTGCCGAACACGCGGAAGTGGCGCCCGCCCATCACCACCGTTTCGGGGCACTCGCTTTTACCCTCGAGCAGCCAGTGTGTCGGAAAATCGGGGAGAATATCGTCGATGCGGTTGTCAAAGATATCCTCGCGCACGCCGGTGAGCTGCATGAAGCTGTCATTGCTCCATAGGATCTCCTGCGTGTCGGGGCGGAAGACCATCATCGCGAACGGGGCCGAGAGCATCGAGGCCTTGTCGGCGGTGGTCATGTCGTCGGTCACGTCGTCGATGTACTGGCGGATGCCCTCGCGGCGCTTCTGCGCCGTGTGGCGGAAGTACCACCAGAGAAACGCCATCGCCGCAGCCTCGCAGATCGCGAGCGGGATGCTCACGCGCACCGTGACGGCGGCAAAGAGAAAGCCGACAAGAAAGTAGAGCCGGAAGCTGGGGTCTACCAGTTTGCTGATCTTTTTGTTCCGCATAATGAAGCTGCCCTCCCGTTATGATCGACATTACTGCGGCAAACCGCGGGAATAATCCATTTCATTATAACACGGCGGGGCGGGCGGATACAATATCAATATTTTATTTTTCGGCGTCGACAAAAAATGTGGTATACTTTTGGTGGAAAACGTGCTATACTATCCCGTAATAGCGGATGGCCGCGCTGGAAAAATACGCGCAAGAGCCTCCGCGACAACGGGTTTTGACCGCATTTTCGCGGTTCTCATAGAAAGTCCATAGGGATCCAAAAGGCGCCGCAGGTGCGATCGCTTCGTGAAGCAGGGCGAAGTGAGAGTACGGACGTCTCCAATGCTTTGCGCTTTTTGGCCCGGACGCACATGACAAAATCAAAACAAATCTATCGTTATTCTATTGTGAAACGAATCAAAAGGAGTTGATCCAGCATTGGCTGAACAGTTAAAAATCATCCCCCTCGGCGGTCTCAATGAGATCGGCAAGAATATGACCGTTTACGAATACGGCGGCGAGATCATCGTGGTCGACTGCGGCATGGCGTTCCCCGGCGACGACATGTACGGCATCGACTGCGTCATCCCCGACGTGAGCTATCTTGTCAAGCACAAGAACCGCATCCGCGGCATGTTCATCACCCACGGGCACGAGGACCACATCGGCGCCGTGCCCTACATCCTCAAAAAGGTGAATATTCCCATCTACTGCACGCGCCTGACCGCGGGCCTCATCCGCTTAAAGCTCGAAGAGCACGGCCTTCTCAAATCGACGAAGATCGTCACGGTGGAAAGCGGCATGACCGTCAAGGCCGGCAAGTTCAGCGTGGAGTTCATCCACGTGAACCACTCCATCGCGGACTCTGTCGCGTTCGCCATCCACACAGGCCTTGGCACCGTTGTCCACACGGGCGACTTCAAGATCGACTCGACGCCCATCGACGGCGAGGTCATCGACCTTGCCCGCTTCGGCGAGCTTGGCAAGCAGGGCGTTTTGGCGCTGCTCGCGGATTCGACGAACGTCGAGCGCCCGGGCTATACGATGAGCGAGCGCACGGTGGGCAGGACCTTCAACCGCCTGTTCCAGGGCTGCAAGCAGCGCATCATCGTCACGACGTTCGCCTCCAACGTCCACCGCATTCAGCAGATCATGGACGCCGCGGCGGAGTGCGGGCGCAAGGTCGCCGTCACGGGCCGCAGCATGGAAAATGTCACAAAGGTCGCCATGGACCTCGGCTACATGAAGCCGCCGAAAAACACCGTGGTCGACATCAACAAGATCAAGTCGATGCCGCTGGAAAAGCAGGTCATCGTCACCACCGGCTCGCAGGGCGAGGAGATGTCCGCCCTGTACCGCATGGCGTTCTCCCAGCACAAGCAGATCGAGGTCGGCCCCGGCGACCGCGTCATCATCTCGGCGAGCGCCATCCCCGGCAACGAGAACACCGTCTCGCGTGTCATCAACGAGCTCTTCCGCAAGGGCGTTGAGGTCATCTACGACCGCGCGGACATGCTGCACGTTTCGGGCCATGCGTGTCAGGAGGAGCTCAAGATCATCCACGCGCTGACAAAGCCCAAGTATTTCATCCCCGTGCACGGCGAGCAGCGCATGCTCCAGCTGCACAAGGATCTCGCTCTCCAGATGGGCATGGACCGCAAGAATATTGTGATTTGCGACAACGGCGACGCCGTCGAGATCGGCGCGCGCTCGATGAAGTGCGTGCCCGGTTATGCGCCCGCGGGCGAGGTGTTTGTCGACGGCTACGGCGTCGGCGACGTCGGCGCGGTCGTGCTGCGCGACCGCAAGCATCTCGCCGAAGACGGCATGGTCGTCGTCGTGCTGCCGATCTCCGCGCAGAACGGCGACCTTCTGGCCGAGCCGGAGATTATCACGCGCGGCTTTATCTACGTCAAGGATTCCGAGGAGCTGCTGCAGGACCTCAGAAACCTCACGATGTCCACGGCGGAGGCCTACCGCGGCAAGCGCGGGCGCGACCTGAACGAACTCAAGGGCGCGATCCGCAGCGCGGTGAGCAACTATCTTTTTAAGGCGACGAAGAGAAGCCCGATGGTTTTACCGGTTATCACGAAGCTTTAAAAAAGAGGCACGGTTTACCGTGCCTCTTTTTTAAGTGGGGATGCACTTCGCTTCGTGCCTTGCCGCCCGCAGGGCGGCTGCGACACGCGCGAAGCGAGAAGAGGTTTTT
>OGML01002474.1_pt1 | contig 12979 bp, 17 predicted proteins | sample 1572951 | NCBI WGS metagenome assembly OGML01 (sample SAMEA2581883, study PRJEB24529) | metagenome | biome: Human gut stool | place: China | collected 2011 | reverse complement strand
TTTTGTGTCAATGTGCATGATTTATAATAAATATGTTTGTTTTTTGTCTATTTTCGCCAAATCAATTTGTTGTTTTCTTGTCATATTCTTTTCATTTTCAATCATTGTGCAACCGATAAACCTTGAAATTTCAAGCATTTATGAACATTTTTAATGGAATGAAAGCGTGTCGTGAAGCAAAAGCAAATGGCGCAGATATAGCGTTATTTCCAGAAATGTGGAGTAGCGGATATACTTTTCCTCACAATAAAGAATGGTTGGAGCAAAACTCCATTTCATTAAACAGTAAGTATGTAAAGCAATTTTCGGAGATTTCTTTAAAACTGAATATGGCAATAGCGATAACACTGTTGGAAAAGCATGAGCCTAAGCCTAGAAATACAGTTTGCCTATTTGATAGACATGGAAAGCTGGTATATTGTTACTCAAAGGTACATATCTGTGACTTCGGAGAGGACGATGATGAAGGGGTACTTGATGCCGGAGAAAACTTTTATGTTGAGGAACTTGATACCAAAGAAGGTCTGATCAAAGTCGGTTCAATGATTTGTTATGACAGAGAGTTTCCTGAGTCTGCCAGAATCCTGATGATCAAAGGCGCAGAACTCATTCTTGTTCCAAATGCCTGTCCTATGGAAATAAATAGATTATCTCAATTGCGCGGCCGGGCTTATGAGAATATGTTAGCGATTGCTACTTGTAACTATCCTGCTCTGTATCGTGGTTGTAATGGACACTCAACATTGTTTGATGGCGTTATATATAACACAGAGACAGGTGCGCCTCGTGATATGCTTGTGAGTGAAGCTGGAGATGAAGAAGGTGTGTTTTTGGCTGAACTAGATGTAGATATGCTACGAAAGTATAGAAGTTGTGAAATAGGTGGACTAAAAAATAGAAGACCAGAATTATACAGACTAATCACTGAACATATAGAAGTTTGACAGATGAGACAGAAAAATACTATTGGTAGTTAAACTCCGGTTATACTCTCTTTCTAAAAGTTTTATAAAATATCAGCAGATCTCATATACATTTTACTTTATAAATGCTATTCTTAATCCATCGCAGATGTATTGCAGTCATTCAATGACTGCATCTTTTATCTTATCTGTGTTTATACATTCGAAAAAATCTGGCATATCACCTCATTTTTCAACCATCATAACCACATATCTACGAAGGAGGACACATGACCTTACACACAAATCTATCTTTTGAAACTGCAACCGGCAGTATTGACTATCCATTTACAAATGACTATATGTTTCGTGCTATTTTACAGAAGGACAAGCAGGTGCTGAAAGCATTGATTGCAGCTTTGCTACACCTAAAAAAAGAAAGTATTCACGATGTAGCCATCACAAACCCAATCGAGCTTGGTGCTGCGATTTCAGACAAAGATTTTATTCTGGATATCCGCGTCAATCTGAATAATGAACAGCTTATCGACCTTGAAATGCAGATGTCTAACGAATGCAACTGGTCAAAACGTTCCATCAGCTACGCAGCAAGAAGCTTTGACCAGCTCAATTCCGGGGAAGAATACAAAGAAGTGCTTCCGGTTCACAGTATTGGATTCTTAAACTTTACATTATTTGAAGATCAGCCCGAATTTTTCGCTACTTATGAACTTCGAAATAAAAAAACAGGGCATCTTTACAGTAGTAAATTTTCCATCCATGTGTTAGACTTAACTCGGATAGACCTTGCCACAGCCGAGGATCAAAACTATGAGATTGACCGCTGGGCGAAACTTTTTAAAGCTAAGACATGGGAGGAACTCAGAATGATTGCAAAGAACAACCCAGATTTATTGCAGGCTTCCAATGATCTTTACACTGTCAATGCTGATGAAATCATCCGGCAGCAGGCGAGAGCACGTGCAGATGCGGAGTTTTGGGAGCGAAATAAAAATGCTAAAATTAAACAGCTGGAAGATACGATTATTGAACAGGATAATACAATCGCTGAAAATCAAAAACTGCTAGCTGAAAAGGATGCAGAATTACTTCGTCTTCAGAAAGAACTCGCAAAACTAAAACAGCTTTAACCAGAGTTTCACTTATATGCTTGAAGCAAAATATAATATAAGTAATATGGATTCTGGAAATTTATTGAAAAAGCTGGGCTTTCAAATTGATGGAGAGCTTAGAAACAGAAGAATTGGAATTGAAGATGTGTAATTGTGATTAAAACCGTCCATGTTCATAAGTTGTCAGATGAAATGTTTTATCGCATAGAGGTGGAAATAACCGTGAGTTCCATAACATAAATTGCAGATTCTGTGGTGCAATTCACAGCGAGACCGTTTCAAGTTTTGTGTAAACGTTAAAAACTGATATAAGATTTATGAATAGTTACAAATGGGCAGAGCCGATTTTTCAGGTTCTGCCCATATCTGCATTATACAGGAGTTTTTGGGCATGTCAATAAAACCTGCCTAAAACAAGCTGTTTTTACAGGTTGTGTCCAATCAGACGCTCTTCAAAATAGATTTCAAGCTGGGAATGGATCTGCCCCCAGTCCTGCCTGTGTCCGGTCCATTTTTTCGTGATATCCATAGTTGCCAGATACAGCATTTTTAAAAGGCTATCATCTGACGGAAAAACTGTCTTGCTTTTGGTCACTTTCCGAAGCTGACGGTTGAATCCTTCAATGGCATTTGTGGTATAAATCAAACGTCTTACAGCTTCTGGATACTTGAAATAAGTGGACAGTGTTGCCCAGTTATCATGCCAGGATTTATAGATTTTCGGGTACTTGGAATCCCATTTATCTTTGAACAATTCTAACTCATTTAAAGCTGTTTCTTCCGTTGGAGCCGCATATACAAGCTTCAGATCAGCCATCAGCTTTTTGATGTCTTTGTAGGAAACAAACTTCGTTGAATTACGGATCTGATGAATGATACACTGCTGGATTTCTGTTTTTGGATAAACAGCTTCTATTGCCTGTGGAAATCCATTTAGTCCATCCACACATGCTATCAGGATATCTTCAACTCCGCGGTTCTTTAGTCCATTCATGATGGAGAGCCAGAACTTGGCGCTTTCGTTTTCTCCAACATACATACCAAGAACGTCCTTTTTTCCGTTCATATCGATGCCAAGAGCAATGTAGACTGCACGTTTTACAATGCGTCCTTCACTTCGGACATGATAGTGGATAGCATCCATAAATACGACAGCGTACACTTCTTCCAACGGACGTTCCTGCCATTCTTTTACAATTGGAAGAATTTTATCCGTAATCCGGCTGATGGTACTGTCAGAAATATCAATATCATACAGTTCCCGCATGTGAGATTCGATATCTCCGGTAGTCATTCCCTTTGCATACATGGAAAGGATTTTTTCTTCCATGTCCTGAGTCACAGTATTCTGATATTTTTTGATTAGCTGAGGCTCATACTCACCGTTACGATCTCTTGGAATAGCTACATCCATATCTCCATAGCTTGTGTGCATAGTTTTGCTGGAATGACCGTTTCTGCTGTTGTCTGTTTCTTTGTTACGATAATCATACTTGGAATATCCTAATTCTTCATCCAGTTCCTCATCCAAAGCACCTTCCAGAAGAACAGACATCATGTCACGCATGATACTGTTTACATCGGTGCCATCTTTGATGCTGATATCATTATTCTTCAGATAATCACGCATCATTTCTCTCATTGCTGCTTTTTGTGGGCTGTCTTTTCTTCTTGCCATAAAAATAACCTCCAAACTGAGTAATTTTATCTTACATCAGTTTGGAGGTTTACACAAACTTTGGGATGCTCCACACTTCTTCTATTGGCATCTTCGTAAATTGGAATTTCATATGGTGTATATACTTCATCAAAATGCCAGTCTACATTTAAAAACCTACAATTCCTAAATCTTGGATCTGATTTGGTGATATATGTTACAAATGCATCCATCTTTTGTTGATTGTCTGGATCTTCCTGATATGCTTTAATTGCTTCTTCTGTTGCATCTATTCTGTCATTAAGCGATATTACCATTGATTCTACACAGCAAGTTGTTTTTCCTCCACCTTTTCCAGTGTATAATTTATCTAAATAAAAATCCTTTTCCCCCATTTCACTTACAACATCAACCTTTTTCTTACCACCAGTTCTTCTTTTACAATATTTTTTGAAATACTGATTATAAGTAAGTCCTTCTGTATTGTTAATAGGATGTAAATTGAATTTCTTAAATTCCTCACATATATGGTCATTCTTGTATTTATTCTTTGCACGGATTCTGGTTTGTTCCGATTGCACCGAATTCATTTTTGCATAGCTAAACTTTATAACCCTTTTTATTGCTACTGCCATATTTATTCCCCCTCACTTTGAAACTTTTCAATGTAAAATAAATATGACTGTTGGATTTTCGGCTTAATTGCAAATAAAAAAGACCACCGAAGTGACCTTATACTACTTTTCATTAATTTGTACTTCTTCATTTAACATTTCATAATCAAATAATATTGTTGTACTTGCATAATTCCAATAATTACTATCAGAAAGTATCATAGAATAACCAGCAAAATTATACTCTTTCAAGTATTGTAAAATGCTATCATAATCCAACAATGTACTGGCAACATAATATTTTTTGCCTTTCTTTGTTTCAAATAGGATTAAATTATCTATAAGTTTTGCCAGATATGCTTATATTGATGTTTTATAAAAAGTAACCTGATTTACAATAGTCCTGTATATAGATACTTCATCTTATTTCCCTGTATAGCCTTTTTTATGTCTATCTTTACAACATATCATTTATAACGATACAGCGATTATGTATTTTCCTATACAGTAGTCTTGTATTATCCTTACAATACCTGTTGTAAACCAAATACAACACCTCATTAATTATCTATACAACTATTCAATGGTTATTCTTACAGATGTCCTGTAAAGCCTTGAATTTACTGGTTTTCTGTATAGCTAAAATAAATCATTTAAGCCAAAGCACAGTATCTTATCATGTAATGACTGCATTTCCATTAATGCTACCATACAATCATTTTCGCTATAATATTCTGAATAGAAATCATCATCTGTATCAAGCTTTCCACAAGCTATTTCATATGCTGCTTCAAATGCATGATACATAATATTATTTGATTCCTTCAAATCCATTACTTCATTATAATGCTCTTCAAATGCTTCTGTATCATCCAAATCTTCAGATACCAGTTACAGACAATCAGCAACCTTATTTCTAAATTCATAATAGTTATCTTTCAGATCTTCTAATGGCGGCTCCTTTCCAAATAATGTAATAAATAGTTTACAATTTGAGTTTTTACATCCTTCTGTCCAAGTTTCTAAATCAGGCATCTTAATTCCTCCTTATTCAATTTTATAACTGTTGTTCTCTGTTTGTGCTCGCATGTTAACTCTCTTATTACTTTTTGTAAAGTAAATTTATACATAAATAGAAAAGAACCGACTAACCATTCAGGTTATGTCAGTTCCCAATAAGCATTTTCCCTTATATTCATCAAATGCTTTTTCTAATTTTCGATAATCGCAATGATACTTTAAAACTTTATTTTTTGAAATCTGTTTATCATATATTTTTGTAGCTTTCTTCTCTATTTCATCTGCTATTTCTGTTAAAAAATTATATTCTTTAATCATCAAAAATGTTCTCTGATTATCGCTCCTCGACATACTGCTACTTATATCAAATTTTACTTTCTGATATACACTTTCGTCAACAGGAAACATCTTGCGTAAATCTAAAACAGATAAAACTCTTTGTCTATAATCTTTCCGCTTGTCTTTATCTATTTTTTTCAAAATATCCTGATTTTTTATTTCCACAATAACATCATCTGATTTTACTGGATCTTCTGTAATATCAATTACCTCATAAATTCTATACCAACTTGCAGTAACATCCGCCCAATCCTTATGTTTATCTTTCCCTGAAGTTAAAGGTATTACATATTCTCTGCCATCATTATTCAATAATATTCCTAAATGTGGTTTTAATTTGTAATTTGGATCATTTTTATCAAAATAGATTTCAGGCTCTATTTCATGTAAATATTCTAAATATTTAATATCTATGTATACAAATTGTACTTTATCAAACTTCATATGTGTCTGCTCATCTTTCTATTTTCATTGGAATACACAAAACTACTGATACAAAAAATGGGAAGCTAACGCTTCCCTTTATCGTTCCACACTTCAACGCCTTTGGCAGTGGCACGCCAACCTATATCGTTCTGCATTTCAACGTCTTTGGTAGCAGCACACCAACCTATATTGTTCCACACTTCAACGCCTTCGGTAGTGGCACACCAAAACTCAACCATCATTGTCTTTAATATAACCATTATACCAAACACAACAATTCTTTGTATAATCATAATATGACAGAAAAACTATTTTGTCAATGTTTTTTTCCCGCCTATTAGCTTAACCATATTTAATCGCAACTATACATTTATACTTCTTCTGGCATCCTAAATGCCAGTGTTTCTAACAAAGCGCAAAAAAATCTTATACAATATTGTAACTCAGACCACAAACCAATTTTCCGATCCATATAAGCATGAATACAATTTCTATTCTTTTGTATACTTCTTAATACTTCTATATCATCCTGATCCAGTATTCTGTTTATCTCATAAAAGGAAATTATTTCATCTAACATTACTTTTTCTATTGGGTGGATTTTTACGTGATATTTAATTTCATCACGTACAGCTTCCTTTATTGAACGAACATATTCTCTTTTTATTTTTCCTTCTTCCATCAAATTATTGAGAGTGTCAAAAACAGCATTTTTCACTTCATTTTCAGAAAATTCTTCCCATTGTTGCCAATTGGCACTTTGGTAATCTTGAATATATATTGATAAAAATATCTGTAGTGCAACTTCAGTTGCTGCCCCTAACAATATCCAAGATTTCATCTTTAGACCACTTACAGCATTACCTTCTAAATCTTCATATGTATAGTAAAATATGTCCTCCATATTCTCGGAGAGTGCATCTATAACCGCCTCGAATCGTTGCATACTTTTTTCATTTACTAATTTTTGTACAATAATATTACTTGACTGATTTGCTAAAATAAGTGCCTTCTGCACAAATTTATCTGAAACTTCTATAAGATAGGACTTCATATCTTCCCATCCCATATCTATTTCTCCATCCCAAATATAATCTTTCATACTCTACCTCTAATGTTCTGGTGCACAATCTATGCAGAAACCATTTCCTCCATCATTTTCAAATGATATTGGTCTTCCACAATCTGGACAAGTTGTATAAGGTTTATCTCCTGTATACTCTTCCTCATCCCAATCGTCCACCGTATTTCTTGTTTCGTCTCTTTTAAGCAGAGTCCAGTCATTCATTAAAATAACTGTTTCCTTCGGAATAAATATAGTTTCAGGTTCAACAGTAATATTTAAAATAGACTCATCAAATTCCTCTAATAATTCATTAAATTCATTAACTTTCTCTTTTATTGCTTTCTCATCCAGTTCACCAATATTTAATGTCATTGTGGCTTCAAATGAAACTCCATGGCATTCTTTATATTCAACGAATTCTTCCCATAAATATCTATCTTCGTCATCATCATAGAATGAATTATCTTCGTCTCTTTCTGTATATTCTACACAAATTTTTGCTGACATTTCTAATGTAACCTCTGCCGTTCCTTCATCTGTGACGTCAATATACCCTACTTCATGATTCACATATTCAACATCATCAATATCAAAAACATCATAGAAATCCTCTATATTGCAATTTGCTGAATATATTTGATCTACAATATGCTTTTGTATAAAATCATCAAATGCTCCACTCTCTATTTCTTTATTAATAGCAACAGCCAAATATTCCGTATGTAAAATAATATAGTTTATAAATTTATTTAGGTTATCAAAAGGAACTATTGATTTTTCATTCCTAAATGATTTTCTTACTCCCTTATCCACTGCCACTACAAATAATTTTTCCGCAAGCTCATTTTCCTTTATAATTTCAAAATAATCACGAATAGATTCTATTGTTATTGCATCTTTAAATTCATTTGGTTTTTTATTCTCAAACGGCAATAATCTCTTAAAATAATTATCTAAAATGGCATCTACATTTACACTTTTTGTTGGAATTTTAATAGCACAACATGACTTTAAATAATCATCCCATGCTTTCCACTGCTGCCCAATTAACTTCTGTTCATTAAGTAAATCCAAATGTCCACCCCATTCCTTAACATTCCTAAAAGGTGCAAACCCTTTGTTTTTTACAGCAGCATTGTATTCTCCGACAGCTTCTTTTATATAACTTTCAATGTGTTGCTTTACTTCCCTATATATTACTTCATTATATAACAATACTACCTTTCCTGTTTTTGTCATATCTTTTAGTTTAGTAAATTTACCATTTTCAAATGAAAAATTACTTTCTTCATAAATATTTGTATCTAAAAACACATAATATGCCATACTACTCCCCCTGTAAACTATATTTTTCCGATAAAAAATTTGGAATTTCCTCCATCTTTACTGGTTCATATTCTTCTAAAATACTATCAATATCCATATAACCAAAATTAGGTAACCCGTTTAATTCTCTACTAAGCTTTTTCAGGTTTTCATCTGTTTCTATCTTTTCCTGTATTCTTTTAGAGAAAAAATAATTTTCCGTATAGGCAAACATTATATAATTTATATACATTAATTTTTTTTCTTCTGAAATGCTATTCAATTGATGTCTTAACTTTTTATAATTTTTTTCTTTTCTATGACAAAATAATAATACTACTGTCTCATTCTCAATTGGGAAAATACATAAATGCACATTTTGTATCCTATAATTCGGATCTTCACTATATACATCATTTACAATATCCCCATTCATATCCTTATATATTGCAATGGGTGACTGCGCCGCCACAGGTGTAACATAAGGAAGTTTTTTCCAATATAAGATTTGGAAACATCCAGATTTTTTTTCATCACTTATTTCTTTGTAAAATCTAAAATCCTCTAAATATTCTTTTGTATCTAATCCTTGAACTTCATCCAAAATTTCCTTGTTTTCAAATACATTGCTTTCTCTCTGTATAATGTTAAAAATTTCTTTTTCTTCGCCTCGTTTACTAAGCATTAACAACATATTCTTCATTGCAATCTCTGCCAACATATTATCAGACGGATAATTTATCAATGCATCTCTATTTTCGTAATCTTGAAATAGTATTCCATCACACTTTCTACATATAAAGTGAAATGTACCCGCATTATTAATTCCCTTTTCTATATCCAATACTTCTACTCCCACCAATGCATTAGAATGGAGTAATTTTCCATCTTCTGCAATTGTTTTTAATATCATTTGTGGAATTAAATGGGAATTGCAAAAGCTTGTCTGTGCTTCCCCACACACAATACATTTGTCTGGTTTTGCTGTATTTTTTGCCCTTTTTAATATATTAGCGATCTTTTTTCTTTGTTCTATATTATCCATTCTTCTATATCTCCAAGCATATTATATGTTTTGTATTATCCCTGACATCTGTCCTAAATATGGCAATATTGCAATTAATGCATCTGCCCCTTTATCCGCTAAGAATTTTAATACTCCTACTATTTTTTCCCTTGCCTTTTCCCTTTTGCCACTCCTCACTGCTGCATCTATTCCAGATAATTTATCTTCTAACTCTTCCTTTTCCTCTTTTGTCACTATTTTATCTGGTATCTGATTAATGATTTCTATTGCCTGATCCAATGTGATATTTATATTAATATTATTAGAATTATTGGCATTAGCAGACACGTTAATATTTCCCTGATTTAATCTCGCTAATTCCAATTCATCTTTCCGTTTCTGTTCTTCCAGCTCCAAATTATCTTTATAATTAATCAATTTGGCTTTTATTTTATCCATGTCACCATCATAATCAATTTTATGCCCCTCTCTATGTCGACGGACATACGAATCTAAGCCACTTGACATATTGCTTATTTCGCTTCCATACACACCAATTACTTCTCTCAAAAAGTTTATTTTTTCATTGATGCTAATATTTTTCTCACTGCACAAATCAATATATTTTTCGAGATTTTCTATCTTTCCCATATCCGTACTTTCCTACTTACTTTTGTATTCTTTCTATAATTATATACCCAATAACTTTACTGAACAACAAAAAAAGACAGCCGAAGCTGTCGAATTTTAGACGCTATTAATTTATTTCAATTTTAAATCTATCCAGTCATAGATACTTGCAAATAAGCTCATTTTTCTTGTCTGTGTCATTGTAAACATCACTTCTACTTTATGATCAACTTTTACATTTAAAAAATTATATTTTGTTACTGGTGTTATTGATACACCATCAATTTTTAAGCTACTTGTTGTATAGCCATCTGCTGGTACGATGAATACTGATGTACTGTCAGCATATTCAACTTTACTACTATTTGATAATACACCGCTTCCATTTTCACTTATTGTTATTGTATAAACATTTTTTTCAAATACTGCTGTATACGCTTTATTTCCAGTAGAACCTTTTGATACACTAACTGATTTTTGTGGTGCTGTGCCATTACTTCCTGTCCACCCAGTAAATGTATAGCCTGCTTTTGTCGGACTGTTTAATGTAAATGTAGCTGTTTCTATATTGTAAGACGTTTTATTGCTTGCGGTGCCACCATTTAAATTGTAAGAAATCGTATAGTCAATAGGTGTCCAACGCGCATAAAATATTGTATCTGCTGCAATATCTACTGTAGATGTAGACGTTATTTTATTTCCACCTGTTTTGGCATCATACCAGCCTGCAAACGTATATCCTGTTCTGGTTGCAGTTGGTAATGTTCCATATGTCTTTGTGGATGTTACTGTCTTACTGCTACTTCCAGATAATGTACCACCATTTGCATTAAATGTTGCTATATAATGTGCTAATGTTGCTTTACCTGTTATAGAAGCAAATCTTGAATCAGCTTGACTAAGAGAAAAGAACCCGTATGAACCCGACTCGATTGGTGATGTATCTGTATAATTTATATATAATGTCCCATCTACATATACTTTTATGTTTTTTCCACTTGTGACAATTCTTACTGTTCTATATGCTGAACGTGTCCAATACAAATCACTTACACCAACACACTTGGTAAGATTTGTATATGAAAACTGTTGACCATTCAATTTATATAAGAACATCTTTTTTCCCATTCATATCGATACCAAGGGCAATGTAAACCGCACGTTTTACAATACGTCCTTCACTGCGGACATGATAATGGATTGCATCCATAAATACTACAGCATACACTTCTTCCAGAGGGCGTTCCTGCCATTCTTTTACAATCGGCAGGATTTTGTCTGTGATCCGGCTGATTGTGCTGTCAGAAATATCAATATCGTATAATTCACGCATATGGGATTCAATGTCTCCAGTTGTCATTCCCTTGGCATACATGGAAAGTATTTTTTCTTCCATGTCCTGAGTTACGGAATTCTGATATTTTTTAATCAGCTGAGGTTCATAATCCCCATTACGATCCCTTGGGATTGCCACATCCATATCTCCATAACTGGTGTGCATGGTTTTGCTGGAATGTCCATTTCTACTATTGTCTGTTTCTTTGTTTCGATAGTCATACTTGGAATACCCTAATTCTTCATCCAGTTCTTCATCCAAAGCACCTTCCAAAATGACAGACATCATGTCACGCATGATGCTGTTAACATCGGTGCCATCTTTGATGCTGATATCATTATTTTTCAGATAGTCACGCATCATTTCTCTCATTGCTGCTTTTTGTGGGCTGTCTTTTCTTCTTGCCATAAAAATAACCTCCAAACTGAGTAATTTTATCTTACATCAGTTTGGAGGTTTACACAAACTTTAGGATACTCCCCGGATGTTGCCACATTGGACAGCAAATACAAAAATGCAATTCCACTCGGAATTACACTGACAAATGTAAGTACAGCAGCTTCTGGACTTGCAGTTCCGGTTACAATTACAATCCCTGTTCCAAGGGGAATCGATATCAGTAAACTTGTTATTTTACATATGAATGCTGACGGTACAGTCAATGAAAATTTTTCGAATGGAAATGGATATTCATATGATCTTAATAGCCGTACCATTACTTTCACAGTAACTCATTTTAGTACATTCATTTTTGCGGAAGCAGACGATACAAGCACGACACCGGAAAACCCGACAACACCAGCAAATCCGACGACACCGGGAAGCTCTGTGACAAATCCGACAACAACAGCAGAACCAGCACAGAGTCAGGCAACAGCACAGAGTCAGGCAACAGAGACGGACAATACAGCTTCTGCAACAGCAGAGACCGTGACATCTTCTCCAAAAACAGGGGATAACGGCAGTATGGCAGTATTATGGGTATTATTTGCCGGCTGCGCGATTACAGCATTCTGTTATGCGAAAAAAAGAGTAAGAAGATAATTATCAAATTTAAGTGATTGAAAAGCCTTTGTGGAAAGAATTTTCTGCAAAGGCTTTTTAAATTTACTTGAAGAAAAGTGGCGGCTTCTATATAATCTAAGAGTGTATTCGAGAAAAATATCTATGTTTATATAGAAGAAAAAACAGGAAGAGGACATACGAATGATACAGTTTACCGGATATGATTTATTGTGGCTATTTGCACCGGAAATTTTCCAACCGTGGGCTGGTAAATGGCCCGTTATGTATCCTGTACGGTGTGGGAGCTGTTGCAATGTCTGTGGGCTTGCAGGAACTGACCGGGCTATGGCTCTTTTTATTTGCATCCCTGTATGCAGCAGTTACAGAGTTCGTCGCTGGAAAGTTAATTGAGAGGTTTTATCATAAACGCTGGTGGGATTATAGTAAGAGTAAATGGAACTTAGACGGTTACATCTGTCTCCCGGTTTCACTGATAAAAGGTGCATTGGGTTATGTTGTGGTGAAGTATGCCAACCGGTG
>OGML01002468.1_pt1 | contig 12996 bp, 10 predicted proteins | sample 1572951 | NCBI WGS metagenome assembly OGML01 (sample SAMEA2581883, study PRJEB24529) | metagenome | biome: Human gut stool | place: China | collected 2011 | reverse complement strand
GCCTTCTTCCTGTGCGATCTTGGCGATAACCGGAGCGGCACCCGTACCGGTGCCGCCGCCCATACCGGCAGTAATAAAGAGCAGATGAGCGCCGGACACCGCATCACGGATTTTTTCAGTGGAATCAATAGCGGCCTTCTCGCCAACCTGAGGATTCGCCCCGGCACCGAGCCCGCTTTCACCGAGCTGCAGAAGCACATGGGCTTTGTTCATGGCAAGAGCCTGATGATCGGTGTTGGCGGCAATAAATTCAATACCGTCAGCCCCCTGATCCACCATATACTGGACAGCGTTTCCACCGCCGCCACCCACGCCGATCACTTTGATCACCGTGTTGCGCGGATCCTTACCCAGCATTTCAAAACTACTCATTGCCCTTCTCCGTGATACTGCCGAACGGGTAACGCTGCCCAAAGCCTTGTCGGCCCGCGTTACCCTCGCTGTGTGTTGTTTCTTCCGATCTTAAAGGCGTCGTCAGAGTTTAGTATATTTTGCCCCATTCTCGGGGTTTATTGCTTAATAATTTCCGATAAACCAGTGCTTGATGGTCGAGAAAAAGCCCTTCCTCAGACGCTTCTGACCTTTTTCCTCGGAATGCCGGCCTTTCTGCTCGATGTGAGCCGCTTCTTTCAGGAGCCCGGCGACCACTGACCATGCGGGAGAATTCCCCGCGCCGCCGAGGCTCGCGACAATATCCGGAGCTCCGATGCGGCAGTTGTGCTCAAACACATCTTCGGCAAGTTTCAGGAAACCTTCAGTCTGAGTCACGCCCCCGGTGAGCACAATACCCGCCGGAATCATCTGATCGAACTTGGACGACTGGAGCCGCTCCTTCACAAAGGAGAGGATTTCCTCAAGCCGGGCCTGCACCACTTCGGCAAGCTTCTCCTGAGCGATCACCTCAATCGCGTCTCCCGGCCGGGTATTCCGACGGATATCGGAGAGATCCACAACGTCAGCGCCCGTGAATTTTGTCGGATCCGCGCTGCCGTACTTCAGCTTGATTCTCTCAGCCTCTTCCTCATTCAGCTGGAAAAGCGCCGCGATATCATGCGTCACCGCGAGACCGCCCACCGGAATAATGTCGGTGTACCAGGGCTTGTTGCCGCTGTAAACCGTGACATCCACCGTGCCGGCGCCGATATCGATCAGGCAGACGCCGAGCTCTTTCTCCGACTCCGTCAGCACCGCGTCAGCCGCGGCCCAGACCGGAATCTGCCAGTGTTTCACCTCGACACCGCTCCGCCTCACACAGCGGAAGAGGTTTGTCGCCGTGGTCGGAAGACCGCAGGCGAGATGCGCGGTTGCCTCCAGACGCTTCCCGGACATTCCCACGGGGTTCAGGATCCCGGCCTCTCCATCCACAGAGTACCCGAGGACCTGCATCTTCAGGACTTTGGCGTCTCCCTGGAGCGCGACCGCGCCGGCATGCTCCGTCGCCGCGTCGAGCTCTTCCTGCCCGATCTCAGTCCCGCGCACCGGAGTCGCCCCCGTGTTATTGAAGAATCGGAGACGGGGATCCTCACAGGCTGTATAGACCTCTGAGATATGGAGACCGGAAGTCCGCTCTGCCTCATCAAACGCCGCCCGGATGGAACCTACGGCGGCATTGATGTCGATCACGACACCGTTTCGGATGCCGGCAGACGGCGCGGAACCGAGGCCGCAGATCTTCACGACCCCGTCGGAACCGGGTTCAGCCACGATCACGGCTACCTTGCTGCTGCCTACATCAAGTGCTACCAGTAAATTGTTGTTGTCCATAACAGATCCGCTTATACAGACGGCCCCTTTCGTGTCGTTCCTGCGCGATCCGCGCCGGCGGGTCCTGGCCCGGCTGCCGCCGCTGGCTTCGCGCTGCCCGCCGCCGTACCCGGGGCAGACGGCTGCGCATCAGTCTTCGGCCGCTCACGCGGCAGTGTGGCTGCAAAGGCGTTGACGTAACGGGCATCGATCGATCCGGGAGGTCCTCCCATCATGCGCGAGACTTCCTGATAGTGCGCGGCAACCAGTTCCAGCCTGTCCTGCACGCGGCTGTCCCGCGTATTGCGCCCGAGCTCAATCTTGGTCGACGGGATGTCGCCGCCCTCAATCACAACAGACCAGGAGCCGCGGTCCGTGACCGACAGGTCCCGGATCTTCGCGCCGAGTTTTTCCACTGTGACGGAAAGCGGTCCGTACATCTCCACCACTTCGTGTGCCATGGCATCAGGCCCCGAGAAGGACGGGAGTCCCTGAGCCTCCGGCGTATCCAGATTCTTCAGGGCGAAAATCTCTCCCCTATCGGAAATCAGACGCGTTCCGCCCCAGATCGCAATGGGGCGGCGCTTTTCGATTTCAACCCTGATCGTATCAGGCCAGAGCCGCTCAACCTTTGCGGACGCCACCCACGGCACCTCTTCAACCGCCGCCCGCATCGGATCGAGATCCGCGAAGAAGTAGTTGCCGTTCAGCTTCTCCCAGAGCGTTTTTTCGAGCGCCCCGACGTTCGTAAAGGACGTATCCCCCGTCACTTCAATATGGTGAATATCAAAGTACGGCTGATGAACGACGTGGCGGATGCCGAGTCCGGCAAGCACGAGAAAGCAGATGAGCGCGAGAAGCCCGGCTCCCCGTCTCACTTTTCCGGATGCATTGGCCTGAGTCATGACGATCCGCCTCTCTTCCTGTCTCAGACCGCGTGGTCCAGACGGGCTTCAGACGCCACCTGGAGCACGAGCTCTTCGTACGGGATACCGACCGCGCGGGCCGCCATCGGGACGAGAGAATGCGGCGTCATGCCAGGGTTCGTATTGATTTCAAGGAGATAGAAGCGGCCGGAAGGCTCCATCATGAGATCGATACGGCCCCAGCCCCGGGCTCCGATCACGCGGTAAGCCTTTTCAACCGTTTCCGCCATGGCGCGCGCCGTCTCCTCGGGGAGATCAGCGGGGCAGGCATAGCGGACTTCGTTCCCCTGATACTTGTTCACGCTGTTGTAGTCGCCGTTCGGCGCCATGATTTCAATGATGGGAAGCGCTTTCGCGTTTTTCCCTTCGCCGAGCACGGCGCAGGTGAATTCACGGCCGTGGATACGGCGTTCAACGACGAGGTCATCCTCCACCGCAAGCGACCGGCGGATCGCGTCAGCAAGCGTCTCCTCAGTGGCGTCCTCAAGCTTCTCAACGCCAAAGGAGCTGCCGTCCTTATTCGGCTTCACGACGAGACTCCGGCCAAGACGGCGGATGATTTCCGCGGCTTCTGACGGAGCCGACACCTGAAAACCTTCCGGCACGGGCAGCCCCGCATTCTCCCAGAGATTGCAGGTTGCCTGTTTATCGATGCCGATCGCGCTCGCGAGAACGCCGGAACCGGTGTACGGGATCTGCATCCACTCGAGCACACCCTGGATCGTTCCGTCCTCGCCGCCGAGACCGTGAAGCATATTGAAGGCGCGGTCATAGCCGCCGAGCGCGAGTTCAGAGAGCGGCTGCTTGCCGGGGTCAAACGCCTCAGCGTTCACGCCCTGGGAGCGGAGCGCATTCAGCACCCCGGTGCCGCTCGAAATGGAAACCTCGCGTTCGCTCGACTTCCCGCCCATGAGGACTGCAACTTTCCCCAGATCCTTCGCCGCCATCATGCGCGGTCTCCTTCATTCTTAGACAGTTCCGTAACCTTCGATGCCACGTGTCCGATAGACCCGGCACCGAGCGTGATCACCACGTCGCCGTCCCGCACCACCTTCAGGATAGCGGCCGGCACATCGTCCACACGCTGTTCATAAATCAGATCCGCGCCGCCGGCGAGCCGGATAGCACGGGCAAGCGACCGGCCGTCCGCGCCGAAGATCGGCGCTTCACCTGCCGGATACACTTCCGTCAGCACCACAACCTGCGCCTCATGCGAGAGCAGGTGCACAAAATCCTCAAAGCAGTCGCGGGTACGCGTATAGCGGTGCGGCTGGAAAGCCACCACAATGCGGTGTCCCGGGAAAGCGCCGCGCGCGGCGGCCAGTGTCGCCGCCATTTCGTGCGGATGATGACCGTAGTCATCCACGAGGCGGAACGTGCCGCCGCCGTTTTCCGCCGGCACCGGCAGGTCACCGTACTGGGCGAAGCGCCGGCCGACACCCTTGAATGTCAGGAGACCCTTCTGGATCGCGTCATCCGACACGCCGACAAGCGTCGCCACCGTGATCGCGGCAAGCGAATTCACGACGTTATGGACACCGGTCAGATTGAGCACCACGGGGAGCGGGGCGTAGCCCGGGCGAAGCACCGTGTACTTCATCTGAAGCCCGCAGGCTTCCACGTCCACCGCCCTCACCTGAGCCTCTTCCGAGAGACCGTAGGAAATCACGCGCTTCGTGATCTGAGGAATGATGGAGCGGGTGTTCTCATCGTCATAGCAGAGCACCGCGACGCCGTAGAACGGCAGCCGTTCGATAAACATCGTGAAGGCCTGCTTCAGACGCTCGAAATCGTGCCCGTAGGTGTCCATGTGGTCCTGGTCAATATTCGTGATGACCGAGAGCACCGGAGAAAGATTGAGGAACGAGGCGTCAGACTAGTCCGCTTCCGCGACGAGGTACTCACCGGTTCCGAGGCGGGCGTTCGTGCCGGCCTGCATCAGCTTGCCGCCGATCACAAATGTCGGATCAAGGCCGCCCGCCGTAATCAGCGTCGTCGTAAGCGACGTCGTCGTAGTCTTGCCGTGCGTGCCGGCAATCGCGATGCCCTTTCTGAGGCGCATCAGTTCCGCGAGCATCACGGCGCGCGGAACGACCGGGATATGCTGGGCGCGGGCTTCCACCACTTCGGGGTTCTCTTCATGAACTGCGGAGGAAATCACAACTGCGTCGGCTCCGGCGACGTGAGACGCGTCGTGGCCGAGCCAGATCGTCGCGCCCATCTCAGCAAGATGCCGCGTCGTATCGCTTTCAGCGATATCCGACCCGGTCACGTGATAGCCGAGATTCATCATCACTTCGGCAATGCCGCTCATGCCAACACCGCCGATACCGACGAAATGCACGTTCTTAACAACAAATTTCCAGGCCATCAGGACACCCTAAAAGTACGGTCCGCACGGGACTCGATCATATCGGCCACAGCTGAGGCCGCATTGGAATGAGACAGTTTTCTCGCGGCTTCCGCCATGGAGAGCAGCTGCGCGCGGTCGATCGACGCGAGCACGGCGGAAAGCCGCTCCGGCGTGAGCGTATCCTGCCGGAGGCAGCGCGAAGCACCGTTCTGCTCCATAAAGAGAGCGTTCTGCAGCTGGTGAGACGTCGTCTTCACAACGAGCGGCACAAGAAGAGAAGCAGCGCCCGCTGAGCAGATTTCGGACACACTCGTCGCGCCGGCGCGGCAGAGCACAAGGTCAGACCACGTATAGGCTGCCGCCATGTCTTCAATGAAAGGCTGCACCGCGGCCTCGACTCCGGCTTCGGCGTAGAGCGCCTTCACCTCATCGACCGCTTTGAAGCCGCACTGATGAATTATCTCAGGTCTCGAATCCGAGGGCAGCAGGGAGATAGCCTTCGGGAGCAGGTGGTTCAGGAACCGGGCGCCAAGCGACCCGCCGAAAACCAGCAGGCGCAGCCTGCCGCCGCGGCCCGCGAAACGCTCAGACGGAGGATCAATCTTCGTGATTTCCTGCCGGACCGGATTTCCGGTGACAACCGCCTTTTTGCCGCCCCGCTCCGCCGCTTCGCCCTCAAACCCGCAGGCCAGCGCGTCAATAAAGGGCAGCACCAGGCGCACCGAGAGCAGGCTCGCCGCGTCACAGTTCATCACCACCGCCGGGATCCCCATGCGGTGAGCCGCAATCGCGGACGGCACAGCGATATAGCCGCCGGTCGAAAAGAACGCCGTCGCGCGGCGCTTCTGCAGAATCGCTTTCGCGGCAGGAAACGCCTTCGCGAGCTTCACCGCTCCGGAAACCGCTCCCGCGAGACCATGCCCGCGGACGCCGGAAAAGTCCACGGCGTCAAATTCGATTCCCTTCTTCGACACCAGCATCTTTTCCATGCCGGCCTCCGTCCCGAGCCAGGAAACCTCCCAGCCCCGGGCAATCATTTCCGCCGCAACCGCAAGCCCCGGCATCACATGTCCGCCGGTACCCGCAGCCGCAATCACCAGATGTTTGTCCGATCCCATTTCTTTCCTAAAATCCCTTCAACAAGCACGCAGACGCCGGCGTCCGCCGCATCAGACGTAGCCGCCGTGCATCTGGACCCGGTTCTCGTGATCCACCCGCAGCAGCAGCGCAATTCCGCAGAGCGTCGCGACGATGGCAGATCCGCCGTAGCTCATGAGAGGAAGCGTAAGGCCCTTGGTCGGCATCAGGCCCGTGGCCACCGCCACGTTGATGCAGACCTGAACTCCGATCCAGATGCCGATACCCTGCGCAACCAGACCCGAAAAAATGTTGTCCATCTTAACCGCAATACGGCCGATTTCAAACGCACTCCGGATAAGTCTGTAGTAAAGGAATAGCACAATCACGACGCCCACAAAACCGAGCTCTTCGCCGATCACGGCAAAAATGAAGTCCGTGTGCGCTTCCGGCAGGTAGTTAAGTTTTTCAACCGACGCACCGAGACCCGCGCCGAAAATTTCGCCGCGGCCGAACGCGATGAGGGAATGTGAGAGCTGATAGGCCTTGCCGAGCACGTTCTCTTCATTCCAGGGATCCAGGTACGCGGTCACGCGGCCGAGTCGCCACGGTGTCGCGATAATCATGCCGACACCCATCGTGATAACCATCGATCCCACGACACCGAGAATCACGTACGAGATGCCGCCCAGGAACAGAATTCCCATGATGATCGCGAGCACCACCACTGTCGCGCCAAGGTCAGGCTGCAGCGCGAGAAGCGCTGTGACGATACCCATCACAGCAAGCATCGGGATGAAGCCCTTCCGGAAAGAGTGCATGTACTCCTGCCGCGTCACGGTGAACCACGACGTGAAGATGACAGCGGCGAGCTTTGTCACCTCCGACACCTGAAGATTGAATACCGGGAACCGGATCCATCGTCTTGAGCCATTCACGCTGACACCGATCCCCGGCACCAGCACGAGAATGAGAAGAATCACCGAGATGATGCCGATCGGCTTCGCCATCTTTTCCCAGACCCGCATCGGAACGTGGTACACGAAGAACGCCGCTATGGCGCCGACCACAAGGGCCGCGATGTGGCGGATCAGAAAGTAAGTGGATGTTGTGCCGTACTTCGGCGAGTCGGCAAGCGACACCGAGGCCGAGTAGACCATGACCGTGCCGATGCCGATCAGTATGCACACCGTCGCGATCACCACCCAGTCAAAATCGAGTGATGATCCGCGGTAGTTTGAGCCCGGACGGGGCGCCTTCACTTCCTTCGGATAGATGACCTCAAACGCGAGCGGGTCCGAATCACTCTTCTTCCGATGGAATCGCTGCCGGAGTTTATCTAGCACTTGGAGGCAGCCTCCTCGGCGATCTTCGCGGCTTCGCTGCGGAACACTTCAGCGCGCACGGCGTAGTTCGGGAACATATCCCAGCTCGCGCAGGCAGGTGAAAGCATCACGGCGTCGCCAGGCTTTGCCATCGCGAACGCCTTCCGGGTCGCCTCTTCCACGGTTGCCGCGGATTCAAGCGGAACGCCGGACGAACGGATCGCGTCAGCGATCTTTCCTCCGTCCCGCCCATAGGTCACCGCGCCGCGGGCATAGGTCCGGATCGCGGGTTCCAGCGGACCGAAGTCCTGCCCCTTTCCGTCGCCGCCCAGCAGCACAACGATCTTCTGACCGGCTTCACCGAGTCCCTTAAGGCCGGCGGCGGTCGCGCCGACATCCGTGCCCTTCGAGTCATCGATAAAATCGACACCCGACGCGGTGAGGACAAACTGCGTGCGGTGCGGCTCACCCTCATAATGCGCGAGCACCTGAAGAGCCTTCCCTTCAGCGGCGCCGGCCGCGCGGGCGAGCGCGAGGCTCGTGAGCGCGTTCATGGCGTTATGGACGCCGCGGATCTTAAGCGCGCCCGCGGGCATCAGGTACTGAAGCCGTACGCCGTCGTCAGCGGCTTCCGCCGTGGCAAGCCACTTCACGCCGTCACGCTCCGCGATCCCCCATTCACCCGGCGCTTTCGGAGCGTCGCTCCCGAAGGTTTCCGTTTTTTCACCCGGAAGCGCGCTGCCAGCCGAAAGCGGATCCTCGCGGTTCAGCACCGCGAGTGTCTCAGGCTTCAGGATCCGGCGCTTCGCGTTCAGATAAGCGTCGAAATTTCCGTGCCAGTCAATATGGTCCTCGGTGACATTCGTGATCGCCGCGGCGTCGCAGAAAAGGCTCTCCGTCGTCTGAAGCTGGAAGCTTGAGAGTTCAAGCACCCAGGCGTCGGGAAGGGTCCCTGCCTTATCGTGCTCGGTGAGCTCCGTCACGGCGTTCGGGCCAATGTTGCCTGCAGCCACCGCGCTCACGCCGCCCGCGTTCAGCATCTTCGCGGTGAGTGAGGTCGTGGTCGTCTTTCCGTTTGTGCCGGTGATGCCGATCACCTTCGGGTGATAGCCCTTCTCCTCCCGGAGACGGGCAAGCTCGCGTGCGAAAAGCTCAATTTCGCCAACCACTTCGACTCCGAGTCTCTTCGCTTCGGAGACGATTGGCGCGGCGTCAGAGAATTCAGGGGAAAGCCCCGGAGAAATCATGACAAGCGACGTGCCTTCGACCGCAGCAGGATCGAGCGCACCGCCCGTGAACGAAATCTCAGGATGCTCCTTCAGCCGGGCGAGGAGCGAAGGCTCCCTGCGGGTATCCATCACACGGACGCTCCATCCACGCTCCGCCAGATAAAGGGCGGACGCGTATCCCGACGTTCCCAGACCGAGAACCAGTGCCTTTTTGCTTTCCATTTTCTTTCTCCACCGCCGCAGCCCGGCAGGCATCAGCGGATTTTAAGCGTGGCGAGTCCGACAAGAACCAGAATCATCGTGATGATCCAGAAACGGGTCACCACCTGCGTTTCGCTCCAGCCCTTCAGTTCGAAGTGGTGATGGATCGGCGCCATAAGGAAGATCCGCTTGCCATGCGTGCGCTTGTAGTACGTGGTCTGGATCATGACGGAGAGCGTCTCCACCACGAAGACACCGCCCATGATGGCGAGCACGAGTTCCTGACGCACGATCACAGCGATGACGCCAAGCGCGCCGCCGAGCGCGAGCGCGCCGACGTCACCCATGAAGACCTCAGCCGGGTGGCAGTTGAACCACAGGAAGGCGAGACCCGCCCCAGCCATCGCGCCGCAGAACACCACAAGTTCTCCGGCTCCCGGAATGTAGTGGAAGAGGAGGTAGGACGCGAAGTCCGGGCGGCCCACGCAGTAGGCGAAGATGCCAAGCGCCGAACCCACCATTACGCAGGGGAGCACCGCAAGGCCATCCAGGCCGTCAGTGAGATTCACGGCGTTACTCGTCCCCACGAGAACGAAGTACGTGAGGATGATGAAGCCGAGCATGCCGAACGGGAACGAAATCTGACGGAAGAACGGGATCGTGAAGTCGAGTTTCCCGCTCACCGGGAGCGTGAATCCGGACCGGACCCACTCCCACATCAGGGAGAAGGTCGAGGTGTCAGCCGGCGCCTGAATGGCGAACGACAGATACACCGCGACGATGATGCCGATCAGGGACTGCCAGCCGAACTTCTCGCGGGCGCTCATGCCGTGCGGGTCGTGGTTCACGACCTTGCGGTAATCGTCCGCCCAGCCGATCCAGCCGTAACCGAGGGTCACCAGGAGCACCACCCAGATATAGCGGTTTGAGAGATCCACCCAGAGCAGCGTGGAAATCGCGATCGAGGCAAGAATCAGGATGCCGCCCATCGTCGGAGTCCCATCCTTCTTCAGGTGGGACTTCGGGCCGTCCGTACGGACCGCCTGTCCGAAATGCAGCTTCTTCAGCTCCCGGATCGTGAAGGGCCCGAAAGCGAGCCCGATCACGAGAGCGGTGAGCGCCGCGAGCACGGCGCGCAGCGACAGGTAGTCAAAAACGGCAAATGCCCGGACGTACCCGGACAGCCAGTGAAACAGAGACAAAAGCATTTTTTTATTCCGAAACTGCAGCGTCTGAAAGGGCCTCTAGGACAGCCTTCATCACACGGTCAAAGTGCATGAAGTTAGAGGCCTTCACGAGCACCGTGCCCGCCTCCATCCCGCGCACCGTCTCCGCCGCCTCGCGGCAGAGGGTGTCAAGGTCCGCATAATGCCGGGCGCCGCTGCCAAACGCGCTGCACGCGTTCTGCATCAGGTCTCCGCAGGCGAGGAGCGTACCCACGCCCTTCTCCTTCGCGTAGAGGCCGATTTCCTGATGGAACTCAGCTCCCCGGGTTCCCACTTCGCCCATGTCGCCCGCAATCAGCACGAGCGGGCCGCGGCTTGAGGTGAGAACGTCGATTCCGGCTCTCATCGAGTCGGGGTTCGCATTATAAGTGTCGTCAATGAGGAGCAGTTCCGGACGAAGCTGGTGACGGACACCGCGCCGCGCGACGGGCTTGAAAGCCTGAAGCCCCTGGATTACGGCATCAAACTTAACGCCGGCCGAGAAGGCCGCGGCAGCGGCCGCAGCGGCGTTATGTCCGTTATGCGCGCCGCCGATATCGAGGCGGGTCATGGCGCTGCCTTCCGCCGCATGAATCCGGACTTCGGTCGTGCCGCCAAGCGTCATCACCTCAGCCGTCAGATCCGCGCTCACACCGGGCTGCGTCGCGTAGGTACGGCGGCGGCAGTGTTCGGAGGCCTTTTCCCAGATCGGCGCGCAGGCGTCATCCGCCGGATAAACGGCAACGCCGTCCGCGGGAAGCGCCTTGATCGAATCCGCATTCTCTTCCGCCGTCGCTTCAACGCTCGGCAGGAATTCCTGATGCTCGCGCTGCGCGTTCGTGATCACGGCGACCGTCGGGCGGATCATCGCGGCAAGTTCCGCCATCTCACCCCGGTGGCTCATGCCGGACTCCACCACAGCGGCCTTCATGCCGTCTCTCAGACGCCAGAGCGTAATCGGAACGCCGACGCTGTTATTGAAGTTGCCTTCCGTGGAGAGATATCCGTCGCGGCCATAGGCCTCGCGGAGAATCGACGCGATCATCTGAGTCGTCGTGGTTTTGCCGTTGCTGCCGGAAACCGAGATCACCGGAATTGAAAAGCGCTGACGCCAGGCCGCGGCCGATTCGCAGAACGCCTGATTCACGTCCGGCACCACAATCTGAACCGCGTTGATCCCTTCGATCAGGCGGGAAACCATCACCGCGGAGGCGCCGTGCGCCGCGGCGTCAGCCGCGAAATCCGTGCCGTCAAAACGTTCGCCGCGAAGACCGACAAAAAGATCACCCGGTTCCGTCTTTCTCGCGTCCGTGCAGACACGGGCAATTCCCGTATCGGCATCACCGTGGAGCACCGCCCCCTTAACCGCCTGGGCAACCCAGCCCGCTGTCGTGATGAACGTCATTCCGACTTCTCCTCTTTTTCCTTTGCCATGCGGCTCTGAAGCGCCGCCTCAACTTCCTCCGCGTCCGAGAAGTGATGCTTCACGCCGCAGACTTCCTGATAATCCTCGTGGCCCTTGCCGGCAACCAGAATGACGTCAGCAGCGCCCGCGCGGCTGAACACTTCCTGGATAGCCTCTCGCCGGTCAACCACAATTTCAGGCGAATGAGCGCCCGCGGCCACCGCTTCCGCGATAGTCTTCGGGTCTTCAAAACGGGGGTTATCGCTCGTCACAACGAGCTTGTCGGAGAGTTTTTCCGCGATCGCGCCCATGATCGGACGCTTGCCCGGGTCGCGGTTGCCGCCGGCACCCACGATCGCCCAGAGCTTGCCGCCGCGGGCTTCCGCCACAGGGCGCAGCGTGGTGAGCGCCTTCTCAATGGCGTCCGGCGTATGGCAGTAGTCGACAACGCCCATCGGCTCATCCGGGTGCGTGATCTTCTGAAGACGGCCGGGAGGAGGCGCGAGGCGCTCCGCCACACGGATCACGTCATCCAGATCGCGGCCCGAGGCGAGCATCATGCCGATCGCGCCGATCATGTTGTCCACATTGAAGAGACCGAGAACGCCCGCTTCCACGTGACGCTCTTCGCCAGCCCAGCAGAGCGTGAAGGCAATGCCCTTCGCGCCGATCTGAACATCGCGCGCCTCGAGCAGCTCACAGCCTTCGGGCGCCTTCGTGCCGACCACGGTCGCCGCGATCACCCGCACGCCCGCGTCGAGCGACACGCGGCAGAGTCTGAGCCCCGCCGGATCATCAATATTGATCACCGAACACTTGAGGCCTTCCCAGCGGAAGAGAAGCGATTTCGCCTCTTCGTAGGCTTCCATCGTGCCGTGGTAGTCGAGGTGGTCACGCGTGAGATTCGTGAAGAGGGCATAGCTGATTGCGGTGCCGTCAAGACGCCCCTGCACCAGACCGATCGAGCTCGCCTCGATTGAGAATGCCTTCGCGCCGTCGCGATGAAGCTCCGCGAGCAGCGTCTGAAGCGTCACGGGATCCGGCGTCGTGAGCGGCACGCTGCTGTACGAGCGGCCATTCATCGTGCAGCCAATCGTGCCAAGGACGCCGCAGGGAGTGCCGAGTTCCGTGAGAATCGACGCCATCCACTGGCTCGTTGTCGTCTTGCCGTTCGTGCCGGTGACAGCAAAGCCTTCCATCGCGCCGGACGGATTCCCATAGTAGAGCGAGGCAAAGCGTCCGAGCGACTTCGATAGCCCTTCGACTTCAAGCGCCGGGATGCCTTCCGGAATCTCGGCGCTGCCAGGAGCGGCATCGATCAGCACAGCTCCCGCGCCCTTCTCTGCGGCTGCCTTGATGAAGTTCCGGCCATCGACTTTCAGCCCCGGCACGGCAATGAAGACATCCCCTTTCTCAATGCGGCGGGAATCCAGCCGCAGCTCGGCCCCCTCAGGCACGGTTTCCCGCACCCAGGCGAGGGCTGAAGCCAAATTGGCTACTGACATGTTTTTAAATACCTTTATTGCTGTTTA
>OGML01002467.1_pt1 | contig 12998 bp, 14 predicted proteins | sample 1572951 | NCBI WGS metagenome assembly OGML01 (sample SAMEA2581883, study PRJEB24529) | metagenome | biome: Human gut stool | place: China | collected 2011 | reverse complement strand
AATCGCGCTGGTTCTTGTCCATGGACTCGTTGACCTTTTCCGCGATCTCCTTTTCAATTTTCATCACCTGACACTCACGGCGCAGCATCTCGATGAGCTTTTTCAGCCGTCCGTTCAGGGTGCCCTCGTCCATCACAGCCTGCTTGTCCTCGTAGCGGAACAGCAGGTTTGCGGGCATGTACTCGCTGAGGAAGGCGGGGTCGTCGCTGGAAACGATGGCAAACACCACGTCCTTGCCAAGGCGCGGGTTCATGCCAAGGTACTCGTCAAACCCGGCCTTGAGGGCGCGCAGCAGCGCTTCGGTCTCCACGGCATCGTCGGCCTTGCCTGCGCGCACCGGGGCCGGGCGCACCTCCGAAAGCAGAAAATCGCCGCTGGCATCCAGTGCACTGAGCTTTGCGCGGTACTTGCCCTCCACCAGGACCTTTACAAGGTCCCCGGAGACGCGCAGCACCTGCTTGACCTCGGCCACCACGCCGTAGCTGAACAGGTCTGCCTGCTGCGGCTCGGTGGTGTCCATGGACTTCTGTGCCACCAGAAACACGTTGGAATTATTTGCCATTGCCCACTCCACGGCGGCAATGCTCTTTTCGCGGCCCACCTCAAAGTGGACGAGATTGTTGGGGAACACCACCAGCCCGCGCAGGGCGATGGTGGGCAGATGCAGCTTTTTGCGCTCCACCTTGATGGTAACTTTTTCACTCATAGTGCAAACACCTCCCGGCTGCCGCGCACTTTCCCTCGGCGGCAGCGCTGTATGCAAGAGATTTTATCTTTAAAATAGCAGGTTGTTTCCTTATTATACTGATTTCCGGCCAAAATGCAACTGTGATGCATGGACGGTTGGTTATTCCCCCCGCTTTTCCTGCGTGGAGAAGCCCATTTTGCCAAGAGCCGGCAGCAGGGCCTTGAGGGTGATGGAGGTCAGTGCGCCCATCACAAGGCCCAGCACCAGCATGACCGGCGCGTAGTAGAACGAGAGCGAGGACGAGATGATCACGCCTGCACCCAGCAGCTGGCCGATGTTGTGGGCCAGCGCGCCGCACACGGACAGGATGAACCAGGTGGGCCGCACCGGCAGCAGATAGTAGAGCACCCACATCACCAGCAGGGACAAAAGGCCGCCGCACAGCGAGAGAAGGCCCGCCGTGAAGCCGGACACCAGAAACACGAACAGTGCCTTGAGCACGTCCAGCACCAGCGCCTGCCTTGGCCCCATGAAAAACAGCGCGTACATCACCACGATGTTGGCAAGGCCCAGCTTCATGCCCGGCAAAAGGCCCGGGATGGTGAGCGTGCCCTCAATGAACGAAAGCGCCATGGCCAGCGCAAACAGCAGGCCGGAAAGGGCGATGCGGCGCGTTTTTTCGTAACTGCGTCTGTTTTGGGGCATGCTGCACCCTCCTTTACTCTTCGGTCTGCTGGCTCTGCTCGTAGCTTTCCTGCTCTTCCATGGCAGCTTCCCACGCGGCAAACAGCTCTTCCTGATGGAAGCGCAGGTCGCTCAGCTCGTCGCTCTTCTGGCGCAGCAGGTCGGGGTCGTTGTACACTTCCGGCGAGTTGATCTCGTTGTCCAGCTCCACTTCGCGTGCACCGCAGGCTTCCATCTCGTCCTCGCAGGCCTTGATCTTGGCGCGCAGCTCTGCGCGGCGGCGGCGCTGCTCCCTGCCGTAGCCGGTCTTGGCCGGTTCGGCGGTCTTCTGCACGGCAGGTGCCTGGGCGCTGCGGCCCATCAGGGCATCGTAGCTGGGGTAGAGGGTGGCCTTTCCGTCCTCAAGGTAGAGGATGGGGCAGGCCAGACTGTTCATCAGGTGGCGGTCATGGGTGACCAGCAGCAGCGTGCCGGTGTAGGCCATGAGGGCCTCGGTCAGGTTTTCGCGGGTGTAGATGTCCAGATGGTTGGTGGGCTCGTCCAGAAACAGCAGGTTGGGCCGTTCCAGCACGATCTCCGCAAAGCGCAGGCGGGCCAGCTCGCCGCCGGAAAGCGCCTCGCAGGGCTTGAACACCGTCTCGCCCCGGAAGCCCAGCTTTGCCAGATGGCTGCGCACCTCCAGCTCGGTCATGCGGGGGTACTTGTTCCAGATCACATCGATGACCCGGCCCTGCCCCAGACGGTTCTGCTGCTGGGCAAAGATGCTGGGCCGTGCGCCGGTGCCCAGCCGCACCATGCCGCCGGAGGGGCGGCGCTTGCCGTCCAGCACCTGCATCAGGGTGGACTTGCCCGCGCCGTTGGGGCCTGCGATCACCAGCCGCTGGCCGCGGCACACCGTGTAGGTGAAGGGCTCCAGCAGGGTGCGCTCCCCTATTTTGATGGTCAGGTTCTTGAGCAGCACCAGTTCGTTCCACGGTTCTACGTCATATTCAAACCGGAACTTGAGCTGGTTGGTCTCGTCCTTGGGCGCTTCGGTGATCTCCAGCTTTTCCAGCTGCCTGCGGCGGCTCTGGGCCATTTTGGTGGTGGAAGCGCGCACAAGGTTGCGGTCCACGTAGTCCTGCAGCTTTTCGGCCAGTGCCACATCTGCATCGTGCTGCTTCTGGCGCAGGGCATCCGCAGCTTCCTTCTGGGGCAGATAGGCTGAGAAGTTGCCCTTATAAGTGGTCATGGTCTGGAAGGAGACCTCCCAGATCCTGGTACAGATATTGTCCAGGAAATATCTGTCATGGCTGACGACCAGCACGGCACCGGAATAGCCCTTGAGGTAATTCTCCAGCCATTCCATGGTGGCAAAATCCAAGTGGTTGGTGGGCTCGTCCAGAATCAGGACATCCGGCTTTTCCAACAGCAGCTTTGCCAGACGAAGGCGCGTCAGCTCACCGCCCGAAAGCACAGCGATATTCTTCGTCCAGGTATCCTGCGCAAACCCCATACCGGACAGCACCTTTTTGATGTTGACATCCATATTGTAGCCGTCAGCGGCATCAATGATGTTCTGCAAGGCATCGTGCTGTTCCAGCAGAGAGGCATCCTCCGGGCTGGCGGCCATTCTGCGCTCCAGGATCTGCATCTGGGCCATGGCATCCAGCACATGGGCAAAGCAGGAACGCATCTCGCCGTAGATATCCAACGTAGGGTCGAGCTTTGCATTCTGTTCCAGATAACCCAGCGTCACACCATGGGTCACGCTGAACTCACCCTCGTAGTCCGTATATTCGCCGGTCAGGATCTTCAGCAGGGTCGTTTTGCCTGCGCCGTTCTGGCCCACGATGCCGATGCGGTCCTCCCGTTCGACACTGGCCGTGACATCATGCAGGACGATCTTCTCGCCAAAGCTCTTGCCCAGCTTTTCCAAATGTATCAGCATTGTTCGTTTTCCAATCTCTCACACAGGCCGCACAGCATTACAGCTGGTGGCGGCGATTCTTCAGGCCCACATTGGCCAGCTCCTCCGGCTCCATCACCAGCGGGTAAAGCTCTTCCAGGCTGCTGATCTCATAGGTAGGAACGACCTTGCCGGGATTCTCGGCGTGGTTGGGGTTATACCAGCAGGTATCCAGCCCGGCGTTCACACCGCCCTGCACATCACTGCTCAGGCTGTCGCCCACCATCAGCACATGCTCACGGTTCTCCACGCCCAGCGCACGGAGTGCGGCATCAAAAATTTTGCGGTTGGGCTTTTCGCTGTCCATTTTTTCAGAAACGAACACGTCCTCCACAAAATCCAGGATGCCGGATTCCCGCACACGGCGGCCCTGCACCCGGTCAAAGCCATTGGTCACTACAGCCAATGTTGCCACTTCGGAAAGCTCCCGGAGCACATCCAGCACATTGGGAGATGTCAGGTCAGGGTGGGTAGAGAGCTGATCCAGATATAATTTGTTCATCTCCACACCGTTGCCTGCGGCATTCACTGCCTTCAGAAAGCGGGTGAACCGCTCCCCCATCAGCTTATCCCGGCGGATCTGGCCCTTTTCCAGCTGCCGCCAGAGCTCCTCGTTGATGGTGCGGTAGGTCTGCACCGTCTCGGCATCCGGCTCAATGCCGTACTCCCGCAGGGTGTCTGCCAGCGCCTTGTTTTCCGCTGCATCAAAATCCAGCAGCGTATTATCAGCATCAAACAGAACACAATAGTATTTTGCCATGGTTCGTTACCCCTCTTTCATACTTGTGTCATTTTCCGGGACGCTTGTCCCCGATCACCGGGGAATTTTTCCCAGATCAAAAGAACAGCGAGAAGCCAGCCCCGCCCCGGCAGAGCTGGCTTCCGGTTATTCCTGAACTATCTCATAGGTTTCATCATCGGTCTGCACCGGGGAATTGTCCGTGCACGGATCTTGCGCGGTGCAGGGTTTGTCAATGTTTCTGGGCATTTGCTCCTCGGTCATGCCGTTGTCCACATTCTCCCAGTCCATCTCATACCAATCCACACTGCCATCGGTCACAGTTCCCTCACCGGGCAGCCCGGGGATCTTGATCTTTTCGCAGAACATCCAGCTCCCTCCCTTCTGCCCAGCCTATGCGGGCAGACAGAAAAAGGTTTACCGGCTGGCTTCTGCTTCGGTGGAAGCGGAAGCCCCCTCTGCGGGTTCAATATCATTTTCAACCGAAGCGGAGACCGATTCACTGTTGGTCTGCTCTTTGGATTCCGTTTTGCTCTCAGAGGCAGCACTGCTGGAGGACGAAGTGCTCTCTGCCTTGCTCTCTGAGCTGCTGTGAGAAGAAGAGGTGCTCTCGCTCTTGGATTCGCTCTTACTCTCACTTTCCGCCGTGCTGTGAGAAGAACTGCTGCTCGTGCTCTCGGAGGTTGAAGCACTGGAAGAAGTGCTCTCAGACTTGCCGCTCTCCGAAGAGGACGCGGATGTACTGCCGGAAGAAGCAGAGGAGCTGCCGGAGCTTGAGCCGGAAGCGTGCTCCGGGTTGATCGTGATGGTCAGCGCATTGCTGACCACGGCGCAGTCGTTGTACACGACCACCGCATAGATCTTATAGCTGCCACTGGTGATGGCCGAAGCAGACACGGTGACTGTTGTCTGGCCTGCGGCCTCCTTCACTTCCTGACCGTTGGCGAACCAATGCAGGTTTTCGCTCTTGGCATATTTGCCCTCCAGCGCAGCCTTAAAGACATAGGAGCCGGCGGAAGCCTTGCCTTCCGAGATGTGAACGGAAGCAGCTGCAAACACGGCTGTCACGTCCAGATTCTGCTTGAAGCCGGTATCGGTACGGGTCTTGCTGGTCACGCCGTCGCTCCACTTGACGAACACATGGCCCTCCGCAGGGGTGGCCGTGACAGTCAGCGACTGGGATGCATCTGTGATGCCGTATGTCAGGCTGGTCTTGCCGCTCTCGTTCCCACAGCTCAGGGTGCCGCCGCCGCTCTTTTCCACCTGATAACGGGCCTCAAACTTAACGCTGGCAGTCTCAGAGCTGCTGACGCTTTCACTCTCGCTGGAAGAAGCGGATTCTTCCGAGCTGGGGGCCTGCACCGCCGAGCTGGGGTTGGATACATATTCCAGCGTACGGGTGGGAATATTATTGGTGTCCGGGCGGCGATCCTCGGTCTGGTAGGCGTGGGTGCGCAGATAGCTCAGTGCCGCCTTGAGACCAGCGCTTTTGAGGTGGATATCACCGTCCGTGTAGTAATCCGGCTGGCCGTAGCCATTTTCTCCTTTGAGGATCTCAGCCGTATTCAGAAATCTGACCCCCAGCTGTTCACACATGTTGAGCAGCGCCATGTTAAAATCATCGATCTTGGCCTGATCCATGTGGGGGTAATTGGAGTGATTCTCCGGGATAGGAGGCACCGTGTTCACGATGATATCGGTGTAGGGGTAAGCCTCCTGAATGGCCTGCACCAGCGCGGTATAATTACTGATAAAATCAGCCACCTCCATGCCGGTGTCGTTGGTGCCAAGGGTCATCACAACACGGCGGGGCTTCATTTTTGCCACCGCCTGTGCGATGGTGTAGTGGGTGGTGTCATTCTTAAAGGTGACGATTCCTTCGTTCAGGGCCACCTGGGTGCCAATGCCCTCCTTGGCGCAGAACTGCTGCAAGGAGATCAGACCGTTGTTATACAGACGCACGGTGTTGGAATCTCCCAGAAACAGGGTGCTGTCCAGATATTCCGTGCCCGCATCCGCTGTTTCAGTCAGCAGTGCACTGGAGGTGTTGTCGATCTGATAGTGATTGGCAAGATCTGTGCTTTCACCGTCCCCGGTGGTGTCCGTCGGCACGGAGTCTGCGGGTGTGCCGGGCGTTTCCGGCTTTCCCCGTTTGAGCAGGGTCAGGGTGATGCCTACGGTCAGCAAAGCCGCCAGTGCGCAGACCACACAGACCAGAACGGCCTGCCGCTGCAGCGATGTCATAGACTGTTTGTCCGATTGATTCTTATGATTCATGTTATATTCACCACTTATCCTATCGTTCAACCGTTTGCACGGCAGGCCAGGAGCTTGTCCGTCAGTTCTTCACAACTTTCCGCCAGCAGCACCGGGCCAAAGGGCTCCAGTTCTTCCCTGCTGCCGTAGCCATACAGGGCACCGGCGGCATCCAGCCCGCAATCAGCAGCACCGCGCATATCATCGTTGCGGTCGCCCACCATCAGCACCCGCTTGCCCTGTACACAGGGCTGGGTGAGAACATAGCGCACCACTTCCGTTTTGGTATCCCGGCTCTCATCCATGGACGCGCCGCCGATGAAATCAAAGTAAGGGGCCAGCCCCTGTTCTTCCAGGATGGGGGTCACGACCACAGTCGGCTTGGAGGTTGCGGTGCAGAGCACAAATCCTGCCTCCTTCAGGCGGCGCAGCATCTCTGCCGCACCGGGGTAGGCCGTACCCTCATGGCTGCCCTTTTCGCGGTAACTCTCCCGATAGAGCTCGGTGGCCTCCTCGATTTTTGCAGGGTCAGAAAAATGCTCTCCAAAGCTCTTGCGGAGCGGCGGCCCCAGATAGCGCCGCAGGTTCACATGGGTGACATCCACGCCCATCTTGGTAAAAACTTCTTCCAGTGTATTCAGGATGCCGGGGGCGGAATCGATCAGGGTTCCGTCCACGTCAAATAAGATCACGTCATAGTGCTGCAAGTTCGTTTCCCTCTCTTTCACACATATACACGGTATAGTATAGCACAGAATTGCGCTTTCAGCAATTCCAACAAATCGTTTTTGCACTTTTTATACAAATCGGTCACAATCTGGCCTTAAAACGCAAAATGCCTGCCCGCCAGAATGCGGACAGGCAGGGGGTCGTGCAGGCTTATTGGGCTGCAGTGCCGTTATCAGCGGATGGATAATAGAGGTTATTGGAGATAAATTCCAGCTTTTCCTTCAACACCAGCTCCAGATTTGCCACGGCATGCACCATGTTGGTGGCCGAATCGTTCACTTCCAGCAGCTTGCACAGGTCGATCTCGTTCATGGCGAGAGCAGTTTTCATCTTCTGGCTCTCGGCGCAGAGGATGTGGCTCAGAGCACTTTCCTGCAGCGCGATACTTTCCATCAGATCGATCACAGCTTGACTCAGGGTAACACGGGGCAGGGCCGGACATTCCAGCGTGGTGGGACAATTGATCGTTGCCATAGGGGACTCATCCTTTCTATATAAGGTGTACCCCATCCTATGTCCCCTGCCGTGCAGCCGTTACTGCTTTTTCTCCTGTGCAGAGATCTTTTCAATTACGCTCTGGTAACCGCCGGTTCCGTATTGGATACAGCGATTGATACGGCTGATGGTCGCCGTGCTGATCTCTACCTCTTTCACGATCTGGTCATAGGTGCGGCCGCCAAGCAGCAGCTTTGCCGCTTCCAGCCGTTGTGCCATATCGGAGATTTCCTTTACTGTGCACAGATCCTCAAAAAAAGCATAGCACTCCTCCCGGCTCTCAAGGCTCAGGATGGCATCGAACAGTGCATCTACGGTCTCGTTTTTTCTGGAATTTTTCTCAGTCATTGCGGTCTCCTCTGCGGCAAACGCCGGAACTTCTGACAGAAAGAATCATATCATGTTATCACTTTAGCACACGAAAGTGTGAAAGTCAAGTCTTTTGCGTGAATCGTTTTCAATTCAACGTGTCCACAGTTTTCTTCTCTTCACAAGTGAAATAAAATCACCTAAAATTTATTGCCGGATTTTCTGTCGAATTAAATTACGCCCGTTCAATAGTTTTAATACTGAAATGAAATATCCTTTGTTATCCGCACTCTTTCATCCCCTTTTTCAGAGATTTGCAGATAGACCAGTAGTTGAGATTAGGGAATATGAGATTGTCTTCCTGACAGGGTCGGTAACGCTCGATAATCTGCAAAGGAGTATCCAACAGTTTCACTTGGAACGGCACTTTTGTCTTGTACCGTTTGGACAATATCCACTTCTCACCATTCACTTCTACGATGTTGCTATTGGTTAGTTCCTTGATGTCCACGAAAGAGAGGGCAGTGAAGCTGGCGAAAACAAAAATGTCACGAATATAGAACAGTTGGACATCCCCAACTCGTGCGTCATCAACGTTTTCAGTTCATCTTCCGTCAGGAACTCACGTTCCGTCACATTAGGGCTGATGTGGAATTGGGCAAACGTTTTTTTCGGTATTAGTCCGTTAAAGTGCACACACATGACAACGCCTTTCAGCCACATGCATTTTTCCCATATCGTCCCGTTGTGAAGTCCCGCTTTCGTTGATAGGTAGGCTGCAAACCCCTTGATGAAGTCGGGCTTAATCTCCAGCATGAACATATCCGTCCGTCTGTAAAAAGACTTGATGAACGCTGCCACATGGTTTCTTGCCACCACCCGTGAACGGTGGTTGCCATTACCCTGTCTTTTCCGACACGCTTCTTGAATACTTCGTTCTCACGTCCGGACGCTTTGAGCAGTGTCTCATACTCACTGCCGATACCCTGATAAGCATTGCTCACCATTTCAGCCGTCACGAACGCTTCACGGTCGAATATACGCAGGTAGTGCTTGATGATTTGAGCCTTGATGTTGTCAAGGGCAAGGTTGATATCACGTACTTCCGCACTCTTGCCTTTCGCCCTGTTCCCTTTCACGTCCCAAAGCGTTTTCGGGATACTCTACTTATAGCTGAACTGCGTCACAATCCCGTTAATCGTTACCCGTCCTATGATGCGGACAATATCGTTTTTCTCCTTGTTGCCGTTCACGTAGAACAGCACTTTGAATGTACTTCTTGCCATACTCGTTTTTTAAGTTTAAAATTAAGTATCAATGAGTTATGCCTTGTAAACCAACCGAAGCCATACGGAGAAAAATTCAGCATGGAGTATCAAAAACCACCTTTCACGGGGTAATGATTTAGCAACCTTTCTACTTCATAAATTTACTTTTTTTTGCGTTACCTCGTTTTATGCCTTTGTCCTCATTTGTCCTCACAAACGCTTTATTCATAGCCGTTTTAAAAACATTTCCGCCTTTCTATTCCTCTTTTCCACAGATTTTTAGTAAATTTATATCCGTCTAATTTTTAAGGTCCTATGTTCAGACTCAATCTAACCAAACATTGCATAAAGTGGTACTGTTTCATCCAAATGCAACTGATGGGCACGTTCGTACATTATTTTGTGCTTGATTGTATCGTTATATCCATTGCAGCCATTATCTGTAGTCCATTTGTATCCATGGCCCATTACAGACAGGCGTTGTTCAGTATGACTTATTTTTCCTCCCTGGTGTTTTTTATGGAGTATGCATTGTGCATTTTGCGGCACCGGCCAAATATCCGGATAGAGGTATAAACCGTGCACGATGGAAATATATTTTTTCATTCTACGGTTTGTGGACTCCGTGACCATTTTCCCTTATATGTTAACCTATATGTATTGGGATACGAATATTGTCCATGCCATTATCCTCCTTTACATTTTTATTATTGTCAAATAGATAAGATACTCACGGAAGAGTGGGTTATGGCCTATACTGCCTGCGGCATCATGGTCTGTTTTTCTGCTATTCTGATGTACTATATAGAGCTTAATGTACAGCTAGAGGATTTCAAAACATTCGCGACGGGCTTTGGCGGGCAGTAATTCTAAGACTTTTAATGAAGAAAAATTAAGCCACCCCTTAAAAAAGGAGACATTTCCTTTGAAAGAATTCATTTCTTTTATTACATTTGTATTAGTCTTTTGAAAATAGAAGAATTGTATCAAAAGCATCCCGAAGAAGCCCGTGACAGTTTTGGAGATGATCCGTATGAGATAAAGAATATCTTGAAACATTGGGTATTTGCAGAGAAGCAGGAATTTCATGTGATACCTACCGATACGATAAATATTCACATCGATAAGGATGCAGTGCTTCGTTCGGGAATGATGCTACCTAAAGCCATTCGTCATTTAAAAGGAGAAGAATTGAAAAATGCGATGCCGGATAAACTATCTATTTCTCTGAAAGATATACGTCTGCTGACTAAAGTAGATTTGCTCATACTCGAAATATTGGCTAACTGCAACTGGGAACGTCCGTTATACATGGCTATCTCGGTGGGAAATGCCACTCAATTGAAGTTTGATGATTACTTTGTCCAGGAAGGATTGGCATTCCGGTTTACCCCATTTAATTATAAAAAATGGGGAGACGCGGAAGGGGACAATGGATATGCAATAGATACGGAGAAATTCTACGAGAATGTGATGAACAGATATAAATATGGAGGATTAGATACTCCGGGACTTTATCTGGACGAAACGACTATGCGCATCTGCTACTCCCACCGAAGACTCTTTGCCCAACTGGCTAAAGAACTGGTGAAACAAGGAGATAATGCCCGTGCCCAAAAAGTATTAGCGTATGCCGAACAAGCTATTCCGGCGTATAATGTACCTCAAGTATACGAGAGTGGTTCGTATGATATAGCCACAGCTTATGCCTCCATAGGAGAAACCGGGAAAGCGATCACTTTATTGAATGATCTGATATCAGAATCGAGAGATTATATCGACTGGGCTTTCTCGCTGGGAGATAGCCGGATAGAAATGGTTCAACGGGATTGCCTGTATAAGTTCTGGCAGTGGAATCAGTGCAATGAATTACTGAAAGATATGGATAAAGAGAGGTATAAACAGAGTAATCAGCAGTTTGAAGAGAAATACATGCGACTCGCTCAACTAATGAATTATCAAAACTAAACTCAAGAAAGATGAAAACGAAAATAGTAAAAGAGAAAGAACAGGAAACTGTATTAAGCAAAAAGAATTACATCATTTTAATAATCGGTTCGATATTGATTATCGCAGGATATATATTGATGAGCGGCGAGGGGAGTACCCTTGCCGCCTATCATCCCGATATATTTAGCGAAACACGCATACGTATTGCCCCTTTAGTCTGTTTGTTAGGCTATCTGCTGAATGTATTTGGTATTCTTTACCGGCCATTAAAATAAAATAAATCCTCCTAATATCATTAATATTTCAAAAAAGAGCATTCATATAAGATAAATTATTGTTTCTTTTGTCCTAATGAAATGAAAGTTGGGAAATAGTATGAGTAATAACATTGATATAAAAACGCTGGAGGCCTTTCAGGATGGGAATCACAAGGCCTTTGAGACTATTTTTATAGCATACTACAACAAAACCAAAACATTCATTGACGGATATATAAAATCAGAACCTGATGCGGAAGAGCTGACAGAGGATTTATTTGTCAATCTTTGGATCAATCGTCATTCCATTGATACATCCAAATCATTCAATTCTTATTTGCACACCATTGCCAGAAATGCAGCCATCAACTTCCTGAAACATAAATATGTGTGTGATGCCTATCTGAACAACAACCAAGATACAGAATATAGCTCTACTTCCGAAGAAGACCTTATTGCCAAGGAACTGGAAATGCTGATTGACAAACTTGTCGGAGGAATGCCCGAACAACGGAGAATGATTTATACATTGAGTCGTAACGAAGGATTATCCAATGCCGAAATTGCCGAACGCCTGAATACTACCAAAAGAAATGTTGAAAGCCAGTTAAGCCTTGCTTTGAAAGAAATACGGAAGGTGATTTCATGTTTTTTGGTATCATTGTTATAGGATCATTTTCGTCTTCATCCTGTTTTTTTCAAAAAAACTTCTATTTTCTTATTGAGCTTTTTGCCACCAAACTGTATATATAGTAAAGTGCAGCAAAAATGAAGAAAAGTAATATCAGTAAAATCATCAAAATGTTCCTCTCCGCCCGTTTTCCATCCGAAACGGAAGAAAAAGTGCAGAAGTGGATCATCAAAGATAAAAATCAGCAGGCGAAAGCTAAAGCTTCACTGGATTTTTGGAATGAATTGGACGTAGAAGCCGATTCAAATACTTATGCTTCATTGGAACGGGTAAATTTAAGAACGGGATATAATAAGGAACATCTGACCAACATAGTTTCTTATCAGAAATTTGCCCGTATTGCCGCCGTTATTATTCCTTTGTTTTTATTTGCAGGAGGAATGTTCTACTATCTTTCTCCCCAAAACGAAATGATAGAAGTATCCGTTGCCTACGGAGAACAGAAACGCCTGATCTTACCGGACAGTTCGGAAGTATGGTTGAACGCGGGAAGTACCATTTTATATCCGGAAACTTTTGCCAAAGATAAACGCTTGGTCATGCTTGACGGCGAAGCTTATTTCTCTGTCAAAAAAGATACTTCAAGTCCTTTTATTGTAGAAGCATCCCAACTTTCGGTGAAAGTTCTCGGAACCAGATTCAACGTGAAAGCCTATCCTAATGATGAGAAAATAACAACTACCCTGACTAGCGGTAAGGTGGAAGTAAGCGTTCAGTTCCAACCTCCCCATATTTGTTGTCCAGCAGTTCACCTGCCGTATATAATCCGGCTAATTTATTTTCATCTAACTTTCTCATAACTCAAAGTCTTTTAATATCCGTTCTGCAATCTTTATTTGTTTACTATAGTCTTTTGTGGATTTCTTCAGAAAACCATTCAAGAGTAGTATCTTCTTTGAAAGAATGATGTTCTCATTATCAACAGCAAAAAGAATAGTACTTTCTGCACGACTACAACCTCAGCCTGGGCGAGAAACAGCCGTA
>OGML01002452.1_pt1 | contig 13040 bp, 11 predicted proteins | sample 1572951 | NCBI WGS metagenome assembly OGML01 (sample SAMEA2581883, study PRJEB24529) | metagenome | biome: Human gut stool | place: China | collected 2011 | reverse complement strand
CCTCCAGGTGGGAAAGCCATTGTTTTCCGTCATGCTTGGCGCTGCGCAGTCTGTCTATGGTCTCATCGAACCCGTCTTTGATCATTCCACCTTCCCTTATGGAGATCGGCGGTTCTTCAATGATCGCTTCATCGATCAGCTGATAGATATCCTCAAGTCCGTCAATCTGCTCCCGGATTTCCACAAGTTCTTCTTTTTCAAATGCTGCCAACACCGTCTTAATAGGTGGCAGCATCTCCAGGGAATTCCGAAATGCGATCAGATCTCTGGGATTTGCCGTCTTATAAGTCACCTTACTGAGCAGTCGTTCCAGATCGTAGATGGGATTTAAATATTCGCGGATCTCATCCCTGGAGATGGAATCCTGATTCAGCTCCTGAATGGCATCCAGACGCTTCTCCATCTCATCCTTTTCGATCAACGGCTGTTCGATGTAATTGCGCAGAAGTCTGGCGCCCATGGCGGTCTTCGTCTTATCTAACACCCACAGAAGAGAGCCTCTCTTCTGCTTCTCTCTGAGAGTCTCCGTCAGTTCCAGATTTCTTCTGGTGGAACTGTCCAGCAGCATATATTTGCTGGTAAGATAGGGATAAATATGGGTAAAATGCTCCAGATCCGTCTTCTGGGTATCATACAGATACTGTAACAGTGCTCCCGCCGCTAAAAGTCCCGTAGGGAATTCTTCGACACCAAGTCCGATCAGCGTATTTACCTTAAAATGTTTCATCAGGATCCGTCTGCAGCCGTTATCATCGAACATATGGGATTCCAACGCATTGACGGAGATATGTAAGCGGGTCTTTAAATCATTCACATCAAAGCCACTGACTAAAAATGCCTCGTTGCAGATGATCTCCGAAGGTTCGTACTTCATCAGTTCATCATTTAATTTTTTCAGATCTTCGACTTCGGTCACATAATAATCGCCGGTAGTTACATCTGCCGCAGAGATACCGATGCCATCCGGAGTATAGGCAATGCTCAGCAGATAATTATTTTTGCCGGCTTCCAGAGATTGTACGTTTAAGTTGGTACCGGGTGTCACCACACGGATCACTTCCCTCTTCACCAGTCCCTTGGCAAGCTTCGGATCCTCCACCTGTTCGCAGATAGCCACTTTATAACCGCGGCTTACCAGCTTGGACAGATAGCCTTCCACGGCATGATAAGGTATGCCGCACATGGGCGCACGTTCCTCCAGGCCACAGCTTTTTCCCGTCAGTGTGATCTCCAGTTCCTTGGAAGCCACCAGCGCATCGTCGAAAAACATTTCATAGAAATCTCCCAGACGATAAAAAAGGATGCAGTCCTTATACTGCTCCTTGGTCTCCATATATTTTTGCATCATTGGTGTCAATTCAGCCATGATCTTCTCCTGTTCTATAAAAGGATCCACGACAAAGCGGACACGCAAAAGCTTGCGTATCCGCATCTATCTTAGCACAAAATATTGAGGTTGTAAATTAAAGAACCCTTATGAAAAATGATAGATTTTCACACTTACTGAAGCTTTGCTGCGCGCTCCAGTGCATCATCAATATGGGCACAGACATTTTCTCTGCCAACCTTATCTAAGAATCCGCTCTTCTCCATGACATGCATGGGCTGTTCCCCTACATGAGACAGAATGATCTGGATGTTTTTCTTCTTACAATCCGCATATAACTGCTCCAGATTGTGCATGGCTGTGGCGTCGATGGCGCTTACGCTGCGCATACGCAGTACCAGGCAGTTCATTTTCTCATCTAATGTGATCTTCAGGATCTTGTCCGCTGCGCCGAAGAATAAGGGGCCACTCACTTCATAGACCATGGTATTGTGAGGTACGACTCTTAAGGACAGGCTGTCCGCATCATCCTCATCATCCACATATTTCCAGCCTTCCACTTCCGTCACATCGCTCATACGCTTCATGAACAGAATGGCCGCCAGTAAAATACCTACCTCTATCGCTACTACCAGATCAAATACGACAGTCAGTACAAATGTGGTCACCAGAACGATAATGTCACTCTTGGGTGCGGTCTTGCACAGACCTATGAATTTACGCCAGTCGCACATATTGTAAGCCACCATGAACAGAATGGCTGCAATAGTGGGCATGGGAATCAGTGCCGCATAAGGCATCAGTACTACCAGGATCAACAAAAGTGTCACGGAATGCACCATACCGGCAATGGGGGTACGTCCGCCGTTTTTCACATTGGCAGCAGTTCTCGCAATGGCTCCGGTGGCGGGGATCCCACCGAACAATGCGGAAGTAATGTTGCCGGCGCCCTGGGCGATCAGTTCCATATTGGAACGATGTCTGCTGTTCACCATACTGTCCGCTACCACGCAGGAAAGCAATGACTCAATGGCAGCCAGAATCGCGATGGTAAAAGCATCCGGCAGGACGTTCTGTACCGTCTTCAGGCTGAAGGCGGGCAGAGAAATTGACGGAAGCTTATTGGAAATCTCATACAGATCTCCGATCGTATTTACATTCATGTTAAGTAGTGCAACCATGGCACTTCCCACCAGTACTGCGATCAGAGAAGGGGGAATCTTCTTGCAAAAGCCCGGCAGATACTGCCACAGGATCAGGATCAGGAGACTGATCACACCTACAAGCAGTGCCTGCACATTTGTGGTGGAGATGAACTGAAATACTGCTTTCAGTTTATCCATGGTCTCGATCAGCGGCTCTTCGCTGACAATGGTCAGTCCCAGGAAGTCCTTGATCTGTCCGATAAAGATCGTCACAGCAATACCGGAAGTAAAACCGGTGGTGATCGTATAGGGGATAAACTTGATCAGATTGCCAAGTCGTAAAAATCCCATCAGGATCAGGATCACACCCGCTAACAATGTCGCGATGATCAGACCGTCCATGCCGTTCTTCGCTACAATTCCTGCAACAATGGTGGCAAATGCCGCAGTAGGACCTGCGATCTGTACGCGGCTGCCCCCTAAGAAAGAGATCACAAAGCCTGCGGTGATTGCTGTATAGATACCCTTTTCCGGTGTTACTCCGGAAGCCAGTGCCAGTGCAATGGATAAGGGCAGGGCAATGATTGCCACAATGATACCTGCGATCACATCTTTTACAAACTGTTCTTTCGTGTAGCTTTTCATCACTGAGAAAAGCTTCGGTTTCAATTTTTCCATAACATTCTCCTCAATATAATCTCCTCAGTAAAAAGACCCGGGTGAAATTATAAAATTTTTATAAAATCACACGGGTCTTATCATAGCTCTATTTTTTAAGCTTTGCAAGCATTTTTTATTATTTTAAAACTATTCCACAATACGGTTTTTACCGTTATTTTTAGCAATATATAATTTCCGGTCCACAGAAGTAAGCAATAGATCCAGCTGTTTATCAGCCTCATAACGTTCCATTCCACCGCTGATGGTAATATCCATCTGTCTGGTATTCTGGGAATATCTCCTTAAGCCTTCCTGGATATTCCGGAATGAATGTAACACTTGTTCCCGATCATCCTGTTCAAACACCAGCATAAACTCCTCGCCGCCGAACCGGGCTGCGATTCCTTTTCCCATCATTTCTTCCAGCATCAGTCTGCCGGCTTCCCGCAGTACATCATCCCCATATACATGCCCATAGGTATCATTGACTGCCTTGAAATCATCTACATCCATCAATACGATCCAGAAGCTCTTCTCCGGCTTGCATATCCATTCATTCACCTGATTTACAAGATAGCGCCGATTATACAGCCTGGTCAGAGGATCATGGTTCGCTGCAAAGTTCAGATCCTCACTCAGACTCAGCAATTGCTTTCGTTGTTCCTCGTAACTTCTGAGCAATTCAAATATCATGGCAAATACAGACACTCCCACAATAACAAAGGACCCAAGCGTAGTTCCTATTTTACCCGCTTCCTCCATATTTCTCCATACGGAAGGCCGTTCAAAGCTGCTCATCATGATCACCAGATATTCCAGCAGTGTGACCGTAAAAGAAACGATCACCACATTTCTCGGGAAAAATATCGCCAGTCCAACGACCCCCAGGACCAGATATACGATAGAGGCATCCCCGTAGCAATAATACAAATAAGGAAATTCAAACCATACAAGTAGTAATATGATCAGGACAGCCGGTATTTGCACATTTTTCGTAGTCCATCCGACAATACTGATGGTCACGATCATCAGCAGGCATATCCCGCAGAGTATGGTCGGCAGTTTCATACCGTGAATGCAGAAATTGCAGATTGTTCCGATCAGATTTGCAATGCACGCCGTTATCGTCAGAATCTGATACATTTTCCAGGACATGTCCTGTTCCAGTTCTATTCTCTTTTTCTCCTCTTGTTCTTCCATTTCGATTCCCTTTTACTATTTATTCGCCTGTCATATTCATGACTGAACCATATGTCCCATATAATAAAATCCATGACATTCATCCAGTGAAACATTCACAAGCTTTCCCACCAGTGATATATCACCCGGAAAATGTACCAGCGTATTATTTGACATTCTTCCGGTCACTAAGGAACTGTCATTTTCATTGATCTCTTCCACCAGCACATCTGCAATCTGTCCCTGATATCTGCTAACCTGTTCTCTGGCAGTCTCCTGCACGGTCTTAAGTACCCGGTCAAACTGTTCCTTCACCTGCTCCTCTGACACCTGTTCCATGGCTGCCGCCGGTGTTCCGGTTCGTTTGGAATAAATAAAGGTAAAAGCATTGTCATATTTTACGCGACGGATCACATCGATGGTTTCGTCTACGTCTTCCTTCGTCTCTCCTGGGAATCCTACAATAATATCTGTAGTGATCGCCATATCCGGAATCTCCTTACGGATCTTCTCCGCCAGCTCCAGATACTGTTCCTTGGTATAACGGCGGTTCATTGCTGTTAATATCTTCGTGGAACCGGATTGCAAAGGAAGATGGAGATGTCTGCAGATCTTCTTGGAATGCTTCATCACCTCGATCAGTTCATCCGACAGATCTTTGGGGTGGGAGGTCATGAAACGGATCCTCTCCAATCCTTCGATTCTTTCTACATCCTGCAAAAGCTGTGCAAAGGTAATGGGCTCTTCCAGATTTTTACCGTAAGAATTTACATTCTGTCCCAGTAGCATGATCTCCACAACGCCATCTGCCACCAGACCCTCGATCTCCCGGATGATATCCTTCGGATTACGGCTTCGCTCTCTGCCGCGGACATAGGGGACAATACAATAGCTGCAGAAATTATTGCAGCCGAACATAATATTGATACCTGATTTGAAAGAATACTTTCTCTCCACCGGCAGATCTTCCACGATCTTGTCCGTATCCTTCCAGATATCAATGACCATTCCCTCATTTTCAAACAGGGAGCATAACAGCTCTGCGAATTTGAAAATATTATGAGTTCCGAAGATCAGATCCACGAAGCGGTAACTGTTTTTAATCTTCTCGATCACGGTGGGTTCCTGCATCATACAGCCGCACAGTGCGATCTTCATATGAGGATTTTTCCTTTTATAGCCGTTTAATACTCCCAGTCTTCCATAGACACGCTGATTGGCGTTATCTCTCACCGTACAGGTATTATAGATCACAAAGTCCGCATTCTCATCTTCAATGATCTCATAGCCGACTTTTTCCAGGATTCCCACCAGTTTTTCCGAATCCCTGGCATTCATCTGACACCCGAAAGTAGTCACACAGCAGGTAGGCCTTCTGCCCAGTTCTTCTCCAAGCTTTGCCACATGACCGGAGGCTTTCTCCATAAAATAATACTGTCTGTCGGTTTCGTTCATTTGTGTTACATTTGTCATATAAAAAATATTGCCTTTCTAAATATCGGTATCTATTATCTGTCTGCGTATTTTGCTGCAATGGCGATCAATAGTCCGGTTGTTTTTTCCATGGACTGTACACAGGCATACTCATATCTGCCGTGATAATTTTCTCCGCCGGTGCACAGGTTCGGGCAGGGCAGTCCCATGAAGGACAGTCTGGCGCCGTCGGTACCTCCGCGGATGGGAGATACTTTGGGCTCGATTCCCAGCTCTTCCATGGCAGCTTTCGCATTGTCGATCAGATGCATATGCTGCTCCATGATCTCCCGCATGTTATAGTAAGAATCTTTCATATCCACTATAGCGGTGCCTTCCCCATACTTCCGGTTCAGGAAATCCGCACAGGACAAGAACAACTCTTTTTTCTGTTCAAACAGCTGTCTGTTATGATCACGGATAATATAGTCCGCAGTAACTTCCTCCACATTGCCGCTTATAGCATCCAGATGGAAGAAGCCCTCATAGCCTTCGGTATACATTGGATTCTGCTCTACCGGCAGCAGCTTCTGGAACTCCTGCGCGATCAGAATGGCATTTTTCATTTTGCCTTTGGCGGAACCGGGATGCACACTTCTGCCATATACATGAAGCTTTGCCCCGGCGGCATTAAAATTCTCATATTCCAGTTCGCCCAGTGCACCACCGTCTACGGTATACGCATAATCTGCGCCGAACAGTTTCACATCAAAATGATCCGCTCCGGCACCGACTTCCTCATCCGGGGTGAAACCAATGCGGATCTTGCCGTGCTTTTTCTCAGGATGTTTTAACAAGTCTTCTGCCATAGTCATGATCTCAGCCACTCCTGCCTTGTCATCCGCGCCAAGCAGAGTCGTCCCATCGGTCACGATCAGATCTTTCCCCACATAATTTAACAGTTCCGGAAAATCCGCTGTCTTCATAACGATATTCTCTGCTGTATTCAGTACGATATCTTTTCCGTCATAATGCTCTACGATCCGGGGCTTCACATTGGTATCCGTCACCGCAGGCGATGTATCCATATGGGCGATAAATCCAAGTACCGGTGCATTCTCGTAGCCTGCGGATGCAGGAACGGTAGCATAGACATAGCAGTGCTCCTTATCATAAGTGATCTCTGTGGCGCCCATAGCTTCCAGCTCACTGACAAGCAGACCTGCCAGGTCATGCTGCTTCATGGTGCTGGGGGTCGTGGTGCTCTCTTCACTGGACTGGGTATCGATCTTCACATATCGCAAAAAATTCTCTATCGTCTTAGTCATAATCTCACTCCTAACGTTTCAACACAAATACAACTTATCCGGGCATGTTCTTCTCTCAAATTCGAATAGCCATATCTTATTCATCATATCATGGTGGCCGCATCGCTTCAATATTTAATTTTATTTAAAAGGTAATTTAAAAGGTAATTTCGGTGTGATCGTTCAGAGCTTATAGCTTCTTATTTCCCGGCAGATTCCCTGCGACAGCATCACTACCGCCAGTAGATTCGGCACCGCCATCAGACCGTTACAGATATCCGAGAAATCCCATACCGCTTCCAGCGAACAGACCGCCCCAAAAAAGGCAAACATTCCATAGCACAGACGATACCACCCTGTCCGGCGACTATTTCCAGCCAGATATTCAAAGGCTTTCTCTCCCTGATATTCCCAGGCAATAATTGTAGCAAACGCAAACAATGCGATAGATAGTGCAAGCATCCATTCCCCCGCCCTGCCAAATGTGGCGGAAAATACAGCGATCATAAGCGCTGTTCCGTTCAAAAGCTCCCCCTGCGCATCCCTCTGTCCCAGCATACCGCTGGATGCTATGGCAAGCCCCGTCAGAGAACAGATCACAATGGTATCGATAAAAACTCCCGTCATGCTGATATAGCCTTGCCGCACCGCATCCGGTGTATCTGCACAAGCCGCACTGATTCCGGCTGCTCCGAGTCCCGCTTCGTTGGAAAATACTCCACGGGAGACACCATAGCGCATGGCCTGCCTGCCGGAACATAAGAATCCAATGCTCCCTCCTGCCATAGCTTCCGGGCAGAAAGCACCGCATAAAATCTGCAGAATTCCTGCCGGCAGATTATGTAAATGCGTAAAGATCACCATGCCTGTTCCGAACAGATAAAATACTGCCATACAGGGCACCAGATATTCCGTGACCCTTGCTATTTTATCGATTCCTCCAAGGATCACCAGAATTGTAAAGATACCAATCACCAGTCCTGTCACTGTCCGGTCGACTCCAAAAGTCACTGCCAGTGCCTCCGCAATAGAATTCCCCTGCGTCATATTCCCCATGCCAAAGGAGGCAAGTACTGCGAATATTGCAAACAGTATCGCAAGGATCCGCCCCATGCGTCTATACGGAAATGCATTTTGAAGAACATACATGGGGCCACCCACCGGTTTCCCCTTGTGATCTCTTACACGATACCTGACACACAGCGTACTTTCCACCAGCTTGGTCGACAGCCCGATGATCCCGGACAAAAGCATCCAGAACAGTGCTCCCGGTCCTCCTAACACCATGGCAGTAGCCACGCCTACGATATTTCCCGTACCTATTGTTGCTGCCAGTTCCGTAGTCAGGGCTGAAAAAGAAGAAACCCCTTCCCCGTCTGTACCTTTCCGGCTCTTAGGATGGAACACCAGCCCAAGTGCCGCCAACAGATTTCTCAGAGGAAGAAAGAACAGACTTATCATCAGATAGCAGCCACAGCCCAATAATAAAAAAATAAGCCAGGGTCCCCATACGATCCGGTCTGTCTGCTGTAAAAAGCCTGTTACCTCTGTGATCATAAAAAGTCTGTCTCCCCGACTTATTTTCTAAAATATATTCTTTATTTTTCTATTTTATACCGTTGCTATCACTGTCCGGCTGCTTTTCCGGATTCCTGTATTTTCCGGAATGTATTTACTGGATATCCGGCAGAAAACCCGGTATCTTTTCTGCGATCTCACGGATCCCGAACAGATATCCGATGCCTTTCTCCAGTTGTCCTTCGGAAGCATTGAGCAGTGTTGCGATCAGATGCAGTTTATGCTCTCCGTATTCCAGGTCACTCGTATACTCACCGTTGTCGTTTTCCATGGCTGTCCGCTCCTTCGCTTCTGCTTCAGCTTCTATTTCAGCCTTTATTTCAGCCTCTTTATCCCACATGATCTGTGCATTGGTATCATAAGGCATCTCTCCTTCGATTTCAATATAGGTCCCGGAATTATAATCATGCAGATAGGACTGCATATAATCAGTGATAAAATAAAAAGGCGCATCTGCACCGATATCATCCCAGGTGACAGGTTCTGTCTCATCTTCCAGCACAACCTTCATGGCATAGAGTGTTCCGGTCTCAGAATCCACGACACACTCTATACTGACTCCCGTAACCTCCTCTTCCTTCATGCGCATACAGATGTCATAGGCCATGATCGCGACTCCATCCGACAGCTTTTCATCATACAAAATATATCGTTTGATGGAAATGTTATCTGTATCCATATTTTTGAAAAAATAATCCTCCGGGATCACTCCCATATCCTGAAAAGTGTAATTCCATTCCGTATTTAAAATATATTCATCGATCAGACTATATATTTCACCATCCGTTGCAGCTTCATAATCCTGTTCAGAGATATAGTACTGTTTTCCCAAAGCGATACCGTCTGCCAGATTTTGAAGTCTGCGCACAGTGTCTGTCTCATACTCTTCCTTCCAGACGGTATAATCCGTTCCTGTATTTGATATACTGACTGACCTGGTCAGCCTGCTTTTATCCTGCAATCGTAACAGCCCTTCCGGTCCTGCGAATGCAAATACGATCAGCACAAACAGTCCACCCATACATAGTAGGAAATTGCGCCGGTTCTTATTCTCCTGTTTTTTCATATTCCGCCTTTTGCTCCCCTGTTGCTTTTATTGTTGACAGCCTGTATTTCCCCGGGAAAATATAACCGCATTACCGTGCCTTCTCCAAGCTTGCTGTCAATCTTCAGTTCCCCCTGATGCAGGGTGATGATCTTCTGACAGAGAGCCATTCCGATGCCGGCTCCGCCCTCCTTGCGGGATCTGGACTTATCCACCATATAAAAAGCCTCCGTGATCCTCGCAATCTCTTCCTTAGGGATCCCCCTGCCGTTGTCTACAACCTTGATCTCATAGCCCTGTGTGAGCTTACTTCCTTTCATCAGGATAAATCCGCCTTCTTCCACAGCCTTTACAGCATTATCCAGCAGATTATATAACAGTGACAAAAGCAGATCTCTGTCACCTAAAATCACCCCTCTTTCCAGATTGATCTTTCCCCGGATCCCTTTGCGTTCAAAGGGGATCCGCATCGTATCCCGGATATTTTCCTCCAGTTCTTTCGTCTGAATCTTCTTGAATTCCAATTCCTGTCTGTCCATTCCCACCAGCTCCAGCAATTTGTGAGACAGACTTTCCAGACGTTTTCCCTGGCTGAAAATATAATAGGTGGCTTCGCCCCGCTCCTGCTCTGTCAGTTCATAGGAGTTCAGCATATCCGCATATCCAATGATGGAAGTTAAAGGTGTCTTGAGTTCATGAGCAAATGCCGCCGTAAAATCCTCCTTCTGTTTTGCTTCCAGCTCTTTTTCCTCCATCTGGCGTACCAGTCTGTCCGTCATCCGGTTAAAGCTCCGGGACAGTTCTCCGATCTCATCTGCACCCTGATAGGCTGCCCTCTTCTCCAGATTTCCCTCGGCAATCCTCCCCGCCGTGCGGTTTAACTGCTCTATGGGCCGGGTCAGATATCTGGACAGTAAAAAAGCTGCCAGACCACCGATCACCAGCAGACCTGCCAGAGCAATACCATATTGCCGCATCATATTGCTCCGCTCTTCATAAATGCCGCTCAGATCCTTCAGGATCCCTAGATATACCGTATCTGCCGAATCCGTCGCCTGATCTGTGATGATGCTGAGCAGATAATAACACGTTCCTACCTTGCGGACACCGTAGACCTGATCTGCACCGGGATCCATAGTCCGGATCATTTCTTCCGCAAGACTCCTGATCTCATCCTGTGGCAGTTTCAGGCTGCCCTCCAGAGTGATCGTGCCATCCGTTTCAAGGATCATACATTCCGTACCGTTCTGATCCGTCATCCGTTCTGTTGCGGAATTTCCTGCCTGTATCCCAGCAAATTCCGCTCCGTATTTTTCCATGTTCTGATACACCATATCATAAATGGTCTGAAAGAGCAGGTTCTCACGTTTTCCCTGCTCCGTCTCCCGTTCTAACATACGGTTAAAATAGAAAAACAGCATAAAGCTTCCAAACAGCATGAAGGCTGCCGTAAGAAGTGCTGTGATGGAAAAAAATAATTTATACGTGAACTTCATTCAAACGATACCCCACTTTATATACCGCTATAATAATATTTTCCCAATGTAACTTTTTCTTCAGCCGCTGCACATGCAGATCAACGGTCCGGCTCTGTCCCATATATTCGCCACCCCATACCGTCTCGTATATGGTTTCCCGGTACAATGCCCTGTTTTTATTCCTAGCAAATAATAACAGCAGATCAAATTCCTTCGGTGTCAGATAGATTTCCTCTCCGTCCAGAGTCACTCTGTGGGATGCCGTGTCAATGGTGACATTACACGCCCGGATGACCGTCTCCGTCTTATGATATCTGCGCAGCACCGCCTCCACTCTGGCAAGCAGTTCTACGATCTCAAACGGCTTGGGCAGATAATCATCCGCCCCCATTCGGAGTCCTTTCACCTTATGTTCTGTAGATCCCAGCGCCGTCAGGAAGATCACCGGCAGCTCACAGGCTTTCGCATAATCCATCAGCTCATAGCCGTTGATCCCCGGCAGCATGATATCTAACAATGCCAGGTCATACTTCTCCCGTTCCATAAGATCTGCCGCGCTTTTTCCATCCGGCGCCCAGGTACACAGATACCCTGCCCTTGTCAGATTCATCCGGATCAGATTAGCGATCGGCTCTTCATCTTCCGCAATTAATATCCTGAACATTTCTTCTGCCCCTCATTCTATAAATTCTTATATTACTTTAACTCCTGATTGTATCCATTTTGTATCATCCAAAGCTATGCACTCTTTTCTTCTTAGTTCATACCATATAGTAAATGTTTTTACGGAAAGGACAGCTGATTGCTATGAAAGATTATTCTTTCGAGGAACCGTTTGAAAAATATCCTCTTGCCATGGCTTATGTCCCCTGGCAGCATTTTACCCAAATGTATGAAAATCTGGAAAAAGGATACAGGGCCGGTACTATTTTCCCCGAACTTGACAAACCCTTTACAGGAAGGAGATGTGTCAAATGAACAGTGAAGAAAAAAAGCTGCATGATATCGGCATCGCTGATTTCGTCCTGACAGATCTGATGCTGTATCTGGACACCCACCCTTCGGATCAAAAAGCCATGGAATACTTCAATCACTACGCACGGATCAAAACACAGATGGAGCGGGAATTCGCAAGAGATCATTACCCACTGCGCAAGGATCTCGCTGAAAGCAGCAGGGACTGGCGCTGGGGCAGTGCCCCTCTCCCCTGGGAAGGAGGCTGTAACTGATGTGGAACTATGAAAAAAGATTGCAATTTCCGGTAAATATCAAAGAACCCAACGCGAAGCTGGCGCAGGTCATCATCTCCCAGTACGGCGGACCGGACGGTGAAATGGGGGCCAGCATGCGTTACCTGTCACAACGGTATTCCATGCCTTATAAGGAGGTAGCCGGACTACTCACTGATATAGGGACCGAAGAACTGGGGCATTTGGAAATGATCGGCGCGATCGTCCACCAGTTGACGCGGAATCTGAAGGATTCTCAGATGAAGGATTCGGCGTTTGCGCCCTATTTTGTGGACCACACTGCGGGGGTCTACCCTACTGCCGCTTCCGGATCTCCGTGGAACGCCGCGTCCATGGCGGTGAAAGGCGACCCCATGGCCGACCTTGTGGAGGACATGGCAGCGGAACAGAAAGCGCGGGTGACCTATGACAATATTCTGCGGCTTTCTGACGACCCGGATGTGAACGATGTCATTAAGTTCCTGCGGGAGCGGGAGATCGTCCATTATCAGCGCTTTGGCGAGGGGCTGCGGGTAGCCACCGATAAGCTGAACAGCAAAAATTACTATTTGACCAATCCGTCGTTTGACAAATAAGCCGATAAAAATACCCCGGTACAAAGTTGCATTGCCTTTGTGCCGGGGCGCTTTTTTATTTGGTTGTAAGGGCAGTGAGCAGG
>OGML01002451.1_pt1 | contig 13041 bp, 12 predicted proteins | sample 1572951 | NCBI WGS metagenome assembly OGML01 (sample SAMEA2581883, study PRJEB24529) | metagenome | biome: Human gut stool | place: China | collected 2011 | reverse complement strand
GTTTCAAAGAACCAACAAAAAAATTCTGTTTTCTATAATTAGCTACGATTTCATTTATTAATAATAAATTCTGCTTATTTTTTTCAAATATTTCATTCATTTTTTTATCCTAATAAATTACTCATTATACTGTTGAAATCATTGAATACACCAAACAGCAAGCAATATATTTTTTCTAGTGCTTTCAAAAAAGAATATCAATTATAAATAGATTTTCAAGTTCTGCAACAATTAAATACAATGAAAACAATATATGTAAATGTCTATGTTAATAAAACCATATTGCATACTTACAATCCACTTCCAAGTTTCTTTTTATACTCCACCACGTCCTTAAAAAAGCTTATCACAATCAAAAGCATCACAATACCAATTGGAAATGCTGCAATAATGCTCACTGATTGCAAATTGCTCATAGGACTTTCTGCAAACAACAATGCGATTGGAAACAAGATCAATAAAATGCACCACATCAACTGCACACCTTTATGTGGCTGCTTTTCCCCTTCCAATTTACGATAGCTATAACATGAAGCCGTCAATGCAATAGAATCGAATGAGGTTGCGTAAAATGCAACCATAGTAAATACCACCATCAAAAGCACGACCGGTGCGCCCGGAAGCGTCTTAATAATATTTACGATTATATGATATAAATCTCCTGTCTGATTATATTCAGCGATATAATCTGCTATCCAGGACATCTGCATCCCCATTGAATAGTTCCCTAAAACAATGAAACTTACCATCGTCGATCCGGCACCAAACACATATCCTCCCAAAATTACCTGACGTATACTCCTGCCCTTTGAAATTCTGCCAATAAAAAATGGAGCTGCAACGCACCAAACCATCCAATATGCCCAATAATAAATTGTCCAGTTCTGTGGAAAATAAGATGTCCTCAACGGATCCGTATATGTAGCTAAGCTCACAAAATTCTGCATCATAGTACCTAGAGAAGATATGCCACTTTCAATAATATATCGGGTTCTCCCACCAAATAATAATACATACAATAATATTCCAAAAAACATATAAATACAGGTTTTGGCAAGGAAACTGATTCCCTTAAATCCACGAAGCAAGGAATAGGTATAAACAAAGCATGTAATAATCAGAATGATTAAGTTCATTACTGTACGATCTAACTGTATATGGAAAACATTTACTAAAATTTCTGACATAAGCGGTGTTGCAATACTAAATGTTGTTGTTGTACCTGCAATCAATGCAAATACCGCCAACAAATCAATTAGCCTTCCACAAATACCATCTGTATGTTTTCCCAAAAGCGGTCTGCATGCTTCTGAATATTTTTGTCGTTCTCTATTTCGAACATGTAACATAAAACCAAATGCCACTGCTAACACCAAATAAAAACTCCACGGAATGAAACTCCAATGAAACAGTGGATATACCCCTGCCCATTCCTGAATATTTCCAAGTTCTTTGATATGCGGATCTGCCGCATACATAATCCATTCTGAGAAGGAATAAAATAAAATGTCTGCCGCCAGTCCGCAGGTAAACATCATTGCACCCCATGAAAAAAAGGAATACTTTGGCTTTTCTTCTTGGGTTCCCAAAATAATATTTCCATACTTTGAGCATACAAGATATATGGAAACACCAAAGAAGACTATTCCTATCATAATATAATAGCTTCCAAAAGTATCTCCTAAGAAAAATCGTATCCGGCCAAGAATATCATTAGATTGCTCCGGTATAATGACAAACAATACGAATAAACTAATAATTAATACAAATGGCACTATTGTGATTAACCAATCAATTTTTCCCCGTTCTTCTCTTTTCATGCTAATTCCTTTTCTCTGTATTTTTCATATCCATTATCTAGACTTATCAATTCTTCCAAACTGTCTATCTCAATCACGTCATCTTGCTTCATTTCAAAAATTCCTAGCTGATACTCCTCCGGATGACAGAACATAACAATATCATCCCAATATATCTGTGTGTGATGCTTTTGTTCAAATTCAAGTTCCAGATGTTTTTTTAATTTTCTGCCATCTTCAGCCGTCCAACGTGAAATGCTGTATAGCTGCCATCCACATTTTCCTCCAACTCTACTACAAACTGTCACAATTCCATCTTTAACAGTCTGAATCCACTCATCCGTTTCTTCTGACGTCCATACACTGTTATAACCCGATCGGTAAAACTCAGATGCCAAAATTCTCTCATTATGAATGATCTGATCTCCATCCAAAATAATTGCATTTTCAAGATAGTCCCTCGCAACATACAATGATGAAATGTTGTTGCATGTTGCATAATATGGATTCTCAATCAATGTTATTCCCTGATACTCCTTTAGAACCTCTGAAAATTGCTCTTTTAAATAACCTACTACGATATAAATCTCTGTAATACCATTATGATAAAGTGCCTTTATTATTGTATCAATCATCCGAACACCATTTACCTTCACCAAAGGTTTAGGTGTTTTTAATGTAACCGGATTCATTCTTTTTCCTATCCCTGCTGCCAGAATAATCGCCCGTTCTACTTTATGCATGTAATGTTTTCTCCATTTCCCGTAATTCCAACTGAGCAATATGCGAATACTCTTTCGCATACTGATATTGCCGAGTTGCATACTCCCCAAAGCAGACTCCCAGTTTTTCTTTATATTCGCACCAATTGCTCCACAAAAGACCTCCTGCTGCTATATAACAATATATCTTTATTCTGGTTTCTCTTGAACAGCCTTCTGTAAAATATGCATCTATTAATTGATCCATATGTTCTCTATCATATAACGAATAAATACCAAACATAGCGATATCCACATGTGGATCCTGCATTCCCGCATACTCCCAATCAATCAGTCGTATTTCTTCTTTCCCGTGTTGATCTTTTACAAACAGGAAATTATCCGGGACTGCATCAATATGTGTAAGTACTTTTTCTGTTATATGACCATCAATAAATGCTTTCAACGAATAAACTTCGCTCTTTGTTTTTTCATAATCCTCATAAATAGATTCTGAATTTCCCCAAAGCACCTCATATTTCTCAATTTGTTCAAAAAGATCAAACTCATGTCCAACAACTAACTTTTTATCATGAAATTTTTTCAGACACTCCATACTTCTTTTTACGTCCAGATGATTCATCGGATCACATACCCGCGAGTTTTCCAAAAACTCTGTTATTTTATATCCTTTTTCGGGATTTATGTAAATGACCGGATCGCAAATATTCATATTCCTGATTGTTTCATATGCCTTTTTCTCCTGATACCGGTCAATCAGTTTATCTGTTCCGGCTCCGGAAATTCGTAGAATATACCTCTTTCCATTACATCGAAATGTAAACGAACGATTTGTCATTCCTTTTTTCAAAACAGTAATATCTGTGATATCGTCAGCATTAACTGGAAATATTTCACAGATTACTGCAAATGCTTCTTCATCAAATAATTCATCATGTTTTAACTTCAACATACACACGTGTAATCCTACTAAACCCACTAATATTTATTGTGCAATTACCTCTTTTGCAGCAACATTGAGGTTTTCAAACTCTGGAATCAACATTTGAATTGCCTCCGCCATCTCTCCATCATCATTTGTTTTTAATGCTTCTGCAAATTTTGATATTCTTTCATTAAATACTTCCTTATTAACACGCTCTTTTCCCTCGTTTAATAATTCTGATGTACCATTTACTACCGCTATTTCCCAATTCATAGCATCCACAATTGCCTTCAAAAATTTATCTGTATCATCAAGACGTTTTCCAGACAATTCCTTTACAATAATTTTCATGTTTTTTAGTAATCTTTCATTAAATTCTACTAATGTCTCTAATGCTTCCTGCTGCTCTTTTTTCGTATTCTCCATATTTGTATTCCTCCATATTAACGTTCTTCATAGAATATATCGTCGTCTTTTATGATATATTAAACCTTCAACTGCAAGCTTCTCACCTTCCTCTATAATTACCAAATATAACACATATCCTATTTTTTCATTCCACGCTCCAAATAACTATTTAAAATCTCTTCCTGTTCCTTGTAACAAGGGTATATATGGCTCGCAGAAAATTTCACAGGTTTTCGCCAAGCACCATACATCTCATGTAATACTTTATCATATTCTCTTGGCACGTATAGCTGCATTTGCTCAAACTGCATTTTTATAGGTTTGTCATACCATTCCTTCTTCAACCTAAACTTCTTATCCCTTAATATCATACTCCACAACGTTAATTCCTCTGCTTCTTTCTCCCCATACATCTGACATATCAAATCCAACAATCTGTATAATTGCTGCAATATATTTCTATTTCTATCAATTTCAATTTTACAAATATCTTCTATATTACATAACATTAGTTCTATTTCTTCTGTATTCTCCTCTTTTTTCATTAAAAAAATCAATCCTGCAACTATTTTATATACTTCTTCCTGCATTGTCACTTCCTCTTTATTTTTAGATACATAATCTAATGGAAATATATCAAGCCCTAGCATATATGGACAACCATAAAACCGTTTCAGTCTCTGCTCATCATTTGAAATTGTCGTTGCATTACAAATACATGCATGTGCATCAACTGCTTGTTCTGTACTATAATGTCTCAAAAACAACGGTGATGGCAACTCATTTGAAACTTGTATAAAACGATTATAGTCTTTTCTTAACATAGCAATATCAATATCGTCATCCCATGGTATAAATCCCCCATGCCGCACTGCACCCAATAGCGTTCCCCAATCTGCATAATATTGTATGCCATATTTTTCACACAATATAATTACCTCATTCAACATGTCCATTTTTGCAGCCCATACGCTTTTCATAGTACTGCTTACTAAAAATCCTTCCCTCTCCTCTGTTTCAAAAAATGATGGTTGAAAATCCATATTCCTCTCTCCTTTTTCTTACGGTTCATAACCCTACTATACTCTTAGCTTCCCACAGGAAACTTCATGACAAAATTCATCTATCGTCCCATCAAATCCTATTTTTTTTATCTGCTTTTTTAGTTCTTCCTCCATATCCCCATAAAACGGATACTCATGATCTGCTACACCCTGTACCGGTATCATATAATCACCATACAATACCTTAAGAACCTTGTCATACATTCCCGGTGCAGGAATTTCTATATTTTCAAATGGCAACATAACTACATCATCATACCATTCCTTCTTTAACTTATACTGATCCATTTGTATCCAATACACATAATTAGTCATATATTCCGATTCTTCCCTATGATACAACGCTCCAACTGCATCTGTAACTTTCCACAGCCAATTTTTGATATCCTTTTTCATCTCTATTTTAATATTGCATAGTTCTCCATATTCATTAAGATACTCCTGTAAAGTCCCTTCCTCTTCCAATTGCTTCCAATAGTATAAAATGAGGATTCCTTTTTTAAATATGTTTTTCTGCATATTGGCTGATTCTGACTCTTTCGGTATATAATCTAACGGAAAGATATCCACCCCAACTCTCTGATACGGAAATCCATGAAAATATTTCATATAATCATTAAAGTTCCACATCTCCTCATCGGCTATCACCCTTATATGATGCACAAAAGCGGCTTGTTGTAGCCTCTCTTCTTTTGCATGCATTCCCGCCATAGCAAAACCATGCGGCAACTGCTCCGGTAAGATTCTGATTAAACGATTATACTCTTCTCTCTTTAGGCATATATCAATATCATCATCCCATGGTATAAATCCCTTATGCCGCACAGCCCCAAGCAGCGTCCCCCCATCTGCAAAATACTGTATACCATTTTTATTACAAATATCTACCACTACCTGCAGTACTTCCATCTGTGCTGCCCAGGCACGCTTCATCATCTCTGATACTTCAAATCCTTCTCTTACTTCTTTTTCGAAAAAGTTACTTGCAAATTCCATAAACTCACCTCATAATACCTAATTTAAACAATTATAAACTCTATATAATTATTAATTTTTCACTATAAACATCCCGACAAAATTCATCTATAGTTCCATTATATCCTTTTTCTTCTATCCATTTTCTCATCTGTTTCTCCTGACCTCCATAAAAAGGATAATTATGTGCTACTGTTCTTACCGGCATCATGTAATTGCCAAACTGTGCTTTTAATACCTCATCCCACATAGCAGGCACAGGAACCTCTATATTTTCAAATGGTAACATAACTACATTATTATACCATTCCTTTTTGAGTTTATAATTATCGTCCAAAACCCAATATAAATAATTTGTCATGTATTCTGTCTCTTCATTACTATACAATGATGTCACACAGTCCATTAATTGTAATATCTGTCCCTGTATATCTCCATTTCTGACCAATTTCACATTACATAATTCTTCAAATTCTTTTATTCTAACTTCTAATTCTCCCGAGATTTCCAATTTATTCCAATCCCTCAATAATGTTATTCCCTGACGCAGTATGATTTTTTGAATTTCTGCAACCTCATCTTCTTTCGGAATATAATCTAATTGAAAAATATCTATTCCTACACGTCCATATGGAAATCCATGAAAGTACTTTACATAATCATTGAACTTCCATAATCGTTCGTCTGCTACCACTCGTAACTGTGGTACACATATATCCTTTCTCAACTGCAAATCCTGCGAATATGTGCCTACCATTACAAATCCATAAGGAAGTTCCCGTGGTAATATTTGAACCAATTTATTATACTCTTCTCTTCTCAAACATATATCAATATCATCATCCCATGGTATAAATCCCTTATGCCGCACAGCCCCAAGCAGCGTGCCCCAGTCTGCAAAATATTGTATTCCGTTCTTGTCACAAACATCTGCCACTACTTGCAGCACTTCCATCTGTGCCGCCCAGGCACGCTTCATCATCTCTGGTACTTCAAATCCTTCTCTTACTTCTTTTTCAAAAAAGTTACTTGCAAATTCCATATTTTTCCTCTTATGTTGTAATCAAACTATCTGACTTTATTTTAATGCAAATATTGCTATAAGGCAATTATCTAATTTTTGCTTAAATACCAATGTGCATTTTAGCTTGTCTATTGAAATCTCGTCTATTTTTTTTTATACTTAATTCATATCAAATTCTGGAGGTAGCAACCACGATTTTATCCTGGTAAACAACTATGAACACTTTATCACCCAAAGATGAAATGATACAACTTATTCAGCAATGCATTTTGGCAAAAGATTTCATGTCTGCTGCTAAGTGTCTTGAAATATATAAACAATCGTTTGGCGCTGACAATTTCTTTTCTTCCTGCCAAATTTCAATTACACCCGTTACCGTTATTTATATCCTAAGCGAAGATGAACTAAAACCTGATTTAACAGATATTATCAGTACAGATATCCATGTGAATTTATCTGTTATATATATACATGAAAAAAACTTAATGGAAGAATTTTTAAATTGTCTGCCATCTATCGAGAGCGAATATTTCTGTTTCTATGATTCCAAACATCATTATGAAAAAAACCGTATCGCAATTCTTCTTTCTGTAGTGACCAAAATTACTTCCGTAAATGGCATTATACACGCCCGTAATTTTATAGATAACAGCGATACTGTGCTTGCACATCCTGATTATATGTATAAAGAAATATTAGACAATAAAATTTTTAATGGTGCCGAATTATTACATTATAGTGCCATGAACAATATAAACTTGTATGGTGATTTGTCTACTGTTTTTCTTTCAACAGCTTATGTAAAACAGCTTTCCTTTGCACACCTTGATGTGACCGATTCTATGCAATCCTTAGCGTTTCTTTATCAGTTACTATGGTCTACAAAAATTGCTTATACTTATTTGCCGCTCTCATCTTCAACTGTAGTCGAATATTTAGATGCTGCACAATCTATTTCAGATTACGTAAATTTCCTAAAGCTGTATTATTCGGAAAATGATATTTCACGCATTTCTGATACTTTAACAGATTTTACCACGGCAGAACATTTTGTTTCTTGCAAAAAAGAAATTACCTTCTTTTACACTGATATGGGAGAATACTATAACCTAAAACCAATTGCTGATATGGCTGAATCCAGAGGCTACAAAACAGTTTTCACCAAAGATATTCACCAAAATGCTGAAATTGGTGTCTATTGCCAGCATATTTGTTACCCGGAAAACTCAAAATTCTCTCTGATCTTGCTTCATGACCTTGCACAGGGACATGACCGTTGGCCAAGCTTTTGGGAATTAGAGCGTTGGAACAAATTTGACATTGGCATTGTACCTGGACAATTCTGGGCTGACCTTTGGTCTAAATGCGCCTGTCAGTATTATACAAACCCTAGATGTGGAACCTACCAACTTGGTTATCCCAAAAGTGATCTGGCTTCCTCATGCGCCTTATCTAAACATGCCAACTTACTAAAAGAACAACTGCATCTAAAGTATGATTTTTCTATTTTATATGCACCTTCCTGGGAAAATGATGGAAAAGAAGATGATTTTGTCAAAGCCCTCTCCTCTTTAAAAGTAAATTTGCTGATTAAGCAGGCACACTGGAATGAAAAATATTCGAATATTATTCAAAATATTAAAGAAATGCGGAATTTACACGAAAGAAAGTTTGATAACGTATATTATATCGAACCGGAAGAAAGTATTATGACAGCACTCGCAATGTGTAATCTAGTTGTATCCGATGAATCAAGTGTTATGGCAGAAGCTTTAATGTTTAACGTTCCAAGTATTGCTGTTACCGATTGGCTTATTCCTGATACAACTCCAAGCCGTTATGCATCCGTGCCTATGGACTATGTTATCAAATGTAAAAAATCGGACTTACACGACTATGTACAACGTTTCCTTTCGTCACCGGATGATTATAATTCCATACTCGAAAATGGAAGGCTTCTGTTCTCCAATGCAGAACATTGTTGTTCCGACATCTTGGACGCAATTGAATATTATACCGCACTTGATTCTAATGCTTCAAAAGATTTTTTAAGCAAACGTCTTTCCTCTAAATATTCTATTTGCAGTATGTGGAATTAGATTTATTTCAAAGAGCTGCTGCGCAGAAAATATTATCTGTTTTTCGTGTAACAGCTCTCTTTTACATAATCTTTTTAATATTTTCAATAATCCTTTCGAAATCCACCTGTGTAAAACCAGCTCCCTCTGTTATATGCAATTCATCTCTGATTGATGAAGAAAATAGTCTTTCAATCTCTTTAAATCCAGACCAGGAATCTTTTAACCCACATTTTTCAATGATTCTTTCCATCGGAACCGTATCGTTGATATCCCGATATGAAAAATATACCGTTCCCAATGCCCTGTAAATAATGTAATCTGCCGGAACATTTTCCAACATCCATTCCTGATCGAACCATAGCAGGTTTTCATTTGAAACAAATGCATTCCGAAATGTCATATCCAGATATCCATTCTTCAAAATTGGACCGTAGTTAATCTGTTCCTGTTTCAATTCCGGATGTAGCGCATATAGAATATTATCCTCGTCCGGTACAGTTGCCGAAGACGATAATATATCCGCATATAATCGTTCCAGTAAATAAACTGCCTGTTCTTCATCTCCTGATCTACATGCTTTAACAAACAACTTCTCAAACAGTTCTCCTTCATAGTATGGAGTTTCTAATTCCTCTCCCACGATTTTGCTTCCCAAAGTAAACAATCCTCTGTCTTTTAATGTTTTTTCATTGGCTGCTGTACGTCTTATATGTGAAACACCAGTTTGTGATAAACTAAATTTTTTTACCGTTTTATTCCTGTAAATTTTAGTACCAAGCTGATACTCCGGCCGTCTCTCATCACATAAGCTTGCAAATAAAATATTTCCCAAATTTTCTATAGCAGTACATTCAACCAAAAAGGAATTTGCAAAGAACTCAAATACATCATTCTCTACTAAATCTTTATAAATATCCTTCTCATTCGCAAGCAGTGTGTGTGCGTTTTTCGCATAATAATATCTGACATTCTGCATATTTTCATCTTTTGGCAGATAGTTTTCTGAATAAACTGTTGTCGGCAATTTATAATCCGGCATAGGATAATAAAAATAGGTATGTTCAAATCCGCTTTCATGAATAAGATTTTTCAACCCTTCCTTTGAAAATGTCCGAATGCCCTGATTTGTATATAAATACTGATTCATTCCATCAAACGGTACACCCGTATGATCTTCTCCTGCTCCGCACCAGTATTTCAAACCATACTGGTTTTCAATAGCAATCAGAAGTTTTCCCTCTGGTTTTAAAAGTTTTTTTATTTTCGTCAAAAAATCTCTATATGAATTATCCGAATCCGTAAATCTTCCCTGATACTCAAGCACACCGATCAATGTGATATAATCATATTTTTTTGAAAACTCTATATCATTCAGATTTCCCACCATAATCTCAAGATTTTCCCTTTCACGGCAACGCAGCAAAGTACCTATAGCCCGTCTCTGTGACAATTCTACGGCTGTAACACTTTTACATTTATCGCATAAGAGTCCTGTTAATGCTCCGAATCCACAACCAATCTCAAGCACTTCACTTTTCGGTTCGAAATCATACCAATTTAAGAGATTTCTTCTTGTTCTGGTCAAATGATAGTACACCGGCCAGCTATAATTTTTAGCAATTGCCTTCGTGTACTCTTCCGGCTCATTTTCTGCTATGATTTGCAAAATTTGGTTTTCTACATCTCCATCTGAATAATTATCATCACCTTTATAATAGTTTAGATTAAATATTGGTTTTGGAGTTAATTTTATCAAATATTGATTATACTGTTCTTCTCTCATTTTATCTTTATGTTCCATTATAATTTGTTTTTTAAGATATATTTATTTGTCTTTCTTTTTTGCAATAATTCGAATTAAAGCAGGATCTGACTCTTTTGTTTTTGAAAATCCCTTCTTTTCTTCCTCAAAAACAATCTCAAATCCTAAATTTTCCAATTTTTTTCGAAATTCTGTCCTTTCAATAAATCTACGATAATGACTATTATATATAAAGGCATTTTTTTCTACTAAACTGCCTTTTCCATACAGTTCATCATTAACGCTTCGAACTTCAACTAAAAGCAATCCATCTTCTCGCAATGACTCTGTAATATTTTGTAGTAATTCATCTTCCTGCCTTTTCGAAATTGCATGAATAGTCCATCTACTATAAAAATAATCATATTGCATTTGGTACAAAGCTTTACATGTCACAAAATCATCACATACAAAATGTCCATTTTCAATCTGCTCTTTCTGTAATTGCTTTATAACTGTTTCCGATGCATCCACTCCTGTTACTAAAATTTGATTTTTTGCAAAATAAATGCTATCTCGCCCATTTCCACAGCCAATATCCATTAACCTTTTTCCTGATTTCAAATATGGTAATACAAATTGTGCAAAATCACTTCGATTCTGAATGTTTTTCCCTCTTTGTTATAAAACTGATTCCAGTATACCACATCTCTGCTAAAGATATCTTGCACTTTAAGATTATATTGAATAATCTGTTCTACACATTCATCCACAGATTTTGTTCCATCATTTTCGATAATTATATCTGGATTTTTTGGGAATTCAACCTCAAGATCCATTCCCACACTTCGTCATACATCGCTATTGTACATATAATTACAGATATTCCCTGATCTGTTAATGTTTTACATAAATTCGAATAATAATATGCCCTCTTTTTTCTGTCTTCTTTCGAATATCCCAACGAGTCTCCTACCAATTTTTTTAAAGATCACCGTCTAAAATCACCAGACTACTTTGTTTTTTCTTTAATTCATAATATAATGCATTACCAATTGTTGTCTATCCTGCGCCTGACAAACCAGTAACCCAGTATAATGTTCCTTTATCCAATGTTCTCATTCTCCCTTTAGGAATACTACTTGTGTGCAATAACGCATGATTGAATATGATTTAAACACCATCTTTCATAATATGATATTCCCACTTTGTCATTAATCCGATTTCCATTCCGATCACATAGCTTCACTTCATACTGATTCAAAGGAACCAGGCACTCTGATGTCACATTCTCTTTACCTTTTAAGTAAAAATAAAATTCTTTTCCATTTCAAATTCAATACTTCTTTATCTTTTAAAATTAGCGGAATAAAACTTTCATCTTCAAGTATTACTTCAAATTCCTTGTTCGCATCATTGACTCTCTGAATTTCTGCTTTTTCTGTTATGGTATCCTTACACAATTTATCCATAATCAATCTGGCAGCGCTTTGTAATCCTTTTATTCCTAAAAACATCTTGGGCAACTCCTGTATTTCCCACTTCATCATTCACCTTTTTCCACCTTACTCAGCAATTTCTCTTACTCTTCCAATTACAAAGTTCTGCTGCTCCGATGTAAGTGTCGGATATAACGGTAAACTGATAATATGTGAGTAAACTTCTTCCGCATTCTTACAATGAACATCTTTATATCCATGCTCCTGATAATAAGGGTGCATATAAACAGGAATATAATGTACATTCACTGCAATTCCCTGCTCTCTTAATGCCTCAAATACTTCCCTTCTGTCGCAGTTCTTTACCTGCACAATATAAAGGTGCCAGCCACTCTCTGTTTCCGGTAACTGATATGGTGTGATAATATTTTCACAATCAGCAAACGCTTCATTATAACGTGCTACAATTTCTTTTCTACGTGCTAAAAATCTATCCAGTTTTTTCATCTGGCTGCAGCCTAATGCACACTGAATATCCGTAATACGATAGTTATATCCCAAATCCAACTGCTGATAAAACCATGAACCATCATTTCGTGTCATCAAATTTTCATCACGGGTAATGCCATGACTGCGGAATAACATCATTTTCTGGTAAAATTCTTCATTATCTGTGACGATCATTCCTCCTTCCCCTGTTGTGATCGGTTTCACCGGATGGAAGCTGAAAGTTGTCATATCAGATAAAGTTCCTACCTTTTTTCCCTTATACACAGAACCAAGCGCATGTGCTCCGTCTTCAATGACAAGCAAATCATGCTCTTTTGCTATTTTATGAATCTCGTCCATATCGCAAGGCTGTC
>OGML01002450.1_pt1 | contig 13042 bp, 7 predicted proteins | sample 1572951 | NCBI WGS metagenome assembly OGML01 (sample SAMEA2581883, study PRJEB24529) | metagenome | biome: Human gut stool | place: China | collected 2011 | reverse complement strand
CTCCTGATCTTTCTTAGATGCGGTAGTAGTACTTTCTTTAATATGATATTGTTTCCCTGTTGAATCGGGAGGAGAAAGATAAACAGTTGTATTTTCAATCTTTAGTTCACTCAACTTGTCAGTAGTAATCTTTGTCTGCTTATTCACGTCCATCCGTAGGGATTCAATTAAGTTTCGCAGATAGAACAAGTCTCCTGAATAGTCAATCTGCTTCTGTGTCTCCATGTTGCGGGAAACCTTGCAAGACGATAAACATATTGCTGACGTTAGCAATACGATAATGCACATTATTTGCTTCATGGCCGTATTACTGTATTCCGCAAGAAATTAGTAAACTCGGAGCGTACATCGAAACATGGACAAGCCTTGATATATTCAAACGGTTCTACCTCCCCATTATCATTTAAGTCAGGTGATGTATCCCGGTGTCCAAGTACCTCGATAATAGGGTAGTCTCTACAGAGCTTCTCTACCAAATCGCGCAAAGCTATTCGTTGCGCTTCTGTCCGGGTATCAGCAGCTTTCCCATTGACATCCAGGCCGCCGATATAGCAGATACCAATCGAATGTTTGTTATACGACCGCCCACTGTCCCCTTTCGTATTGCAATGTGCCCCGTCCACAGACAAGGGCCTACCGTTCTCCACAGTCCCATCAATATCTATTACGTAATTATACCCGATCTGATTAAAGCCTCTCTGTTTATGCATCCGGTCAATGTCTTTTGCACGCAAATCCTGTCCGAAGCGCGTGGCCGAACAGTGAATAATGATTGAATCAATTGTTTTCATATTGTTTATTTTTTTATTAGTTTATAAAACTTTTCAAGAGTTAAGTTGTTAAGGAGATAAAACATAACATAAATCAATAACTTTGTTGCCTTAATAGCCGTTTGTAACGCTTTTGCCTGTGAAGGTAGAAGCGTTATTTCTTGTTTTCACATTTTTAAATACAAATTCATTACACAAGCTCAATAATTATCCTTATTTATTCCCTCCATGAAAATATCTCCATGATAAAAAATATTATTATCCCACAGGTTTATAAGCATTTTTAATAGATACACAATGAACTTTTATAGGAATAAATATGCTATATAACATGCTTAAACTTTAAAAACACGGTTATGCGGTCTGTGAAGATAGTACGCCGTATCTTATTGCATACAGATGAAAAACTATATCTTTCAAAATAATAAATGCATTTAAGATAAATGCTATGTGCATCCATTATTAATAAGTCAAAAACCGACTCAATTAAAAAATAGTCCAATAACAACTCCTGCTTTTTTCTTCATCGCTAATGTAACATCAGCCATTCCGTAATGATAGCCACCGAATGTTGCAACAGTGTCTCAAGAGATGATATTTATCCCAAATTGGTCAAAATATTCTAAAACAACCTCGCTAAACAATGAATTACTTTAACTATCAGAACATTACTTGTTCCAAGCACTGTAACCACATCGCTATGACTTAATTCTTGGAGTAAAAATATTGCATATATTATTCTTTTAGCGGTTTTATTAACACTTTTATTAAAAATAAAAATCAACCTTTGTATTCCAATATTTTATATTTTGTAAACTTGGTCTGGGAAGATAAAGTTATACATTTGTTTGTTTTGTTTGTGTAATTCCCCGTCGCTAAGCGTAGCGACGGGAGATTTTATCTAAACTACTCTTTCTTTCCCGAAACATTATCGAACCCCTTCAGCTTATTTATGATAGCCTTCGGGAAAAAGCCCGGGCAAATCTCTTCTACGTTCTCAATAATACTTAAGGCCTCACGTACCATTAATGCCGTACAAGCGAAATACCGGAACCAGACGAAACTATCGACCACCTGACCGGCGATCGAGAAATTACCCATCACATGTGACAGGATCAATACACAACTGTAAATGATAAGCTTACGCCCAATCATACCATATGCCTTACTACTGATGTCTTTGGATAACCAGTGCTTGACAAAGCCGAGCACCGTATCAACACATACAAGGACAATCAACCATTTGACAAACTCCCAGTCACCAAAGACATAGCGCTCAAAGAGTTCCAGCAAAGGAGAAAGAGGCAAGGCAATCAATGCAATCATCTTCAAATTTTTCATATTCTTGGATATATAAATTTAAATAGTATATTTATTATTTTTTTAAAGAAACTAATTCCCTAAAAGTAGCAAACCATCATAGCTATGATGCAACCTATGTTGATAAGAACTATTTTACTCTATATAATTTTTTTATTAGAATGTACAACAATTATACGAATTTACGTGTTATTGAGAGAACATCTTAAATAAGTATTATCAAATGCGGTATGAATAAACTACGGTTATTATTCATTTCCTTTATACCGCATCTTTCCGCCCCATCTGTGAAGACAGGGCGGATTCTTGTTACTTGGATTTAGATGCCGGTTTGGGCTCTAAAGTGGCTTTTACCTCTTTGGTGATCTGATCGAATACTTCAAAGTGCGCTGCAACATTCTCCGACTCCGGAAGGGACATTTGTTTACTGCCTGATTCTAACAGCAAATACCCGATATACCGCCCGGAGGTTACGGGTTGCTTACCTGTAGGGGTGTCAATCTCTTCCGTGACCGTTTTAATGATTTCACAATGAAGGCGGCTGAGATTATCGTTATTGACACTGTAGTTTACATTGTACTGATAATCTCCTGAAACGGCTTTACCGTTTACTTGAACTGTTCTTGATTCTTCTTGAAACATAATTTATTGATTTTGAGAGTTAATAATTACTTTGTCTAATTCATTATAAATAGCGGTTTTCACCACTGCGAGGATCGGAGCCGGATCAACGTAATTTCGAATGATATTTGCACCTTGTTCGTCAACTTCAACTTCACCTTCTTTATATATCCGTTGGGCAAACTCCAATTCACCCAAATCGGGTGTATTACAGTAAATAGCGTTTCCTACTGTTTTAGCTACGTCGAACTCTTTAATTTCTCCATCAATAGCTGTTTTTACTTTAATTCTTCTAAAATTGATTTTCATATTCTATTTCTTTTGAATTTATTATTGTAATCTGCGCTCACAATGGGCATTTACCAAACATTGCGACCTACAACGAACACACGGAATGGACAATCACGGGGACCCTTGTTTGCGTCAAGCATTAAAACCTCAAAATAAGAGTTGTTTTGTGTCTCTACCTGACCGAATACCCAGCCATACCCCCCTAAGCCTTGTACTAAAACAGCGTACTGCAGATGCTTCAAACTGTGGTATATCCTGTATTTTCCAGTAGATATTTTCTGTGCACTGGTTAAGGTGCACCCGTTGCCCCATTCATTAGTGACTGTACCCGCTTGATATACATATCCGGTACACAGCATTCCGGGAGCGTTCCACTTTTCACCGCCCCTTTGGGCGAAAATATGACTTCCATACGATTCTATCGAATTTGCAGTGCCTGCGTTAGCCAAACATCTTAGAGCAAAACCGGAACTTCCGTATGATTCAATACTTAGACCACTGTAATTGTCGTTTCGTATGGACATCAATGCAGTGCGTGAAGTTGTAGGGCTGTCCCCCTCTTCGTTAATACGAAGGAATTTATTACCGGACATGTTTAACAGGATCTTAGCCTGCGAATTGCTTGCCGAAACAAGAGAGCCTCCCGATATATTCCAGGCACCGATCTTTGCACCATCAGTTACCGTAAGGTTTCCGGTTGTGATCCTCTGTGCTGAAAATGCCTGTGCCACCACTTCCGCAGCTTCAATCACATTGGCAGACAGTTTGCCGTTTGCGTTGATGGCGGCTGTCTGTTGACCTGTGTTATTTTGGAATAGCAGGTTATCGGCTTTCAGAATGATTTTTCGGGACGTGATGTTGATTCCGGTTTCGACTAAGCCGTTTTGAGTGGCGGTGACACGACCGTCTACTATGTCGGCTTTGTTATTGGCTGTGCCTGCTAATGAATTGGCGGAATTTGCCGTTTGTTCTACTACGCTTAATTTTGCGTGGTCTGAACTTAGAGTTAACTCAGCCGCACTTAATCGCCTACCTTGATCGTCCACTTTGTTCGCAGTTAAAGCTATGCTTTCCTGCGTCTGCTTTATTTCGGTATAGTATCCGTATGTGCGGACGGGTTCAGTTCCATCGGTGCGAACGGGGAACGATGTATTATACGAACCGTGATAATCGGTTTGATAAACGTTGATTACGTTTGGGTCAATAGTATCATCTACGGTTACGTCATACATAGAACCGCCCCTAATACCCATTCTACACGTAGACGTTTCAGTTATTTGTCCCAAATCAACAACTATCTTTGCACCCGCAGAAGTCCATGCTTTAGTATAGTCAAAGATATTGGTTACTGCTGGCAACGAACCCCAACCCGAACCGGACATCTCAAACGTTAAGTTCATAGAAAAACCGCCATCGTGAGTACCGTATGAAGGTTTTCCGTATCCCGCATCAAGAGGCCTACTTATTTCAACCCTTGTTTTGTGGTAAACCGGAATACTTATAACCAACGGGAAAAACTTATTATTGTCCCATCCTCTTAAATCTATTCGCTTTGATATATGCCTATTGGTGGTACTATTAATAACACCAATATCACCAACAACAGACGTGATACTTTTTTCGGTCTGTTCGACGCGTGAAGCAAGTCCGGTAACACGTCCATCAACGGTATTTATCTTTTCAACGGTGGATGTTATCTTACCTTCGACTACACTAATTTGACTATTAGTATATTCCTTAGATTCTATTATTCCATCTTCTGGCGCAGGCTTCCATTCGGTTGCAGTATCACCGATTTCAATCTGAGGATTACATATTTTCATCGTGGTACCATCACCGACTTGTATGTAAAATCCTATACCGATATTTTGTGCGTTAACAATATCATTCGGAACGGTAATAGTATGAACAAATCTACCTGTGCCGGCCTTCAATGAAGTAGAATCGAAGTACTTCCACGCACCGATATAGTAATAGTTTGATGTACCATCCTTTAATACACCTTCTTCCAGCCCTATACGACTATTTCGACCTAAAACAAGGTTGCTATATTCATAATCAAAAGACAAAGTAACTTTCTTTCCCCTTAAATCACGCCAATACTTAGACATGTTTATACGAAGATGATTCTCTACGCCAGTAATACATACACCCGATTTTAAACAGAGATTAGCACCACCTATGACACGCTTATTTAATTCTGTTGTTACGGATAGTTCTATTTTTCCCGGTATGGCTGATAATTCAGTAGCAATATTACTAAACTCCTGTTCGATGCTCTTTCCGTTTCTCAGAATGAAAATACCTTTCAGGAAACAGTTCATCGCATACAGACCGTATCCGGACGGTTGGAGGTCAGCCGGAAAGTCTGTATCCGTCATGCCATCGAGACAACCCAAAATCACTTTGTTCTTTCCGGCCAAAGACGTAGAGTTTACCCCGTCCAGTACAGAAATGCGCGGTTTACCATCTTCCGAAGCTGTGAGATACAAAATGCCCTGTCTGTTCGGATTCGTGAGGTTACCCATCTGAACCAGATCATCACCAACGGCCGGAGTTGTACCATTGGGAAATACGGATTTAAGTATAAGAATCGAATCATCATTAACCGAGGCAACCGGAACCCAGTAGTATTTAACGTGTCCGGATGTGTAGACCTGACAACGTACCAAGTCATCAGCGACAAACATCATGTCGCCCTCTATACCTAAAACATAGTAAGCCGGATCGCCGGACGTTTCCGAAATGGACTTAACACGCCCGTTAGCAGATGAAATCACCAGACCGCCGTTAACCGCACGAACTTTCGAAATGATAAGTTCAAAAATGGTCATGGCCTTACGGACTACGGCATTATCTATTTCAAGGTTCCAATCCCCATTGATAGCCTTGTATAGCTTCATCCCTTCACCCATCAGTCCGGGGATGAATCTTTCTGAACTGATATAGTCCTTGACTATGGTTTGAAACAGGGTTGCGACGTGCTCAACATTCAGATCGTATGTTTTTGCAAGTGCCTGAACGAGTAAATTTAAAGTGTGCGTATCGCCTTTTGCCCAAATATCCGCGCCTGTTGAAATATTCCCTTCCGAATGGAGTGTGCCAACATTGGCCGAACCGGTTACTTCCAATGTAGCGGCTTTAACTTTCATCCGGGCTGTGACACTTCCCACTTCCACATTACCATTTTCATCAATAGATGCAGCAGTATCACCCACTATCAAGCCTTTTGAGAAAGTTACAGTTTCTTTAGCAGTATCGGGCATATCCTTACGTAAATGGGTAGCAAGTGACTTTGAAGCCGAAAAGACATTTCTATTTGACGGGGGTGTACTATCATTAGTCCCAATGATATATACCCCACTTCCACCACCATTGTAAGTCTGCCCTTTCAATGTAAGACTATCCAACTTTTCTTCCAATTCTCCGATACGTGAATAAGCCGTCGTTTCCCCCACCGTAAATATAGGCGAATCAAACGGATAGTCAAGATTATGTTCAAATCCTATGACACGCGATTGCCGGCCATCTTCGAAATAGGCCTTGTTAATAAGCTTGACCTTCTGACCGGCACTATAAAGATTATGAACACCGTCTTCGCCGTATGCGTCACCAGACATCATTTTGCAGTTATAGGTGGAAGGGTCCATCTTTGATTTGGCAACGTACTTTTCCGTTTCGGTTTTCAGTTCGACTTCGGCAGCAGATACGAGTCCAAGTTGTGTTATCTTTGTTGAGTCCCAGCCAGTCAAGACATAAGTATCCCCGTTTGCGGGGATAAGTACATCACCAGGTAGTTTACGCCCATAATCCTCGTTACGTACTATCTCCCAAACTTGTGCAGCCGGATTCCAACTACCATCTGATAACTTCTCAGGTTCTCCATCAGGATTAAATATAACCCCGAACATCATACCATTAAGCTTCCCAGAGTGGAAGGTTATCTTTAATTCCTCGCCAGCAAGCACATAGGCTTTGGAGAATGTAATGCCAGTATCTTTAAAGCGGTAAGCATCCCATTTCTCCTCAGTTATTGTCCCATCTGCATTTTCTATCTTGTCAGTATACTTATGAATGGCAATATCCGACATTGTACCGGTACGTCGTGGATAGATATCATCAAAAACAATAACCTGCTCAATGGCTTCCTCTGTAACCATATTAGGATAGGCATCAATATAAGGAGTTCCAGCAGGCAGCATCAATCGTCTTTGAACGACACCATTCACAACTACTGATTCATCCACCGGACGATAATTGGAAGGTATGTTCCTTGTAGAGCCAAAAGCATAGATACGGGTTGCATAAGCGGATTGCGAGTCGGTGCGTGTCATTTCCTCTACATTTACACCGATCTCCCAATTAACAGGATCACCGAACTCACAACGCCCGAAGTGAATGATATTCTCTGTCACCCAACACTCACAATCCCATTTCTTCGCCATTTCAAAGCAAGCGTCAAGAATGTTAATGTTGTCGTAAGACATCAACTGAGCTTTATTTTCAACCGTGCTGTCAATGGAAAAAACAAAATCCTGTCCTTTGTATGTGTAACCAAGAGCTTTTAAATTTCTCAGGACTATACCAACTTGAACATCCAGTGGAGCGGTCAGGTTCCAGGACGCTTCCTGTCCGGCTGTCTCTGGGGTGTATTTGAAAATTTTATTTTTCCATTTCCAGTAATAAGCGTCCAAACGAAGTTCGTAATCATAACTTGCCGTTATTGCATCGTAAGCGGGTTTCTGTATGTCACATATCTCGAACACTCCCAAATATCCATCATCTATGTAATCACCAAGCTTGAAAAAAATCGGTTCATCCAAATTGAACTTCACAGTAACATAGTCTTCCTTCATTAAAAGGAATTTTCGTTTCGAGCCTTCATTTACAATAGTAGAAAAGCGAATACTGCCAGATATGTCTTTGATGTCTACTCTTTCCATAACACATCAAAGGTCGGAGATAAAAACAGGAAGCCCTAAATATTCGGGCTTCCTGTTGTGACATCAGAAATAAGGTCACAAATTAAGTTCTATTTGCTGGATTAGGCTCCGAAAATTTACTTGAAATCTTACCAAATGTCCGGTCTATACTTTGCGCATAGGAAACACTTTTACCAAGATAGATTAGATGGTAGACCTCGTTACTATTAGCTGGAATCTTAATATCAATTACACCTCTGTACAATTCCTCGAAGAAAGCTTTTTTCTTTGATTGATAATCAGATTGGGAACTGCCCTCAATAGTAAATGAAAGCGTTATTTCCCGTTCATCCACTTTGGGGTTATTTATTATCACTCTCTTCCCATGTTCAAGGCGAGATTTATTTTCTATAAATTCTTTCATCGGTGCAGACGCTCCAAGAGCATCGAGGAATCCGTCCCCCATCCTTACACCCCATGTGGCGTATGCGTCTTTATTGTTTATAAGTAAATCTGGCATAAACTGTATTTTTATTGTTATATTTGCACATAATTCAATTTATATAATATGGAGGAAAAGCATATCTTAAAACTTAATTTTGGAGGAGAAGTAATTGAACATGATTTCAGTTATATGAAGATTCTCGAATTTACTAAACCCAATGTTGTGTTCCATAGGAATAATAAGTCGTATTCATTGGATAAAACAGAAATATTTTTCGAGGATAATGATACAACAATCATAACAAAACTTTCCTTCAAAGAAATCTAAGCAAGGCAGGAAAATTCCTGCCTTCTTCTTTTAGGGAGCTAAGCCTGCGGTATTCTTTTTAACTTCTGCTATATCTTTCTGCATTTGTTGAATAGGCTTCACTATAGCTCCAGTATTCTCCGAAATTTGCATCAGTTCAAGATAAGAATTAGCAATTAAATTCCTCGTATCATCCGCAATATTCCTTACCTCTGTATTCACAGAAAGAATTGTATCAGCCTTTGCCGTCAGCAGATTGAGCTCTTGGGATTTGACTACGCTCTGATTCTTAATTTCCTCATTGGATGCCTGCAAAGCCGTGAAACGTCCGTTTAGTTCTTCTCCGGTATCTTGAGACATGGCCTCAAATCCTCTTTTTGTAGAATCCTGAGAGGAAGATTCGGATGTCCAGCCAAGCAACTCTTTCAATTTATCCCGCTCTTTAACCGCGTCGGTAACAATGTCGTTCCATTGCTCCTGCAACTTTTTATAATCTTCCTCAGAAATACCTGTTTTATTATCATTAGCAGCAGCAAAAGCATCATACCATTTTTGTAGTTCGGCTTTATACTTATCACCAAGCATAGTGGTAAGCATAGCCTTCTGCATATACCTCTCAAAATTATTAGCAAAGTCTTTTGCCGAACTATCCATATCCATCAAGGTATCGACAAAGTTATCAAATACGCTATCAAATGAAACTTGGGTAAGCTGTTCTTTTACTTGGTTCTGTATATCCTCTAATTTCTCAGAGCCATTGACAATATCCTGTATGTATTTTACAAAGTCACCGTTTACAGTATTAAGGACAGATACCAGTTTAGGATCGGCAAGCACTTCTTTTAGTTGTTCTGCAGAAAGATTAAGCAATGACTCTGCATTCGTGACAGATTCACCGACAGCACCGGATATCCTATCCCAATCCTTTTTACTAAGTCTTTTTTCTATTCGTTTGCCTAAAGAACTTGATCCAATACTTGAGCCGCTTTGTCTTAATTCATTCAGAAGTTCATAATATCTCTGGGTCTGCTGCTTTATCAGGGTTTCTGCTTCTTTCCCTACTTTATAGGCTTCATCCCCATAGGACATTTTAATATACTCTTTCTTCTTGTCTATTAAAGTGTCCCACACGGAATCGAGTGCTTCATATTGGGACTTCATTTCATTGTATCGGGAATAATCAGCACCAAATAAACCATCTAAAGCCTTTACAACAGATGAAATACCGGAAACTGCGCTCATGGCACCACCTACAATATCACCGGACATTATCTGACCAACTCCCATGGCTGTTTGACCAACTCCACCTAAGGCATCAGAAATACCGGCTATTTTATTACCAAGATCGTCGTTGCCAAATATTGTACCAAGATCCTGACCAAACTGAGATATAGCAGGAGTAAATTGAGTCACAGCACTCCCGATTTCTGAAATACCCTGAACAATATTCTTTTTACCCCCTTGTGCTATCTTATCAGTCGCTTGCTTTACTTGCGTTTTGAAAAGTTTAAAAGGGCTTTTCCCTCCCAATTCCCCTTTTAAACGATCAATAGCATTCCTAAGTGCCTCAACTTGCTCAGTTGAAAGTTCTAAATTTTGAAGGGTATTGTCACTTATCCCAAGACCTAAAATATCCTTCTTTGAAACTGTCTTTCCACCGATTTGAGCATTTCCCTGTTCATCCTTAATGGCAGCGAGGTATTGCATCAATAATTCGGCTTTTTCAATGATGCCCTGAATCTCGTTCACACTCTTTTGGGAAGCATCAACAAAAAGCTGTCCCATTAAAGTCGTACTATTCTTCACGGAGTTGTCAAAATCATCAAGCGCATTAGCTTTCTCTTTCATCAAGATAGCTGCATCACCCGCCGTTTCGGCCTCCTTTATGGCCTTATCATATTTCTCAATAATGGCCAGCCTTTTCTGTTGATAGTTGCCAAACTTGATAAGATATTCGTTCCAAGACGCCTCTTGATCGCGTATCTTATCATCAAGTTGCTTTTTGGACGTATTTTCTATAATGGTATCCCAGATAGAGCTAATCTTTCCTGTATCCACCTTAGAAGAATCAAAAGTCTTTTTCTGATATTTGTTATTCTCTTTGGCCTTCAACTCTTCCTGAGCATCAAAAATCTCTTTCTCTGCTTGAATTACAGCCTGGATCATATCTTCTTTTTGTCTTTCCAGTGATTGGATCTCTTTCCGGTTATCCAATTCCCTCTGCATACGCTTCTTCTCAGCTCCTTCAGTCATGGCATCGATCTCAGACTGTGAGATTTCCATTTCCATATCTTCAGCCTGCCTTTTACGCTGGATTGCCTGTTTGCGTTCTATTTCAGAGATCTTATCATTCTGGGAACGAATGCCTTCTTGCTGTTTGCGAAGTTTTTCGGTTTCTTTCTTTGCTTGGTTTTCTTGCTTGGTTAACGAACTACCGGTAATACCACCTAAATCTTTGTATTTTTTTTCAGCAGTTTCCTTACGTTCTTTAGCCTCCTCGTATTGTTTTGAAGTAAACTTGGATTTGTCCTTTTCTATTTCAGAAAGTTTCTTTTTAGCGTCTTCCCAAGCCTTCTTGGCTGCTTCGTAATCCTCTTGATAAGTTGAGGTTTTACGTGACTTCAACTCCGATTCAAGTATATCTATTCTATTTTGTAATTCAGATTCAGTAGTCGCACCTTTCAGAGAGCCAACACCCACATTCAAAGAATACCACTTATTATTCTTCCTTGCTTGTTGAAGGCGTTTCATTTCATCCAGTTCTACCTTTAGCTGAACATCAGTATTTTTCTTTAAATCAAGTTGCCATTGAGCGAGTTCATCTGAGCGGACTTCTTTTTGATAATTTCTGAGGACATTTCTTTCTTCATCCAATTTTGATTTCAAAGTAGATAAAGTTTCATTCTTATATTTATCAGCAAGCTGCTTTTCTGATTCATTCAAACTGTTTTTATGAAAATTCGGGTCTTCTCCGAACCTTTTCCATAATCCGATAACCTGTTCGTATTCATCAATTAGTTTTTTAGAGTTGTTGTAATTAATTTTATTCTCTTCTACGTTCCTTTTTCCAGCTTCCTCATTGTATTCTTTCCATAAAGCTATCAAGTCTCTAATATGTCCTTTTTCATCTATGTATTTTTGGAAGAGAGCGGGATATTCATTCTTTATTGCATCCATTGCCTTCACCCTATCCATAGAAGAGGTATATTCATTTTGAAGGGTGGAAATCAATTCTTCAAGCCTTTGTTTATGTTCTTGCTCTTTTTTAATAGACTGTTTCTTTTGCTCGTCAAATCTTTTTTGCGCTTTCTCCGCCGCGGTTGTCGAATCGTGGAAAGCCCACATTGCAGCACCAAGCCCAATAACGGCGGTAGCCAACAAAACATAAGGATTAGTAAGCATAGCTGCATTTAAAGCTAATTGTGCTTTTCGTGCCAATACACGAGCATTAGTAAGAGCTACTTCAGCTATCGTATGTTTACTTGTCGCCATGATAGCCAACATCACAGCAGTTCTGTACGCTCCATAAGTAGTAACTAACCCAACCAATACCTTCCCCACCGTTTCATAGTTTTCACTCAGTGAAGTGGTCATCTGAATACCATCCATGATTACACCTTCCGACTTCTGCCCCAGCTCGTTAAAGGCTGCATCCATCGCATCCTGCATCATGGATAACTGGCCATTGATTGTTTTTGAAGCGTTCTCAGACATATTATAGAACTTTCCACCTGCGGAAGTAGCGTCTATAAACGCTTGTTGAACCATTTCTGCGGAGATAGCGCCTTTAGACATTTCTTCTTTCAGAGTGGCGATAGACTTACCTGTCTTTTCGGAAATTTGCTGGAGAGGGTTGAACCCTGCATTAATCATCTGATTGAGGTCTTGCCCCATCAATTTACCGGCAGCGGACATTTGGGAAAAAGCTAATGTTAGAGAACTGAACCTTTGGGTATCTCCCATAGAAACATCGCCAATAGCCTGCAAATAACGTGGTACTTTCTCTGCCTCAATATTAAAACCAAGCATCATTTGTGTAGCTTTCGTTACATCAGAAAACTCTAATGGAGAGATTTTAGCGTACTCACGTACCTGCTTCATTAAAACATCTGCTTTCTCCTTACTACCCAATAGAGTCTGAATAGCAGTATCAGCTGCCTGAAATTCCCCACGCACCCGAATAATTTCAGAACCTAATGCCTTTAGCACACCTGCTCCACCGATAACGGCTAACGCTTTCTTCCATGAAATAGCAATACCTTTATTTGTTTCAGCAACATCCTTAGCATCATCTTTATATAAGGCATATTCATCGCGTAGCTTCTTTACGGAAAGGCGTGCTTCTGCTTGTTGTTGGGTCAGCCTAA
>OGML01002447.1_pt1 | contig 13069 bp, 17 predicted proteins | sample 1572951 | NCBI WGS metagenome assembly OGML01 (sample SAMEA2581883, study PRJEB24529) | metagenome | biome: Human gut stool | place: China | collected 2011 | reverse complement strand
TCACCGAGGAGATCGGCGAGGCTGCCTTCTACGGCCCGAAGCTGGACGTGAACGTGAAGCCCGCTGTGGGTGCCGAGTACACCCTGTCCACCTGCCAGCTGGACTTCTGCCTGCCCGCAAAGTTCCACCTGACCTATGTGGACAAGGACGGCTCCGAAAAGACCCCTGTGGTGCTGCACCGCGCAATTCTGGGCTCTCTGGACCGCTTCATGGCCTACCTGATCGAGGAGACCAAGGGCAAGTTCCCCACCTGGCTGGCTCCCACGCAGGTCAAGGTGCTGCCCGTCTCCGAAAAGACGCTGGACTACGCCGAGGGCGTGACCGAAAAGCTGGTGGAAGCCGGTGTCCGTGTTGTGCTGGACGACGACAACCAGAAGATCGGCTACAAGATCCGCGAGGCACAGCAGGTGGACCGTGTGCCTTATATGCTGGTTCTGGGTGCCAAGGAAGCCGAGGCAGGCAACATCTCTGTGCGTGACCGCAAGGGCGAGACCACCACGATGGAGCTGGATGCATTCATCGCAAAGGTGACTGCCGAGATCCGCAACCGCAGCCTGTAAGCAGACACTGCAAAACACAAAGCGCCGCTTTCCCGGCAGGGGAGAGCGGCGCTTTTTTTGCTGCAGCGAAACGCCAAAGGCCGCTGCTCAAATGGAAACAGCGGCCTTTGGCGTTGGATGCTTTATAAAAAGGGGATCAGGCGTTTTCCTTCTGGACGCTCTTGACGGCCAGAGCTTTAGCGGGCTTCATCAACAGCACGCACACGCCGTTGAAGAGGATCGAACCCACGATGAAGGTGATGAAGAACTGGGGCAGGTGGGTGGCCAGAGCGGTGGTGTCGATGCAGGCCACAGTCAGGTAGGCAAAGCCCACGTTGTTCAGCACCTTGGGTGCGTAGGGGTGCAGGATGATGAGGATGAACAGTACCACGGCCAGCGGGATGAGGAAGCCGAAGAAGCCGCCCAGCACCGGGGTCAGGGCCGTGATGGAAAGCAGAGCGATCACAGTGAGAATCAGGCCTACAAGACCACCCAGCTCAACGGTGACGAAGCGATCCTTCACATCGCCTTCCAGCGTGAACATCATGATATTGCTCAGGAAGATCAGCCAGCTGTACTCCAGACCGGTCACATGGATGATGGCATTGGCGATCAGGATCCACACCAGAAGCATCAGGCGGAAATACAGCAGAAAGCGCTTGGTAACGGCTTCATTCATGATAAAATACCTCTTTCTTGGTTGTATTGGAAAGCTTTACTTTCACTAAAAGGCGCTTTTTGGCAGGTAAAACCTGCATTGATGTTGCCATTATACAATATTTATATGGCAAAAACAATACTTTTGCAAGAATAAATTGCATATTTTGGAAATTTTGACTTGCAGAAGGTCGGCAACCTCGCCCTCTCCGTCATTGCTTGCGCAATGCCACCTCTCCCAAAGTGAGAGGCCTTGGCAATCCACGCAAAGTATGCGGTTCCGCCAGAGGCTCCCCCTTTGAGGAAAGACTTCCCCCGGTCGGGACAGATTCTCCCCGGCCGGGGAGAAATGTCACCATAGGTGACAAAGAGGGGAACGGATGTCGTGCAGCGACAAAAGAGGGAATCTGGCGCGTTAGCGCCTGAGAGGGCGAGCACGGTAAAAATAAGCTGGAATAATGGCACAGCGGAGCCATTTCAAATTGTTTTTCTGTCCAAAATGGAGTATAATGAGACAATAAATATTCTGCCGCAGTTGCGGCCTGAACAGGGGGAGGAACCTTATATGAACAAACCGGTACTGGTGGTCATGGCGGCTGGCATGGGCAGCCGCTACGGCGGCATGAAGCAGATCGACCCGGTGGGGCCGAACGGTCAGGTGATCGTGGATTATTCCCTTTACGATGCCCGCCGCGCAGGCTTTGAGACGGTGATCTTTGTTATCAAGCATGAGATCGAGGATGCTTTCAAGGCAGCGATCGGCGAGCGTGTATCCAAGGCCATGAACGTGAAATATGCCTTCCAGCAGCTGGATGAGCTGCCCGCAGGCTTTGCCGTGCCGGAGGGCCGTGTCAAGCCCTGGGGCACCTGCCACGCCGTTCTGGCTGCAAAGGACCTCATCGACGGCCCGTTTGCAGTCATCAATGCCGATGATTATTACGGCCCGGAGGCCTTCCGGGTGATGTATGATTACCTGTCCACCCACGAGGACGGCAGCTATTACGATTACTGCATGGTAAGCTACCTGCTTCGGAACACTGTCTCCGAGAATGGCAGCGTGGCCCGCGGCGTATGCGTGACCGAACCCGACGGCACCCTGCACAGTGTGACCGAACGCACCCGCATTGAAACATACGAAAACGGCGTACACTTCACCGAGGACGGCGGCGCAAGCTGGACCGACCTGCCCGGCGATACCCCGGTGAGTATGAACCTGTGGGGCTTTGGCAAAAGCTTTCTGGACGAAGCCGAGCAGCGCTTTGCGGGCTGGCTGACCGAAAATCTGCCTAAAAACCCGCTCAAGTGTGAGTATTTCCTGCCGCTGGTGGTCACGGAGCTGATCGAAGAGGGCAAGGCAAAAATTCAGGTGCTGCGCAGCACGGATAAATGGTACGGCGTTACCTACCGTGAGGACAAGCCGCTGGTGGTGGAAGCCATCGCCCGCAAAACGGCAGGGGGCCAGTACCCGGAGAATTTGTGGGCATAAACTAAAAAAGAGACGGCTGATCGTTCAAATCGGCCGTCTCTTTTTCTTTAGTCACTTATTTCGTCTGGGGGGGGGTAAGAGCTGCATCCTCACAGGAGAAGATCCAGATGGTCTCATCAATGTGCGTTCCGCTCTTGGAATAGGGTGTCACCTTGACGCAGAAGGTGGTGCCGTCGGTCTTTTTATAGGTGCGCTCCACGATGTCACCGGTCAGGACCTTGCTGCGGATATAGTTGTAATCCAGCAGGTCTGCCAGACTCTCGCGGCAGGCGGGCTCCACCAGCGTATCACGGTACTGCTGCAGAACGGCGATATAAGAGCCGCCGGAGGCATCCAGAATTTTCTGGAAATAGTCCGGGACGATCACGCCGCGCATACGGTCGGTCTTCAGATCCACAACGAACACGCTCTGGTACTTGGGGGCAAGGACCCGCAGGAAATGTTCGGCATCCCGCTTTTCGGTCAGGGTCTGCTCCAGCTTCTCGTTCAGGCCCCGCAGCTGGCGCTCCTGGCCGTTGCGGGCATAATAGGCCTGCTTGTCCTGCCGCATGGCAGCTTCGGCCTGATTCATGGCATCGTCCAGCCGGTGCAGGTCGTTGGTGTTCTGGATGCCCACCGAGATCTCGTACTCCTTCTCGCGCAGGAAAGCACGCATCCTGTCCACAGACACCCACACACTGTAGGGCGGCTGGTTCGGGGTGAGGATCACGAATTCGTCACCGCCGATGCGGTAGATGCGGCTGGAAGCAAAGAACTTGCGGGCCGCATTGGAAATGCAGCAGAGCATGGCATCGCCGCTGCGGTGGCCCAGATGGTTATTGATCTCGTGCAGGCCCACCACGTCGATGTAGGTGCACACCATGGAGTCGTATTCGCTGGACTGCAGCGTCCGCAGATCGGTCTCAAAGAGGCTGCGGTTCAGCAGGCCGGTCAGGGTGTCGTGGCTGTAGGAGAAGTCCAGCTCCTCGCTGAGATGGTCGGCCTGTGCATCCTCACGCACCACCACGGTGGCCCAGGGGTTCTGGGCGCAGCAGTTGCGGCAGGGCAGAAATTCCATGGTGATCCACACGAACTGACCGGACACGTTTTTGCGGAAGCGGTAGGCCTCCGGCTGCTGGGTGCTGAAAACAGCGGAGCGCAGGGTCTCCAGATCGGTCTGGTCGGTGAACATCTCCGCGTCATCCGGGTGGATCACCTTATTCGTCACCATGCGCTCACAGTAAGCGGCAAAGTCCTCCTCAGTGTCCGAACCCGCACCGGGCAGGCGCGGGTCCCGCTTGATGACCCGGTATTCGCCGGTGGAAAGGTTCAGCAGAGAAAGCTCCAGCACATTGTCCGCAAAGATCTGGTAGGCCTGCAGCGCCAGTGCGGTCTGCTCGCTGTTGGAGATGGGGACCCGGCGGTCACGGCGCATCAGGTCGCGGCGCATATCCCAGTAATCCTCGCTGTTGGGCTGGGCCAGCAGGGCCTCGGCGTTCTCCACCGGCATGGGCTTGTAGAAATAATAGCCCTGCGTATACAGGCAGTCGGCGGCCTGCAGCATGGAGACCTGCTCCGGCGTTTCCACGCCTTCGGCGATGATGGGCAGATTCAGGCGGTGGGCCATATCCACCACCGATTCCACGATCTGCACGCCCTTGCTGCGGTTTTGCTGGTTCATGTCGATGAGCTTCATGTCCAGCTTGATGGCATCCACGTTGGTGTCCTTGAGCATATTCAGCGAAGAATAGCCGCTGCCAAAGTCGTCCATCATCACAGAGAAACCTTTGCGGTGCAGGCCCTGGATGGTGTTTTCCATCAGAGAAGCGTTTTCGGCCAGCATGGTCTCGGTGATCTCGGCCAGCAGGAGCTTGGGCTCCAGCTGATACTTTTCCACAAGGTTGGAGAAGATCTGCGGCACATCCAGATTGACGATATCCACCACAGAAACGTTCACAGATACAGGCACAAGATTGCCATCGCTGTCCGCTTTATAGGACACTTCCTTTGTCTTATATCCAGTTGCCTTACGAAATAAAGCATTCTCAACTATAGTATCAGCGACTTCTTTTCCGCTTTTTAAGGCTTCGCCTATGGTATCAGGATACTTTTTCTTCCATTCGCAAAGCGTGGCTATATGCAAGTCTATCTTTTCGCATATCTCGGCATCTGTCAATCCTCTTCTTGCCCACCCGGCAAGAATGATCAGCCCTTCTTCTGTCAGCCAGTACGCCACCTTGCTTTTTCCCATTTTTCTCGCCCCCTTAGATGTTCGTGCGTGAGTTGTATATCATTTTCGCGAGGTCACGAAAATGGTCAGATTGTATGTGTTTATATATATATTATACAAAACTGCCCGATCATCTGTGGCGATTTGACTGCATTACGCAAACTGCACAAGTTTTGCTGATTTTTTTGTGCAAGTCTACAAAAACACTAAAATGTTGCCAATTTTGTGTTGACAAACTGGGAAAGGAGTTTGTCAAAAGGTCTATACACCTTGAGGCAGAGCGGCTAATCAAAACGCTTGATTTAAGCGGAGGCATACACATAAACGGCATAATCGGCAAAAAGGATGATGTCATAGATTTAATTTTTAACTCAATGCAATATATCATCTATCTTACGGCAATCAATGCCGAGATCGAGCCTGTGACAAAGCAAGCAATAACAAAAAAAACTTACAGCTCCTGCGATTAACGAGTACAGCAACAAAACGCAAATATCAACCGTAGGATACAGATTCGGCAACGAATACAGACGATACAAGCGTTATAACACAGAGCAATCATCGCAATCCGCTTCCCATAGCGGAGGAGGAAAAGGAGTAAAAAAGACTCCGCACATACGCAGAAGTCATTTTCACAGCTTCTGGACAGGGAAAAAAGACAATCCAGATGACAGAAAACTCGTTGTAAAATGGTTACAATCCGTGTTCGTTGGAAGCTCGGAATACGATAGTGAAAATTCTGGCACTACAGTACACAAAGTAAAATAAAAGAAATCCCCAACAGAGCATAACTCCGTTGGGGATTTCTTATGCTTTTCTCAGATCCGCTGCTTTTACTGCCGCTGTGATCTGTCCATCATGCCCGATGACTATGTAGTCGCTCTTGCCGTTTGCTCCGACCTGCACTACCTCATAGACCTGTGTATAGACAAAGACTGCAAGACTACCTCCGCTGTAGGTTTTCGCTCCCGGCGTTACCTTGACCTTATCGCCGACCTTAAGAGTCGGCACTTTTTTTGTGTCCGATACTACCGTCAGATACTTTTTGTCCATCCATCCTGTCGGCTCTCCGTCAAGACCGATAAGTACATAAACTCCATCGCTCAACATGTCCTGCACTCTAAACTTAGTTTTGTACACAAAGTTCAGAGGCTTTATATTTCCCTTAAAAACAGCGTTAGGCTTTACGGTGACATATTTCCCTACCTCGATGCTAAAATCGATTTCAGAGGCATCCTGCGTTGTCTGAGAAGGCTCCTGCGTATTTCCTGCACTTGTGGTATGTGTTTTATACCAGTAACTTGTCTTTGCCGGGTAATTGATAAAACACACATCGCCGTCAACATCTCTGCCATCTATGCTCGTTATTCCCCACTGCCACATTGTCTGCCCATAGTCATATTTGCTTGGATAGTCGGGCGATCCTGTCCAGTGTGCAAGCCATATGTCATACTTGCCGACAAGCTCAGACTTGTTGTAGTAAGTTTCAAGCCAAGATGGATTTGCGTATATGCCCGATGGCAAGCCTGCTTTCTCGACCATCTGACAAAAGTTTTTTGCCATCTCTGTGCGTTCTTCGTTTGTCAGATGGTCGATCTGTGCCTGCTCCTCCATATCGAAGAACACGGGATATGACGGCTTCAAGCCTTTCAGTGTGTTTATGCAGGCTTTAACTTCCTTGCGAAATTCGGCATTCTTTACAGCTTTTACATACCAGTAACAGCCGTAAGGTATCTTGTACTTTTCGCACTGCTCAAGGTATCTGCGGAAGTATGTATCCTCGTCCGAGCCGATGCCTGCTCTGAGAATAACAAACTTAACGCCTGCCTTTTTTATCTTGGCAAAGTCTATATCCGTCTGAGCTCTGCTGATATCTATTCCTTTAATTTTCAGAGCCATTGCCGTTTCCTCCGTTGCCGCTGTCAGCGAGTCCTTCGCCGATGATATAGGCGATGACTGCCGCTCCCGACATTATGCATCCACTCACGGTATTTGCTGTTTCTTCTGCACCGCCGAATGCGATGATCAGACCAGTAACAAAGCCTGCAATCGCAAGCCACAGCTTTCTGCTTGTAAGTTTTCTTTTCCAGTTAACCTTCATTTTACTTTCCTTTCTTCAAGATCGGCTATCCTGTGATTTGCCACCTTGATTTCCTCATCGATTACAGCTCCTCGCTGTTCCAGTTTATAAACCCGGTCGATAACCTGATTGTGCTTATCGACCTTTTTTTCAAGCTGTTCTATGCGGTATGTAGTCAGTTTTGCACTTGCAAGTATGCCGATTAATGCTCCTGCAAGGGAAAAACATCCCGATATCACAGCGTTTATCACTGTTATATCCATAAAAATCTCCCACTGTGTTTTTTCTAAGTATAACACAGCGAGAGATTTTATGTGGCGTTTTTACTTCAAGTCACACATTTTTTCGAGGAGCAAGAAGTACGGACAGCTACCAAATCCGCAATGCCCCTTGCTTTTGCAAACGTTTTTTACCCATTTTTTGCACACTGTCCGTGTTTCAAACGAGAATTTTGCGTTTATCCCGGCAGCGAAGCCGTTGCAGTAAACGCTTGTATCTCCGCTTGCTTTAAAAAACGGACACTCCATCACACGAGCCATCTGTTGCCTTTTCTGCCGTTCCATCTCACACCTCCAGTGCCTTGATACCAAGAGCATACTCGATATCTATTCCCCTGCTTTTAACCGCCCTCATCAGCATTTCTTCGCCTGTTTCTAAGTCTGTAAAGCCTCTCGCCTTGCTTATGCCTGTACTGCCTGCGTATCTGCCAAACTCGACAAGCGATTCTTCGACAGCCTCGTTAAACTTCTTGAGCCTTTCGTTTCCGAAGCCATACAGCTTGTTTAAAGCAAGTGCCGTGCAGATTCTGTACACAGCGACCACTTGTTGCATCTCGCTATGTGCAATTGCCGTTTGTACGTTTGCTTTACTTGCCATTGTGCTTCCTGCAATATGGGATTTCATTTTTTCGCCTCCCACGCACCACAAGTAGTTTTCGTAAGTAGTGTCGGATCGTTTTTCCAGTTTTTCCACGGCTGAAAGACGCATTCGCTTTTAAAGCACTTGTTGCACTGATAGCAAGCGTGAAAATCGCTGTTTTTTTCTTTCTTCTCCTCCTGCTCGTTCATCAGCTTGCATATCTCGTGTTCGATGTACCACTTAGCCTTCTTCAAGTCTTCGAGTGCATCGCCTTTCTTGCCTGCTCGGAGTATGTACTTGACAGCATTGCCAAGATTAAAGCCAAGCTGATAGTCATCGATGATGTCTATCGCTTCGTACTTGTTGCATTTGTAGCAGACAAGACTCTCAAATTTTCCTGCCATTGACATTCTGCCGCAAACATCCGCTTCCCAGTGTCCGTGCCTTACAGGCTCTACATCTGCAGATGGTGTGTAATCCAGAGCCTTCAAAAGCAATGGATTTGTTGTGATAAACTCTTTTACCCAAGTCTTGAGGATTTCTTTTTCAAAATATTCAGGCATTCGTTTCACCTCCTAAACTTTCAGCATTTTGCTGATTTTTTTGTCGAGCTTTTGTTCGGCTTCGGCTGTGCTTTTTAACACTCTTTCAAGTGCCGCACCTTTTGTTATTTCTTCCGGTGGTATATTTGCCAACTTAACGCTTTTGCCATCACCGTAGGCTATGCACATTTGATTTTTCCACTCTTTATATGCTTCAAAAGCGTCCTTATGTGCTTCAATAGCCTTGTTGTAATCGTCAAGCATTCTTTTCGAGGCTATATATTCAAGCTCGCCCAAAATTGCTCTGATGACAAAATCTGCTTGGTATTGCTGTCTGAGAGCCTCAATTATGTCTTCCTTTGAATATTTGGAGATTTTTTTAAGTAACTCCAGCGTTGCATCATCTCTCATCTTTTCCTCCTGTAGTCTTCCCAAGCCATCGTCACTCTGTGGCTGCTCTCAACAAATCTGCTGACAATCGCCGAAGCTGTTTCCTTGTCACCTTTTGCTGAGAGCCTGTCTATCAAAGCCGATGTCTTGTAGTTCGTTGTGATTATTGTCGGAAGCATCGCTTCGTATCGCTCGTTGATGATGTTATACAGCACAGATACCGACCACTCTGTAGCCTGTTCCTTGCCCAAGTCATCAATCGTTAGCAAGTCAACCGTCTTGTACACGCCGACAACTTCTTCCTCGCTTACCGTGCTGTCTTTTTGATAGCACTGCTTGATATCCGACAGCATATCAATTGATGTTTTGCAAACAACCGGGACACCTTGCTGTATCAGTGCAAGCGATATTGCAACAGCAAGATGTGTCTTGCCTGTACCGCAAGAGCCTTCGAAAAGAAGCCCTTCGCCGTTCGCTTTGTGTTTGTTCCAGTTATGTACATACTCAACAGCGATGTCATAAGCCTGCTCGTTTTTGCTTGTCAACTTGAAGCTGTCAAACGTTCTCGATAAAAACCGCTGTCTGATTCCGCTTTTGCCAAGTATGTTGTCAATCTTCTGCTTGCGTTCTTCCTGTGCTTGCCGCTCGGCTTCCGCTTTTTTCTGTTCCTCTTGTTTCTTTTCCCATCGTACCCAGAATGCTTTACTTTGCTCACAATCGCATCACTGTGGCTCGTTTAATCTCCATACCAGTGCCTTGCCTGCAAGCACTATGCATTCGTGATACAGCGTTTTACCGCAATACTTGCAAGTCTTAGGCTCAGGTATCGGATCAGAGCTTGGTATGCCAAGCTCAAGTATTTCTTTGCTTGTGTAGATGACTCCGTGATTATTCTGACAACCACCGCTTGTAGTCATCGGTATTGTTCCATCCGTCATCGTCTTCATATCCTGCATTCTTTTCTTCCTCTGTGATTCTCTTTACCCGGTCTTTCATCATCCACTCGCCTATGGTAGTGATGCAGTCCATATTGCTGACACCGTTCTTCTTGCTCCAAGCAATAAATCTTTTCTTGTATCTCTCGACTTGCTCTCTGCCGTACAGATTTACAAGATTTTCCTCGCAAATTCCGCTCGTAGTAGTAGTATATCTTTCTTTTCTTTCTTTTCTTTCTTCTATTGAGTCCAGTTTGCGTTCGGCGAGCATTCGTTTTGCGTTCGGTGAGCATTCGTTTTGCGTTCGTTCTTCTTGGTAGTCAGCATAGTTAACCACAGTGATAATCGTATATCGAGCGTTCGGCGAGCGTTGTATTTCACCTGATGTTTCAAGTCGCTTCAATGCCTTGTAGATTGTATCTCGGCTGTAGCCCAAATCTTGACATAAATGTGTGATGCTTGTAACCAATTGTCCTCGCTCGATTTTTATGTTTTTCCACGTTGCTGGCTTGAAGTTTGCGGTCAGCAACAGATGCAGAAATACTCGAAACGTAACCTCATCGGAGTACCACTGCCAGTTAAGTATCTTCCTGTGTATTTTGATAAACCCATCATCAAATTTGTTCATAGCCTATCACCATCAAAACGGATAGTCATCTTCGGGAGCATTGAAGTCAGGATTGCTTGAATTTGCGGATGCAGGAGCAGGAGTGCTTGCCACAACCGCCGTAGACGGCGTAGAATGCCCCGTATTTGCGTTGTTTGCCTTCTCGCCAGTAAAGTATACCCTGTTCACTAAAAACTCTGTGACGAGCCTCTCAGTGCCGTTTTTGTCGGTATACGTTCTATTCTGTGCTTCCGCATCGAGAAGAATCAATCTTCCTTTGTCGAAAAACTTAGCGATGAAGTCTGCGTTTGATCTCCACGCAACGAAATTGAAGAAGTCTGTTTCCCTGTTGCCGTCCGCATCTTTGTATGAACGGTCAACGGCGAGTCTGAACGTGAGAACACTCGTTCCCGATTGCGTTGTCTTGATTTCAAGATCATTTGCAATTCTGCCCATCATAGTTACTCTGTTGTACATAAATCGTCTACCTCTGTTATCGTTATTTCTGTGTGTGGATTCTGTTTATCCACCTTTGCCCTCAGCATCAGCGTTATGTGGCTGAAGCTGTCATCCGCTATAATTCCTGCCGAAGTCAATCCGTCAAGTATCATCTTGCCGCTGTAGTTATCGGGATCATGCCGTACCTTTGTTGGAAAGCAGTATGTAATCTGCACAACCGACTTATCTATCGGCTGTTTCGGATACGGTCGGCAGGAAAAGCGGACTAAGTCCGCCCATTCCTTTTTGACCTTCTGATATTCCCATCGGGCATTGCGACCGATGAACTTGTTGTTGCTCGGAGGGATTGCTTTAATCCTGTACCGATATGTCATTGTCGAAAAGCTCCTGCTCTGTCACTTCGCCTGTTTCCGTATCAACAACCGTAGCATCTACATCCACGATATCGTCATCCTGTGCGGATGTTTCCTCCGTTGCCTTCTTCGGTTCTTCAGCTGAGAACGCATTCATCATCTCTACGGACATATAGCCGTAGTGCGACAGCAGATTTCTGAGCATCGTCTTAACCGCCATCTTGTCAAAGTCTGTCTTCCATGCAGACGAACTGTATCTGTAACTCTTGCTGTACTTCTTAGCGTGTCTTTCGACCTCTTCCTTTGTCCAGTACATACTGTGAGTAAAGCCGTTAAGCGTTTCAAGGTATGCAAAGTAGCCAACTACCTTGTCGCTTGTTCTTTCACCTGAGATATCGAGCTCTCCTATGAGTTTGCTGTAGCCCTGATATTCGCCTTCGTATACTTCTCCTGCGTTGATATGCTTGTACTGTCCTGTACGCATACAAAGCTGTATCAAGCCTTTGTAGCCAATCTGGAACTGAGGAATACCCTTGTACGCTACCACATATGCAAAACCTAACTGCTTGTTTATCGGCAGCTTAAGCGATACCGCCTTTAAGCACTCGCCGAAAACGAGTTTCGGCTGACACTGCTGTAAAGTTTTATCACTGTTGTACAGATCGAGAATGCTTGCTGCATAGCTATCTGCGTTTTCGTGCAGAGCGTTCTGCAGTATTTTCTTTGTCTGCTCGTTGTCGAGCAGACTCTGCATTATAGCACCCGGTTTTTTCGGCTTGCTTGCCTCCATCTGTGCCTGTGCCGCCTGTGCGATTATGCCGTTTGCGTTTGTAACTGCGTTTGCCATTGTTAAACATCCTTTCTTTCAGATAATCTGAATGTCCTTGTTTTTGTTGTTTTTGAGCAATCCGCATATGCCTGCGGATATTTTTCCTTGAGAGCTTTTGTATCAACGCTTGTGCGTGAAGACTCCTTGTAGCTTATGTTGTACTTGTTCGTGTAGCCTGTTTCCGCTCCGTCAAGATGCAGAATAGCGTTCTGCTTTACTTCGTTCATCGCTTTTTCGATAGCTTTCTTCTGTTCCTGCAGGCTGAGATATCTATCAAAGTTTGTGTCATCTCCGAGTAAGCAAGCTGATTCTTCGACCTCTGTGTGCCACAATGTTCTTATTGTGTTTGCCGCTGAGTCAGAACCATCAGCTTCGGGTCGCTCATCAGGAACGATGTACTTATTCCAAAAGTCGATTTCCATCTTCAGTAAAGCATCACCTTCGGCTTTGTCATACGGTATTTCAAACCAATAAAATGCTCTGCCCATTACAAGCACTGCGAGATACATTTTCTCATATCCCATCACGTTCATATAATGTCTGCACTGGCATAAGTAATTGAGGGGGATTTCGCCGTTCTCAAAGTCACTTCTCGCATACGCAGATGTTGTCTTGCACTCAAGTCCTGCGTTTTCGCCAACTACCTCACGGTCAACGTTCGCAGTGATGAAATTGTACTTATCGTGAGCGAACATAGCGTTTCTGCGATGTACTCTCTTGCCTGTAGCTTCTTCGAAACGTGATGCGACATACTGTTCAAGATCACGCCCTGTTCTCATCGCCTCGCTATCTTCCTTTTCGGGAAGTCTGCCTGTCTTATCTGCCCACAGTGTCAGTTTACTGCTGTACGGATTCAGACCGCATACTGTTGAGGCATCCGAGCCTCCTAAACCTTTACGGCGATATTCAAGCCAATCTTCTCGGCTCAACCCTACCGTCTTAACTATCACTCTTGACATCGGTTGCATCCTTGATTGCATCGAAAACGCCGCTCAGATAGCTCTGTATTGCGTTGTACTTGTTTGAGAATGTAATTAACTCTCTTTTCGCCTGTGCCACCAAATTTGCCGTTTTTTCTGCACTGTTGGCGATGCCGACTACACTTGTGTAAGTGCTGTCGGCTGA
>OGML01002434.1_pt1 | contig 13126 bp, 9 predicted proteins | sample 1572951 | NCBI WGS metagenome assembly OGML01 (sample SAMEA2581883, study PRJEB24529) | metagenome | biome: Human gut stool | place: China | collected 2011 | reverse complement strand
CAGGCTAACGTTTTCTTTGTATCCTGCTCATAATGCGCACTGCTCAGGCGCAGTTCATCCACAGACTTCTCAGTATTCGCTGTAATATCTGTCACGTAACGCATATTATAAAGATGTCTTGCATTTGCAATCGAATAATTGTAATTTACAACCTTCTTTGTGGCATCCGTATTGTTATTTTCCTCGGCAAAATAAACATACGACTGGTTACTCTGCCGCTCTGTTGTTGTATCATATGCAGCACCATACCCCTTGATCGAGCATTTGATCTTATTTGCATCCAGACCAAACCGATGGAATGTATAGGTTGACTTGAACTTAAAGTTTGCATTGGCAACCTTATCTGCTTTCAATGTGTCCCGTAAAATTGACAAATTCATCTCATAGCTGGCAGATGTCGCCTGAAAATCCGCTGCATCCAATACGACACGGATCGTTCCATCCGTATCGCTCCATGCAAGGACTGGGAACTCCCCAAGCTCCTGCGCACTCCAAGTTCCAGTCTCATCTTTCACATACCGTGTGATTGCACAGTTCTGTGCCTGCCGGTTTGCATAATTCTTGATCTTTGCTCCGTTTAATGTGAACTTCATAACCGGAACACCATCTGCCATATTCTCACTGGTACAGAAATCAGAATCTACATCATAGACGGTAATGTCATAATTCATCTTCTGTGCGGCATTTGCCGGCTTGCTGACCTTGAACGACAGATTTAACGTATCTTCATTATTTAATTTCACTTCATCAATGGACGGCTTTTCCTTTGTACCCTTCAGCGCCGTCGACAATGTATCCACACCATAGTACCCGATCATACGGTCTTTCCGGTAAGAATCATACCGGGTGGCAATGTTAACCGAACCCCGAAGGGAATCATTGTCATTATCATACTCGAAAATTTCTACCTCATCTCCATTTGACTTGGCAGAATAAAGGACAGAAAATACCTGTCCATCCTCTAAGGAAAACTCGACGCAGATCGCGTCATTTAAGATAGACGTATCATACAGATACCCCTCTAAAAGCTGATATACGATTGGTGCTGTCGGGCTTGTCGTATCTTTTCCTGCCGCATACAGACTGTAATCGCCCTTATTTGCACGCACAGAAACAAGCGTACCCTTATTTACCGTTACCCAAACGGAATCATCACTGTACGCCTGTCCTTCTTCGTAATATATCGAATCCAGCTTCACCTCGGCTGGACTAAAATTTTTCGTCTGCTTTGCAAAATCTTCTAAGGTTCCATTTGCATTATATTCCGACAGCTGATTCTGCGCTGCCAAAAACATGGTCTCTGCATATTCGTTCGCCTGATTGAAGTCCGACCAGTCCTGCCATGCCATAAGTCCCATGACTGATATTGTGAGCAATATCGACAGCAACATCATCGTCACGATCATCTCAACAAGCGTGAAACCCCGATTGGATCTGCATCGTCTCTTTTGTGTCGATCTCATATTTATCACCTACTGTATAACACTATTCGCTTTATTATACAAATATATCGGAAAAAAGGCAAACTTTATCAAGTGATTTTTTTTGCATATTTTTGCCATTTCGGTGAAATTTGTGTGATATCTTACATAAATAGCTCCAGTATATACACCATCGCACACGAAACAAGTGACACCACGAACATGCTTGTCCTGCGCCATGCAAGGATCAGTGCCACGACAAATCCGATGCCTGCTGCCACCATACTGTTGCTCGCTGTGAGAATCGCCGGAAATGTCATAACCGCAAGCGTCACATACGGCACATAGAATAAAAACGACCGCACCGTCTTGTTCTTGATCTCTTTCTTGATCAATGTAAGCGGCAGAACACGGATCAGATACGTAACTGCTGCCATCACAAGGATATACAGATAAATATTATGCTTCATGGTCCGCCTCCTCTTCTTCCTTTTCCTCATCCGGAAGCGGGAACAGCACAGCTGCCACCCCGGAGATCACAACAGTCAAAATAATCACCTTCATACCGGAAGAAACATTCTTAATCACCGGTATCTTCGTGAAAAGGAAGCTCGCCGCCATCGCGATGATCACAAGCCCGCGGATTACCTTATTGTCTCTGGCAGGTGGGATAATAATTGCTAAGAACATACCATATAGCGCGACGGAAAGCGCACTAACCACACCGCCCGGCAGTACATTGCCAAGCACCACGCCGAGACAGGTGCCAATCGTCCATGCCGGAATCGCAATCGACATCGCGCCATACATGTAGCACGGATTTAATTTACCTTTTCTCGCAACGGAGATGCCGAAGATCTCATCGGTCACACCAAATCCAATAAAAAAGCGGTGTATGATTGAAAACTTCGGATCAAGCTTCTGTGTCAGTGCACACGACATCAGCATATATCGTAAGTTAATGACGAGCTGCATCAGTGCAAGCTCTGCATATCCTACGCCGCCGGCAATGGCTGTAATCGCCGCAAATTCTCCCGCCGATGTCGTATTCGTCAAGCTCATAATTGTAGCCGGAAGTACATGCACCCCCGCATTTCGCGCCGCAATCCCAAGTGTAAATGCGACCGCAAGATATCCAAGTGCGATTGGAATCGCATCCCGCATTCCATCGCAGTAATTCTTTCGATTTATATTTTCTACTCCACTCATTTTATCTCATCCATCACTTCTTCTAAAGTTCCGTGGTCTGTCCGCACACGGATATGGCAGGCACGCGCATAGACAGGCCCCCGCTCTTTCATCATCGCCTGGATCTTCGCATACGGATCATCGCACTGCAACAGCGGACGGTTCGTGCAATGCTTTACCCGCGCATAGGTCGTATCTGCATCTGCCATCAGGTAATATACTGTTCCGACCTCTTTCAGCAGATCGCTGTTCTCCTTGCGAAGCGGCAGTCCACCGCCCGTCGCGATCACGCAATGTGTCTTCTCCCGAAGTTTCCGGATGACATCCGTCTCCAAAGCACGGAAATATGCCTCTCCCTTCTTCTCGAAGATGTCCGGAATCGTCATTCCCTCCTGTGCCTCGATATAAAGGTCGGTATCAATAAACTCATATCCAAGCTTCTTGGCAAGTGCCTTTCCAACCGTTGTCTTACCGGCACCCATATAACCGATCAGGACAATATTATCTCCACGCTTCTTCCCATAGATTGCATCCTGCAATGCCAGATACACTTTATCGGTCAGTGTCTCAGACACCGTCAGATCATTCCACAATTCATATGCAAGAATGCCCTGATAGAGTAACATCTTCAAGCCATTTACCGCCGGCACGCCAAGCTTCGCCATCTCCTTTAAGAATGGCGTCTGTGCCGGATTGTAGATCAGATCCACGCCTGCCTTCGCCATCGCATAGAACGCATCGCCGAAATCAAACGGCATTCCGTCACCCTCATGCAGCCCGACCGAAGTACACTGGATCATCAGATATTTTCCATCCGGAATACTCTGATAATCCTCCGAAGCCACCGCCTGCACCACCGTCTTTCCTGTAAATGCATTCATGTCGTCCGCGATTGCCTGCGCACGTGCAAATGTCCGGTTTACAATATACACCTGCTTTACGCCGTAGCTGACACACATATACGCGACCGCACGTGCGGCACCACCTGCGCCAAGCATGATAACTGTCTCATCCTTTAATGCAATTCCTTCTGTCTCTAACGCTTTCGCCAGTCCCGGCATATCCGTGTTGTAGCCCTTATAGCCGCCCTCCACACGGACAAGTGTATTAACCGCGCCGATCGTCTTCGCGGCGATATCCACATCCACGAGACTCTCCATCACGTGCTGCTTGTGCGGCACGGTAATATTCAGTCCAAGCACGCCCTCGTCATACGCCAGCTTCACACAACGGGACAAATCCTCGTCCTCCACGCAGAATGGCACATACCGCTCTGACAGCCCCAGTGCATCGCTGAGCGTGTCATGGATGACCGGTGACAATGTATGTTTGATCGGATTTCCGAAGATTCCAAGCAGATGCTCTGCAGCGACATCCTCGTAACCCTGTATCGCATATTTCATGATTTCCATCGCCATTTTCCCCTGTTTCGTCTATAATTGTCTATAATCAGACATTTTCCTCAAATATAATACCATAAAAGTGAAAACCTGCAACCATTTAGATACATTTCTGATACATTTGTATCCTATAATATAAACAGTTCTTACACGCAGGCCCGACAATCAACAGGGATGCTGCACGAAAAACTACGAGGGGGAATTTCATATGAGACGCAAAACCATATTCTATAAAATGGTGATCGGTGCACTCCTGCTTTCCATCTTATCCGGATGTGGAAAGAAAGCGGGCGTCGATTATATTCAGGAGAACGATTCCAGACAGGATGCCGTTTCCGCATCCGACTTACATCTGAACTATTCCGTATCAAACGGACGCACGACCGTCAATGTCGACGCCGATGTGAACACCAGTCTGTCCACGCAGTCTGCTCCGGTTGCGACCGCCGTCCGGTGCGACTATACAAATGAAGATATCACACGCATTGCGGCTGCAATCTTCGATGAGGGAAGCTATAAATTATTCCTTCCATACAGCCGTCAGTCAAAGGAAAATATCACTGCTGCCTGCGATGCATTTGCAGAGACTTTTGCTACCTACGCGGATAAATCGGAGATTCCATATAATCTGTTGGCAGAATGTTCCTACGCACAAAATGTGAAAGCAAGCGGAATCTTTGATCCTATCGAGACAGATGGAACCATTCAATACTATCCAACCATCAAGCCAAGTGCAGACAGCGAGGAATTTTGCAACTTCTGTAATATCCGTGGCACGATAGACGGAAAGGACTATCAGCTTTCCTTCGTCCAGACGCGCAAGCACTGCATGCTTGTGTTGCACAAAGATTATAACGAAGAGCTTACCTATGGCTTGTTTAACCAATTATCCCCGATCCGTCCGGATATGCTCGAAACGCTTGCCGGCAGCGACAACATCTGCTCGTATTCCACGGAAGGTGCCTCAACGCTTGTCACCGATACGCTCTCCAGAATGGGAATCGATGATTATGTAATTACCGACGTATTTCCGACGCAGACCATCCAGACTGTCTACGATATTGACGACACTTATCAGGTATCAGCAAACTACAACAAAGAACCGGTTATTTCCTATGATTCCTATCTGGTCTACGGTGGGCGCAGCTTAGATGCGCTTACCCCTGTCTACACCACTGCAAACTTTCAACCAGAGCTGACTGATTATGAAAGCATGGATCAGGACGAAAACGGAACAATCTCCAATTATCAGGATTATATCTTCTATGGCTATGAATTCATCACCGCCAATGTCGGAAATGACGGTTTGAATTATCTGATCGTCGCCAATCCTATGAAGATTGAAACCATCGACGTCGATATGGCGAACACACTGGATTTCTCCCAGATTGATACGATTGCACAGGACTACATCAACAAACACACCTTTGATGAGACGGTGTATGACATAACAGATATCCGGTACGGACTGATCCGGGTATCCAACGAAGAGGATGATTCCTACCAGTTGCTCCCGGCATGGTATTATCTTGCAGAAGGAAGCGAGGAAAGCAAACCCTATTATTTCCCATCTGCCTACGTCATCATCAACGCCATCGACGGAAGTATCTACAATGACGAACTTGGCTACATCTATCAGCATAGAAACAAATCAGATTAACAGGAGGAAGATCTTATGAAGAAACGAATTGCAGGCATTCTCATATCCATCCTTGCATTATCCGCCCTGTCCGGGTGTGGAAAAGAGAAAGATATCTCATACGTGGATGAACCGGCAACGACAAGCGATGCTGCCACCGCTTCGGTTCTGCACCGGAATTATGAGGTCACAGACGGACTCCTGACATTTACGGTGGATGCCGATGTCGATACCAGTTTATCGGCACAAAGTTCCCCTGTGGTAAAAGTCTCCCGAAACGACTACACCAAGGATGATATGAAGCGGATTGCAGATGCCATCTTCGATGCTGGAAGCTACGCATTATTCCTGCCCTATGTCCTGCGCCCGGATGAGGAGGTCAAAAGTGCGTGTGCCGATATGCAGGAGAAAATCGCACAATATAACGACAGCGCAGACATTCCATACTCTTTGCTGCAGGAATACTATATCGCCCAGCAATGTATGGAGAATGACAACGTGGTCACCCCGATTCATACGGATGGTTCCCTGAAATGGTATCGTTTCACCTCCTCCGAAAATACGGATATTTATACAAATTTCTGCGTCATCAAAGGAACGATCAGCCAGAAGCCTTACTATCTGTCGTTTATACAGACGGATGTGTACTGTACAATGCTGCTCCACACGATCTACGAACCATATATCCAGTATCCGCAATACTACGACACCTACGCAAACCCTCTTTATGAGAATGAATCGTACTCCGATGAGTGTCAGTATTCTAAGGAAGAATCAAAAGCAATGGTGCTTGATACGCTTCAGACTATGGGAATCTCCGATTACACGATCACAGATGTACAGAAGGCGCAGACCATAAAGCCCGATTACGAGATAACGAAAGATGGGGAAATCATAGCCAGCGATTCTTCAAACGATGGATATTCCTATGATTCCTATCTGCTCTATGGCGGCAGAAATGTGGACGGTATCGCTCCTGTTCATACGGATTTCAATTTCTCCCGCGAACTAGTCTCCGGGACAATCGGTGAAAACAGCAGCTCCAACGATTCTTACACGAATGCCAGATATGGATACGAAGCCATCTTCGCGAATGTCGGAAATGATGGTATCAACTATCTGGTTATCCAGAATCCGATGAAAGTAGAGGAAGTCTTAGAGACAAATGCACAACTGCTCTCTTTCGATCAGATTGACGCAATCGCCAAAGATTACATCTCGAAGTTCGATGGGACGACTTTACCATTTTCTGCGGATAACACCTACAAAATCAAGGAGATTCAATATGGATTGATCCGGTTATTTGACGAAGAATCTGATTCCTATATGTATATTCCTGCGTGGTATTACATGATCGATGGGGAATCTCTTTCTTCCCCATTTTGTACATTTTCCCCATACGTCATAATCAGTGCCATCGACGGAAGCATCTATCATGATTATAACGGAAACATCAACTAAAGCGAAAGGAGAACGCATATGAAGAAACTATCCTGGATTTTAATTATTACACTTCTTGCATCCTGTCTCTCTGCCTGCGGCAGGAAAGAGACTGTCATCTATCAGGGAGATACTGCATCTACGTCTGATGCCACAGATGACCCTATCCGAAATCTTGACTACACCGTTCCGGGGGACAAAGGGACTCTGACTGTACAGGCACAGGTGGATACCTCGCTTGCTGAGAAAAATGCACCAGTTGCGTCCTTATCCCGCGCAGATTTCACGGACGCAGACATCCAGACGTATGCAGACCTGCTCTTCGATGAGGGAAGTTATTCGCTCTTTATGCCATATGAGTTCCGTTCGATAGAGGATTTATCTGCCGCCTGTAGCGCCTGGGAAGATACATTCAAAAGTTATGAGGATTTCTCGACAATCCCGGAATATATGATTGCAGAATACTACGACGCTACAGATACGCTTTCAGGCAAACAGCATGATACCGACGCGGCAAAGCGTGTCGTAGAAACCGACGGTGAAATCAAATGGTATAACAATTCCTATAGCGAAAGGGATGCTATCGGACAATTTATATCGAACCAATTCTGTATTATAGACGGAACCATTTCCAAAGAGCACTATTATCTGGCATTTTTAAATCCACTCTATTCTGTCGTATGGTATTATACAAACAGTACTGTACTGATGCTATCGATTTTTCTACCAGTAACACCTATAAGGCGTATCCGATTTCTTCCGCTTACGTTGAGCAAAATGGGGAAAACAGCTGTTCCCTCTCCCTCACAGAAGCGGAGCAGATTACAGAAAAATATATGCAGACACTGGATGCTATACGGCATCCTCAACATTATACGATCAATGCTTCCTTTGCCGTAGAACCTCCGGCAGAAGAAACAGAACCTGCCACAGACTCCTATCTGTTCTATGCCAGCCGAAGCCTGAATAATCTTTCTACCTTATATACATCTGAGACATTTTCAACAACCCTGACGGATTATTCCAATGCCAAATATGACTCCAATGGTGGTTTTATATTCTCCGCGGACGAATCCAATACATTTTACGGTTTTGAATCTCTGACCGCCAGCATAGACAGCAACGGACTTTCCTACCTGATCTGGAACAATCCAATGCAGGCAGACACCATAGAAGCAAAAACTTCTCCAACCCTGTCATTTGATCAGATTGATGCCATTGCAAAGGCACAGATTGATTTCATGAGCATATGGAACAGCAGTCCTTTCGATCCCCTTTCCATAGCTGATTGCGAATACACGGTAACGAGTATCGAGTATGGTCTGATCCGGATTTCTGATTCCAAGCACAAATCCTACTCGCTCGTTCCTGCATGGTTTTACATGCTTAAACCGGATGAATCCGGTATCCTTTACAAATCCAGTTATGTAATTATCAATGCGATTGATGGCAGCATCTATAACCCATTTATTGGCACACTGGAACCAACCGACAACAACCAGACAAATAAATAAGAATCATAAAAAAAGGGATTGCATATGCAATCCCTTTTGTAGTGTGTGTGATTTTAAGTTTATTTACTAATTTGTTGTTATTACTTTCTAAGACCAAGCTGCTCGATAAGTGTTCTGTAACGCTCGATATCCTTGCTCTTAAGGTATGCGAGAAGGTTTCTTCTCTGACCAACCATCTTAAGAAGACCTCTTCTTGAGTGGTGATCCTTTGGATGTACCTTGAAGTGCTCATTCAGGTCGTTGATTCTTGCTGTAAGGAGTGCAACCTGCACTTCTGGTGAACCTGTATCACCTGCTGTACGAGCATACTTCTCAATGATCTCTTTCTTCTGATCTGCTGTAATCATGCTTTTTTCCTCCATTTTCTTATTTTGTCCAGTCGCTGAGTTATGGTCGGAGTGATCCTATAACCAAGTGACGGCATTTGATATCTTACCACAAGACCTTCATCTTGTAAAGCACTATTTTACTTATAAGTTCCACCCTTGATATAGCCCTCGGCTTTCTCGCTTCCATGTGTGAATTTGTAGCCGATTCCTAACCATTCACTGTTGGTTTTACCAAAATATCGAAGTGGATCTGTCCAATTGTTATCTGCATTCTGTGGATCGAAGTTGTACCAGATTCCGTTGATCTTGATGACACACCAGTAATGCTCACCATACGAGTTATCTGCACGTAATGTCTCGCCTCCGACACGATACGCCTCAAAGCCGAGTGCTCTTGCAAATACAACCATCGCCGAACCATAATTGATACAGGTTCCGTAACGTTGCCCATTCACGCCGCAAATAATTGTCTTTGCAAAGCTGACAACCTGTCGATCCCGATTATTAGAATACGAAACATTAGTGTTGTTCCATGATCCTGTGAAGCCATCATACTTATAAAATGAATTATCTATAATCCACTTATAACATGCCAGAAGCTTGTCATAATTATCCATTTCAGGCTTTACGACCTGTGCCAATACTTCCTGCACTTTTGTATCAATTGCCGTATCTCTGGTTATGGTTGGAACCAGCACAGCCTCGCTCAGAACCTTGCGCAGATTCTCGCTGGTCGCCTTGTCGTTTGCTTCCTTCTCAGCTTCTTCCTGCCGTTTTCTTTCTTCTTCCTTTTCCTTCTCGATCTGCTTTGCAATCGCAGCATCGACATACGGATATCTCGTCTCGCCCGGTGCAGTCTCGCCCTTTTCTACGAGCACGATCTCGATCGCCTCCAGACGCTTTGCAAGCCCCGACGTTCCGGAAGCCTCTCCATTACATGCCCAGTCAAGCCATCCATACGTCTGACTATGTACACGGTAATACACATCGAACTTCTCTGCCATCTCTCCAGTCAGCTTGATCTTGATCGCTTCAAGACGCTTCGCCTGTCCGGATGTACCTGCCTGCATATCATTCGTTACCCAGTTCATCCAGCCGTAGGTCTGACAATGAACGGAATAGGTAATACCACCCGTACAGCTTGTATTTGGTACATCAATCCTGATTGCCTCCAGACGTTTGCCCTCACCGGTTGTTCCAGACTGCTTACCATCTACTACATAATCCAGCCATCCATGTGTCTGTACATGTGTCGTATACTTGAGGTCTGCATCATCGGCGCCATTTTTACGAACGAGCTTGATCTGGATTGCTTCAAGACGCTTCGCCTGTCCGGTCGTTCCACACTCAGTACCATTCTTTACCCAGTCTGTCCAGCCGTAAGTCTGTCTGTGTACACGATATACAACGTCATACACCTCAGCAAGCTGTCCGGTCAGACGGATCTTGATTGCTTCGAGACGTTTTGCCTCTCCGGTCGTTCCACATTCCTCGCTGTCCTTCTTTGTTCCGATGCTCCAACCATAGGTCTGCACATGTGTCTCGTATTCCACGCTACCGGAAAGCTCGGACTTCACCCAGATCTTGATAGACTCCAGACGTTTCGCCTGTCCAGATGTACCGGTTACCTCGCCGTTTTTAGCAACGCCAAGTCCCCAGCCATACGTCTGACAATGTACTGCATAATAAATATCTGCATCTGTACTTGCCGCTTTCGCTGTGCCCGCTGTATTCCCTGTCTGTACCAGTCCAAGCACCATCACACATATCAGTATTCTCGCTAAAATCTTTTTCATCTGCTATTCCTCTTCTTTGTTTTGTAACAATTTTGTAACATTATCGCACATATATAGGAAAAAATCAACAGGCTCTTCCTATTTTTCACAAAAAGATGTATAATCCCTTCAAATGTATATACAATATGAAAGGATTATATTACCATGGCTGGTTCAATATACGGAAAATTATTTACAGTCACTACATGGGGTGAATCACACGGCAAAGGACTCGGCGTTGTCATCGACGGCTGTCCGGCTGGGATTGCGCTTTCTGAGGAGGATATCCAGATCTATCTCGATCGCAGAAAGCCAGGTCAGAACGAATTTACGACCAAGCGAAATGAAAGCGACAAGGTCTCTATCTTGTCCGGCGTCTTTGAAGGAAAAACAACCGGAACGCCGATCTCCCTCGTTGTCATGAATGAAGATCAGAAATCAAAAGATTACGGTTCGATTGCAGAAAGCTATCGTCCGGGGCATGCGGACTACTGCTTTGATGAGAAGTATGGATTCCGCGACTACCGGGGCGGCGGTCGTTCTTCCGGCCGGGAGACAATCGGCAGAGTTGCCGCAGGCGCGGTCGCTGCCAAGGTCTTAAAAGAGCTCGGTATTACCCTTACTGCATACACACGTGCGATCGGAACGATCAAGGTTGCAGACGATGCGATCGATCTTAATATGGTCAATCAGAATCCGCTCTATATGCCAAACAACACCTGTGCAGCAGATGCAGCTGCTTATCTCAATGAAATGATGGAGAAAAAGGATTCGGTTGGCTCTATAGTGGAATGTATCATAACCGGTGTTCCTGTCGGTGTTGGCGAACCAGTATTTGACAAGCTTGATGCGAAGCTGGCACAGGCAGTCATGTCGATCGGCGCTGTCAAGGCAATCGAAATCGGAGATGGTACTGCTGTTGTCTCATCCATCGGCTCTGATAACAACGACAACTTCTATATGGATGGCGACACTGTCAAAAAGCGCACCAACCACTCTGGCGGCACACTAGGTGGCATGAGTGACGGCAGTCCGATTCTCATTCGTGCTTCTTTCAAGCCAACGCCTTCGATCTTTCAGGCGCAGGATACTGTCACACGGGCACACGAAGAAATTGTAATGGAGATCAAGGGACGTCACGATCCGATCATCGGTCCACGTGCAGTCGTTGTCGTTGAATCCATGTGTGCGATTACCGTATTGGATCTGCTGATGCAGAATGCAACCGCAAAGCTGGACAATCTGAAAAGGATTTATCGTTCATAATATATAGGAAAAGGATTTAGTAGAATGGTTTTTTCAAGTATTGAATTTATGTTCCGCTTTTTACCAATCTTTCTGATTGTGTATTTTGCAGCGGCACCGAAATACAGAAATATAATATTGCTGATCGGCAGCTTAATCTTCTACGGCGTTGGAGAGCCTTCGTATATTATCCTGATGATTCTCTCCATCCTCGTCAATCATTTTGCAGCCGTCAACATCTACACCGCATGGAAACGCGAGGATGACACGCAGGCATCCACAGAGACAAACCGAAAGGTCTGGCTTATTGCTGCCATGGTCTTTAATTTCGGAATGTTATTTGTATTTAAGTATCTGAACTTTTTTATCGGCATCATCAATGGAATTGCAGGTACAACCGTATTAAAGCTTGTGTCACTTACCCTACCGCTTGGAATCAGCTTCTACACTTTTCAGGCTGCTTCCTATGTGATTGACATCTACCGCAGGAAATATGAGATTGCAAACGGACTACTGGATTTTGCAACGTATCTTTGCATGTTCCCTCAGTTAATTGCGGGGCCAATCGTCAGCTTCTCAGAAGTCAAAGATGATCTGCACAAGCAGCGCAAGATCAGTCTGCCAAAGATTGAATGGGGCACGACGATCTTTGTACTTGGCCTTGCTTGAAAGGTACTGCTGGCGAACAAGATAGCTTCCCTCTGGAATACGGTTATGACGGCTGGCGTTATGGGGATTCATCCACTGACCGCATGGCTTGGTTCATGGGGATTTTCGATGCAGCTCTTCTTCGACTTCTTCGGATATTCCCTGATGGCGATTGGACTTGGACGTATCCTTGGATTCAAATTCCCGACAAACTTCAAGAACCCATACTGTGCCACTTCCTTCACGGATTTCTGGCGCAGATGGCATATCACACTCAGCAGATGGTTCCGGGAATATGTCTATATCCCACTAGGTGGAAACCGCAAAGGGCAGAAACGTATGATTCTCAATACATTTATCGTGTGGTTACTCACCGGCCTGTGGCATGGCGCGGACTGGAACTTTATTATATGGGGCATGTTCTTCTTCGTGCTGCTGACCGTCGAGAAGTTATTTTTATTGGACAAGCTGGAACGGCATGCGATCTTATCCCATATTTATATGCTGATCGTGATTCCGGTTTCCTG
>OGML01002431.1_pt1 | contig 13130 bp, 10 predicted proteins | sample 1572951 | NCBI WGS metagenome assembly OGML01 (sample SAMEA2581883, study PRJEB24529) | metagenome | biome: Human gut stool | place: China | collected 2011 | reverse complement strand
GTGATCCGGAAGAGTTAGATTATGTAATTCCGGGTAATGATGATGCTATCAGAGCTGTTAAGTTAATCGTTTCTAAGATGGCTGATGCAGTAATCGAAGCAAATCAGGGTGTAGAAGAAGCTCCGGCTGAAGAAGCAGAAGCTGTAGAAGAAGCTTAATTTACACAAAACACAGATAGAAATGCTGATAAGTAGTTGAGAGATTATTTATGGCTCTAAAATGCTTCAGCCTGAAAGAAACAGGTTGAGGCATTTTTTAAAGTTTTTTAATAAATGAAAGTGGAGGAATTACAAATGGCAGCAGTTACAGCAGCAATGGTAAAAGAATTAAGAGAAATGACAGGCGCAGGTATGATGGATTGTAAGAAGGCTCTTGCAAACACAGACGGCGATATGGACAAGGCTGTAGAATATTTAAGAGAAAACGGTATGGCAAAGGCAGCAAAGAAAGCTGGCAGAATTGCAGCAGAAGGTATCGTTAAGACTGTAGTTGAAGGTACTAAGGCAGCAATCGTAGAAGTAAATTCAGAAACAGACTTCGTTGCAAAGAATGCAGATTTCAACGCATATGTTGAAGATGTTGCAGCACAGGCTTTAACAACAAAGGCAGCTGATATTGATGCATTTTTAGCAGAAAGCTGGAACAAGGATTCATCTAAGACTGTAGCAGATGCTTTAGCAGGACAGATTGCCGTAATCGGTGAAAACTTAAAGATTAGAAGATTCGCCCAGTTAGAAGAAGCAAATGGTTTCATTGCTTCTTACATTCACATGGGTGGTAAGATTGGTGTATTAGTAGATGTAGAGACAGATGTTGTAAATCCTGCAATTGAAGAAATGGCTAGAAACGTAGCTATGCAGGCAGCAGCTTTAAAGCCAATGTACACAAACAGAGATGAAGTTGATGCAGACTACATCGCTAAGGAAACAGAAATCATTACAGCAGCAGCTAAGAATGAAAAGCCGGATGCAAACGATAAGATTATCGAAGGTATGGTTAAGGGACGTATCAATAAGGAATTAAAGGAAATCTGCCTTCTTGACCAGACATACGTTAAGGCTGAAGACGGTAAGCAGTCTGTAGCTAAGTATCTTGAGTCTGTTTCCAAGGATCTTACAATCACTAAGATGGTTCGTTTCGAAGTTGGTGAAGGTATGGAGAAGAAGCAGGAAGATTTCGCCGCAGAAGTTGCTGCACAGATCAAAGGCTAATTTTTCAAATCGAGAGATCAAAAGCTCTGAAAGCGGATGGCTTTCAGAGCTTTTTTGATTCGAAATATCCATTAATTCTTTACAAGAGATAAAAATATGGTAAAATAAAAAAGGATATTTCCCGCGGAGGAACATAATGAATACAAATGATACCGCAACGGTCGAGCAGCAACGCCGGCGGAGAAAACGGATTAACAGAATGAAGAATGTGATCATTCTGACAATCTCGATATGGATGATTGCATCGTTAGTCGCGATTATTATTCTTTCTGCTGCAGTTGTGCATTTGAATGGCAAGGTAAATCGTCTGTCAGAATCCGTACAATCGTCCCAGAAGAATGTGATGAAAGAAACGGATACAGAGAGTGTTGTGAATTCTAAGGCAACTGACACACAGCTTGAGGTGAACCGTTATGAGAATGTAGAGACAGGAATCGATTCCGCAGATAATAAAGCAGAGAATGGAGATACCCATAAGGTGTATCTGACATTTGATTCGATACCTGGCGAAAATACGGATAAAATATTGGACGTGCTGAAACAGTATCATGTGAAAGCTACGTTTTTTGTTACCGGTGATAAATCGGACGAGGCAAAAGCAGTGTATAAGCGTATTGTTAAAGAAGGACATACACTTGGAATGCATTCTTTCTGCAATCAGTACAGTACGATTTATGCTTCAACAGAAGCGTTTGAAAAGGATTACAATAAGCTTTCTGCGTATTTGAAGAAGGTTACGGGTGAGGATAGTTTGTACTATCGTTTTCCGGGTGGAAGCAGTAATCAGATTAGTAATGTGAATATGGCAGAGTTTGTTCATGTGTTGAATGAGAAGAAGATTTCGTATTTTGATTGGAATGTTTCGGCTGGTGATACATCGGGAGATTATACAGTCGATGATATTGTGAACAATGTTACAGACGGAATTGAAAATTATAAAACTTCGGTTGTGCTTTTGCATGATGGTGAGGATAAGGCTACAACGGTAGAGGCTTTAGGTCCGATGATTGAGGCATTACAGAAGATGGATGCTTCGATTCTGCCGATTGATGAAAATACAAAAATTATTCAATATATTAAAGCGGATAGTGTTGAATAAATATAAAATGGAGGAAGAACAATGGGATTATTTAAGGATTTCAAAGAGGACTTTTCTCAGGCTGTCAACGAGATGATGCCAGGATCAGATGTGCCGGAGAAGGAAGAGAAGGCAGAAGACCTTGTCGTCAATACGTTAGGAGAGGACGTGGACGTAAAATCAGAACTCTCTAAGCTTGACGGACTTTTAGAACAGGTTAAGAGTGAGCCGGAAGAGGTAAAACCTCTTGAGAGAGAACTGCCACCGGTAGAGGAAAAAACGGCAATGGAGCCGGAAATTTCAGCAATAGCACAGGAGGAAAAGAAAACTATGAGCGATATCACTTTAAATACAGCACCGATTATGGATGCAAAGCCGGCTACAACGATTAATCCGGAAGCCGTATCGGATGAGACATCTGTTATTACAACAGGAACGACTTTGACAGGTGATATTGCATCAGATGGATCTTTTGATATTCAGGGTACGATCAATGGTAATGTGACTTGTAACGGTAAGCTTGTAGTTACAGGAACAATCAATGGTAATAGCAATGCTTCTGAGTTCTTTGCGGATGTTGCAAAGATTGAGGGCGAGGTAGTAAGTACGGGTACCGTTAAAATTGGTGCCGGATCTGTTATTATCGGAAATATTTCTGCTGCTTCTGCAGTGATTGCAGGCGCCGTAAAGGGCGACATTGATGTTCAGGGACCGGTTGTTGTTGATACATCTGCAGTTATCATGGGTAACATCAAGTCTCGTTCTGTACAGATCAATAACGGTGCCGTTATCGAGGGATTCTGTTCTCAGTGCTACGCGGATATTGATGTCCAGGGACTTTTTGACGGCAGATAGGATATAATTATACAGTTATAAAGAGGTATAAAATATGAAGCGCATTTTATTAAAACTCAGCGGAGAAGCATTGGCAGGAGACAAGCATCATGGTTTTGATGAGCCGACGGTTACAGTCGTTGCGAAGCAGGTTAAGGAATTGGTTGATGCAGGCGTACAGGTTGGAATTGTTATCGGAGGTGGTAACTTCTGGAGAGGTCGCACCAGCGAGACGATTGACCGTACGAAGGCGGATCAGATTGGTATGCTTGCTACCGTTATGAACTGCATCTATGTATCGGAGATTTTCCGTTTCGTTGGAATGAAGACCGCAGTTCTGACACCATTCGAGTGTGGATCTATGACAAAGTTGTTCTCAAAAGATCGTGCCAATAAATATTTTGCGCATGATATGGTTGTATTTTTCGCAGGAGGAACCGGACATCCTTATTTCTCAACGGATACCGCTACGGTTCTTCGCGCAATTGAAATTGAGGCGGACGGCATTTATCTTGCAAAGGCAATCGATGGCGTTTATGACAGCGATCCTAAGACCAATGCCGATGCCAAGAAATATGATGAGATTTCCATTCAGGAAGTTATTGACAAGAAATTAGCAGTCGTAGACCTTACAGCATCCGTTATGTGTATGGAGAATAAGGTTCCAATGTATGTATTCAGCCTCAATGAGGAGAATAGCATTGTGAATGCAATCAACGGAACATTTAATGGAACGAAGGTTACGGTTTAGGAGGTAAATTTATGGATAGCAGATTAGCAGTATTTGAGGAGAAGATGGGAAAGTCTCTTGCCAATCTCGAGGAGGAATTCGCCGGAATTCGTGCAGGACGTGCCAACCCACATGTATTAGATAAGCTTCGCGTTGATTATTACGGAACACCTTCCCCAATTCAGAGTGTGGCGAATGTAAGCGTTCCGGAACCTCGCATGATCCAGATTCAGCCATGGGAAGCATCTATGGTTAAGGAGATTGAGAAGGCGATTATGTGTTCAGATCTCGGAATTAATCCTACCAATGATGGTAAGGTGATTCGTCTTGTTTTTCCTGAACTCACAGAGGAGAGACGTAAGGAACTTGCGAAGGACATCAAGAAGAAGGGTGAGAATGCAAAAGTAGCCGTTCGTAATATCCGAAGAGATGCGATTGATCATTTCAAGAAAGTCGGCAAGGAGGAGGATCTCTCAGAGGATGAGATCAAGGATCTGGAAGATACCATCCAGAAGCTTACGGATGAATATGTAGCAAAGGTTGACAAGGCAGTGGATGCTAAGTCCAAGGAAATTCTTACGGTATAAGAAAGATATTGAGGGGCATTGCCATAGGCACATGTCCCTTTCATTTTTTGAGGTGAGAGATGAAGATACCAGAACATGTAGCAATCATTTTAGATGGAAACGGAAGATGGGCCAAAAGCAAAGGAATGCCTCGTAATTATGGTCACACGGTTGGCGCGAAAAATGTTGAGACTGTATGCCGTGCGGCAGATGAGCTCGGAATCAAGTACCTGACACTCTATGCTTTCTCTACGGAGAATTGGAATCGCCCGCAGAGCGAGGTTGATGCACTTATGAAGCTCCTTGAGAGTTATCTGAAGACCTGCATTAAGACGGCGGATAAGAATAATATGCGTGTGCGCGTAATCGGGGAGATCGAACGACTTTCCGAGGCTTTTCAGAAGCGGATCAGGGAACTGGAAGCTGCATCGAGTACCAATACGGGACTTAATCTTACGATTGCAATCAATTATGGAAGCAGAGATGAGATGCTTCGTGCAGTGCGCCATATTGCAGAGGATACAAAGGAAGGAAAGCTTGAAATTCAGGATATCAACGAGGAAGTATTTGCTTCGTATCTTGATACAAGAGAACTTCCAGATCCGGATCTTTTGATTCGTACAAGTGGCGAACAGAGACTGTCCAATTATCTGTTATGGCAGCTTGCATATTCCGAATTCTATTTTACGGATGTTCCGTGGCCGGATTTTCATAAAAAGGAATTGGAATTAGCTATAGAGGCGTATAATAAACGAGACAGAAGATTTGGTGGTTTGACGAGCGAATAGTTATCAGACACTTATTCGATAAAGATGGTATGTTAAGACGGAGGATAAGATTATGTTTAAGACGAGACTGTTGAGTGGTATCGTGCTTGTGATTCTTGCGTTAGTGCTCATTATCACAGGTGGAGAGGTACTTTTATTTTCAACGCTGGCAATCTCCTGTATTGGAATGTTTGAGTTGTATCGCGTTTTTCATGTGGAGAAATCGATTCTGGCGGCAGTCGGATATATTGCGGCAATCGTGTTTTACTGCGATCTCCAGTGGAATTTTATTCCGGACAGGATGATGCTTTTTATGGGATTTATGATTCTTCTGATGTTCGTATTTGTGTTTGCGTATCCGAAGTATCATGCAAGTGAAGTGATGGCAGTCTTTTTTGGATTGTTTTATGTCGCAGTCATGCTTTCCTTTGTATATCAGATCCGTACACTGGAGAGAGGATTGTATCTGGCGTTCCTTGTATTTTTATGTTCCTGGGGATGCGATACCTGTGCATATTGTGTCGGAATGTTGATTGGAAAGCACAAGATGTCACCGAAGCTCAGTCCTAAGAAGTCGGTTGAAGGTGCTGTGGGTGGTGTTGCAGGGGCTGCACTTCTTACTGCGTTATACTGCTTTATATTCCGCTCACAGATGAATCTGACAACGGTTGAGATCTGGATCATTGCCGGTATTGCAGCTGTGGCTGCTTTGATTTCAATGGTGGGAGATTTGACCGCTTCGGCAATCAAGCGCAATTACGATATCAAGGATTATGGACATCTGATTCCGGGACATGGTGGAATTTTAGATCGTTTTGACAGTATGATCATTACAGCGCCAATCATATATTATCTGGCGCTTCATATTCTGTAGAGACACAGAATAGACATAAAAATCGGTTATTTTAAGAGAAACGATGGATGAAGAGGAATGTTTTATGAATGAAATTTCTAAGGTGGACACACCTTTAAAGAAAATTTCCATACTCGGATCAACCGGATCCATTGGAACGCAAACTCTGGAAGTGGTTGCAGAGCATGGGGATATTGAGGTGACAGCACTTGCGTGTGGAAGAAATATTAAGCTTCTTGAGGAACAGATGCGTCAGTTTCACCCAAAACTTGTGGCAGTCGAGAACGAGAAGCTGGCGGAAGAACTTCGCGTACGCACGTCGGATCTCGGAATTCCGGTTATGAGTGGGATGGACGGTTTGATTGCAGTTGCGACAGAAGAACATGCGCAGATGGTTGTTACGGCGATTGTTGGTATGCTTGGTGTGCGTCCGACAATTGCTGCAATCGAAGCGCATAAGGATATCGCTTTGGCGAATAAGGAGACACTTGTTACTGCGGGACACCTGATCATACCGCTCGCACAGAAATGTGGAGTGAAAATTCTTCCGGTGGATAGTGAGCACAGTGCAATCTTTCAGTCCCTACAGGGAAATGAACACAATGCGATTCATAAGATATTGCTGACTGCTTCCGGCGGACCGTTCCGGGGAAAAACAAAAGAAGAACTGAAAGAAATGCAGGTTGAGGATGCACTCAAACATCCAAACTGGAGCATGGGCCGCAAGGTTACGATTGATTCTTCTACTTTGGTCAATAAGGGACTTGAGGTGATGGAGGCAAAGTGGCTTTTTGGTGTAGAATTGGATCGGATTGAAGTTGTGGTACACCCGCAGAGTGTGATCCACTCGGCGGTGGAGTACGAGGATGGCGCGGTGATTGCCCAGCTTGGCACGCCGGATATGCGTCTTCCGATTCAGTATGCACTCTATTATCCGGATCGTCGGACACTTTCCGGAAAGCGGCTGGATCTGTTTGCATTGCGTGAACTTACTTTTGAAAAACCGGATACAGATACTTTTAAGGGGCTTTCTCTTGCATTTGATGCGATGCGGCGCGGTGGAAATATTCCTACGGTCTTTAATGCTGCGAATGAGAAGGCAGTTGCATTATTTTTAGACCGGAAGATATCATATCTGCAGATTACAGATATGATTGAGGAAGCAATGACGCATAGTACATTTATCCCGCATCCGGATGTGGAGGAAATTTTGGAAACAGAGCAGGAGACCTATAGATTTATAGGAGACAGGTGGTAATTTGAATATAGTTAGTTTGATCATAGCGTTACTGATTTTCAGTGTTATTGTAATTTTTCATGAGCTGGGACATTTCTGGCTCGCAAAGGCAAATGGAATAAGAGTGAATGAGTTCTCACTGGGGCTTGGACCTACGATTGTCGGCTTTACAAAGGGGGAGACAAAGTATTCCATCAAGCTGCTTCCGTTCGGTGGCGCGTGTATGATGGAAGGTGAAGATGAAGAGTCCTCTGATGATCGAGCCTTTGGCAAGAAGTCGGTTTGGGCACGTATGAGTGTTGTTTTTGCAGGACCGTTTTTCAATTTCATTATGGCGTTTGTATGTGCGTTTATTCTGATGAGCTGCATCGGATATGATAAACCGGTGCTTACAGGAGTGATTGATGGATACGCTGCGGATGAGGCTGGTCTTCAGGCTGGTGATGAAATCGTGAAAATGAATCATTTTTCGGTGCATTTCTGTCGTGAGATCAGTGCTTATGCAACTTTTCATGCAGGAGAAGCGGTTGAGGTAACCTACCTTCGTGATGGAAAGAAGCAGACTGCAACACTTACACCGAAGTATGATGAGGAGAATGGACGTTATCTGTATGGATTTGAGTACACCGGTCAGGCACGTGTCAAAGGCAATGTACTTACGAATATTAAGAACAGTTTCTATGAGCTGCGTTACTGGATCTATTCTACAGTGGAGAGCCTTAAAATGCTTGTAACCAGACAGGTTTCCGTCAATCAGATGAGCGGACCGGTCGGCATTGTGAAAAGTATCGGTGATACGTATTCTCAGTCGGTTTCCAATGATGGCTATTATTATGCAATCATGAATATGCTGAATTGGACGATTCTGCTGTCTGCAAACCTAGGCGTGATGAATCTTCTGCCACTTCCGGCTTTGGATGGAGGGCGTCTTGTATTTCTGATCGTGGAGGCAATCCGTGGAAAGAAGATCGATCCGAACAAAGAAGGTTTTGTGCATGCAATTGGAATTCTCCTATTGTTCGCATTAATGTTTGTAGTTATGTTCAATGATATTCGAAAATTATTTATGTAGTTATGGGATGAGGTAAAAGTATGACTAGACATAAAACAAAAGAAGTGCGGATTGGAAACTGTGTGATTGGTGGAAATAACCCGATTGCCATCCAATCGATGACCAATACGCATACAGAAGATGTGGATGCTACCGTCAAACAGATCAGGCAGCTTACGAAGGCCGGATGCGAGATCATCCGCTGCGCAGTTCCTACGATGGAAGCTGCGAAAGCGCTCACAGAAATTAAGAAGCAGATTACAATTCCACTCGTTGCGGATATTCATTTTGATTACAAATTGGCGCTTGCGGCAATGGAGTATGGTGCGGACAAGATCCGGATCAATCCGGGAAATATCGGAAGCAGCGATCGTGTGAAGGCTGTTGTAGATGAGGCTAAGGCGCGTAATATTCCGATTCGTGTCGGGGTCAACAGCGGTTCGCTGGAGAAGAATCTGGTAGAAAAGTACCATGGTGTGACCGCGGAAGGATTAGTGGAGAGTGCTTTGGACAAAGTCGCGATGATTGAGGATATGGGGTATGACAATCTGGTCATCAGTATTAAATCCTCGGATGTTATGATGTGTGTGAAAGCGCATGAACTGATCGCAGATCAGACGGATCATCCACTGCATGTCGGTATTACGGAGGCCGGCACCATCATCAGCGGTAATATCAAGTCTTCGATCGGACTTGGATTAATCTTAAATCAGGGAATCGGAGATACAATCCGCGTATCACTTACCGGAGATCCGCTGGAGGAGATTAAGTCGGCGAAGCTGATCCTTCGTACGCTTGGACTTCGCAAAGGAGGAATTGAGGTTGTGTCCTGCCCGACCTGTGGAAGAACGAAGATTGATCTGATCGGACTTGCCAATCAGGTAGAGACGATGGTAGCAGAGTTCCCGCTTGATATTAAGGTGGCTGTCATGGGATGTGTGGTCAACGGACCGGGAGAGGCGAAAGAAGCGGATCTTGGAGTTGCCGGAGGAATCGGTGAGGGACTGATCATCAAGCATGGTGAGGTATTTAAGAAGGTGCCGGAGGACCAGTTGCTGGATGCACTGCGTTTTGAATTAGAACATTGGGGGCAGTAATATGGCAAAGCCTTTTAAGGAGGCATTCCCGACTCTGTCATTGGATGCGGAGCTCGAGAGTCTGTTAGAGACAACGGAAGTAACGAAAATAGGTGCGAATCATGATCACGATCATATTCGCATTTATTTGCGTGCAAAAAGACTGATCTTTAAAAAGAATATATGGAAACTCGAGGAGGCGATCACCTCACAGATCTTTAAGAATCAGAATGTCTCGGTCAAAATTATCGAGACATTCGAACTGTCGGAACAGTACACGCCACAGACCTTGATGGAGGTGTACAAGGACAGTATTCTGGATGAATTAAATGCGTACAGTGTGCTTGAATACAATCTTCTTCGTACGGCCGAGATGGAGTTCGACCAGCCGCATCATATGATCCTTACGATGGATGAGACGATCATCGCGAAGACTCGTACCGATGAGATTCTGGAGTTTCTAGAAAAAGTCGTGTGTGAACGATGTGGCATGAATCTTGTTATCCAGACGGAATTCAGAAAGCCGAAGGAGAGCAAGTACCGCAAAAATTCAGAAAAGCAGATTGCACAGGAAGTAGCAAGTATCTTAGAGCGCACCAAGTTTGCAGTCATGGGAGATGAGGGAGAACCGGCAAATAAACCGGAGGACAACGTCGAATCTTCAAAAGAGACTGCTACATCGAGTGGAATTGTCGAAAAAACTACAACAACAGCAACTCGTCCTGCAAAGAAAACGGAAAATGCAGGAAATGCTGCGAAAAAGAAGACTTTCGAGAAGAAGGGCGAGTTCCGCAAGAAATTTGATTATGACAATAACAAGAAGTCGATGAATCCGGATGTGATCTATGGACGGGACTTTGAAGAAGAGCCGATGGATATCGAGAAGATCGATGGTCCGATCGGTGAAGTTGTCATTCATGGAAAGATTCTGTCGGTAGATACCAGAGAAATTCGTAATGAGAAGACGATCATCATTTTCTCAATCACGGACTTTACCGATACGATCGTGCTAAAGATATTTGCGCGAAATGATGATGTAAAGGACTTGCTGAAAGAAATCAGTGGGGGTAAGTTTGTTAAGGTCAAGGGTGTTGCGACCATTGATAAATTTGATAGTGAGCTGACGATCGGTTCAATCGTCGGAATCAAGAAGAGTTCTGATTTTACGACGATTCGTATGGACAACAGTGCGGAGAAACGAGTGGAACTTCACTGCCATACCAAGATGAGTGATATGGACGGCGTGTCGGATGTCAAGGATATCGTAAAACGCGCGATGAAATGGGGACATAAGGCGATCGCAATCACGGATCACGGTGATGTGCAGGCGTTCCCGGATGCCAACCATACGGTAAGTCCGGACGATGATTTCAAGGTGATCTATGGCGTTGAGGCATATCTGGTTGACGATCTGAAAGGTATTGTTACGGACAGCCGGAACCAGTCGCTGCAGGCGGATTATGTTGTATTTGACTTAGAGACGACCGGATTTAGTCCTGAGACGAACCGGATTATTGAGATTGGCGCAGTTAAGGTACAAAACGGTGCGATCGTCGATCGTTTTTCGACGTTTGTTAATCCGGAGGTCCCGATTCCGTTTCGCATTGAGCAGCTGACATCTATTAGAGACGATATGGTGATCGATGCACCGGTGATCGAGGACATTCTTCCAAAATTTATGGAATTCTGTGATGGCTGTATCATGGTCGCACACAATGCAGACTTTGATATGAGTTTCATTAAGAAGAACTGTATGCGACAGGGAATCGAATGCAATCCGACGATTGTCGATACGGTCGGACTGGCGCGAGTTCTGCTTTCGAATCTGAACCGGTTTAAACTGGATACGGTTGCCAAGGCACTTGGCGTATCACTCGATAACCACCATCGTGCGGTCGATGATGCGGCATGTACTGCAGAGATTTTTGTGAAATTTATTACGATGCTTGAGGAACGTGGTGTGACAACGCTTGATCAGGTCAATGAGATGGCATCCGCCTCGGTGGAAAATATTCAGAAGATGCCGACGTACCATGCCATCATTTTGGCAACCTGTGACCAGGGACGCACCAATCTGTATCGCCTTGTCTCGCTGGCACATATCAAGTATTACCATAAGAGACCGCGAATCCCTAAGAGTGAGTTCTTAAAATACAGGGACGGACTTCTGATCGGCTCGGCGTGTGAGGCGGGAGAGCTGTACCGTGCAATCCTAAATGGAAGACCGGAAGAAGAAATTTCAAGACTGGTTGACTTCTACGATTATCTTGAGATCCAGCCGCTCGGTAACAATGCCTTCCTTGTCCGTGATGAAGATTCGCCGATTGCATCGAATGACGATCTGATTGAAATCAACAAGAAGATCGTGCGTCTCGGAGAAGAATTTCATAAGCCGGTTGTTGCAACGTGTGATGTGCATTTCCTGGATCCGGATGATGAGATTTATCGTAGGATCATCATGACGGGACAGGGCTTTAAGGATGCGGATGATCAGGCTCCGCTTTATCTTCGTACAACGGAGGAGATGCTGAAAGAATTTGAATATCTTGGCAGCGCGAAAGCGGAGGAAGTCGTCATTACCAATACGAACCGGATTGCAGACATGTGTGAGCGCATCTCACCGGTTCGTCCGGACAAGTGTCCGCCGGTTATCGAGAATTCGGATCAGATGCTCAGGGACATCTGTTACAACAAGGCACACAAAATGTACGGAGATCCGCTTCCGGAGATCGTGCAGGAACGTCTTGAGCGAGAACTGAATTCCATTATCAGCAATGGATATGCGGTTATGTATATTATTGCGCAGAAACTTGTGTGGAAATCCAACGAGGATGGCTATCTGGTGGGATCGCGAGGATCTGTAGGCAGTTCGTTTGTTGCCACGATGTCCGGTATTACTGAGGTAAACCCGCTGCATGCACATTATCTCTGCAAACATTGCCAGTACAGCGATTTTGATTCGGATCTGGTAAAGTCCTATTCGGGACGAGGCGGCTGTGATATGCCGGATAAGATCTGTCCGAGATGTGGACGCCCGCTTTCGAAGGAAGGGTTTGATATTCCGTTCGAGACCTTCCTTGGATTTAAGGGAAACAAGGAGCCGGATATCGACTTAAACTTCTCCGGAGAGTACCAGAGTAAGGCACATAAATATACGGAGGTTATCTTCGGCGAGGGACAGACCTTTAAAGCCGGAACAATCGGTACGCTTGCGGATAAGACCGCATTCGGTTATGTGAAGAATTATTTTGAAGAACGTGGCATTCATAAGCGGACCAGCGAGATCGACCGTATCGCTTCCGGATGTACCGGAGTGCGACGCAGTACCGGTCAGCATCCCGGCGGTATCGTTGTTCTTCCGGTAGGAGAGGAGATTTACACCTTCACGCCGGTGCAGCATCCTGCCAATGATATGAAGACAAGAACCATTACGACTCATTTCGATTATCATAAGATTGATTCGAACCTGTTAAAACTGGATATTCTGGGGCATCAGGATCCAACCATGATACGAATGCTGGAGGATTTGACGGATGTGGATGCTGCTGCGATCCGTATGGATGATCAGGATGTGTTGTCTCTGTTTGAGTCGCCGCGGGCACTTGGCATCAAACCGGAGGATATCGGGGGCTGTAAGCTGGGAAGTCTGGGACTTCCAGAGCTTGGTACCCATTTTGTTATGAACATGCTGGAGCAGACCAAACCAAAGAGTTTTTCGGATCTGGTC
>OGML01002427.1_pt1 | contig 13142 bp, 8 predicted proteins | sample 1572951 | NCBI WGS metagenome assembly OGML01 (sample SAMEA2581883, study PRJEB24529) | metagenome | biome: Human gut stool | place: China | collected 2011 | reverse complement strand
TGCGGCGTTCCGTCGGCGACGATCCTGCCCTCGGACATGGCGATCACGCGGTCCGCGCGTGCGGCCTCGTCCATGTGATGGGTGATCAGAATGACCGTCATGCCGGTTTCCCGGTTCAGCCGTTCGATGGTATCGAGCACCTCGCGCCGGCCCTGCGGGTCGAGCATGGCAGTCGGCTCGTCGAGCACGACGCACTGCGGCTGCATGGCGAGCACGCCCGCGATGGCCACGCGCTGCTTCTGCCCGCCAGACAGGAGCTGCGGGGCGTAGGTGCGGTAGTCGTACATCCCGACGGCCCTGAGCGCGTCGTCGACGCGCTGCCGGATCTCCTGCGACGCGACGCCGAGGTTTTCCGGCGCAAAGGCGACGTCCTCCTCTACGACATTGGAGACGATCTGGTTGTCCGGGTTCTGGAAGACCATGCCGACGTGCTGCCGGATGGCGAGAAGCATCTCCTCGTCCTTCGTATCCATGCCGTAGACCGTCACGCTGCCGCCTGCGGGCAGGAGAATGGCGTTAAAATGCTTGGCAAGCGTCGACTTGCCGCAGCCGTTATGTCCGAGCACGGCGACAAAGCTTCCCTGCTCAATGGACAGGCTCAGGTCGTCGAAGACGATATGCGTCTCGCCGCCGTCCTGACCCTCATACGTATAATGCAGGTCGTTTACCTGAATCGCTGTGGTCATGGCTTCTCCTTTGTCCAGCGGCACGTCGCACCGCACGGCAGAGCCAGGCCAGTATCGCGCACCGGCAGGCCGAGCTCATCGGAACTGGTATAGCCGCCGTATTTCTTCGAGACGATCGTCTCCGTCAGATAGCGCATGACGGACGGGGCCAGACCCGTCGTATAGGAATTGATGATAAAAAACAGCGGATCGTCGGAAAGCACGCGGCTGACCAGCTCCACAAACGGATACAGGTTCTCCTCCAGCTTCCAGACCTCGCCGGACGGGCCGCGCCCGTAGCTTGGCGGGTCCATGATAATCGCGTCGTAGGTCTTGCCGCGGCGGATCTCGCGCTCGACAAACTTGGCGCAGTCGTCCACGATCCAGCGGATGGGCCTGTCCTCAAGCCCGGAGACCTTTGCGTTTTCCTTTGCCCAGAGCACCATGCCTTTGGCCGCATCGACGTGACAGACGCTTGCGCCCGCAGCGGCGCAGGCGATGGTCGCGCCGCCCGTATAGGCGAACAGGTTCAGAACGCGGACGGGACGGCCCGCATTGCGGATTCTCTCCATCATGAAGTCCCAGTTGGCAGCCTGTTCCGGGAAAACGCCGGTATGCTTGAAATTCATGGGCTTGACCTGAAAGGTCAGCTCTTTATAGTGCACCTGCCATTGGGCGGGCAGACGCAGATTCTGCCATTTTCCGCCGCCGGTGTTCGAGCGCGCATAGCGCGCGTCATACTTCCGCCAGAGCGGATCGTCCTTCGGCGTGTTCCAGATCACCTGCGGATCCGGGCGCACGAGGAGGTATTTCCCCCACCGTTCGAGCTTTTCCCCGGCGGAGGTATCGAGGACCTCATAGTCCTTCCAGCTGTCAGCAAGCCACATATTGCTCTCCTGTCTGCGTTTGATTATGGGGTGCTGCCGTCTGCAGCGCTGCTCCAGATGTCGGACGCGTCCTGATCGGACTCGTCGTCCTCCTCGTCCTCCTCCGGCTCAGGTTCGGGCAGATCGTCCTCGCTGTGGATATAGCACTCGACGTTGATCGAATCCACGTCCGGCGAAACGGCGGCATAATACCCTGCCGGAAGATTGCCCGTCAGGATCGCGTAGGCCTGATCGAGCACCACAACACCGTTTTTGGGGAAGGCGCGGGACACGTCGAGCAGCGCGGCCTTGTGCGTGGCGTTGCCGGGAACCTGCGCGCAGAACTCGTTGGCCACATGGCCGGAAGCGTTGCAGATGTCGACCAGCTTGTGGGCGGTGCACTGCGCCGTCGGCACGTCATGCGCGCTGAGCGTGACGCGGACCGTGCGGTCGCCGCGCGGGTCGAGCGCGCAGGCGTCGGACGGCAGAAGACCGCTGTCGCGGCAGACCGTGACCTCCACGAGATTGGCGGGCTGCTTGAACGATTTATCCTTCAGGTTCTGGTGCACAAGGCGCATGACCTTCTGCCACATGACAATGGAGGGATTGGTGTCGGAATCCGTCAGCACGATCTCCTCCGGGTCATTGTAGCCGCACCAGACGACACCGGTATAATACGGCGTATAGCCCGCGAACCAGCGGTCGAAATCGCGCGAGGTCGTGCCGGTCTTGCCGGCTACGGTCATGTTTTCCAGCTGCGCCGCCGTGCCGGTGCCCTTTTCGACGGTCGATTTGAGCATATCGGTGATATACCACGCGGTCATGTCCTTCATGGCGACGTGGGATTCCTGCGTGTTGTCCAGAATGACCTGTCCGTTCGAATCCTTGACGACGGTATACGTTCTGGCCTCGCGCCAGACGCCCTCGTTTGCAAACGCGGCGTAAGCCGCCGTCATGGCGCGGACCGGTGCGGTGGACGCGAGCACGTCATAGCGCTCTGCCTCCCGCGCCGCGCAGCCGGAGAGCGGCGCGCACAGCAGAACCAGCGCCAGCAGTCCGGCAAAAAGCCGTTTTTTCAGATCTGTCATGATAATATTCCCTTCAAGCTCACTTCACTTTTATTATAGCGGAGCTGTCAAGTGATCCGTTTTGTTTCCTTTTTGTCGCTGCTTATCCGTTTTTTGTGCAGAGCGACGAAGACAATTGTCCGCGCAGCGTGAATTTTTTTCAAAAAACAAGCAATTAGGGCTTGCATTTTACACTTCACTTCGCTATAATGGCGACTATAAGTTCATGAACACTTGTCTATTGTACATGGACAGAAGGAGGAAATATTCTATGAAAAAGATCATCGCTCTGCTTCTGGCTGCCGTTATGGTCATGTGCCTGTTCGCAGGCTGTGCGTCCAGCGGCGGCTCCAAGGTCATCAAGATCGGCGTGTTTGAGCCGCAGTCCGGCGACAACGGCGCCGGCGGCAAGCAGGAGGTTCTGGGCATCCAGTACGCCAACTCCGTCAAGCCGACCGTCACCATCAACGGCGAAGAATACAAGATCGAGCTCGACATTCAGGACAACCAGTCCTCGACCGACAAGGCCGTCTCCGCTGCCCAGCAGCTGGTCGCCGACAAGGTCTCCGTCGTCCTCGGCTCCTACGGCTCCGGCGTTTCCATCGCCGCCGGCACCTACTTCGCAAACGCCAAGATCCCGGCCATCGGCTGCTCCTGCACGAACGCGGCCGTCACCGCCGGCAACGATTATTATTTCCGCGTCTGCTTCCTCGATCCGTTCCAGGGCTCCGTCATGGCCTCGTTCGCCATGGAAGAGTTCGGCGCCAAGAAGGCCTACGTCCTGTCGATGCTCGGCGACGACTACACCGTCGGCCTGGCCAAGAACTTTGTAAAGGCCTTTGAAGAGGCCGGCGGCGAGATCGTAGCCGATGAGACGTTTGTCGAGGGCACGGCGGACTTCTCCGCGTACCTCAATAACGCCGTCTCCGGCGGCGCAGACGTCATCTTCGCGCCGTCCGCCATCGCCTATGCCCCGCAGATCATTGAGCAGGCCTCTGCACTCGGCGTCAGCCTCCCCATCCTCGGCGGCGACACGTGGGAGAACTCCGCGATCTCCGATGCGCAGAACGGCACCGATATGCAGGTCTTCGTCTCCACATTCTTTGACGAGAACGACGAGTCCGGCCTTGCCAAGGAATTCGTCTCCGGCTATAAGGCGTGGCTGAACGGCAATGCCCAGAACCTCACCAACAACGGCGGCAACGACGTTGTCGCGGCAGTCTCCGCGCTCGGCTATGACGCCTACATGGCTGCGGTCGCGGCCATCGAAAAGGCCCAGTCCACCGACGGCACCGCCATCCGCGACGCGCTGGCCGGTCTGTCCATCGATGCCGTTACCGGCGCGCTGAGCTTCGACGCCAACGGCGACGCGGTCAAGAACACCGCCTACATCAAGCAGGCCATCGACGGCGGCTTCCAGTTCTACAAGGTTCAGACTGCCGCCTGAGCATTTGTCCCGCAATACTGACCACAATGGTTTCCGGCCGGAGGAAATCCCTCCGGCCGGTACGCATTTTCATCCGGCAGCGTTCGAACCCGCTGCCGGATGGAACCATTCTTTTATCGCCGCGTCCAAGCCGGCTCATTTCGGTGAGCGGTTCGCGGTTTGGACATGGCGATAAACAAAAATCAGGAGGTTCCCCATGGGTGTTCTCAAGCAATGGCTGCCCTATGTCCTGTCGGGCATTTCGGCCGGCGGCCAATATGCGCTGATCGCCGTCGGCTATACGATGGTCTACGGCATTCTGCGCCTTATCAACTTTGCGCACGGCGATATCTTCATGGTCGCCGGTCTCATCATGGTCTATCTTTCGGCGACGATGCCGCTGTATTTTGCGCTGCCCGTCGTCGTGATTCTGACGGTCGCGCTCGGCTTCGCGGTGGAGCGCTGTGCGTATAAGCCGCTGCGGCAGGCCCCGCGTATGTCCGTCATGATCTCCGCCATCGGCGTGAGCTATCTGCTGCAGAACCTCGCGTATTACGTCACCGGCGGCGTCCCGAAGCAGTATCCCGAGCTGCCGTGGATCTCCGACACCATCACGATCCTCGGCGCGTCCACCAAGCGCGTGACCGTCATTACCCCGATCCTGACGCTGGCGCTGGTCGTGGCGCTCGTGGTTCTCATCAAGCGCACGAAGGTCGGCATGGCCATGCGCGCCGCGTCCAAGGATTTTGAGACGGCGCAGCTGATGGGCATCAAGATCAACTCCGTCATTTCCTTTACGTTCATCATCGGCTCCGCGCTGGCCGCCGTGGCCTCGTTCCTGTATTTCTCGAATTATACGACCATCGCCCCGGCCTCCGGCGCCATGCCGGGCCTGAAGGCGTTCGTCGCCGCCGTCTTCGGCGGCATCGGGTCGATCCCCGGCGCGGTCATCGGCGCGTTTATCATCGGCATCTGTGAGAATCTCCTCAAGGGCATGAAGCTGACGGCGTTCTCCGATGCGTTCACGTTTGCGCTGCTCATCGTCATCCTCGTCGTCAAGCCGACGGGCCTGTTCGGTGAGAAGCTGACCGAGAAAGTCTGAGGTGGAGCATATGGAAAAGAAAAAGGGCCTCTCCTTACAGACGATCCTGACCATTGCGGGCCTTGCGCTCGTCTATCTGCTGGCGTTCCTGCTCGACCGCATTCCGGGCGTGCCCATCATGCTCACGACCGTCCTGCGCAAGGGCGCAATTTACTCCCTCGTGGCGGTATCCATGAACCTTCTGAACGGCTTTACGGGCCTGTTCTCGCTCGGACAGGCGGGCTTCATGCTCGTCGGCGCGTACACGTTTGCCGCCATCAACATTTCAAGCGGCATCCGCTCGACCGTGTATCAGTATTATGACCCGCTGCTCAACTTCTCCCTGACCGAGACGCTGCAAGGTGCGCTCGGCAATACGGCAGGCACGGTCCTCGGCGTGTTCATTTCGCTGCTGCTGGCGGGACTGCTGGCGGCGGTGCTGGCGTATCTCATCGGCCTGCCTGTTCTGAAGCTCAAGAGCGACTATCTGGCCATCGCGACGCTCGGCTTTGCCGAAATTATCCGCGCCCTTGTCCAGCTGGAGGCGTTCGCGCCTGTCACCAACGGCTCGCAGCTCCTGCGCGGCTTCCCGTATTTTACGGATACGTTCATGCCGTTTGTGATCGTCGGCATCTGCATCGCCGTTGTCGTGCTGCTTATCAACTCGACCTATGGCCGCGCGTTCAAGGCCATCCGCGACGATGAGATCGCCGCCGAGGCCATGGGCATCAACCTTGCCCACCATAAACGCATGGCGTTTACCATTTCCTCGTTCTTTGCCGGGATATCCGGCGCGCTGCTGGCCATGTATCAGACCACGGTGCAGGCCAATACATTCAAATCCGCCATGACGTATGAGATTTTGCTCATCGTCGTCATCGGCGGCATCGGCTCCATCTCCGGCAGCTGCATCGGCTCGTTCCTGTTCATCGCGTGCTCGGAGTGGTGGCTGCGCTTCCTCGATAACGAGACGTATATCGGCGCGTTCAAGGTCCCGCTGCTGCGCACGGGCTTCCGGATGGTTGTGTTCTCGGTCATCATCATGATCGTGGTGCTCTTCTTCCGCAAGGGCATCATGGGCACCCGTGAGCTTTCGCTGGCCGGGCTTGCCGACAGGCTGCGGAAAGAATCCGCGAAGGGAGGAAAACAGGCATGAGCACACCCGTCCTTCATGTGGAGCATATCACGATGCAGTTTGGCGGCGTCGTCGCCGTCAACGACCTGTCCATGGATATCTATCCCGGCGAGATTGTCGCTCTGATCGGCCCGAACGGCGCCGGCAAGACCACGGCCTTCAACTGCATCACCGGCGTTTACGAGCCGACCAATGGCCGTGTGGACTTCATGGGCGAACCCATCGTCTGCAACCATCCGCGCGGCAAGATGAAAAAGAGCTATGCGGGAGCGGAGTCGGAGCGTTATCTGTCCCTGCCGACCGTCTCCTACACGCCCGACAAGATCACAAAGCGCGGCATCGCGCGCACGTTTCAGAACATTCGTCTGTTCAAGTCCATGACCGTTTTTGAAAACGTCCTGACGGCCATGCACGTGCGCCGCACGTCCAATGTTTTTTCCGCCACGTTCCGCGCCAACCATAAGGAGGAGGCTGCGCAGCGCGAAAAGGCGCTGGAGCTGCTGAAAATCGTCGGCCTTGACGATGTGAAGGACGAGCTGGCGACGGCTCTGCCGTATGGCAAGCAGCGCAGGCTTGAAATTGCCCGCGCGCTGGCGACCAGTCCGAAGCTGCTGCTGCTCGACGAGCCTGCGGCTGGCATGAACCCGCAGGAGACGCTTGAACTGACCGCTTTCATCCGCAGCATCCGCGACCGGTTCGGCCTGACCATCTTCCTCATCGAGCATCACATGAATCTTGTCATGGACATCTCCGACCGCATCTATGTCATCGACTTCGGCAAGCAGATCGCGGCGGGCGTTCCGGCGGAGATCCAAAACGATCCGCGCGTCATTGACGCGTATCTGGGGGTGGACGAGGATGCGTAATATTCTGGAAATCAAGAATCTGGTCGTCTCCTACGGCGGCATTGAGGCCGTCAAGGGCATCGACCTGAAGGTCGAGGAGGGCAAGATCGTCACCCTCATCGGCTCGAACGGCGCGGGCAAATCGACCACGCTGAAGGCAGTCGCCGGACTGGTCAGGCCGAAATCGGGTGAAATTCTCCTGAACGACGCGAATCTGGTCGGAAAATCGACCGACCAGATCGTTTCGAGCGGCGTTACGCTCGTGCCGGAGGGCCGCCGCGTGTTCGAGAACCTGACTGTTGCAGAAAATCTGCGCATCGGCGCATACCTGCGCAAGGACCCGCTGGCGGACGATCTGGCCCGGGTCTACGACCTCTTCCCGCGTTTGAAGGAGCGTGCGTGGCAGCAGGCCGGGACGCTCTCGGGCGGCGAGCAGCAGATGCTGGCCGTAGGCCGCGCGCTCATGGCAAAACCGAAGCTCATCATGATGGACGAGCCGTCTCTGGGCCTTGCACCCATCGTCGTCCGGGGCATTTTCGAGATCATCCGCGAGATCAACCGCCAGGGCATCACGGTGCTTCTCATCGAGCAGAACGCGAACATGGCGCTCAAAATCGCGGACTGGGCCTACGTCATGCAGACCGGCTCCATCCTCATGCAGGGCCCCGGCGAAGAGCTGGCCGCCAACGAGGAGGTCAAGGCCGCGTATCTCGGCACGGCAAAATAAAAGAAGCGATTCCCCCGGCAGCCGCCGGGGGATTTTTGCGCGGCTCCGGTGCGTGCGGTTTTTACACATCTTTTCCTGCTTGCCTATTGCCAGATCCGGCTGTTTTGTGCTAAACTGGATTAAATTTTCAGGAGAATCCAAATACGGGAGTGTGAATCATGAGTCGGGAACCGAAAAACAACGAAGAGGGCTTCATGTATAAGCTTGCCAGCTTTATTGTTGACAAGCGGAATCTGATTTTTCTGATCGTCGCCATCGGGCTGGTGTTTTCCGTGTTTTCACGGAACTGGGTGCAGGTGGAGAACCAGCTTTCGGCGTATCTGCCGAAGGATTCGGAGACATACAGGGGCCTGCATCTGATGGAGGATGAATTCATCACCTTCGGCACGGCAAAGGTCATGCTTGTCAACGTGACCTATGACGAGGCGCAGGCCGTATCCGAGCGGCTTGAAGCGGTCGACGGCGTGCAGAGCGTTACGTTTGACGACACGAAGGAGCACTATACCAACGCCTCCGCGCTCTACAACATTACCTTCGACTATTCCGAGACGGACGAGATGTGCGAGACGGTCATGAACCGGGTCGAGGATGAGCTTTCCGGCTATGATATCTACGTCTCGGCGACCTTCGGCGATACCGCGTCCAAGACGCTGGCGCAGGAGATCGGCGTGATCGTCATCATCGTGGCAATCGTCGTCGTGTCCGTGCTGATCCTGACCTCGCAGACCTATGCGGAGGTGCCGGTGCTGCTCATTACGTTTATTGCAGCGGCGCTTTTGAACATGGGCACGAACTTCCTGCTCGGCACGATCTCGTTCGTGTCAAACTCCGTTACCATCGTGCTGCAATTGGCCCTGTCTGTGGATTACGCGATCATTTTCTGCAACCGCTATAAAGAAGAGCACGAAAAGCTTCCCACCCGCGAGGCCGTCATTGTCGCTCTGAGCAAGGCTGTGCCGGAGATCTGCGGCAGCAGCCTGACGACGATCGGCGGCCTGGTCGCGATGCTCTTTATGGAGTTCCGTCTGGGCTTTGACCTTGGCATCTGCCTGATCAAGTCCATTTTCTTCTCGCTGTTCGCGGTGTTCTTTCTCATGCCGGGCCTTCTGGTGCTCTTCGGCAAAAAAATTGACGCAACGCGGCACAAGAATTTCGTTCCCAAAATTCCGTTCGTCGGCAGGTTTGCCTATGCGACAAAGAAGATCATTCCGCCGATTTTTCTGGCGGTCATCATCGTCGCCATGCTCCTTGCGAATAACTGCCCGTATGTCTACGGCTTCAGCTATCTGGAGACGACCAAGCGCTCGGAGCAGCAGATCGCGGACGATCTGATGGACGAGACGTTCGGCTCGACGAATATGGTTGCCGTTGTGGTCCCGGCAGGGGATTACGCGGCGGAAAAGAAGCTGCTGGATGAGCTTGGGACATACGACGAGGTCGATTCCACGCTGGGCCTTTCCAATGTGGAGGCCATGGGCGGCTATATGCTGACCGACGCGCTGACGCCCCGGCAGTTTTCCGAGCTGACCGACCTCGACTATGAGGTCGCGGAACTGCTTTATGCGGCCTACGCTGCCGACGGCGGCAATTACGGCAAGATCATCGGCGGTCTTCCCAATTACTCCGTGCCGCTCATCGATATGTTCACCTTCCTCTACGGTGAAATGCAGGACGGCTACGTCACGCTCGACGCCGATATGACCGAGACGCTGGAAAGCGCCTATTCGCAGATCACCAACGCCCGCAAGCAGCTGCAGTCCGACGATTATACCCGTATGCTCGTCTATCTGAACCTGCCCGTGGGCGGCGACGAGACGTATGACTTCCTCGACCAGATGCGCGTCGTCGCGCACAAATACTATCCGGACGGCGAGGTATACGTCGTGGGCGATTCCTCGTCCGAGCAGGACTTCAAGACCTCGTTCTCGCGCGACAACGTCGTCGTGTCGGTGCTGTCTATCCTGATCGTTCTGGTTGTGCTGCTGTTCACGTTCAAATCAGCCGGTATCCCGGTGCTGCTGATCGTGGTCATTCAGGGCAGCATCTGGATCAACTACGGCATCCCGACCATCACGAACAGCCCCCTGTTCTTCCTGAGCTATCTGGTCGTCTCGTCCATCCAGATGGGCGCGAATATCGACTACGCCATCGTCACGACCAGCCGATTCATGGAGCTCAAGGACAAAATGCCCAAGAAGGACGCGATCATCGAGACGATGAACCTGTCCTTCCCGACGATCATCACCTCGGGCCTCATGATGGCCATCGCCGGTATCCTCATTGGACAGATGACCTCCAACGCCGCGATTGCCGGTATCGGCGACAGCCTTGGCCGCGGCACGATTATCACGATCTTCATCGTCATGTTCATTCTGCCGCAGATCCTGCTTCTGGGTGAGAAGGTCATTGACAAGACAGCGTTCGATATGCCATCCGCCGTCTCCTCGCACCAGTCTGCGGGCCGCGTGCGCATCGACGGCATGGTGCGCGGCGAAATTCACGGCCAGATCAGCGGCATTGTACACGCGGTCGTGGAGGGGGACGTCAATATCAGCCTGCTCTCCGGCACGGCAGAACCGGAAACCGCGGACGCGCCGCAGGCGCAGACGGAAAAGGAGGATGACGCGCATGAATAACAGAACGCTTCGGGTCCGCGTGGGTGCGGTGCTGCTGGTGCTGGCGCTTTGCCTGACCGTTCTCCCGGCAGCCGCGGCATCCGGCAGTATGCAGACCGTCTATCTGGACTCTGCTGAAGAGTTTGCCGCGTTTGCGAAAAACTGCTTGCTCGATACCTGGTCGCAGGGAAAAACCTTCATCCTGCGCGCCGACATTTCGCTTTCCGGCGTGGACTTTACGCCTGCAGCCTCCTTCGGCGGCACGTTTGAAGGACGCGGACATACTATCTCCGATTTCAATCTCACGCAAAATGCCAGCCCCGCCGGGCTGTTCGGCACGATCCTGCCCGGCGGACGCGTGGCAAACCTGAATGTTGCTGGCTCTGTAGCTGCGGGCGGCGATAAGATCGCCTGCGGCGGCATCGCGGGCGAAAATTACGGCAGAATCGTCTGCTGCACGTTCACCGGCATGGTGCAGGGCGATACGCAGATCGGCGGCATCGTGGGCCGCAATCAGGCCTCCGGCCAGATCGTCAGCTGCTCGTTCGAGGGCAAGGTGCAGGGCACGACCGCCACCGGCGGCATCGCGGGCCAGAATGGGGGCACCATCCGGCACTGCACGAATACAGGCAGCGTCAATATTGACAACATCGACTCTGCGCTGAGCCTCAGCGACATTCAGATCGACACCACGCTTGATCTTGCCAATCTTGCCACCACGCAGACCTTCCTCACCACGACCGCCACCGGCGGCATTGCGGGCCGGAATACTGGCCTGATCGCAGTCTGCGAAAATACCGGCACGGTCGGCTATGAGCACGTCGGCTACAACGTCGGCGGCATTGCGGGCGTGACGAGCGGGTATCTGCTCAACAATACAAATTTCGGCACGATCTACGGCCGCAAGGACGTCGGCGGCATCGCCGGTCAGGTCGAGCCGTATGTCGCTGTGACTGTCTCCGAGAGCACAAAGGAGCAGCTGCAGAACCAGTTGAAGGAATTGAAAACGCTCACCGATCAGGCAACCGCTGACGCAGGCGGTGCGGCAAGCGACCTCGGCTCCCAGCTGGCCGGAATGGGCGCGTATCTGGACAGCGCGGCCAACGCGGCCAATAACCTCCGCGCGACCGCGACCATCGATGCGGGCGCGCTGGCAAACGGCGGCGTGAGCGGCGGGGCAGACCTCACCGTCGGGGACGCGTCGGCAGGCATTGGCGCCGTCATTGGTGCGGGAGCGGACGGCGGCGTCAGCGTCGATACGCACCCGCTGGAAATTGAAGGCCACAAGGACGCCGGGATCGGCGCGGGCGTGGGCGGATTCGTTGACCCGTCTGACATTTCAATCTCCGGCGGCACAGACGGCTCCGGCGCGCTCAGCGCGTCGCTGCAGATGAATGCAGACGCTTCCATGCCGGAACTGGCAAGCGCGCTGAGCGGCATGGGCGCACAGATGCGCGCCATCGGCTCACAGGCGTCTGAGCTCTCCGAAACGCTGCAAAAGGACCTGCAGGCTATCAGCGACAAGCTGGATGAGATCAGCACGACCGTCTTTGACGCCATGGACAGTCTGGAAAACCGCGACCTTGTGACCGACGGCTCGCAGACAGATCCCGACAGCATCACCATGGGCGCTCTGCGCGGCTGCGAAAATACCGGCGCGGTGCAGGCCGACCGCAACGTCGGCGGCATCGCGGGCGCGATGGGCATGGAGGCTGGCGCTGACCCGGAAAGCGACGTCAGCCAGAGCCTGTCCACGACCGAGCGCAAGCAGTATGAGCTGCGCGCCGTTTTGCAGCGCTGCGTTTCCAGCGGTGCAGTCACAGCCAAAAAGGACTGCGCGGCGGCGATCTGCGGCCGGATGGATCTCGGCCTGATCGACGGCTGCGAGGCCTACGGCAGCGTGGAGAGCCAGAGCGGCGATTATGCCGGCGGCGTCGCGGGCATTTGCAGCGCGGCGATTGAAAACTGCTGGGCCAAGTGTGCGCTTTCCGGCGGACGTTATGTCGGCGGCATCACCGGCACGGGTGTGACGGACAGCGTGACCGGCAGCGGCAGCACTGTCTCCGGCTGCGTGTCGCTCGTGTCCATCACCGGGTATTCCCAGTATGCGGGCGCGATCAGCGGCAGCAGCGCAGGTGCGTTCGCGGATAATCTCTTCGTCTCCGACACGCTGGCCGGGCTTGACGGCGCAAGCGCTGCCGGACAGGCGGAGCCGGTCGCGTATGAAGCGCTGCTGGAAAACGAAGCGCGTCCCGATGCGTTCCGCACCTTCACTGTGCAGTTCGTCGCGGGCGGGGAGGTGCTCAAGACCGTAGAAGTAAATTACGGCGAGTCCCTGCCGGACAGCGTGTACCCGGACATCCCCGCCGTCGACGGACAGTACGGCGAGTGGGACGTGCAGACGCTTGAAAATATTCAGTTTGACACCACCGTGACCGCGCAGTACCACGCCAGCATCGACGCGCTCCCGAGCGATGCGCAGCGTGCCGACGGCAGGCCCGTCTTCCTGGCCGAGGGCGCGTATACGAGCGCCGACCGCCTGCAGGCGCAGCCGCAGGCCATCACGCCCGCCGCTTTCGGCGAGATCTCTGCCAGCATCCCGGAGGCCATCCGGAAATACTGCGAGAATATCGCAGACGGACATGCGCCCGCCGCGCACGTGGCGCGCTCCGTCGTCGAGCAGTGGCAGCTCCGCCTGCCGGACGACGGCGCCGA
>OGML01002419.1_pt1 | contig 13158 bp, 10 predicted proteins | sample 1572951 | NCBI WGS metagenome assembly OGML01 (sample SAMEA2581883, study PRJEB24529) | metagenome | biome: Human gut stool | place: China | collected 2011 | reverse complement strand
TGAAATGCACGTCTGTCCGTAATTGCGGGCAGACGTTTTTTGTTGGGTCAAAGCCTGCGGCGCTGCCGCATTGCAATGCCGCCCGGGCTTGCAGGTGCAGCACGTCTACGCCCTGCTGCCAGCAGCCTTGCAAAAGTGCCGTGCACTGCGCCGTAAACTGTTGCCGCTGTGCCTGCGTGGGCAGTGGGCTGTGGGCAGCACGCTGGCAGTCCAGCCGCACGAGCACCGTCCCCTTTTGCAGCGTGACCGAAACGATGCAGCGCCGGATGGTGATGCATTCCCCTTTCAGCCAGAGCTGCCGGGTGCCGCCCTGCCCGGTAAGCAGGCGGTAGACCTCGCCCTGCTCCGGAGACAAGAGCGCATTGCCTGCCACAGTGTGCAGAGCACCGCCTTCCTGCATCGTCACCTCCTCCGCGTTCCATCGTAGAATGGGCAGAAGCCCCGGCTCTGTGTGCTGATACAGCCGGGGTGCGGTGGGCGCTGCAGCATTCAGCTGCGCCATCAGCGCGTCCGGCAGCGTGGCTTGTGTGGTCAGATGGTTTAGCTCTCCTTCTGCGCACAGCAGCTTTGCCGCTGTGCGTCCGCAGCCGCGCCGCAGCACCAGCTGCTCGTACTCTGTTAATAACGGCTCTGTCACCTTTGGCAGCAGCAGATAATCACACAGGCGGTAGCTTGCCGTTTGGGGCAGCGACTGCTCTGCTGCAGCCAGCGCCCGCTCCAGCGTTTGCCCCTCTGCCTGCACAAACTGCAATGCAGCAGAGGCCTCGGCAGCATCGGCGGCGGCCTGTGGGGCCAGATAGAGCAGCCCCGCCTGATATCCCTGTTCTGTCTGTGAAAGATACACGGCCCGCACCATGCTTTTATCGGTGCTCTCGCAGCGCAGGAACAAAAGGCACCACCCTGCAAGCAGCAAAAACAGCAGCGATTTGCAAGATTTCGGATTTCTCATGGCTGTACCTCGGCTTCCGGCTGCCGCCAGAGCAGCCGGATAGCAGCACACAGCATAGCCACCCGATAGACGGCGCACAGCAGCCAGAACAACAAAAGCAGCGCATCCATGCGGGAAAAGCTTCCGCTGCTCCAAGCCCGCAGCAGCTCCAACCGGGGATATGCATTGTCGCCAAACAGCAGCGCCATGCCCAGCAAGGCAGCTGCCTGCACCGCAAAGCTCCATACCGGTAGCCATATCGTGCGACGTACCGACCGAGCGCCGCACAGAAGCGCTCCGGCAAAGTATTCTGCGTAAACCGGAACGCTGCAGCCTGCTGCGGTCAGCTGTGCCGGAGGGAACAGTCGGTACCAGTGCAACTGATTGGCGAGCCCCAGCAGGCCGACCACGCCGCCCACAGCTACAAACCACCACAGCACCCGCGCTGAGGCGTTCCAGCATACGGGAGAGATTGCCCACCCTGCCCAGAGCAGCAGCGGCAGAAAGCCCAGTAGCGCCATGGAGGAAAACTCTGCCGCGCACAGTTCTTGTGCCTGCGCGACGGTGTGCACCAGCTCCACAAAAAGACCGGCTGTCAGTGCCAGCCGTACCGCTATGGAGGGTATTTTATCCTGCAACGCCGCCGCTGCCAGCGCCGAAAGAAAGCACAGGCATACGGCGCTGATCGCACCCAGCCACAGCGCCCGACGCACCGGGACGCCCTGCGGGATGCCGTCTGCCAGCGCTGCCGTGACCACACTGAGTGTCAGCGCCGCCGGGGTAAAGCGCTCTGTTTGTTGCTTCATGACTATCGTTTCCCCCTCTCCTGCTTTTGCCAGATATTGAACCTGTGTCGGGACAGCTGCCGGTAGTTACGGCGCAGGATGCCGTCCTCGGAAAGCGGCTGCTGCGGGAACGGGTGCGGCGCAAGATAGGGCACGCCCAGCGCTTTTGTGCTGACGATGCTGAGCAGAAAGCCGAAAAATGCTGCAGCCAGTCCCACCGGCCCGGCAAGCCCCGCCAGCAGTACCGTGCCAATGCGCAGCAGAGTGGCGGGCTCGTACAGAGCCGGGGTGACAAAGACCGCAATAGCCGTGATGCTGGCCACAAAGATGACCGGGGTGCTCATCAGCCCGGTGGCAATAGCGGCATCGCCAATGATGAGCGCCGACACCAGACTGACCGAGTGCCCCAGCGACTGCGGCATCCGCAGCCCGGCCTCCCGGATAATCTCTAAGAGCAGGATCACCAGCAGCATCTCGGCAAACAGGGGCAGCGGGGTGGCCTTTTCGGCTGCTTCGATCTTATACAGCAGCTGCGGGGGCAATAGCTCCGGCAGATACACCGCCACGCATACAAACACCCCCGGCAAGAACACCGTAAGATAAAAAGAAAAGTACTTCAGCACCCGCAGAAACGAGGAAAAGGCGGCTGTAGAGGAGTAGTCGTCCAGACACTCGAATTGCTCGCTGAACAGCGCGGGCAGCACCAGCGCCGAGGGGCTGCCGTTGACTAAGATCACCAGTTTCCCCTCGCAGAGCTTCGCGGCGGCGACCGCCGGGCGCTCGGTGTAGTATACCGGGGTGAACAGCCGCGCCTTGCCGGGCAGCAGCCACGGCACAAAATAGCTGGAATCCAGCAGCAGCTCCGGCCTTGCACTTTGCAGAATGGCGCGCACCCGGCGCACCATGGCGGGGTCGGCACGGCCCTTGCAATAGCAAAGGGCGTACTCTGTATTGCAGCAGGTGTGCGCCTGTGCCGCCTCCTGCACAAGGGTATCGGTACGGACAAGGCGGCGCAGAAGGCTCAGGTTTACCCGCAGAAGGTCGGTAAAACCTTCCCTGCTGCCGCGCAGGTTGCCTTCCCCGGAGGGTTCTTCCACGGAGCGGAACTTGAGTCCCTGCACCGAGAAGGCAATGCCGCTGCTGCAGCCTTCCAGAAGCAGCACCGCCATGCCCGCCGTCAGCCGCGCTACGAGTTGCGGCATATCCTGCACCGGAGTGCTCTCGGTTGGAAAAGCCGAGCCGTGCAGGATATGCGCATAGGCCTGTGCGCCGGTCAGCCGGACAGAAGCAGACTGCCGCCCAGCGGCCTCCAGCAACAGCTCCCAGAGCGAATCCAAGCTTGCCATGCCGTCAAACAATACGATGCACCCCGGGCAGCCGTACAGAACGATCTTCTTCGCATAATAGTCCGCCGACCGGCCAAACCTAGCATCAAGCGCGGACAGGTTTTCTGCTAGGCTTTGCGAAAGCTGCTGCACATCCATCACTCCTTTGTGTGTGCAGTATACCCGCTTTGCCGCAGCGGAATACGCCGCGCACACCGGACCGGGAGGGTTTGTGCATGAAACTGCTGCTTTGCCGCACCATTATTTTATATCTTTGTGTTTTGTTTGCCATGCGGCTGATGGGTAAACGCCAGTTGGGAGAGCTGCAGCCGGAGGAGCTGGTGTCCACTATCCTCATCTCCAATCTGGCATCAATCTCCATTGAGTCGGAGGATGTGCCCATCACCGCCAGTCTGATCCCGCTGTTCCTCATTGCAGCGCTGGAGCTGCTGGGTTCAGTAGTGAGCTTCCGCAGCCAGAAATTCTTCAATTTTCTCTCCGGGCGTCCCAAAACGGTCATTCTGGACGGAAAGATCGACCAGAACGCTTTGCGGATGCTGCGGCTGACCACCGCCGACCTGATGGAGGCGCTGCGCGGCAAGGATATCTTCGACCCGCGCAGGGTGTCCTACGCCGTAATCGAAACAAACGGCACACTGTCGGCGGCGCTGCGCCCGGAGCATGAAGCAGCCACCCTCTCCGATTTACAGTTGAAAGTACAGCAGACACAGGCCACCATCCCCTTTGTGCTGGACGGACAGGTGCTGGAGGATAATCTGCGCTGGTGCGGCAAAGATCGTGCGTGGCTGGAACGCACCGCCACGGCAAACACGGTGCTGCCACAGGAGATCTTACTGCTTATCGGCAACGAGACCGAGGACTATTTTCTGCTGAAAAAGGAAGGCCGTCAGCCGGGAGGAAAACGATGAAACGGATCTATGCGTGTATCCTGATCGTAGCCGCGCTGCTGGGGGTATCCCTTTACAGCAGCGGACGGGTGCAGGGCTTTGCACAGGATATCTCAGCCGACTTGGACTGCGCCCTTGAGGCTGTACGGCAGAAAGATTTTTCCACTGCACGGCAGGCGCTTGCCGAGGGTGCAGAGCTGTGCGACACCATGCGGGAGACTATGAGCCATCTGCTGCGCACGGCCGACTACACGGAGCTGGAAGCTGCACTGCGGGCGGCAGACGGGTACCTTGAGCAGCAAGCCACAGAGGATGCGCTGGGTGAGTTGCGCCGCGCACAGGTAGAAGTAGAGCGGCTGGAATGGCTTGCCCGGCGGCTGGTATAAGATGAGCAAAAAAGGACACTGCACAGTGTTTCGTGCAGTGTCCTTTTTAAGTTATAGTTTACTGATTTTCCTTGCGGTCGCCCACAAGCTTTTTCAGTTCGTCAAGGAAGCTTTCCACATCCGCAAACTGGCGGTAGACCGAGGCAAAGCGGATATAGGCCACCTCGTCGATTTTTTTCAGTTCCTCCATGGTCAGCTCGCCAATGCGCACACTGGGAATCTCGCGGTCGTAGGAGCTGAACAGGGACTGCTCGATGCTGCTGACAGCACGTTCCAGCGTTTCGTAGCTGACGGGACGCTTGGCGCAGGCGCGCAACATGGCGTTGAACAGCTTCTGCCGGTCAAAGGGTTCGCGGGAGTTATCCTTTTTGATGACCACCAGCGGCACCGTTTCCACCACCTCGTAGGTGGTAAAGCGCATGTGGCAGTTCAGGCACTCGCGGCGGCGGCGGATGCGCTCGTTATCTTCCGTGGGGCGGGAGTCGATCACCTTGGATTCCTCCGCACCGCAATAAGGGCACTTCATCTCTTGTTCCTCCGCCTCAGTTCTTCTTTTTGCTGCGCTCGCTCCACAGCACCCATGCCGAGGTGGAAACGCACAGAGAGGTGTACACACCGCTGATCATACCCATCATCAGCGGGAATGCAAAGGTAAAGATGCTGTCCAGACCATAGAGCTTTGCCACGATGCACATCACACCCAGTGCCATCACGGTGGTGATGGTGGTGATCAGGGTACGGCGGGCAGACTGATTGACCGACTGGTTGACCAGCTCCTCAAAGCTGCCCTTTTTGCCCATGAGAGCGCGGTTCTCACGGATACGGTCGTACACCACAACGGTATCGTTGATGGAGTAGCCGAGGATGGTGAGCATGGCGGCGATAAAGTTGCCGTCCAGTGCGGTGCGCAGCAGCACAAAGGTGCCAAACACCACCATCAGGTCGTTGACCAGCGCCAGCACTGCCATCATACCGCCGGTCAGACCGCCGATGTTCTTGAAACGCAGGGCGATATACAGCAGAATGAGCACCAGTGCAAACACCACAGCTACCAGACTCTTCTGCAGGAACTTGGTGCCCATGGCCGCGCTGACATTGCTCAGGGACAGCTGGGCAAACTGGTTGTCCGGGTAGTTCTCATTCAAGGAATCCAGCAGGTTCTCCACCTGCTCGGTGGTCACGGTCTCGGTGCCGGGCATGGAGATCTTCAGGGTCTGGTCGCCGGTGGCCACGTTCTCACCGGTCTGCAGGGTCAGGCCGGTGTTTTCCAGCGCCGCAGCAGCGGTCTTTTGCACAGCGGCTTGGTCAAAGCTGCCCTCGTAGGACAGGGTGATCATAGCACCGCCGGTAAACTCGGTATCCAGATGCACACCGAACACCGCGGCGCACAGCAGGATAACTGCCATCAGGCAGGCAGAGAAGGTCAGGAACTTTTTACGCAGGGATACGAAATCCACCGGCTTCTTTTCGGCCTTCTCCTGCCCGGGCTTTGCAGCGCCGTACAGCCACGGATTGCGCAGTGCCTTGATGGCGGCTGCGCCGCGGATCATGACACGGGTAGCGAACACACCGAACACAAAGTTCAGCAGCACGCCGGTGAGCAGTGTATAACCGAAGGCGTAGATGGTGCCTGCGGTAGAGGGGCCGAAGGCAAAGAATACAAAGTGCAGTGCCTTGGCAAACAGGCCATCCGAGGGGCCGAAGGCACCCATGAGCACGATGGCCACGATGACGATGGTCACGTTGCCGTCAATGATGGGGGTCAGGCCGCGGGCAAAGCCGCTTTTCAGTGCGCCGTCCAGAGATTTACCGTTTTTCAGCTCCTCCTTGATGCGCTCGGCGGTGATGACGTTGGCATCCACGCCCATGCCGATGGCCAGAATGATACCTGCGATGCCGGGCAGGGTCAGGGTAAAGCTTTCAAACACCGAGAAGTAGCCGGACACAAAGGCCAGCGTAGCCGCCACCTGACCGGCCAGCGCGATGCAGGCCAGAAAGCCCGGCAGACGGTACAGCACCGTCATGAACACCACGATGAGGGCAAAGGCAATCAGGCCGGCCAGCACCATGGCGCCAAGGCTGTTTTCGCCCAGACTGGGGCTTACGGTGGAGTAGCTGTCCACGCTCAGCGCAAAGGGCAGTGCACCGGAGTTGATCTGGCGTGCCATTTTGACCACGGCATCCTGCGTAAAGGGATTGGACGCCGAGCTGGTGATGATAGCCTGTCCGTCGGTAATGGCGGTGTTGACGGTGGCGGTGCTCACGTTTTCATCGTCCAGCCAGATGCTGATGCTGCCCTTATCGGCGGCCAGCTTAGTGGTGGCATCGCCAAAGGCCTTGGCACCCTCGGTGGTGAACTTGAGGGCAACGTAATACTCAGAGCTGCCGCCGTTGCTCACAGCGCCGTACTGCGCCGAAGCGCTTTCGACCATGGAGCCGTCCAAAATCAGCTCGCCGTCCTTGCTGGCACCCTCGCGGAAGGTCAGGTAGGCGGTGGTGCCGATCTCCTGAATGGCAGACTCGGGGTCAAAATCCGTCTCGCCGGACTGCCACGGAAACTCCAGAATCAGACTGTCGGAGTTGTTGTCCACATACAGCTCGTAGTCGGTCACGTTCAACGCGACCAGACGGTTCTCGATGACCAGACGGGCGGCATCCAGCTGCTCGTCCGTGGCATCATAGCCATCCGAGGGCACAAAGGTGACGTTGACGCCGCCCTTGATATCCACACCAAAGCGGATATCCTTTGCACCCTTGATGTAGGTGGTGGTCACATCGCCATATTTTGCCGCCACGCCAAAAAAGGCGGTGTAAACAAACACAACGATCAGCAGCGCGGTAACGACCAGCTGCCATGCTTTGCCTTTTGTTTTCATAAGTCGGGAACCTCCAAAAGCGGCGGCTGTGCAGCCGCAGCCGTTTTTGTTGTGAACCGCAAGTTTTGCCGACGGTTCCTCTCCTCACAGAGCAGCCGTCGTGCCGACCTTTCTGTGATAAAACTCCCCTGCCAGCCCTGCAAAGAGCCCCGCAGAGGAGAATATACAAATTATTTTAAGCCTTAAGCCATATCAGCCAGCAGCTTTTCCACAACAGCCAGACGCACGCAGACGCACAGCAGCTCGGAAGCGGTCTCCACCTCGTCCAGACTGGGGTAAGTGGGGGCGATGCGCAGATGAGAATCCTGCGGATCCTTGTGGTACGGGTAAGCAGAGCCTGCACCGGTCAGCACCAGACCTGCGTTCTTGCACAGTTCCGCCACGCGCTTAGCGCAGCCGGGCATGACATACAGGCTGATAAAGTAGCCGCCCTTGGGGTTGGTCCAGTGGGCAATATCGCCGCAGGGGGTGAGGTTGGCGGCAAAAGCGGTCTTGACGGCATCGAAGCAGGGCACCAGACGGCGGCGGTGCTTTGCCATGTGTGCCAGAACGCCCTCCTTGTTCTTCAGGAAGCGGACGTGGCGCAGCTGGTTCATCTTATCGTAGCTGATGATCATCACTGAAAAGCGCTTGCACATATACTTCATGCTGTTGTCGCTGCAGGCAATGGCAGAAACACCGGCGCCCGGGAAGGTGATCTTGCTGGTGGAGGTGAACATGAACACGCGGTCCTGCGTGCCGTACTTCTTGCTCACGTTCAGCAGCACGGGGGTCTCGATGATCTCCTCGGTCAAGTGGTGGACGATGTAGGCCTCATCCCAGAAGATCTTGAAATCCGGGGCGGCGGTCTTCATCTTTGCAAAGCGCTCGATGGTCTCATCGCTGTAAGTGTAGCCATCGGGGTTGGAGTACTGCGGCACGCACCAGATGCCCTTGATGGTATCGTCCTCAGCCACCAGCTTTTCCACAACGTCCATATCGGGGCCGTTGGGGGTCATGGGCACGCTGATCAGCTCAAAGCCGAACTCCTCGGTGATAGCAAAGTGACGGTCATAGCCGGGCACCGGGCAGAGGAACTTGCGCTTCTCTACCTGAGACCAAGGGCAGGGAGACTCCGGGAAGCCGAACACATAGCCGATGTTGATGAGGTTGTACATCAGCTGCAGGCTGGAGTTGCCGCCCACGAACACCTCGTTGGGCTTTACGCCGAACACATCTGCAAACAGGGCGCGTGCCTCGCTCAGACCCTCCAGCTCGCCGTAGTTGCGGGCGTCGGTGCCTGCATCCGTGGTGTAGTCGGTCATCTTCAGCAGGTCCATTGCCAGATCCATCTGGTGGGGGCCGGGCTTGCCGCGTGCCATGTTCAGCTTCAGACCCTTTGCCTGAAACTCTTTATAAGCCTGTTCCAGCGCTGCCTTTTCAGCGGTCAGCGCATCGCGATCCATCTCGTGGTAATTTGCCATTGAAAACACACTCCTTTATAGTACTCTTCCTGTTACCCAATACTATGGCTCGTCTTTTGCGGTATGCCCCTGCCAGAGAACACACGCCGCACGATCCATACTTTACTATTATAGTACATTTTCCTGTCAGAAACAAGAATTTGAAAGCAAAAAGCCCTGCCAAAAGCAAAAAGCTTTCGAAACAGGGCTTTTAGGCAGGTACACTCCCCTGCTGTGCGGCGATGCCGTCAGCTGAGAGCGGCCTGATTTTTATAGCGTTTGCGCACGGCACCGTATTCCAGATGTGCCTCACCGCCCTCCACGGTGTCCTCGTCCACGGTCACGCGGATGATGGTGGCATCGCTGGGCACCTCGTACATGATGGGCAGCAGAATGCTTTCCATCACGCTGCGCAGACCACGGGCACCAGTCTTGCGCTCGATAGTCTTGCGGGCAATGGCGTGCAAAGCTTCGTCCGTGAAGGTAAGCTCCACGTTATCCATGCCCAGCAGCTCTTTATACTGCTTGACCAGACTGTTGCGGGGCTCCTTGAGCACGCGCACCAGCGCATCCTCGTCCAGATCATCCAGCACGGTGATGACCGGCAGACGGCCGATCAGCTCCGGGATCAGGCCGAACTTGACCAGATCGTGGGGCTCTACCTTGCGCAGCAATGCGCGCTCAGCCTCGGTGGAGTTATCCTTCAGCGCACTGCCGAAGCCCAGCGCGGACTTATCGGTGCGGCGCAGGATATACTTGTCCAGACCGTCAAAGGCACCGCCGCAGATGAACAGGATGTTGGTGGTGTCGATCTGGATGAACTCCTGCTGCGGGTGCTTGCGGCCGCCCTGCGGCGGCACGTTCGCCGTCGTGCCCTCGAGAATTTTCAGCAGTGCCTGCTGCACGCCCTCGCCGGACACGTCGCGCGTGATGGAGGTGTTCTCGCTCTTGCGGGCGATCTTATCCATCTCGTCGATATAGATGATGCCGCGCTCCGCCAGCCCGACGTCGAAGTCTGCCGCCTGCAGCAGGCGCAGGAGAATGTTCTCGACATCCTCGCCGACATAGCCCGCTTCGGTGAGCGTGGTCGCATCGGCGATGGCGAACGGAACGTTCAGGATTTTGGCGAGCGTCTGCGCAAAGAGCGTTTTGCCGCAGCCCGTCGGGCCGATGAGCAGGATATTGCTCTTCTGCAGCTCCACATCGGAGTCGCCGCCGTAGAAAATGCGCTTGTAATGGTTATACACCGCCACGGACAGGGCGATCTTCGCCTCATCCTGACCGATGATATAACCGTCCATATATTCCTTGATCTCTTTCGGCGTGGGCAGATGATCGGGAACGGCCAGCTCGGAGCTGCCGGTCTCATACATCTCCTCGTGCAGGATCGTGCTGCACAGCTCCACGCATTCGTTGCAGATATAGGCATTCGGTCCGGACATGATGCGCTTGACCTGTGCCTGCGTCTTGCCGCAGAAGGAGCATCGGATGAGTTTTTCTGCCAAATTTACTTCCTCCTCTGGGCTTTAGCGCTGATAGATCACCTTATCCACAATGCCGTATTCCTTCGCCTGCTCGGCCGTGAGGAAATGGTCGCGCTCGCAGTCGCGGGCGACCTCTTCAACGGGTCTGCCGGTGTTCTTCGCCAGAATTTCATTCAGACGGCGCTTCACATCCGCGATGCGCTGGGCGTGGATCTCGATATCCGTGACCTGACCCTGCGCGCCGCCGGACGGCTGATGGATCATGATCTCCGCGTTCGGCAGGGCGAGGCGCTTGCCCTTCGTGCCGGACGACAGCAGGAACGCGCCCATGGACGCGGCCATGCCGATGCAGATCGTGGAAACATCGCACTTGATATACTGCATGGTGTCATAAATCGCAAGTCCGGCCGTTACCACGCCGCCCGGGCTGTTGATGTAGAACTGAATGTCCTTGTCGGGGTCCTGCGCCTCCAGATAGAGAAGCTGGGCGACGATCAGGCTGGCGGTCGTGTCGTTGACCTCCTCCGACAGGAAGATGATGCGGTCGTTCAGAAGGCGGGAGAAAATGTCATAGGAACGCTCTCCGCGGCTCGTCTGCTCGACGACATAGGGAACCAAACTCATAATCATGCTCCTTTCTGCGTGCATTCCCGCCGGGGTCACCGGCGGGAGTGCGGATCGCCTGCCGCAGCAGGAATCAGAAACATTCTAACCGCTCTGCAGGCGGATTATTCCTCGGAGGCAGGAGCCTCTTCGGCGGCCTCAGGGGCCTTGGGTGCAACGGCGACAGCGGAGTCGGCGATGAGACGGGCAGCCTTGCGCAGCTTGAGATCGCTCTTCAGGCCGTCGGCGTTCAGGGCCTTCTTGACGTCGTCCAGCTCCATCTTGTAGCTCTCGGCGAGCTTCTTGTATTCTTCCTCGCACTCTTCCTCGCTGACCTCGATGTTCTCAGCGGCAGCAACGGCGTCCAGCAGGACGTTTGTGCGGACAGCGGCCTGAGCGGACGGGCGCAGGCTGTTTCGGATGGCGTTCATGTCGCCGCCCATCATCTGGGCATAGGCCTGCAGGGAAGCGCCCTGGGAGCGGAGCTCATAGTCCATGCGCTCCATCTCCTGATCGAGCTCCTCGTCGATCATGCTGTCGGGGATCTCGACGGTCATGTTGGCGGCAGCCTTCTCGACGGCGGCGTTCTCGAACGCGCGGTCGATTCCGGCCTGCTTCTCGTCGCGGATGCGCTTCTCGATGTCGGCGCGCAGCTCGGCGACGGTGTCGAACTCGGAAACATCCTTGACAAACTCGTCGTCCTTCTCGGGAACGACGGTCTCCTTGACCTCATGGACCTTGACCTTGAAGACGACGGGCTTACCGGCCAGCTCCTCGGCGTGATAGTCAGCCGGGAACGTGATGTCGATGTCCTTCTCCTCACCGGCACTCATGCCGGCGACCTGCTCCTCAAAGCCGGGGATGAAGGTGTGGGAACCGAGCTTCAGCTCGTAGTTCTCGCCCTTGCCACCCGCAAAGGCCTTGCCGTTCTCAAAGCCCTCGAAGTCGATCACGGCGGTGTCCCCCTCCTGTGCCGGGCGGTCGACCGTGGTGATGCGGGCAACGTTCTGGGCCATGCGGTCCAGCTCGGCCTCGACCTCGGACTCCTTGACCTCGACCTCGGCCTTCTCGATCTCGAGATTCTTATATTCGCCAAGCTCAGCAACGGGATACAGATCCGTCACGATCGTCAGCGTGACGGCGCCGTCGTCGGCGATGTCCATCTTGGAAACGCTCGGGCGGCCGACGGGACGGATGTCCTGCGTCAGGACGGCATCCTTGTAGATATCCGGGAACATATCCTCGACAGCGTCCTCAAAGAAGACATGCTTGCCATAGGCAGCCTCGATGACCATACGCGGAGCATGACCCTTGCGGAAGCCGGGGATCATGATATCCTTGCGGTACTTCAGATAGGCGCGGTTCAGGGCAGGCTCCAGCTCCTCACGGGTCAGTTCCACCGTAACGGATGCGCGGGTCGCTTCTTTCTCTACGCTTTTGACATTCATTTCTAACATCCTCCTATGTGCTGCGCCGGTCGGCGCGCATTGATACATTGATGAATCCGCACTATTTTATCAGACTATTCACAAAAAAACAAGTCGATTTTGTGAATTTTCGGTTTTTCCGCAGGAAAATTACAGGGAAAATATTCAGCGAAGCCGGATCGGGGCAAAATTCGTATAATCCGCAGCGCAGAGCCGGTAGGTCACGCCGTGGTGCACGCCCTCGATGGCAAGGCGGTGGCTGCTGCCGTGCAGGTGGCCGTAGCAGCATTCCTTCACGCCGTAGCGCTCGAGGAGCGCCAGAATTTCCGGGCATTCGTAGCCGCGGTAGCGCGGCGGATAGTGCAGAAAGCACAGCTTTTCGGGCGTATCTCCCGCCGCGCGGAGCGAGGCCTCCAGACGCAGCAGCTCCCGCTTGAAAATTTTATCGTTATGACTGCCGTCCGGCGCGTCCTCTTCAAAGAACCAGCCGCGCGTGCCGGTCAGGGCGATGCCGTTATAGAAATAGCAGTTGTTATTCAGCAGATACAGATCTGAAAAGCCGTTTTCCTCGCAGAAGCGGTAGAATTTCGCGGCTGTCGTCCACCAGTAATCGTGATTTCCCTTGACGATGATCTTCCGCCCCGGAATGGCGGCGATCATGGCAAAATCCTCGCGCGCGCCGTTCAGGTCCAGCGCCCAGGACAGGTCCCCGAGCAGGACGGTCGTGTCCTCCGGCCCGATGACGGACAGGCCTTCGCGGAGCTTGTCCACATAGCCGACCCACGCGCCGCCGAAGACGTCCATCGGCTTGTCGCTGCCGAGGGAAAGATGCAGGTCTCCAATCGCGTAAAGGGCCATCCCTCACGCTCCTTTCATTGCAGCAGTTGCAGAAGGTTCCGGAAAAAGATCCGGTCGAGCAGGTCCGCGGGATAGCCCGCAGCCTGTAAATACGCATAAAACGAAGCACACGTCTGAACTCCAGTCACACTTGAAT
>OGML01002414.1_pt1 | contig 13200 bp, 10 predicted proteins | sample 1572951 | NCBI WGS metagenome assembly OGML01 (sample SAMEA2581883, study PRJEB24529) | metagenome | biome: Human gut stool | place: China | collected 2011 | reverse complement strand
TGTCCAACCTCTCAGTCTGCTTCGCAGACAGCTCCCCTTGTAGGGGAGCCTCTGGCGAAGAGGGAAAGCTTTGCGGTATGCCAAAGCCTCCCCTCGGTAGGGGAGGTGGCACGCCGCAGGCGTGACGGAGAGGTTTTCACCAGAAAGCCCCCTCTTCCGACTGGAAGAGGGGGCTTTCTGTTTATCTTACTGATTTTCTTCTAAAACTCAAACGACCTGAATGCGGCCTGCGCCGTACGGATTCTCATAGTTCAGCAGGTAGCCCGGATAGCTTGCCAGCGGGCTGTTGGCACTGCCCAGAACAGGCATATCGTTCACAGCGTCGAAGATCATGGCGTAAGTGGACATGACGAGGTAGTCCTCAGAGACATAGTCCTTGATGAGCTCTGCGCCGTCGAACATGGCGAAGCCATCGCCCAGATTGCGCAGGGTGTAGTTCATGCCGGCCAGCGCATAGGTGCGGTTCAGGTCCAGCGGCTCGTAAGTGCCGGTCTTCTTGTTGTAGATGCGCACGTTCTGGACACGGGGCGTGCCGGTGGCGCTGCCCATCCAGACATTCTTGTCGTCGGTGGGGACGGTGTTGGGGATGTCGGTGTGGATCTCGTAGGTCGCACCGGCAACATGCAGGAAGCCGCCGTTCTCCTTGCCCTCCGGGCCAACGAAGCGGGCGCCGAACTCCAGAGCATCCTGGATCTGCTTGCCGGTAACAGACATCAGGCAGGCCACGTTGCCGAAGGGGCTGACCTGCTTGCAGGTCTTGAAGGTCCACTTGCCGGCGTCCACATCGGTGCGGATGCCGCCGCCGTTCATCATAGCGATGTCGCAGTCCAGCTGCTCGACCTCATTGAAGTAAGTATAGATGCCGTCGGCCACGAAGTCGCCGAGGTTGGTCTCGCCCATACGGATGCGGCGCTTGCCGGTAGCGGGGTCGTTGATGTAGAAATTGATGTCCGTGGTCGCGATCTGCTCGCCCAGCATAGCGTCCACATCGTTGATCCAGGCTTCTGCGGTAGCGGCCACAGCGGCGTCGGAGACATCAGCGGTGGAGATGAGCTCGGTGGTGATCGCGCCGTCCTCGGCGATGGTCATCTTACCGACGTTTGCCAGATAAGAGCCGGTCTGGGTCAGGGTGACAGCCTTGCCGGCTGCATCGTAGACCTGTTTGTTCTCCATGACGGTGTGAGAGTGGCCGTCGATGAAGGCGTCAAAGCCGGTGGTGTTGGCAATGACTTCCTCACTGGTCCAGGGAGCGGAGGACGGGTCAACGCCCAGATGGCCCAGACCGATGATGATGTCTGCGCCCAGGGTCTTGGCCTTGTCGATGGCCTTCTGCACGGCGTCGTACAGTTTTCTTCCGTCGTCACCGCCCAGGATGTCGTAGATGTACTTGGTCTGCTTGGCGTTCATGAAGTAAGCAGGAGTGGACTTTGTGAAGGACTCGGGGGTCGTGATGCCCACGAATGCGATCCACTTGCCGCCTGCGGGGAACAGCTTGACAGCGGGCAGGACGCGCAGACCGGTGCGCAGGTCCACCCAGTTGCAGGAGACATAGGGGAAGTCCGCTTCCTTGATGATGGCCTTCGCGCGGGCCATGCCGTAGTCGAACTCGTGGTTGCCCAGAGTAGCGATGTCGTAACCAGCCTCGTTCATCAGCTCGATGATGGTAGCGCCGTCGTCCATGGAGCCGTAGGCAGTACCCTGAATGTGGTCGCCTGCGTCCACCAGCAGGACGGGCTTGCCCTCATCCACATAGCCCTGCTTCATGGCAGCGATAGCGGCATAGGTCAGTTTGGGAGACTTGTTGTCGATGTAGGTGTGGACATCGTTGGTGTACAGGATGGTGACAGCGGCATCCTTGCCCGTCAGGAAACCGGCCGAAGCCTGAGGAACGGCAGCAGCCATGGCGGAGGCAGCGGCGGTGACACCTGCAGCCTTCAGGAAATTGCGGCGAGAAATAAAGTGTTTCACAAAAAGGACCTCCTTTATGTTCCAGACCAATTTTTACGGCACAGTCGCTCTTCCGCTGTGCCGCATTCTTTGTTTTAAGATTACCACAGAACCGCCGAAAGAGCAAGCACAAAGATGGTCATTCTGCATAATAGTTTTCTTTATGAGTACGACTTTTTATGAAATCTCGCGCAAATCAGCACAAAAGGCCGGGTGCTGTTTCCTGCCTCAGGCATACAGCACCCGGCCTTTTGTTTTGGGCGGTATTGTTCTGTCGTGAATATCGTCTTATCAGATAGCGTTATACTGGCGCAGGAACTTCTCGAGGTCGGTGCCTTCGAGCTTCTTCAGCGCCTCCTTCAGGGCGATGCGGCCCATAAGGGGCAGCTCCATGTCCGTGAGCTTCCGGCCGTCCCGCAGCTTCACCGAGGCATCCACCAGCGCCCGGACGTCATAGGTGCTGCCCCAGACCTCCGGCACACCGCGGTCAATGTTCAACAGCCGGTACACGGCCTCCATGCCGGTGCGCATGGAGTATTCGGTGGTGAAGATGGTGTCCCGGCCGGTCTCGGCGAACTGACCGAGGAAGGCAAAGTTCACCGCATCCTTCGGCACGATGTCGGGGCGGTCGCCCTTCGCGCGGGGCATGAAGAAGGCGTCGATATAGGGCATCATGACCGGCACGGTGTTGGCGCTGTGCTCGGCAAGCTCTGCGATGTCCTCCACCGGCACGCCCAGATGGTAGAGCCACTCCATGCAGATCTCCCGGCCGGTGCAGTCCCGCATGGGCTTTTTGACGTAATCGCCGGGCTTATCGCTGAACAGGCCGTACACCCAGACGCAGAGCTGGTCTTTGGGCTGTGCCCGGAACTGCTGCTGCCGGTTCAGGGTCCAGCTCATGAGCCACTTAGAGTCCTTCACCGTGACGATGCCGCCGGTGACGGTGCGGCCGCTGAAGGGGTCGCGCTTGCAGATCTTCTGGATATACCGGGGGATCTTCTCATCCAGCGTCGTGATGGTGGCGCTTTCCCAGTTGGTCAGCTCCGGCTGGCTGCAGAACTTTTCCGGGTGGCCGAAGGAGTCGTCCAGCGCGGCGATGCGCTTCCAGAGGTCCCAGCCGTTGCCCGGCTTGATGGTGGGGTCGAATCCCGTGGCCTTGTTCTGTGCGCCGACGGTGCAGCTCTCCACGCAGCCGCCGTTGGTGATAAAGAGCAGGTCGTCCTCGGTGAGGTCGATGGTCTCCACCGCGCCCTTGTGGTCTACCGTGATGCCCGCCGCCTGCTTTTTGCCCGGCTCGAGGCTGAACTGGACGTCCACGACCTTTGTGTCGTAGTAGAACTGGACGCCGTGGTCTTTCAGGTAAGTGACCATGGGCAGGATGATGGACTCGTACTGATTATACCGGGTGAAGCGGAGGGCCGTGAAGTCGGGCAGACCGCCGATGTGGTGGATATACCGCTTGAGGTAGAGCTTCATCTCCAGGGCGCTGTGCCAGTTTTCGAAAGCGAACATGGTGCGCCAGTAGAGCCAGAAGTTGGAGTTGAGCACCTCATCGTCAAAAAAGTCGGTGATCTTTTTGTCCTCAAGCTGCTCGTCGGGGGTGAAGAACAGCTTCATGATCTCCATTGCGCCCTTATCCGACAGGCCGAACTTGCCGTCGGTGTGGGCGTCCTCGCCCCGGTTCACGGTAGCGCGGCAGAGGGAATAGTTGGGGTCAGCCTTGTTCAGCCAGTAATACTCGTCCAGCACACTGGCTCCCTCGGTCTCCAGCGAAGGGATGGAGCGGAGCAGATCCCACATGACCTCGAAGTGGTTGTCCATCTCACGGCCGCCCCGCATCACATAGCCGACGTCGTACTTGTAGCCGTCGCAGGCACCGCCGGGCAGGGGGTCTTTTTCAAAAACGTGTACCCTCTCCCCCTTCATCTGGCCATCCCGCACCAGATAGCAGGCTGCCGTCAGGGCCGCCAGGCCGCTGCCGATGATATAAGCCGATTTGCGATCCACGCCTTCGGGCTTGCGGGGCCTCGCAAAGGCTTCGTAATTGCCACTGGAATAATACATAGACGTGACCTCCATTTTGTTCTGTACCGGCAGCACGTTCGGCCCCGGTTTGTTTGATTCTGGCATCAGTATACCCCGCCGCTTCCCGCCCTACAACAAACAAAACCGCCCAACTGCCGCAATTTTTGTCATACAGGCAGGTTTGCATAGAAAAAAATCCGCCCCCGGCGTACCGGAGACGGATAAAAAGTTTTATGATGACTCAGAATGTCAGCCGCATCTGATGCCAGACGACATCGCCGTGGGTGGAGACGGAAACGCCCTCATCCACGAAGCCGAACTGCGCATAAAAGCCGATGAGCCGTTCCTTGCAGGTGAGCACGATGCCCTTGCGCCCGGCGGCTTTCGCGTCGGCGCAAACCTGACGCAGAACACGGGAAGCACAGCCTTCGTGCCGATGGGCCGGGGCGGTGACGACGCTGAATATCATCTGCCACGCACCCTTCGGCGTGTGAAGATGGGGGTCATCGTACATCTCATCGGTGAGGTCGGGCATATCGGTGACGAAGCCGTTGACGAAAGCTTTCACCTCGCCGCCCTCGTCCAGCAGCCAGAAACAGTCCGGGTAGACAGCCACACGCCCGGCGATGCTCTGCCGGGATGCCCCCTCAGCGGACGGGTAGGACGCAGCTTCGATGTCGGCCAGTGTGTCCACGTCAGCGGGCAGTGCATGACGGATGCTCATACTCTCCCCTCCTCAGGCTTTGGCGGCGGGAGCCACTTCAAAGTCGATCTTGCCCAGATTGACGTCGGCGCGGACGATGGTGATCATCATCTTGTCGCCGAGGCTCCAGGTCTTGCCGGAAGCGGGGTCGGTCAGGCGGACGCCCTCGGTCAGGCTGGTGCCGGAGGGAGTCAGGCTGGAGGCAGGCACGAAGCCCTCCACGCCGTTGTCCAGCTCGATGAAGAGGCCGCGCTGGGTCACGCCGGAGATGGTACCCTCGTAGCACTCGCCCAGATGGCGGCGGGCATACTCGGCCTTGTAGCAGTCCTCAGCCTTCCGCTCGATCTGCATGGCGATGACCTCACGCTCGCTGGACTGCTTGGAGGCGCGCTCTGCGAAATCGGTGTAGCGGAGGATCATGGTCTCCTTCTCGGTACCCTTGAGCATATCGGTCATGATGCGATGGATGGCCAGATCGGGGTAACGGCGGATGGGGCTGGTGAAGTGGGCGTAATCCTTCAGCACCAGACCGTAGTGGCCCTTGGGCTTCTCTTCGTAGAGAGCCTTGGACATGCAGCGGAGCATACCGGTGTTGATGATCTGCTCATAGGGGGTGCCGCGCACACCCTCGAGGATGGCGCTCAGCTCCTTGGGAGTGGGAACGTCCTTGGCGAAGTGGTCATTGATGCCGCAGGCCTGCAGCAGAGCGTGCAGACGCTCCAGCTTCTCGGCGTTGGGCTCTTCATGGACGCGGTAGACGAAGGGGATCTGCTTGACGCGGGCAAAGTGGGCGGCGCACTGGTTGGCCAGCAGCATGAACTCCTCGATCATGCTCTCGCTCTCGCCGGAAGTGCGCTTCTTGACGTCGATACAACGTCCATTCTCGTCGAGGATGAGCTTGACTTCGCCGCTCTCGATGTCCATGCAGCCGCGCTCCTTGCGCAGGCGGGCGCGGTGGCCGTACAGCTCCTTCATAGCGGGCAGCTGGTCGATGACGTCGGCATACTTTGCCTTGATCTCGGCGTCGGCAGTACCTGCCAGCAGGGCGTTGATCTCGGAGTAGACACCCTTGACGCGGCTGCGGATGATGGACTTGACAAAGCGGTAATCCGTCAGACCACCGTCCTTGTCCAGACGCATCAGGCAGGAGAAAGCCAGACGCAGCTCGTTCTCGTTCAGGCTGCAGATGCCGTTGGACAGGGCCTTGGGCAGCATCGGAACGACCTGATCTGCATAATAGACGCTGGTTGCGCGGCTGAACGCCTCGTTGTCCAGCTCGGTGCCGGGCTTGACGTAGTTGGAGACGTCTGCGATGTGGACGCCCAGCTCAAAGCCGCCGTCAGAGGTGCGGGTCAGGCTGATGGCATCGTCGATGTCCTTGGTCTCGGCACTGTCGATGGTGAAGATGGGCAGGGCGCGCAGGTCCATGCGGCCCTCGCAGTCCTTCTCGGAGACCTCTGCGCCCTCGAACTTCTTGGCCTCATCGCGCACTTTATCCGGGAAGCGGGTGCGGATGTCCTTTGCGTAAAGCAGAGCCTTGGCGCAGCGCTTGGCCTCGTCGGAGCTGCCGAAGCGCATGGCGACGCCCACGCGGTGGTCTTCCTGACGGTTGCCGCGGTTCAGGATCTCGACGGCTACCTTGTCGCCGTCCTTTGCGCCGCCCTCGCAGTCGCGGGCCAGAGGCATGGTGATGGCCGGGCAGTCGTCCGGCACGAAGCGCAGACGGCCCTCGACCCGGCGCACAGTGCCGACCAGGTCGTTTTTCTCGGTCAGGATGGCGAGGATAGCGCCCTCGTCGCTGCCCTCCACACGGGGATGCTCGAATTTCTCCACCAGCACGTCGTCGCCGGGCATTGCGCCCTTGGTGAAGCGGCCGGGGATGAAGATGTCGCTGGTGCCGTCCTCCAGCATGACGAAGGCAAAGTTCTTGCCCAGCTTGACCACCTTGCACAGCAGAGCCTTGTCGGCACGGCCGGAGCGGACGGTAAAGAACACGCCCTGACGCTGGCAGACGACAGCCTCTCGCACCAGTTCGTCCAGAGCTTCCATTACCTTGCGGTCTGCGCCGCGCTCGCCGCCGAACTTCTGCTTCAGCTCTTTGACGGTGCAGGGCTGGTTCTGGATGGCATGTTCGATTTTATCGCGCATTGACATAAATTTTCTTTCTCCTTAACTACCATAGCCCGCCCTCCACCGGGGCGCGGCTTCTTCCCTCTTATCTCTTTTTATAACAATATATAGACACAAAAACAGCCCCGCTTTCATCACGGGGCTGCGGGCGCATACTCAGGCCAGACGGCTTGCGAACACGCAGGCCAGGATGGCCACCACAAAGAAGATGATACCGGCGATGCGGGTCACCTTTGCCAGCATCTGGTCCGCAGGGGTCAGACGGGCGTTGTTTGCGCCGTAAGCGCTGCCGTTGATAACACCAGCCAGACCCTGACCGTGGGTATGCTGCATCAGGGTGAGGGCAAAGATGACCACCGAGACGACGAGCAGAATGACGCCGCCGACGATTTCAATGACTGCCATGGATGAAAACGCTCCTTTTATTGTTAAATTTGGATAACAAACATACAAATACAAGTATATAGTAACATACCTCAGCCAAAAAAGCAAGCAAAAAAGCAAAACCATTCACGCCCCGGCGCTCAGTGCGTCGCACAGGCGGGCAAAGATGGCTGCGCTGGACACTTCCGGCTCTGTCTGGGCATCCTGCATCACCACGATGGTCCAGCGGGGCTTTTCTGCCGGGTAAAAACCGGCGAACCAGTAGTTTTTCAACTCTTCGCCATTCCGGAACTGGCCGGTCTGGGCGGTGCCGGTCTTTCCGGCGGCAGTCCCCTCGGAGGGGGCGGCCTGCTGGCCCGTTCCCTCTGCCACGACGCCCGCCAGCAGCTCCTGCAGCTTTTCCGCCGTCTGCTCCGCGAACACCCGCCGGGACGAACTATGTGCCAGCGGCGTGAGCTCTTCGCCCGTCGTCTCGTCCACGGTACACTCCACGAAAAGCGGGGTGTGGTAGACGCCTCCCGCCGCAATGGTGTTCATCATCCCGGCCACCTGCAAAGGCGTCGCCAGAAGCTCCCCCTGTCCGAAGCAGAAGTTGGCAAACTGCCCCTCGTTTTCGAGTGTCTCTGCTTCGGGCAGAACGCCAGAAGCTGACCGGAGGCCGCCTACAATGTCCTGCCCCTTCCCGAAGCCCAGCGCTGCCGCCATCTTCCGGACACGCTCCGGCCCCAATTCCCGCCCCAGCTCGATAAAGTAGCCGTTGCAGCTCTTTTCCAGAGCGCCGTCCAGCCCCACGAGGCCGTGAGGTACGCTTCCGGCACAGCGGTAGACCTGACCGTTCAGGGCATCGTAGCCGGGACACTCCCGGATGAAGTCCCCTTCTCCGGCTTCCAGCGCCGCTGCGGCCAGCACCGGTTTGAACACTGAGCCCACCGCATAGGCCGAAAAAGCACGGTTCAGAAGCGGGCTGTTCGGGGCAGTCAGACTCTCGCCCACATTGGCCGCATCAAAACCCGGCAGGCTCACGCAGGCCCGCACCTTGCCGCTGCTCACATCTGTAATAAGGATGCACCCGGTGGCCATGCTCTCCGCCGCCACCCCTTCTGCGGCCCTCTGGATGCTGCGGGAGAGGGTCAGCCGCACACCCTGCGGGGCAGAGTCTGCTTTTTCTAAAATCGGCTCACTGCCCCGCTGCAGCCGTCCCTGCGCTGTGACCGCACAGTGCAGTGTATCCCGCTCGCCGGTGTAAAGAACATCGTCCAGCGCAGCCTCAAGGCCCGCTGCGCCGTGGCCCTCGCTGTCCAGATAGCCGATGAGCTGTTCTGCCAGCGGGGCAGCGGCGTACCGCCGGGGAACGGCATAGCACCGCACGCCCAGTCCACTTACATCCTGCACCACGTCCAGCAGAAAGGGTCGGGAAGTATTCCGCTCCCGGTAAAGCCTGGCCTGCCCGTCGGCGTCCGCATAGGGGTAGAGCCGCGCGTAGCTGCTCTCACCCGGGAAGCAGAGGGCCAGCCACTGCTCCGAAAGCCCCGTCAGCGGCAGACTGTCGCAGTCGTAGAAGTTCCCCCGCGCCGCAGGCAGGCGGAGGACCGCTTCGCTCTGCGCCGCCGCCCGCACGGCGTACTCCGTGTTCGAGCAGAGCCAGTACAACCTGCAGACCACCGCCGCAAACCCCAGCAGCAGCGCCCCGTACAGCGCAAGCACTCTTCGGCCCGACATAAAAAGCCCCCCTTCCCTGCCCGGTAGTATGGGCAGAAAAGAGGGACGGTACACAAAAGAGGCAGAGCCTCCGAAGAAGCTCTGCCTCAGATACTGAAACAGTATGCGCGTTTTGGGAAAGGCTGCGGCTTAGTACATGCCGCCCATACCGCCCATGTCACCGCCAGCGGCAGCCGGAGCAGCCGGAGGTTCGGGCAGGTCGGCCACAAGGCTCTCGGTGGTCAGAACCATCTCAGCGACGGATGCTGCGTTCTCCAGAGCGGAGCGGGTGACCTTGGTCGGGTCAACGATGCCGGCGGCGATCATATCCTCGACGTAGACTTCATTCTGAGCGTCAAAGCCGTAGTTGGGCTTGTTGGCAGAGATGATCTTGTCGATGATGACGCTGCCTTCCAGACCGGCATTCTTAGCGATCTGGCGCAGAGGAGCTTCCAGAGCCTTCAGAACGATCTTGGCACCGGTGCGCTCGTCGCCTTCCAGCGTGTCGCACAGCTCACGCACAGCGGGGATCGCATTGATAGGAGCAGTGCCGCCGCCAGCAACAACACCTTCCTGAACAGCAGCCTTGGTTGCGTTCAGAGCATCCTCGATGCGCAGCTTCTTATCCTTCATCTCGACCTCGGTAGCAGCACCGACCTTGATGACTGCAACGCCGCCGGCCAGCTTTGCCAGGCGCTCCTGCAGCTTCTCACGGTCGAAATCGCTGGTGGAAGCCTCGATCTGGTTGCGGATCTGTGCAATGCGGGCTGCAATGGCATCCTTATCGCCTGCGCCGCCCACGATGGTGGTATTCTCCTTGGTGACCTTGACCTGACGGGCATGGCCCAGCATCTGGACGGTAGTGTCCTTCAGCTCATAGCCCAGATCAGCGGACACAACGGTGCCGCCGGTCAGGATAGCGATATCCTGCAGCATTTCTTTTCTTCTGTCTCCATATCCAGGAGCTTTAACAGCTAAAACATTTATTACACCTCTTAATTTGTTTAAGATTAATGTTGACAATGCTTCTTGCTCTATATCATCACAGATTATTACTAGTTTTCCAGATTGTTGCATTAATGTTTCTAGTAATGGTAATATTTCTTGAATATTGCTTATTTTTTTATCTGTTATTAATATATATGGGTTGTCAACAACAGCCTCCATCTTTTCTGTATCTGTTACCATGTATGGAGAAACATATCCTTTGTCGAATTCCATTCCTTCTACAATGTTAAGCTCTGTATTTGATGTTTTAGATTCTTCTATTGTTATAACACCATCTTTTGTAACTTTTTCCATAGCTTCTGAAATTAATTCACCAATTTCTCTATCATTTGCAGATATGCTTGCAACTCTTGCTATATCTTCTTTTCCAGCAACTTTTGAGCTTACTTTTTTGAGTTCTTCTACTGCTTTATCAACTGTTTTAGAAATACCTCTTTTTATTGCCATTGGATCTCCACCAGCAGCTACATTTTTGACACCTTCTTTGATCATGCTTTGTGCTAAAACTGTTGCTGTTGTAGTACCATCACCTGCAACATCATTTGTCTTTGTTGCTACTTCTTTTACGATCTGAGCACCCATGTTCTCAAATGCATCTTCCAGCTCTATATCCTTTGCAATTGTAACACCATCATTTGTGATAAGTGGTGAACCATATGACTTTGCAAGAACCACGTTTCTTCCTTTTGGTCCAAGTGTTACTCTTACTGTATCTGCTAACTGATTTACGCCTGCTTCAAGAGCCTTTCTGGCTTCTGCTCCGTATTTAATTTCCTTTGCCATTTTTTTCTACCTCCAACTGTTTTTCTGCTATCTGATTATTCACTTACAACTGCAAGAATGTCACTCTGTTTTACGATGATATATTCATCATCACCGAGCTTAACTTCTGTTCCTGCGTATTTAGAATAAATAACTCTGTCTCCTGCCTTTACTTCCATAGGAACCTTAACGCCATCGACAACAGCTCCGGGACCAACTTCTACAACATCTGCATACTGTGGCTTCTCTTTTGCCTGTCCCGGTAATACAATACCTGATTTTGTTGTCTCTTCTGCTACGGACTGTTTTAATACAACTCTGTCTCCTAATGGTACTAATTTCATAATATATATTCCTCCTAACATATTAAATCCGTTCTTATCTGCCTTATGTACTCCGGCAGTTCCTAGCACTCATATCTCTTGAGTGCTAACACAATTATTATTGTATTCATTTTGTGGAAAAAATCAACCCCTAAAATGATAAAAAATATATTAAATGGACAAGGTCTCTTACATTATATGAAATATACCCTGAATTCAGAACGAAAACCGGCGATTTTGATTTGTAAATTCAGGTGTTGCATGATATGCTTCTAATACAGGAATCAAACCGATGATTTCTGACATGATACAGGATAACGCCTGTTCAAAGGCTGCTATCCAAATGATATATAGAAATGGAGAATACTATGGCTGAACAATTATACACAATACCTGTCAACGATGCCTTTCATGCAGACTGTGAATGTCCTCTCTGTCAGATGCAGAAAACGCTGGAGGAACATGCCATCGAATATACGATGGGACCAAGCTATATGGAAGACGATAATCGTGCTATGACAGATAAAATGGGCTTCTGCTCCCATCACATCGGCATGTTATATAAAGAAAAGAATCGTCTGGGACTTGCCCTGATGTTAAAAACACACACTGATAAAACGATCCGGGAGCTGAAAGCTTTATCAGAAAAAGGAACTCCTGCAAAACCGGGACTTTTTTCCAAGCAGTCAAATTTTTCCGGTGTTGGTGCATATATCAAAGAACTGGAAAGCTCCTGCTTTATCTGTGACCGTATGAATCGTACCTTTGACCGCTATGTCGATACGATCTTTCATATGTGGAAAAAAGATCCTGAATTCAAGGACACCTTCAAAAGCAGCAAGGGCTTCTGTACTTACCACTACGGTATCCTCTACGATACCTCTGTCACAAAGCTGTCCAAAAACCAATGTGAAGAATTCATAGAAGCCTTGAATCACTTATATTTTGAAAACATGGAACGTGTCAACGGAGATATCGGATGGTTCATCGATAAATTCGACTATCGATTCAAGAATGAACCATGGAAGAACTCAAAGGATGCCCTACCTCGTGGCATAATCAAGGCTAATCATACATTTGTAGAATAAAAAGCGACAATATTACTGCCTGATAAACATAGGATACACACAAAAATACTGTGTACATTGCACTTCATAATAGTGAGTGTAATGTACACAGTATTTTTTATATAGTATAAAATTCACAGCAATATTGTCACTTTTTTTACATTGCCTGTTTGGTTAAATTACCGCCAAATGCCTGTGCCAGATCATGTGTCCACAGGTATTCACGATATCTTCTGAGCAGGCCTTTGTAAATCACCTTAACATTACTGCTCTTCCGAAAATCATCCGGCCTTACAAGCCCCGGTTGTTTATCGAGAATATGTATACCAGAACGTTCTAACACACTTGCCACGAACTGGGAACAGAAATAATTATATTTCCTCTCAATCGACTTATTTCGTATAACACCATAAAGTCCCCAAAAATTATACCGATAGAGATCAGCATTTGCTTTAAATGCCGCAAGCTCCTGCAGTACATGTCTGTACTGCTTATCTGTCACGGTCAGTTCCAGAACAACACAGCTTGTTTCAACATCTCTGCCAAATATTCCGGTATCAATATCTTCTATAATGAATCCACAGTTGAACGGATTATAGATTCCCTTTCTGGCGAAGCTGTACATCTCCCGAAGCTCCAGATCCAATGCAATGGATGCATGTGCATATGGCTCTTTTGTCCAGAATTTGATGATTCTTGCAGGAACTGTGTGTGTCTTGGAGATCAGGATATATAATTTTCTGTTTTCTAATTCTGATATATCATTTTTCATACTTTTAATAGGCTAAATATTATTTTCCCGGCTTATAGGAACTCTTTAATGAAACAATACGGTTATATACAGGATGCTCCTTAGTAGAGTCTTTGGAATCTACACAGAAAAATCCATTACGAAGGAACTGGAATGCTTCACCAGGTTTTGCATCTTCAAATGCTTTCTCGAGCTTACATCCCTGTAATACGGTCAATGAATTTGGGTTCAGATTCAAAGTACCATCCTCATTCAACTTACCTTTTTCTTCATCCACGATATTCTCATATAAACGAACCTCAGCATCAATTGCACTTTCTGCTGATACCCAATGTATCGTTCCTTTTACCTTTCTTCCTTCGAATCCTGAACCACTCTTGGTTGCAGGATCATAAGTACAGT
>OGML01002379.1_pt1 | contig 13374 bp, 10 predicted proteins | sample 1572951 | NCBI WGS metagenome assembly OGML01 (sample SAMEA2581883, study PRJEB24529) | metagenome | biome: Human gut stool | place: China | collected 2011 | reverse complement strand
ACTGATGATTATAAGAAAAGTATAGAAATTTTAAGAAATTTTGTGAGAGATGTCTTAGGTGGAGATATTGAGAAGATAAGAGATTTTGATTTTACAGATTTAACAACATATGTTGGCGATATTATTGATCCAGATATGTATCTTATCACACAAGCTATATACATTACTCTTTAGCGCAAACCTTTGGAAAGCAAAATTTCATTATGAGGGGGAAAAATAACCATGATATATGCGGCTTATGCAGGAACAGGAAAGAGCTATTTTTGCCAAGAGCATCCGGAATCAATTGATTTGATCTGTATGCCTTTCAAATACACGAATCTTTCAGAAGTATATGGAAGTATAGAATCCGACAGAAAAGGAGAACAGATAAAATGAAACGCTTTATGGGAAAAGAATTTTTGCTCGATACCGAGACGGCGAGACAGCTCTACCACGCCTATGCAGAGCGGCTGCCGATAATTGATTATCACTGCCATGTCTCGCCGCGCGAGATCGCGGAAAACCGCCGCTTCTCGAACATAACCGAGCTGTGGCTCGGCGGCGATCACTACAAGTGGCGCGCAATGCGCTCCTGCGGCGTCCCGGAAAAGTACATCACGGGCGACGCCTCCCCGCGCGAAAAATTTATGGCGTGGGCGAAGATAATGCCCTATCTTCTCGGCAATCCGCTCTATCACTGGACTCACCTCGAGCTTCAGAGATATTTTGACATATATGAGCCGCTGAGCGAAAAGACGGCGGAGGATATCTGGAACCGCGCGAACGCGAAGATAGCGGCGGGCGGATTCACCCCGCGCGAGCTTATTGAAAACTCAAATGTCGTGTGTCTCTGCACTACTGATGACGCGGCGGACAGTCTCGAATATCACAAGCTCATCGCCGAGGACAAGAGCTTCAAATGCCGCGTTATCCCGGCGTTCAGACCCGACAAGGCGCTCGGCATCGAGCTGCCCGGCTACCGCGACTGGGTGAAGGCTCTTGAAAAGGCTTCGGACGAAAAAGTCGACAGCTACAAAAAGCTTACCGAAGTGCTCCTGAGCCGAATCGACCTGTTTGAAAAGATGGGCTGCCGCGCGAGCGACCACGCATTCACCCGCGTGCCCTATAAGCGCGCCGACGCGGCGGAGCTCGACAGAGTGTTCAAAAAGGCTCTCGACGGCGAGGAGCTGAGCGAATGCGAAGTTGATGAATACAAGACCGAGCTTATGCGCTTCTTTGCAAAAGAATACGCGCGCCGCGGCTGGGGCATGGAGATACACATCGGCGCAACGCGCAACAACAATTCGCGTATGTTCAAATCCCTCGGCCCGGACAGCGGCTTTGACTCGATAGCCGACCACGAGGTTGCGGACAATCTTTCGCGCCTGCTCGACTCACTCGATGTTGAAGATCTTCTGCCAAAGACCATACTCTTCACGCTCAACCCCAAGGACAACTATGTTCTCGGCGCGATGCTCGGCAACTTCCAAAATTCGCAGGCGGCGTCGAAGATTCAGTTCGGCTCGGCGTGGTGGTTCAACGACAATATCGACGGCATGCGCGAGCAGATGAAAGCGCTCGCGAACACCGGCGTGCTCTCGAAGTTCGTCGGCATGGTGACGGATTCGCGCTCGTTCCTGTCCTATCCTCGCCACGAATATTTCCGCCGCATACTCTGCGATCTCATCGGCAGCATGGTTGAGCGCGGACTCTATCCCGCGGATATGGACACGCTCAAGAAGATAGTCTGCGATATCTCGTTCAACAACGCGAAGGAATATTTCGGGATATGAAAGTAAGGCGCGGATTATTTTACACCGCTTCGCATGAGTGGGTCGATTTCATGCCTGACGGCACGGCGAGGGTCGGGATATCCGACTTCGTGCCGCAAAAGCGCGGGAAGATATCTTTTCTCAATCTCTGCGACGAGGGCGAATACTATCAGTCCGGCGAGGTCATCGGCGACGCCGAGGCGTTCAAGGGCGTTTGGGATATCTCCGCGCCGATAAGCGGAACTGTGCTGAAAATAAACGATGATTTGCTCGACGACCCGCAGAGTATAAACAGCGATCCATACGGCTCATGGCTCGCCGAGTTCGGCGACGCCGAGCGGACGGCTAAGCTCATGACGGCGCAGGAATACTGCAAATATCTCGGGAAAGAAGCCGAAATGATATAATAAAATAAAGCCGGACGGAGAAAAATCCGTTCGGCTTTTGTTTTAGCTCAATTTTTTAAATCCCGCTTCGTTGACCCGTCGGGTGACATATTCGTCCGACAGATTGTAGACCAGCGTTCCGATTTTCGCGTATTCGTCAGAATCCTCGTCTCCGCAGAGCATCGCGAAGCCCTTTCCGATATTTGCGCTGATGTTGAACGTCTTTCTGACGGCGAGATAATATATCGAAAACGAAGCGCCCTCCATGACATTGTCATAGAAACCTTCGCTCAGATCGTCGTACATGGCGTTTACAGCCTCGTTCGAGATGACCGGCGGCAGCAGGCGGTGGAGAGTCAGCTGCGCGGTGAACAGCATGAGCACGCGCGCCTGATAGAGCACATTTGACGGCAGCTCCTGCGGGTCGGCTCCGCCTTTTGCCTTTATGTCTATCCCGCCGAGTTTCGCCGCATTTTCGGGCGTGAACTGCGCGAGACTTCTGCCGAGCTTGCGCGCGCGGCGGAGATTACCGTTTGAGCGCTGGGCGTCAAGCTCCTGCACTGCGTGCAGTATATCCTGGCTGAGGTCGGCTGAATCATCAGCCTGTTCTTTCTTTTCATTTGACGGATGGAATACTTTGATATCCTTATCCTCTTCGGGACGCATTGCGATCCCTCCTAACTTATTTGGCGCGCTTTTTGAGCATCGTCTTGTAGTCGCTGAGCGCCTTGAAATCGGCGGCGGGCGTAGCAAAATCGCCGACGCTGACGGTGCCTTTGTTATACATTCCGCTGAAGTCCGAGCCGCCTATTGCGAGGAGCTTGTGAGTCCTTGCGTAGTCGAGCATATCGTTCTGCTGCTCTTCGCTGCTCGACGGGCACCAGACCTCGATGCCGTCGATGCCGTATTCTACATATCGGTCAAGCCCGGGCACGCTGTTATATTTATACGGGTGGGCGAGGACAGCTATGCCTCCCGCGCCGTGAATGGCGTCGATAACTTCTTTTACGCCGACGAACTTCGGCTCGACTATAATATTTTTCGGGCTGTCTGGGCTGAAAAGTTCGTTATATATATCGCCGTGAAAATCCTGGGTGATGCCGCATTCGACGAGTGCGTGCATAATATGTTCCTCGAAGATTCCGGTCGAACCGGCGGCACATTTCATGACAAGCTCGGCGGAGATAGGATAACGCTGAGCCGCCTTGAGAATCATATACTGCCCCGCTTTTTTGCGCGCGGCGTTGTTCTTGTGGCAGAGCTCCTCGAGCCTGTCCGGACTGTCGCAGAAGTAACTGAGAATATGTACCTGACGGCCGGTTTCGGCATCCGATGCGGACAGCTCAACGCCGGGGACAACGGTCACTCCGCGTCTTGCGGCGATGATCCTGCCGCGGACGGAACCTGCCTGGCAATCATGGTCTGTGATAGAAATGGTATCGACGCCGCGTTTTTTTGCGAGCATAATAAGGTCGTCAATACCCATGGAACTGTTTGATAACTTCGTGTGACAGTGTAGATCAACTGACAAAATAAATCCTCCCTTGGAAATAAGACCCGGCAATGACCAAAGCCGCATTGTCAACGAAAGTGAACCGTGTATATACGATTGCGGCGCACGGGTCTGTGCGTGTATCTAAAGCGCATAATCCCTCAATATATCTTTTATTATACTCTTTTTTGCCGCTTTCTGCAAGCGGATTTCGAGATTTTATTTTCCGGTAATCATGCGCTAACCGAAAAATAACACGTAAAAAGCATCATAACAAAAAATATATAAAAATATCCCGCAGAAAACGAAATGATTTCGGGATGTAAAATTTAAGTTGCTTTGCATAGTCGGGCGGGATATGGTATAATCTACAAAGAATCGAAAGGGGGCGAAAGCTTGGAGCGCGTATTTATAGGCATGAGCGGCGGAGTTGACAGCTCCGTTGCCGCGGCTCTGCTAAAAGAGCGCGGATATGATATCGTGGGTGTAACACTGCGCCTGAAGCCCGGCGATGGCGCGGACGGCGACATTGAAGACGCGAAAAATGTGGCGAAGGCTCTTAAAATAGAGCACTGCGTACTCGACCTGCGCGGCGAGTTCAAAGAAAAGGTCATGGACTATTTTGCCGCCGAATATCTGCGCGGAGCGACTCCGAACCCCTGTGTCGTCTGCAACAGAGAGATAAAGTTCGGCGCGATGCTCAAGTTCGCCCTCGAAAACGGCGGCGATTATGTCGCGACAGGGCACTATGCCTCGCTCGACAAAAGCGGCGAACATACAAAACTCATGCGCTCAGACAGCGCGAAAGATCAGAGCTATTTTCTCTGCATGCTCTCGGAGTTTCAGCTCGCTCACGCGATGTTCCCGATAGACGGGATGGAAAAGAGCGCTATCCGTGCCCTTGCGGAGAAATTTTCTCTGCCGGTCGCGCAGAAAAAGGACAGCCAGGAGGTCTGCTTCGTCCCCGACAACGACTATTCATCTTTTATCCGCTCGCACGGATTCAAAGACATGGGCGAGGGCGATTTTCTCGACACGCAGGGCAATGTCATCGGCAGGCACAAGGGTATAATGAACTACACCGTCGGTCAGCGCAAGGGGCTCGGTGCGTTCGGCCGCCCGATGTTCGTCACACGCATCGTGCCGGAGCAAAACGCTGTTATCCTCGGCGAGAACGGCGCGCAGTATGCAAAGGAATTTACGGTCGAGGGCATAAACGCGATAAGCGCGCAGATGAGCGGCAGCTTCGACTGCGATGTCAAGATAAGATTCAGAGCCCCCGCGGCGCCCGCGCATGTTGAATTTGAGTCTGAAAATACGGCACGCGTCACTTTTTTTGAGCTTCAGAGATCGGTCACTCCCGGGCAGTTTGCGGCGTTTTATAGCGGCAACGAAGTAATCGGCGGCGCAAAAATCGCAGGGGTTGAAGCACAGCGAATTTTGTGATATAATATAACATAAAGGGAAAATAAAGGGAGGAAAGAGGGAATATGCCGGATTCGCTCATAACGAAAAGAGCGCTCGCTTCGTCGCTCAAGGAATTGATGAAGACCCAGCCGCTGACGAAGATAAGCGTCGGAGACATATGCGAGAAATGCGGGATGAACCGCAAGAGCTTTTACTATCATTTCTGCGACAAATACGATCTTGTCAACTGGATATTCGACACGGAGTTCAGCGAGATTCGCAACCGACCGGATCATATTACGAAATTTGAAGAAATATGCGAATATTTTTATGCCGACCGCGAGTTTTACCGCAACGCGCTTCAGATAACCGGGCAGAACTCATTCAGGGACTATTTCCGCATGCAGATACAACCGGTTCTCAAAGAGCTTGTCGGCAATCTGTTTGACAGCGAAGAGGACACGGAATTTCTTGTGACATTCCTTGCCGATGGCACGGTCTCAGCGCTCATCCGCTGGCTCAACGGTTCCGACCCGGAGCCGCCGGAGGAGATGGCGCGCAGAGTCAGGCGTACCATGGTGGCGATATCCCAGGCAATCGTTACAACATACGAGGAAGAAGAAAGAAAGGCAGGAAAAGAATAAATATAAAAAATCCGCCTCAAGCTGGCGGTGTATAGGACAACGGACATCCGCGGCAGATAAACTTGCTGCGGATGTTTATTTGTATATGAACGGAAAGATAAATCCCAATTGCCAATCACACACCACAACACAAAACAACGCTGCCCATGTATTTCAATGGACAGCGTTGTTTATTTGAGAATTCTGTAAATCGGGAATCCGATTTGATATGGACTTTACACTCCCGAATAAGCGGAGAAGCCGCCGTCGACGGGGAGAATAACGCCGGTTATGAAGCCGGACTGGCTCTCGTCGCAGAGGAACAGCAGAGCGCCCGTCAGATCCTCGGGCACGCCGAAGCGACGCAGGGGAGTGTGGGTGATTATCTTGTTCGAGCGCGCGGTGAGCGAGCCGTCCTCGTTGAAGAGCAGAGTCTTGTTCTGGTTCGTCGAGAAGAAGCCGGGAGCTATCGCGTTGACTCTGATGCCGACATCGGCAAAATGAACCGCCATGAACTGGGTGAAATTCGAAACAGCCGCCTTCGCCGCAGAATATGCGGGGATTCTCGTGAGCGGTCTGTAGGCGTTCATGGAGGAGATGTTGAGAATCGTCGCGTTCTCCTTGCCTATCATGTCCTTTGCGAAGCACTGTGTGGTGAGCAGCGTGCCGAGGAAGTTGAGATTGAAAACAAACTCAATGCCCTTGGGGTCGAGGTCGAAGAAAGTCTTGACTCCCTCCGCCTTGTGGGCTATGTCCTCGAGCTCGAGCGTGTCTTTGGTCGTCGTGCCGAGCGGAGAGTTGCCGCCCGCGCCGTTGACGAGAATATCGCATGAACCGAGCGCGGCGTTTATCTTCTCGCGCGCCGCCTCAAGGCTTTCGCTCTCGAGCACGTTGCAGCCGACTGCAAGAGCTTCGCCGCCCGCCGCTTTAATCTCGTCCGCGACCTTCTGAGCCGCCTCTTCGCGCAGGTCGAGTATCGCGACCTTTACACCCTGAGCCGCAAGATCCTTTGCAAATCCGCTGCAGAGAACTCCGCCGCCGCCGGTTATGACCGCAACGCGGCCGTTAAGATTTTCGTGTACCATGGTTATCTTCCTTCCCTTTCGGACTTTGAAACAGCTTCCCAGAGTCCGTTTATATATGCCGCTCCGAGCGCGCGGTCGTACAGACCGTAGCCGGGACGGGCTTTTTCGCCCCACAGCATTCTGCCGTGATCGGGGCGGATATAGCCGTCAAATCCACTCTCATAGAGAGCCTTGACTATCTCGTACATGTCGAGCGAGCCGTCCGAGGACAGGTGGGAGGTCTCGTTGAACCAGCCGTCGCGTCTGAGGACATTTCTCAGATGCGCGAAATATATCCTGTCGCCGAATTTTCTTATCATCGCGGGCAGGTCGTTATCTTTCGACGCGCCGAGCGAGCCGGTGCAGAAGGTGATGCCGTTTATGTCGCTGTCAACGAGCGAGAGCAGGCGTTCGAGATCTGCGGTGTTCTTGATTATCCTCGGCAGACCGAAGATGCCCCAAGGCGGATCGTCCGGATGAATAGCCATTTTGATTCCGCAGTCCTCACAGACGGGAGCTATGCGGCGCAGGAAGTGGCGGAGATTCTCAACGAGATCGTCTTCGGTCACGCCCTTGTACTTTTGGAACAGCTCCTTTATCTCGCCCATGCGCTCGGTTTCCCAGCCGGGCATCGCGTAGCCGTTCGAGTTCTCGTCAATCTCGCGGAACATATCCTCGGGGCTCTTGCCCTCGATCTGCGCGCCGTTATATGACAGGCAGGTCGCGCCGTTGCCCATATCCATGGCGAGGTCGGTGCGCGTCCAGTCGAAAACGGGCATGAAGTTGTAGCATATCACCCTGACGCCCGTCTTGCCGAGATTGCGGATGGATTCGATATAGTTGTCGATATATTTGTCTGCGTTTTCGTTGCCGAGCTTGATATCCTCATGGACGTTGACGCTCTCGATGCACTCCATCGTAAGGCCTGCCGCCTCGATCTCGTGCTTCATGTCCATGACCATATCGAGCGGCCATACTTCGCCTGCGGGCAGGGTGTGCAGCGCGGGGACAATGCCCTTGACGCCGGGGATCTGCCTTATCTGTTCGAGCGATACCGTGTCCTTGGTGTCGCCGAACCAGCGAAAAGTCATCTGCATTTCAATCTTCCCTTTCTTTTTATAACTCTATGCGTTCGCCTGTCTCAGCGCTCTTGTACACGGCGAGCAGAAGCTCGACCGCTTTGCCGCCCTCGTCTGCATCTATTGCAAACGGGCGGTTATTTCTGACAGCGTCGTAGAAATCGCGTATCAGTGCGCTGTGTCCGCTGCCCCAGCAGAGCTTGCCGTGGTTGTCGAACTTGTCCGCAGTGAGCACCGGGGTGAGCTTGTCGTCCTTTAGTTCAAACACGCTGTCGCCCTCGATGCGAACCGAACGGTCGGCGAAGTTTGCTTCGAGCATTATTGGCGATGTGACGGCGTTTGCGGTCGTTGCGAAGAACACTCCGCGAAAGCCCTGCGAAAATTCGGCAAATACGCTCACCGTGTCCTCAACTTCTATTATGCCCTTGAGATGGTCGTTTGAAGCATGTGCGGTCACGGCTTTTACATTTCCGCCGAGCATATTCATCAGATCGAGCGTGTGCAGAGCCTGATTTATCAGCACTCCGCCGCCCTCGGTCGCTTTTTTGCCGCGCCAGTCGCCGCTTGCGTAATAGTCTGCATCGCGCTTCCAGGTGACAAAAGCCCTCATGCCGATAAGCTCGCCGTATGTTTTTGAGTCAATGATATCTTTGAGGTACTGCACCGAGCGGTTGTATCTGTTCTGAAAACAGACTCCGAACTGACGCCCCGTCCTGCGCTGACATTCGCGCAGCTCATTGAGCTGGCCTTCCGTCATGGCGCACGGCTTCTCGCACAGCACATCGATTCCGCGCTCCATCGCGTAGACCGCCATCGGAACATGGAGATAGTGCGGGGTGCAGATATGTAAAACATCCGGCTTCTCGCCCGCGAGCATGTCTTCAAGGCTCGTATATGCCTTTGCACCGCACTGCTTTGCCGCCGCTTCGGCGCGCTCGGGAATGCCGTCCGCAACGCTGATTATCCGGGCGTCCGGTATATCGCGGACGGCTCCGATGTGGGTGCGGCTTATTCCGCCGCAGCCCACGATAGATATCTTCATATTCTACCTCTGTTTTCTTTCGATTATGAGCCGTAGGTCGAGGACATATCCTCAACGACAACTTCCTTCACTGGCTCTTTCTTGCCAGAAGACGAGGCAATTTTCTTCTGAAGTTCGGCATAGAACAGATCCTCGTCTATCGGGAGGGTAACTTTCTTGCCGAGCCATGAGGACAGGTGCGCCGCGTTCGAGATAGTCAGACCGTTGATGCCCTCTTCGCCGCGCGCGATGAGCGGAGTGCCGTGCAGGATGTGCGCCGCAAATGCGTTTGTAACTGCGACATGCTGCTCGGTGTCCGTGTCGACGTAGTCGATATCCTCCCAGTGACCGTTGGGCTTCGCAAAGCCCTCTTCGGCGGTTTTGCTGAACTCGGTCATGGACTGGTCGAGGACATAGGCTCTTATCCTATCGTTCTCGCAGACTATCTTCGCGCGGTCGAGCGTTATTTCGAGTCTGTTCGTGCCGGGTGCGTCGCCGGTGGTCGTGATGAACACGCCGGTCGCGCCGTTGGGATATTCGGCGTATATGGTCACATCGTCCTCAACTTCAATGTTGTGCCACTTGCCGATGGAGCACTGCGCCTGAATGGATGCGGGCATGCCGGTTATCCACTGCCACAGGTCGAGCTGATGCGGGCACTGGTTGAGCAGGACGCCGCCGCCCTCGCCGCTCCAGGTTGCGCGCCATCCGCCGGAATTATAATATGCCTGCGTGCGGTACCAGTCGGTGATGAGCCAGTTGAAGCGGTGCAGCTCGCCGTATTCGCCGCTCTGCACGACTTCGCGCAGCTTGATATACATGGGATTTGTCCTCTGATTGAACATCAGCGCGAACACTTTGTCGCTCTTTGAGGCGACTTCGTTCATTTCGCGAACCTGCTTTGTATAGACGCCTGCGGGCTTTTCGCTGAGCACATGTACACCGTGGGTCAGACCGTATTCGACTATCGGCGGGTGCGAGTAGTGCGGCGTTGCGACTATGACTGCGTCGACCTCGCCCGAGTCAATGAGGGCCTCGGCGGAGTCAAAGCATTTTATCTCGCAGCTTCTGTCATGGCATTTCTTCTCGGCGCGCTCAAGCTTTGCGGGATCGATATCGGCTATCGCGGTAAGAACCATCTCGGGGATGAGTCCGTCGAGATAGTAGCCCAAGTGAGCCGATCCCATGTTGCCTATGCCGATTATGCCGTAACGCAGCGTTTTAACTCTTGCAACAACTTCCTTTATTCCGCCGACCGCGGCGGCAAAGGACGCGTTGTTGTCGGGGTAGGTGAACTTATCCATCTTTATTGAAAGGCTGTCGTCGCGCTCTATGGTCTTTAAAGCGTCAAACACCTTGAGGTGCGGCTCGACGGAGAGGAATCTCTCGCCCTCTTTTTTGTTGAAGCGGCGGATGAGCTCATCAAAATGAGCATCACCATGACCTGCGGGGACAACTGTCTCCTCGGCGCCTATCGCGTCTTTTACATGCATATAGGTGATGTAGGGCTCGAGCAGCTCATATGCGGGGAGAATGTCAACGCCGTTGAGAATATAGTTCGCGGGGTCGAAAATTCCGCCGATGACATCGCCGAGCTCCTTGTGGAGATCGAGGCATCTCTCGGGGATATCGCCGTAAATACCGCGCTCGTTCTCGTGGCAGCAGAGGACTCCGCGCTCCTTTGAATATTCAGCCATGGCTCTGACTCTGCGCATGACCTCCGGGCGGTACTCTTCGTAGCTCTCGCCCTTTGTGAAATAGAAGCTGAACAGGCGGATATACTTCGCTTCGAGTATCTTCGCCACTTCAACTGTGTTCTTGAAGCCCTCAAAATGGGGCTCAAAATCGTCGGTTATCTCGATCTTTCCATAGTAAGAGCCTATGGAAGAGACCTTCATGCCGTTTGCGTCAAGTTTTTCCTTGAGTGCCTTTGCCTCGTCAACGGTGAACTCGGAGATGTTCTTGCCGTCAACGCCGCGCAGTTCCATGTGTGTCACGCCGTTTGCCTTGCAGGCGGCTATCTGGCCGTCGATGCTGTCGGCGGCTTCGTCGGAAAAGGCGGAGTAGAGAAATCTTGCCATCTTTGCACGACCTTTCTTGTTGTGCCGTATAAAAAGCAGCACTTGATTTACAGTCTTATTTTATACATTATTTACTCCTATTTCAAGCCCGAAGAAGTAGGATTTACAAATATTTAACCGTTAAATAAAGAACAAACAGCCGACAGCGGAACACATGGCCGTCGGCTGTTGCATTTTTCTGTTATGAGCGTTTGCGCCGCCTTGAAGCAACTACGGCGGGCAGGGCGAATAAGAGCGGGATAACCGCCGCAAATGAGGCCGAACCGGTCTGCGGGGTCAGAGGCTCTTTCGAGCTGCCCGAACCGCCGTTCGATGCAGCGGGTCTTGTTTGGGTGCCTAAAGGAGTGAGCGTTTTCGCGTTCACATCGTTTTGCAAAAACTGCGGATATTTTTCATTCGACCAGACGTCTGTTACAGAGTCCGAATAGAAGAACAGGTTGTACATCTCCTTGTGTCCGTCGTGTATCTTGCAGTGGAGCATATCCTTTATGAACCAGGTGTTCTCGGGCAGGAGGCAGGTCGATGCGTCTATCACGCCGTCCTTCGAGAGGTGGTCGTGAACACCTGCTTCGTTCTTCTGAACATAGCTGTCTGGGAGAGTTGAATTGAGATCGGCAACGGTCGCGCCGACGGAGGCGTATTTCGTGTCAACGGTCGCGTCGCTGTTTGCCATATATGACTCGACGAGCGGCGTGCGCTGCTTGTTGTAGCCCGCGACTATCATTATTTTTACGCCGTCTTTCTTCGCCTTGTTCAGTATCTCTCCGGCTTTGCACTGGACGTTGTAGTGATATTCGTCGAGGCGGGAGATGAGCTTCTTTGATGTGTTCTCGTTGAAAGTCATTTTCTTCGCCTGCTCGTATTCGTCGTCGGTCACGAAGCTCCATATTCCGGGCATCGAGCCGAACACCGGGTACATGAACTCGTCAAAGACCCTGTCCGTCAGATTTTCGAGCAACTTGTCGGCAACTCCTACGAGAGCCTTGAAAACTCCCGCAAAATTGAGCATATCGAGAACAACGCCGAGCAAATCGGATTGCCACTGCTCATCGGTCGGGAGCTGGGAGGCGTAGCGCACGAGGGCGTCCGGGTTGATAGTGATTTTCTTTGTGAACAGGTCGCCCGCAACCTGTGTGCCGAGAATCGGGCAGCACTGGAAGATGCACGCGTCTATGCCGTCGGTGCCGTATTTGTAGAAATACGCCATGGTCATAACGCCGCCCATGGACGAGGCGCGCAGAAGCACTGTGTCGTGCCCGGTGAGCTTCTTCACGCAGGCGATATATTCGTGCAGCTTATCCGCAACGGTCAGCGGGTCCTCACGGAAATCGTAGGCGAAATAGTAGCTCTTGTCGACGCCGTGGCCGGGGTTGTCGGGCAGCTTGGCGTCCGAGGTCACGCGGTCTGTGGAGTCGCCGTTTTCGTCCATCTGCAAATCGCCGAAGACGCCGCGGACTCCATCGATGAGCGCGTCGCCGAAAGCGTCATAGTTCTTGTCTATGGCGAGGCGCGCTATTGCCGGGGCGAGACGCGCGGCGAGGCGCAGATAAGCGGCGGTGTCGGGTCTGAACAGCAGTCGCTCGTTCTCCGTGCCCCTGTCAAGATAGAGCTTCGCGCTGCCCAAGGCCGCGACGTAGATTACGGGCGGCGTGCCGCATGAGCATTTTTCGCTCTTTGCGAAAACGGGCAGGCTCGCGCAGAGCAGCAGTATCGCCGCAAGAATGATGCTGAAGATTCGCCGGATGTTTTTGCGCATGGGGTTTCCCTCCGTTGTATTTTATTTTTATCGGAGACTTTTGACAAGCTCTCCGAAAGCTTTTGTTATTGTTGCCCCCGCGCGTTTTCCCGCCGAGACAGCCTCTTCGTAGTGGCCTTTTGCTATGACGCTGCCGTAGTCGTTGTCGGGCAGGATGTATCCCATCGCGTCGTTGCACAGACCTATAACGCTCAGCTCTCTGCCATCGGGAATCATGTCGCGCATGGACGGATATTCCCACGCAGTGCGGTTGAAGCTCTCGTCCGCGCCGTATGCGCCTCCGAGCAGAATCTCGGGCGCAAGCTCGCCGGGGATGAGCGCGAGGGACAGCTCCTTGCCAATTTCTGCATAGCCGATTTCGCTGACGAAGCAGTAGCCGGATTTTTCGCTCGGGTCGTGCAGAACTGTGTTGTCAACGAGTCCTGCTTTTGCGGCGGCGATGAGTATCGGGTTGTCTGCCGGGATAAATATTTCGCGGTTTTTAATATTTATAAAAGTCGCGACGCGCTTCTCGTCCTCTTCGGGGATAGAGAGCAGGAAGCGTCCGAGAGTCTTGCCGTATTCCTGCCAGCCCTCCGAGCCGTCATGCTCGGTTATACAGTCGCGCTGCTGGGCTATTGCAAGCTCCGCACCCTGGAAGAATATAAAGTTCTTGCCCGCTTTGTTTATCTCCTGCTCCATCGATGCGATGTAGTCGGAGCTGAGCAGGGT
>OGML01002378.1_pt1 | contig 13378 bp, 9 predicted proteins | sample 1572951 | NCBI WGS metagenome assembly OGML01 (sample SAMEA2581883, study PRJEB24529) | metagenome | biome: Human gut stool | place: China | collected 2011 | reverse complement strand
GGGCCGTTCCGGTTTATCCGTTCTTTGCGCCCGAATGCGGGTAAATGGCCGACGGACTTTTCGCGCCGTGACATCCGAAAAGCCAAGAAACTGAAGGAAGCGGACTATAAGGAATGGTGGACGCCGGAGTGGCGTGAGGCGATTCGTGAAGGGTTGCTTTTGGCGCGCGACGTACCGGGCGGACAGATGAGTCGGGACATGACCGTGTACGTGGACGATGACGGTAAAGCCTATCATATTTATTCAGCAGAGGAGAACCTGACGTTGAATTTGGCTGAACTTACGGACGATTTTTTAGACTACACCGGACGGTATGTACGTATCGCGCCGGGCGGGCAGAACGAGGCTCCGACCATTTTTAAGCGTGATGGCGTGTATTGGATGATTACGAGTGGCTGTACGGGTTGGGCACCGAATGAAGCCCGCATGTTCAAGGCCGCTTCTTTGTGGGGGCCATGGGAACAGCTTCCTTCTCCTTTTGTCGGGAAAGATGCCAAAAAGTCTTTCCATACGCAAGGCACGTATATTTTTAAGGTGGAAGGCACGGAGGACGGTTTTGTGTTCATGGCCGACCGTTGGAATCCGCAGAGCCTGAAAAATTCCCGTCATATATGGTTGCCGATAGATTTTGAAGCCGACGGTACACCGGTTATCCGTTGGGTGGACAGTTGGTCGCCGGTGGAGAGGTTCGGAACGGGACTGTAGCTTGCCGCAGATGCCTGCGGGCATGCGGTGATAAGCTATGATGTAATAAGAAAAATACTTGTAGGTATGGCATAAAGCGACCGAAATCCCAGTCGGGATTTCGGTCGTCTGCGTTTGTATGTGAGAATTTTCATTTAAACTTTTTCAATTTCTTCGTCATGGCCGCCATGGTTTTGGGATCGGATGTGGTGTCAAGCACTTTTTGGGCTTCGGCCAACAAGGCCGGGCGGCGTTCAAGTTGTTTCAGCGTCAGCGTAGGGACGGGACGCGTACGGAGGTCATTCACCGCAATGCTCAGCTCGGACCATGCTTCCAACCGTTCCCGTTCGGCCTGCGTGATGTGCATGACAGAGCCGTGGCGCGGGGTGAAGTCGCCGTGGGTCTTCGTGTTTTGCACGAATGTGAAGTCTTTCAGGTTCGTGCTCTTGCAGAATTGGTAGAAACCCTGTGCGTAGCAATCGTACATCAGGACATACTCGTCTGAACCGATGAGGGGGAACACGCTGGAACCTTCCACCGGATATTGCCCCTCTTTTTGCAGGTGCCGCCATTCGATGGTGTAGGGGCCGGTGGGGCGGGGTGCAGTGGCACGCATCACGCCCTGCCGCGTGCGGAATCCTTTGTTCATGACCGAGCGTCCCTCGTCTTTGAAGAACAGCACGTATTCTTTCGCTTTCGGGTTATACACGATGTCCCCGTCTATGGCAGCCGTGCCGAAGTCGAACAGCAGTTTCGGCTCCGTGATGTCCGTGAAGTCTTCGTTCACGTAAGAGTAGAACAGTTTGAAGTAAGGCTGCTTGAAGTTCGGGTCTTCCGTAGGATACTCCCAGTCGTGCCGCCCGATGGAGTAATAAATCATATATTTCCCGGCCTCGTCGTCCCAGATGATTTGAGGTGCCCAAACGGCATGCAGGTTCTCGCGGTCGAATCCCGTCAGGTCGGGGAAACGGGTGGGGAAGTCGATGGCCGTGTGTTGCCAATGGATGAGGTCGGTGCTCTTCATCAGGATGAGTCCGTCGTTGCTTTGCCAACCCTCGTCCGAGCGCATGTCCGTCATGACCATATAAAATGTTTTCCCGTCCCGGCCTCTTGTGATGTACGGGTCCCGTATGCTTTTCTTCAGGGCGATGGTGTCCGAGGCCACTACCGGACGCCCTTGGTTGAGGGATGTGTAGTTATATCCGTCGTCGCTCAAGGCATAACGTACTTGTTCGCCGTAAGGGGAATTGTTGGAGAAGAAAGCGAAGAGGTAACTGCTGTAAGGAGAAGGCTCGGCCGTTTGTGCCTGCGCCGGTACCATGGCCCCGAGGGTGGCGGCCAACATGCCGGTCATCATTCGTTTTTTGAGTTTCATGATTAGGTAATGTTTAAGTTTTGTTGTATATGTGCGGGCAAAGATAGGCAGAATCGGCCGATAAAGGAAGTTTTTGCAGGGGCTTTTCGCACGCTGTGGCGAGAATGTGGCATTTTTTGCGTTATGCCTGATTGCCCGTCTCGTCTTTTTTTTGTCACTTTGTGACCGATACAATGAAAACTAATCAATGTGATGAAAAGAAATTTTTTTTGTGGGGTGCTGGCGGTTCTGGCGGCCGGACAGGCAAGTGCCGATGTCGTGCCGGAACAAGTCAGTTGTGTGGTGAAGCCTTTGTATGGGTATAGACAAGACCGTTCGCCGGGACGTATCGTTGCCGTGCGGTTGAAAGGGCCCGAATTGAAAGGCGAAGTCCGTGTGGATGTGGCGTACAAGAAACTGAAGGAGACTTCTACCTTCCGTGTCGATGCGAAGGACTCGGCGGAGGTGGAAATCATGTTGCCTTCCGCCTTGCCTATGGACAAGGCCGCGAGCGTTTCGCTGACGGTGCGCGGAACGGAAAAGAAAGTGAAGACGAAAGTCACCGTGGAGCCGATGCGGCATTGGACGGTGTACCTTTACAACCATTCGCACGTGGACATCGGTTACACGAACACGCACAAAAACGTGGAGATGTTGCACAAGACGAACGTGTGGGAAGGCATGAAACTTGCCCGGGAAACAGCCGGACATGTGGACGGTGCACGCTTCGTGTGGAATCCCGAGGTGACTTGGCCGATTGAACGCCTGTGGATTTCAGGACCGGAGAAACGGGATGAGGTCATTGCGGCTATCAGGCGAGGCGACCTTTGTGTGGACGCCAGTTATGTGAACCTGAATACGAGCATTTGTTCGGATGAGGAGTTGTTTCATGTATTCAAGTTCTCGCGCGAGTTGCAACGGCTGTCCGGCGTGCCTGCTGATGTGTTCCAGCAGTTCGACATCCCCGGCATTTCCTGGGGACTGGTTCCGGTCATGGCACAGGAGGGCATCAAGTACGTCATCTCGTGGCCGAACACCGACCGGGGCGGCAACGCGCACTCCCGGAATATAGACGGCATGCCTTTCTGGTGGGTAGGACCCGACGGCCATTCCAAAGTGTTGTTCCTGCAACCGGGCAAGTATTCCAACAGTGGCAGCATGGACAAGGGGAACACGACCGGGCGGCCTTGGTTCGGCCAACGAGACCCGCGTAAGGTGCCGGCGCGCATCCGGATGGGGAGTGCCAATGTAGACTTTACGGGCAAGCTCGTGGAGTTGGAACGTGACCATTACCCCCTCGATTTCATCGTACTCTCTTGGACATTGTGGGACAACAGTCCGGTGGATGCCGATGTCCCCTACGCCGTGAACGAATGGAACAAGAAATATGCTTATCCGAAGATTGTCATCAGCGGCGGGCATGAAATCATGGCGCGGTTGGAAAAAGATTATGGCGACCGCCTGCCGACCGTGACGGGAGACTATACGGAATACTGGACCGACGGGTTGGGTACGGCTGCCAGGCTGACGGCCATTAACCGCCGTAACAAGGAGAGAATCACGCAGGCGGAGACCGTGTGGTCGATGCTGGCAGGGGGAGCTTGTGCCCCGCGTGCCGATTTCGATGAAGGTTGGCGTTATATCATGATGGGTTCGGAACATACTTGGGACTTCGAGAATCCGTGGGAACCTTATTTCCATGAAGCCATCGGAAAGGTGAAACAATCTTATTTCCAGGAAGCGGAAGCCCGTTCGATGGCCTTGTTGGACGAGGCGTTGGGATTGGCCACGGACAAGTCCAATGGAGCGTTGGGGCCGCGCGAAGGGCCGTCGAACGGCGGTATCGCCGTACTCAACACGCAGTCGTGGCCGCACGGCGGGTTGGTGACGCTGATGGCCTCCGAGAGCCAGAAAGGCAACAAGGTGGTGGATGATGAGGGGAACGCCGTGCCTTCGCAACGTTTGTCTACCGGTGAACTGGTGTTCTGGGCTTCGGACGTGCCCGCCCTGGGCTCGCGCCATTATCGTGTAGTGGAAGGCGATGCCATGCCGGGCGATGCCTGCAAGGTGGAAGGCTACACGTTGGACAACGGTTGCGTGCGTGTCACGATAGACGGCAAGACAGGAAACATCGCGGCCTTGACCCGCGCCGGAGAAGATTACAATTATATCGATGCGTCGGTGGACGGGGGTGCCAATTCGTGCAGTTGGCTGCCGGCCAACGAAAACAAGCCCGAGGCCGACAAGGTGCAGGCCATCACGGTGACCGAGCAAGGCGGCTTGGTGGTGGAATTGAAAGTGGAATCCACGATGAAAGGCTGCCGTTCGGTGACGCGTACCATCCGTCTGGTGGCCGGACAACCGTGGGTGGAGACGACCAACGTGGTAGACAAGCTGCCGTTGCTGGACAAAGACGGCATACATTTCGGTTTCGGTTTCAATGTGCCGCAGGGCGTGACGAAGGTGGACATCCCTTGGGGCGTGATGGAAATGGAGAAAGACCAATGGCCGCAGGCCAACCGCAACTGGATAGTCCTGCAACGTTGGTTGGACGTTTCGAACGACACACACGGCGTGACTTGGTGTGCCTTGGATGCCCCCTTGTTCGAGTATGGCGACCGCACGGCCAACATTTCGTTGGGATGGGGCGGACAAGGGCCTTGGCTGACCCAGTTGGAACCGTCTTCCACGGTGTATTCCTGGGCGATGAACAACCATTGGCACACGAATTTCCCCTTGACGCAGGACGGGCCGGTGGCTTTCCGTTACCGCATCCATCCGCATGGCGGATATGACGCCGTGGCCGCCAACCGTTTCGGTTTGGAGCAGGCGCAACCGTTGGTGCATGTCACTGCGGACAAGAACCCGGACGTGAAGCCGGTTGTGGCGGTAGACAACCGTGCCGTGTACGTCACCGTGCTGAAATCCACGGGGAAAGACAACGAGATGATTGTCCGTCTGCGTTCCGTGTCGGACAAGGAAGAGACTGTGGCTTTGGACTTCCCGGCCCGCCGTCCGTCGTCCGTGTCGCTCTGCCCGCTCGAGGAGCAGCCCGGACAAGCCGTGGAGGAGACGCTGACGATGAGACCCTACGGCATGGCCACGTTGAAACTCACTTTCTGACGACGGGAGCATGGGAGGCTTCCGGCAGCGTGCAGTAGGGGCTTCCGTCCGTGGATAGATGACTGTAAAGAAAATGCGGGTTTATCACGGAGCTGAATTTCAGTTGTTTAAGCCTTTGAAAAAAATCTGCGGCAAACGGAAAATCGTTTGCCGCAGATTGGAAAATCATTCGCAGCAGAACGGAAAACGTTTCTGCGCTGAATGATTTTTGTATATAAGTTTCTGTTTATTCTCCTCTCCGTTTGGCCGGTTTGATGTCCAGGTTGTAGGTGAGGCGTAGCATGGCATAACTGGGGATGACGTTGCGCCACGTCTCGTAGCGTCCCTGTCCGTTCAGTGTCTGGGTGACGTTGGAAAGCTGCCCGAGGATGTCGAAACCGTCGAGGGAGAGCGTCACGCGGTTTTTGAAAAGTTTCTTCGACAGGGTGGCGTTCCATACGATGTCGTCCGTGTTCATGCTGCTTTCGCCGTAGCCCCTGCGGCTGTACAGGGTCAGGTCGGTGTTGAATTGCAGGTCCCATGGCAGTTCGGCCTGTGCTATCAGGCCGTAATTGTAGTCGTAAGTGTTGAGGGTCGTGAAGTCTTCCCGGCTGCCGGTCAGGTAGTTCCACGTGCAGCGGGCTTTCACGCCCACTTTCACGTCTTTGGGGAAGGCATATTCCATGTTGAGGCTTCCGCCCGAGTTGTAAGTCTGCACGGTGCTGCGGCGCGGTGCCATGCCGTCCGTCACGCCGATGAGGTCCACCGAGTTGTAGAGCCGCGACCAAAGTGCGCTGTTCAGCGTGAGGCGGCGGGCTTTGTCGAGCGGCATGGAGTAGTTCACGTTGCCGCCGATGTTGTAGTTCCCGTTCACGTTCTCGGGGCGGTAGGTGCGCACGCCCGTTGCCTTGTCGTACACGTATCCCTGTGCCACGGCATCCTGCGTGATGGAGTAGCTCCAGTAGGTGTTGAAGTAGCGTTGCTTGCGGTTGCTGTTCAGGTAGTAGTACACGGAGACGTTGTGTTGGTGCGAGTTTTTCAGTCCCGTGTTGCTCAGGCGGATGTTCAGCGGGTCGTCCGTGGAACGGATGTCGATGAACGAGGTCATGGACGGGAAAGAAACGCTTTTGTTGTAGCGGATGTCGATGCCCCGTTGGAAGTTGTGCCACCGGCCGTAGACCCTGAAACTCGGCTCGAACATGACATGGCGGCGGCTGACGGTGGTGTCCAATCGTTCGCGTTGGTAGTCCAGCGTCTGCCATACGTACATGAGCGGCAGACGGGCCTCCACGTACCACCAGGTGCCTTCGCCCGATGTCCGGGGCTTGCCTTCCCATTTGGCATAGAGGCTTCCCCGGTGGGAGTAATCGGTCAGGTAAGACCAGTAGCTGTTGGGGGCATCCAACGTCTGTTGCAGGAGTTCCACCTCGGAGGGCAGCATGCCTAAGGGATGGTCGCCGTCTTCTCCCCAACCGGCCAGTTCGTCGAGCCGGTAGAGTTCGTAACGTTTGGTATTGTCATGCCAATGGTAGTTGTAGCCCGGCACTACGGCCAGGTTGTGCGGAAGCCATAGCCAGTATTCCCCTCCGGCGTTGAGGTTCAGGTCGCGTATGGGGCCGTCGTCGTTGGTATATTTGTTGCGGTAGTCCGTCTGTCTGCCGCCTGCCGGATAGTCCAGCCGGTAGTGTTCGTACCACCTTTGTTCGTAATCGTTGTACCGCACATTGGTGTAAAGGTTCAGGTTGTCATTGCCGAGTCCGGTCTTGATGGCGGAGTATGCGCTGAAGGCGGCATTCGTCTTGTTGCCCTTGTTGCTCTGGTCGGTCTTGGAGCGGTTGATGGCGATGCGGCGCATGAGGTCGCCGGCTTCGGGCGAGGCCAGGCTGTCCAGCAGGTTGCCGGAGGCGTACGGTTCGGGGTCGGTGTTGAACGTACCGGAAAGGTAAGTGTTGCGGTCGTCCCATTTGCCCCAGTTGAACGACGGTTGCAAGTTCAGGAACACCTTGTCCCAAGTGAACTGGAACGTGTGCGAAGTGTTGAACCAGGTCTGGCAGAAGAACTGTTCGTGTGCCTCCTTGGAGTAAGTGTCGCCGTCGGGCAGGAAGTTCACGCCGGTGGTCTGCGAGCGCACATCCGTGTCGTAGTGCATGTAAGATGCGCTTCCGTTGAGTTTGTACTTCCCGTCCTTCTCGTTCACCATGTAGTTCACTCCGAAGTTCTTGTTCGAGCGCAGTCCTCCGGTCAGTTGCGCGGGAGACCATTCGCCGTTGTAGCCCGGTTGGCGGTTCTCGTTCATGTTGTTGAAGTTGGCAAAAGCCGAGAAACGTGTGTGAGGCGTGAACCGCAGGCCGAAAAGGCGGGCGCGGTAGCGTTCCTCCGTGCCGTATGCCCCTTCGGCATTGGCTAGCCATCCCATAGAATATTCCCGTTTCAGGCGTACGTCCATGACCAGTTCCTCGTCACCGGTTTTCCGTCCGAGAAATTCGCTGAGCTTTCCGTCTTTGTCGTACACTTTCACGTCCTTGACCGCGTAGGCAGGCAGGTTCTCGAGCATGACGGAAGGTTCGCCCTTGAAGAAATCCTCGCCGTTGAGCAGCAGGTTCTCCACGTAACGCCCGTTGACGAGGATGCGCCCGTCGTCTTTCAGTTCCACGCCCGGCAACTGGCGGATGAGTGCGTCGAGCATGGAGCCTTCGGCCAGTTGGAAAGCGTCGGCATTGTAGACTAACGTGTCGCCGCGCGTATATATCTTTACCTTCGTGGCCTTCACGGTCACTTCCCCTAACGCCTTATGCTTTATGGCTTTCTCCATGTAGACATCCGCGATGAAGCGTGCCACTTCCCGGCGGCGGAACGTGAAAGAGTCCACGGGCACGTCTTGTGTTTCATATCCCTCGGCCTTGAAGCGCAGGATGTAGGGTTGGGCAGGACGGTTTTCCATATCGAAGAACCATGCCGACGGCCGGTCGGCTATCTGGTTGTTTGGGGAGTTGCGCATGGAGTCGAGGGTGACGTAATGCTTGTCCATAAGTTCCACTTTCACATCGTAAATGCGTTGGCGCGTGACGGAATTGAACACGCCGCTGTAGATGACCTGCCCCATGGCGTCGAAACAGGCAAGGGACAGGAGGATGGCCGCAAAGGCCGGAAGGAGGTTGAAGAAAACTTTTCTCATGTGATGGCTGATTTAGGTTTGTTAATCATGGTGTCGACCACATTCTGTTACTAATAATACGCAGAACGCGTTGTTTTGTGACAGCCCGGAGCCGTTTTTTTGAAAAATATCGTGTGGATTTTGCAGTTAACACTCTTTATGTAAGCTTTGGAGGAGGGGCAAGGGAAAAACGTTATATTTGCAAAAATATATGGCAATAAAGTCTACGCTTATGGCAAACTATATCCGTTTTGATTGGGCGATGAAGCGCCTGTTGCGCAACAAGGCTAACTTCGGCGTGTTGGAAGGCTTGTTGACCACGCTTCTGGATGAGAAAATCACCATCAGCCAGTTGTTGGAGAGCGAAAGCAATCAGGAAGACGAGTTCGACAAGTACAACCGTGTGGATTTGTTGGCCTTGGATTCCAAAGGGGAACTGATACTCATCGAGGTGCAGAACAACAATGAGTACGCTTATTTTCAGCGCATGTTGTTCGGCGTGTCGAAGTTGGTGACGGAATACATCAACCGTGGCGAGGGATATGAGAACGTGCGCAAGGTGTACAGCGTGAACATCGTTTATTTCTCCTTGGGGCATGGCAAGGATATCGTGTACCATGGCAAGACGGAATTTCGCGGCATCCATGAGAACGACATACTGGAGCTGACTCCTTTCCAACGGCAGACCTTTAAGGTGGATGCCGTGAGCCAGCTTTATCCGGAGTATTATATCCTGAAGGTGAACGACTTCAACAAAGTGGCCAAGACCCCGTTGGAGGAATGGATCTACTATTTGAATACGGGTGAGATTCCCGAAACAGCCCACGCTCCCGGTTTGGCGGAGGTACGCGAACGCCTGAAGGTGGACGGGATGACAAAAGGTGAGCGCGAAGCTTATTACCGTCATCTGGATAACATCGTCATTTTGCGCAACAATATTTATACGGAGCGTGCCGAGGGGCGTGCGGAGGGGCGTATGGAAGGCCGTGCGGAAGGGCGCATGGAAGGGCGTTCCGAAGGAGAGCATGCCAAGGCTTTGGAGATAGCCCACAGGTTAAAGGCCATGGGATTGTCCGTGGATGCCATTATCGGTGCCACGGGGTTGTCGGCGGAAGAAATAGAGAAGGCCTGATAGTCCCTTGTTTCCTAATCAATAAAAAGTCCCGGTCACCTTTCACAAGGCGGCCGGGACGGATTAACTTATTTCTGGTTTGCTTGTGCGCACGTACACGTATTTATTTTTTTCATGTAGTCGAATTTCCATACAGGGTCTTTTTCCGCCCAAGCACGTGGGAGCACGCCCGCACCGTTGATTGAGCCTTCCACCCTGACGAGGTAAAGATCATTGCCTTTTAGTGCGGCTCCCATGTACATGGGGCGGCCGTTGCTTAGGCGGACACGGACGGCCACTTCATGGTATTGCCAATATACATCGTTGGTGGATACGAGCAAAGGCACCTTTTTCAGGTATTTATGGAATAAATCATAGAAGCGGGAATAATCGCGCTCATTACAACGGGGGACGACGTACTTGACCCCGTCGGTTGTCCGTCCTCCTCTATTAGGTCCTTGTATAAGGCAGATGATGCGTACGAGGTTGCCCTGATAGTGTACATCTTCTTCTTTTGTGCCTTTACGTCTTGCATAGGCGTTGAAAAGAGAATCGAATTCGGTCACGATGCTTTGGCCGGGGACAGGGTCGCTTTTCTCATCTATCAGTTGGTTCATGGTTTGATAATAAAAATACACTCCCTTTGTGTCGGCTTCGAACGACAAGTATTCCATTTGTCCGTTGATGTCAGAGGGCAAGGTCATGATATATTTTTTCTGTTGCACGTGTTGACTGTCGGTCGTTTCCGTGTACTTGTGGAACGTGCGCATGCCGTCCAGTTGTTGGAACATGGCATCAATTTCGGGTTTGAATCTTCGGTATTCTTCTTCACTCTCATACCAATGGTTTACCCAATATTGGGCACCCGTTAGCCAACGGTTGGTTTGGTAGCGTTTGGGGAACATACTGTCCAATTGGTGGTACAAGTTCATGACCGTAGGGTTTTCCTGATAGAATATTTGTGCATGGCTCGAGGTCGTGGAAGCTATGATGGCTATCGTCATCCATAGCAAAGGTTTAATACACGTTTTCATAAGGCGGGATGTTTATTTCATATTGTTTGGAAAATTCGTCCATTCTTCTTTTCTGCTTTTGGAACTCGGCCTGAATGTCGGCCAAGTGTGGCATGGTCTGCTGTCGGGCTGCCGTGTCCGCGTCTTGTAGGGCGGTGTCGGACAGGGGGATTGAGGCCGTTTCGGTGGAGGACGTGTCCTGCCCTGTAGAGAGGGCTGCCCACATTTGTCCTTTTGGGTGGCTTGCAGGAAGGACAATCGTGTCCCGGACTGTGATTATTTTGGCAGTCAACGTAGTGGGCACTGGCTTTTCGATGAATACCGTATCGGTTTTCCACTTTACTTCCGTGAGGACGGTAGGGGGTATGGAGATGGAATTTGTAGGCTGTGCGGCTTCCTTTCGCGAGACGGTGGTACCTAAGAAAAAACATGCGGCTGCGACGGAAGCTGCCGCTATCCAACGTACGGCGATGTGTCCTGTGCGACGTATACGCTTCGGTTGTGTCGAAGGAACGGTCTGTAGGGTGGAGGAGCCGGGAAGTTCTTCCGATGGGCATGACTGCATCCACCTCTCCTGTTCTTCTTCTGTGAAAGAAGGTTCGCCTTCGTCGAACTGGTCGAACATGGTTTTGAAGTCGGCAAAATCCTTGTCGGCATCCGGCAAACGGAAATACTCCGTCAGCAGGGCTTCTTCTTCCAATGAGGTCTTTCCCTCCATATAGAGGTCAAGCCATCGTCTGATGTCTTCTTTATTTGTCGTCATGTTCAATCTCTCCTTACCTTTAGTTGTTCCATCATTTGTTTCCTTGCTCGTGACAATATGGTGCGGACTACGCCTTCCGTTGCTCCGATGATACGGGCTATCTCGCCCATTTCCAGATGTTCCACCTGACGCATGCGGAGCACGGCCCGGTATTTGTCCGGCAGGTTCCGAACGGCATCGCGCATCCATTCCGCATTTTCGTGGTCTTCCATCATCGCCTGTGCGCTTCGCTGTCCGTCGGGCGCGTCATGCCCCGTCAGGCTTTCGTGCGGATGGGTTTTGAGTCGCCGCAGGCGGTCGATGCAAAGATTACGGGTGACGGTCATACCCATGGGAGAAATGTTCTTTTCCCGGTCAAGCCGGTCTCGGACAAGCCAAAGTTTGAGCATGGCTTCTTGTACGATGTCTTCCGCCTCGTCCTCATCAGACAAATAGAAACGCGCGATGTCTACGAGTTTGCCTCGTAGCATGGATGCCGCTATTTCGAATTCTGTCTTTTCCATGAGGTTAATGTTGCAAGGGGCGGAACCGTTTCCGGCAATTAGGACGTGGCCGTTCTTTCCCTTTTTATAAAGAATACGCAGAAGCCGCTCTTTTGTTTCATCGGATGATGTTAAAGAATGTAATAAAAAGAAAGTGAGGGAGGCTGGGCAACAGAATGACAGAAGGAGAACGTTTCCCGTATGTAGATATTTAGAAGACAGAAGAACAAAAGAACAGAAGCCTGAAAAATGCTTTCCGTAAGGAATCTTATGTCCTTATGTTCTTCTGTCCGAATCATTTTCCCAAAGGAAACATGTCCTTATGTTCTTTTGTCTAAATCATCTTCTCATAAGAAACATGTTCTTCTATCCGAACCGCATTCCGTATGGAAACAAGCATGTTTGTCATTCATTCTCGCTTTCATTCATAAAAGCATGTCCGGCTCGTTCCCGAAAAGTCTCTTGTATTCGCTTTCAAAATTGGGTGTGAAGATTCCTTTTCCCATCGCTTCATGGATTTCCGTCGTACTCCAGAAACGTCCGCCATCTGTTTCCGCACTGGGACGTATTTCCCCGTCGTAGGTACAACGGTGGGGAAAGACCAGTTCACGTTCGCGGTCGGATTCAAATACATAGTGGGGGAGACGTTCGGGAGTGAAGCCGGTGAGGCCGAGTTCTTCTTCCGCTTCGCGGCGCAGGGTCATCTCCACGCTTTCGCCCAAGTCCACGTGTCCTCCTACGGCCGTGTCCCATCTCCCCGGTTGGATGTCTTTCCAATGCGGACGCTTTTGCAGGTAAAGTTCGCCCCGGCTGTTGAACACATGCAAGTGCACCACGGGGTGAAGGCTTTTGCTGCCATTGTGGCATTCGCCGCGCGTGGCGGCTCCGATGATGTTCCCCTCTTCATCCACGAGGGGAAACATCTCTTCCCAGTTGTCTTTTTGTGTAGCTATCATGAGGTTTCGCGAGGTTTAAGGGATGAGCAATGAGCTGTCACCGTAGCTGAGGAAACGGAAATCGTGGGCGAGGGCATAGTCGTAAATCGTGCGCCAATCGCCGTGCACGAAAGCCGAGACGAGTAACAACAGTGTACTTTGCGGTTGGTGGAAGTTGGTGACCATCATCCGCACGATATGGTATTCGTATCCGGGAGCTATGATGATTTGCGTACTGGTGTGCAGGGCTGTCAGCTCGTGGCGGTTCAGGTAATCCCATACGTTTTGCAGGGCTTGCATTGTGGTGAGTGCTTCCGGACGTCCGTCGTCGGGGCTTCCGGAAGGGCGTGTCCGGGCGGCATACTCGTAAGGCATCCACTGCGGCACGTGAAGTTCCTCCTCCGATGCGTCGGGATTTCCGTCCAATGCCACACCTATATAATACAGGCTCTCGAGGGTGCGCACCGAAGTCGTGCCCACGGCAATGCATGCGCCGCCGTGCGCCAACAGTTTCTCTATCGTGCTGCGATGCACGCAGATGTATTCCGTGTGCATCTCGTGCCCGGCTATTTCTTCGCTTTTCACTGGTTTGAACGTGCCCGCCCCGACGTGGAGCGTCACTTCCTCGCGGTCGATGCCGTGGGCATCCAAATCGGCCAACACGCGTTCGGTGAAATGGAGCCCGGCCGTGGGGGCAGCCACGCTGCCTTTGATTTTAGAATACACCGTCTGGTAGGTCGTCTTGTCGCTTTCCTGTGTCTCGCGGTTCAGGTAGGGCGG